>WNFY01005437.1_pt1 | contig 11510 bp, 8 predicted proteins | sample 5400091 | NCBI WGS metagenome assembly WNFY01 (sample SAMN13153364, study PRJNA577476) | soil metagenome | isolation source: 60 cm soil or saprolite under grassland replicate 1 | place: USA:California | collected 2016-06-15
TGGGACGAAATGATCCGACAACGCTCTTCAATCGTACTGCCTTCATGTTGTATGTGTTAGGGCGCGGCGAGGAATTACGCGCCTCGGATGTCAACTTCATTTATGAGCACAAGACCTCGCTCAGCTTGTATGGGAAGGCGTATCTAGCGCAGGCGATGCATATGCTCGATGCAAGAGATGAACGGGTCAACTCGCTCATTTCGGACCTTGAGACGGCTGCCGTTCTATCGGCGGCGGGCGCACACTGGGAGGAGAAGACACGAGATTACTGGAATTGGAACACTGACACGCGCACCACCGCGATTGTGTTGAACGCGTTCGTGCAGCTCGACCCGAAGAATCCCATCACGACGAACGCGGTTCGCTGGCTGATGGCTCATCGTGACCGCGGACACTGGTATACAACGCAGGAGACTGCCTGGTCACTGATCGCATTGACAAACTGGATGAGCGCTTCGAAGGAATACGATACGAATTACGCATTTGCCGTTGGATTGAATGGCGACATGTTGAATCAAGGCAATGCAACCAAAGAGAATTTGACCAAGACCGTGGAATTGCAAGTGGAGATGAAAGACCTATTGAAGGAAACCGCCAATTACCTTGTCTTCACGCGCGGCGATGGGACAGGCAACTTGTATTACACCGCCTACTTGAGCACAAAGTTACCGGTCGAATCCATCCAGCCGTTGGACCAGGGCGTGAGTCTCTCGCGCCAATACTTCACGCTAGATAACAACAAGACGCCCATCACCGAAATCCAACGCGGTGATCTGGTGCGCGTCCGCTTGACGGTGGTCGTCCCGGCGGCAGTCCATTACATTGTGGTAGATGAGCCGCTGCCCGCAGGTCTCGAAGCGATCGACTCGACGATCCTGACCGATACCGCGGTTCCACAATCCTACACCCTCACAGATTATGAGCAGCGTGGCTGGGGCTGGTGGTATTTTAGTCACATTGAACTGCGCGATGAGAAGGTTGTGCTTTCAGGAGATTACTTGCCCGCGGGTACATACGTTTATACTTATCTTGCCCGCGCCAGCACGGCAGGGACGTTCAAAGTGATCCCGCCGACGGCGAGTGAGTTCTACTTCCCGGACGTCGGAGGCAGAGGGGCAGGGAGTGTGTTTGAGGTAAAGCCATAATTAGAGATTAGAGAACTGGAGATTGGAGACTTTGGAATAGGCAATGAGAAAGCCACTGAAACGCTAAAGACGCCAGTGGCTTTTTATTGATTTTGGATGGTCCTCTACCCATTAACCCTTGACGTTTCAGCATCCTCAATCCAAGTTTGTATGCCTCGTTCGACATCAGCCATTACCCTTGCCACCGCATCCTTCATGGAGCGCAACTCGGCATCTGGATAGAGAGCCTGGTGTCGTTTCAGCAACAACTCGACCAATTGCAGCGTGCGTCCCGGTGACATATCCTTCAGGCGGGGAGCAGCCTGGTACGTCGCGATCCACTGCTCGATGGTCCCATAGCGGAATGGCGCGGAACGGTCGATCTCGATGCGGGCATTGCCGTTCGAGAACACAATACCACCCTGGATATTTCCCAGCATCGGTAACTTCTTCAAGAGATTCCCGGCACTGGCTCTCAGGTTGATCAATGTCTCGTCGCGCATACGAGCCCACTGCGCGTCGGGATATTCCTGCATCTGGACTTGTTGAAAATCCTGGGTTGTATGATCGTACTGCCAGACCTGCCACTGTCCATTCTGCCAGACAAATTCCGCGTTCCAGTGCTTCACCTCGAAATACCAAAACCCCTTTGGACCGATCACCACGACATCCATATCATCGCCGGACTTGGGCTTGAGGCTTTGCAGGATGTACGTATCTGACGTGACGATCCGCCCGAACTCGCGGATCAGATCGAATTCTCCGATCAATCCCCATTTTCCGGTTTCTTCTGCCAACTGATCTGCCTCTTGTATGGATGGGATAGGGATCGCCATCTCGCGCCGCCAGAGTGGGACAAGCTTCGGGAACAACTTTTGACGCAGGGGCGACTCATCTTCATCGTTCGACGTGCGAGAGATAGGGTTCTCAGGAGGCGTTGGCGGTTGAGAGAGACGCAGCCAGAATGCCAATGCTATCAGAACGCCGAAACCCGCACCGAGCGTCATAAGCATCCCCAGGCAGGCGAGATCCACGCTCTTGATCGTCAGCCATCCCCCGACGCCACAGACGAGGAACAGGGCGAACCCAATGAACGGCAGGAAACGTTGATACGTCACCTTGCGCGCCTCTCGTTGTGCAACCCGCCAGGTATAGCGCTGCCACTGGTTAGCATAAGCGCGCAACAACTCGAAACGCCATTTATTTAGCAGCGCCTGCCGGGCACCTTTGATCTCCTTATAGCCTGCGATCAAGTCCGTGATAAACAGGTCAATCAACATCCCGCTTCCATTATAAATAATAACGTCCCACATTTGTCGACGCACTTCAGTCAGCCAATGGGGAGGTCCCGACCGAGCAGTAGACACGACCGCAGTCAAACCGACCTTATATCAACACAGTTCTCTCCTCGTTAAAGGAATTGTAGTGGCGAGACATGTTTCGTCCAATGAATGAAATGATCCTCCCAAAGAAAGGAAATCAAATGGAACCGCAACCTGATATAGTCATGATGAGAAAAGGCAAAGTTATGGTCCGGCGTCACGGCGACTGGCATGAATTGGATATGGTCATGCCCTTATCGAATGGTGCCAGGGTCGCGATGGATGGCACGCTCACCACGCCCGATGGCACCAGCCGTATGCTGATGGATGGCGAAGCCATCACACTCGACGGCGAGATGACCACTGTGGAAGATGTTAAGGCAGGAAATTTCAATAGCAACGAGAACAGCCGCTAATCTCAACTCTGACAATAATGGAGATCCGCCCGGCTAATTGCAGTCGGACGGATTTTTCTCTGTACCGGACCCGTCTCTTTGTTTACTTTTTCGTTAAGTCCAGAAAAGAAGTTGTAAAGGTACATTATGGAAGAGCGCTGATATAACTGGATAGATGTAGGCAACTACGTCCCGATCATTGAAATTTGTTTTTATTCATCATATTTGTACCATGCTGTGTACAGGGTACAAAAGAAACCAGAGACATGATGTCCAGCAACATGCTTCCATCGCAGACGAAAATTCATTCCCTGATTCCGCCGTGGTTACGAGGCAATTGGGGATTACTCGGTATTCTTTTCATAATCCATACACTTCTCAATCTCGCCTGGACATACTTTCATTGGGGAGGCGAAGCTCAGGTGAACTTGTGTGCCAACCTGTTCTCTTTCGCTCCGAGTTTGTTCGCCGCGATCCTGGCTTGGCGTGCTGCAGCACAAAAATCACTCAGCAAACAGATGCGCCAAGCCTGGTTGATCCTGGGGTCGAGCTTCTTCATGTTTCTTATCGGAAATGTGATTTGGGCGTACCTACAACTTATTTCGCAGGTTGAGCCCTTCCCATCACTTGCCGACGTCTTTTATCTAGCGTTTTACCCGCTGGCACTGTGGGGTCTACTATCTATACCGACTATACCGAGCACTTCGCACCCACGGCGCGATTTGCTCACGCTTGGGCTCGATCTGGTAAGCGTGTTTACCGTAGCCACATTATTCGTTGGTTATTTCATTATTCTGCCGACGGCTGCGACCAGCAATGATCTTGGCATCCAACTGATCGGAGCCGCCTATCCCTTTGGTAGCCTGATCGTGATCGGTGGCATTCTAGCCGTACTCTACCGGCATCCATCTCCAAATACAGAATCGACGTTAGCCTACTTGCTAATTGGTATGCTCTTCTTTGTCGGCGCAGATATTGCCTTTGGATACACAAGCATCATCGGCACTTATTCCTCCGGTAACTGGACCGATGTCAGCTGGAATGTAGCCCAGCTCTTTTTTGGCTTGGCTGCTTTACACAACATCTATTACAGTTCGGCTTCCAACTCTACCCAAGGCTTCAGCACTCTTCGCCGCAGATATCTGATCTGGCTGCCTCCGGTCGCAATGGGTATGGGATATGGCCTGATCCTCTACCTTTTGCTTATAAGCGACGGCAAACTAGACGCATCGTTGTTGTTTGGAGCATTCCTGCTAACTATGTTGTTCCTTACACGTCAAATCGTTTCGCCCTCGTTTGCCGATTTGCCTATCCGAGCCAAGATGCTCCTGACATTTATTGTTGTGAGCGTGCTTTCGGTCGGTCTGGTCGCCGCAGGTGGCTATTTCACGATCCATTCGAATCTCGAAGCGGTCGTTGGGCAACATCTTAAAGAAGGTGCGGAACTGCATTCCAGGACACTCGGTAATGAAGTGAGCAAGCAATTGGATCTGATGAAAAGCCTGGAGCTGGGGGAGACGATTGAATATGGTGTGAGCGTTGCGAATACTTCTTATCGTGGAGATCGCACCGCGATTGAAGAGCAACTCCGTCGACAAGATGCTGCCTGGAAAACGACACCCGATTCAGATCCGATGGTCATAAGTATGCTGAAGAATCCAATGGCGCAGAAACTCGTTGAGTTTTATACGAACTTTCCCAGCCACAGCGACCTGCTGGTTACCGATGAGTATGGCAGGACGATTGCAGCGACAACTCGACCGAGCCATTATTTGCAGGTAAACGAAGGTTGGTGGCAGGCAGCCTATAACCGCGGACAAGGCGCTTACTTTATCAGCCAACCACGTTTTGACCCTTACACACAAGATTTAAATGTAATTATCGCTATGCCGGTGCACGCCAATCATAGCAGCGGTAAGGTAATCGGTGTGCTCGGTACCACATATCATGTCCGAAATATCCTGAAGATCCTCGCCTTCGCTGACCCTACCGCAAAAGATGGCTTTGATCTGCTTCTCCCAGATGGGCAGCTTCTCACCGAACAAGGTGTCTTACGGAACCTCGATCCTCTGACCGTTGCCACCTTGCAAGCGAATCGAGAGAGCAATGCTGTCGACTTAGATTTCGAAGGAAGCCTGAAGGTGGTCAGTCAGGCACGTATTGTTTCCTCCAATCCAGAAGAGAACCAACTCTTCCAAGACTTGAATTGGTATCTCATTATGCATGAGGATTATTCCACGGCGTTTGCTCCCTTGCGGACGGCGGCGCGTACAGTTTTCTTCACAACTTTTCTTGTATTGCTGCTAACCATTGGAGTTGCCATGATTCTGGCCCAGCTGCTGGTGTTACCAATCTCGCGCCTGACTCATGCGGCGGCACAGATTAAACAGGGCAATTTAGATGTCCAGGAGCAAGTCGAGTCCCGAGACGAAATTGGTACGCTAGCCAACACATTCAATCAGATGCTCGCTGTGCTCTCGCAAACGCAGAAAAACCTACGGGAAAGCGAGGCGCACTATCGCAATCTCGTAGATTACTCGCCTGATATGATCGCTGTCCATTCAGATGGGAAGTATGTCTTTATCAATCCGGCTGGTGTAAAGCTGCTGGGAGCCAAACAGGCTACAGAAGTAATCGGGCGAAACACCCTCGATCTTATCCCGCCGCAGGCACATGATTTTGTAGCGGAGTCTATTGAACAGGCCATCCTTTCTGGTGAGGCCACGTCTCTCCGACGACAAAAAATGTTTCGGATCGATGGAACGAGTTTCGAAGCGGAATACCGGGCAATCCCCCTCACGTTTGCAGGAAAACCGGCGATTCAGATCGTTACTCGGGATATCACGGAACGCAAGCAAGCCGAAGAGAAGATCCGCCAGTTACTCACTGAAGTGGCGGCGCAGAAAAGTGATTTGGAATGTCGCGTCCGTGAGCGCACGGAAGAACTCAACACCCTTAACCAACAATTGCAAAATGAATTAATCGAACGACAGCAGTTGATGCTTTCCCTGCGCGAAAGCGAAGAGCGCTTCCGCATTTTATTTGACTATTCTCCTGATGCGATCTTCCTCATCGATCCGCATAGTTCAGATATCCTCTGGCCCGTTGTCGACTGCAATCAGGCTGCCGGAGAGATGAACGGTTACTCTCGGGAGGAATTGATCGGTCAATCCATGGATCTGCTGAATGAAAAGAAAGGTAACCGTGACGATTTCGTGGCGGCCTTGGAGAATCTTCGTCAGCATGTCGTATTGCGCGGCGTTGAGACGACTCATCTTCATCAGGATGGACATGCCTTTCCCATTGAATATTCCACGGCCTTAATCAAGGTTGGTGACCATGAACATATCCTGGGCATTGATCGGGATATCACAGAGCGCAAACAAGCCGAAGCGGCGCTCAGTCAAGCGATCGAGGCGGCTGAGAAATCGAGACGAGTGGCAGAAACAGCGAATCGAGCAAAGAGCGAATTCCTGTCGCGCATGAGCCATGAACTGCGTACACCCATGAATGCCATTCTTGGATTCGCACAATTGCTCGAGATCAGCCAAAGAGAGCCACTCACCACAGGCCAAAAAGAGCGCGTACGACAAATTATCAAAGGTGGGCAACACCTGCTCGATCTTATCAATGAAATTCTGGATATCTCGCGTATCGAGGCAAATCGTCTGCGGATTTCTCCTGAGCCGGTCTCCGTACGGGAAAGCATACGGGAAGTCTTCGATCTCACGGTGCCTTTGGCAGTGAAGCGTCAAATTCAGCTCGTTGCCAAGCTCGGCAAGATGGATGTAGATCCCTTTGTACTTGCGGACCGTCAACGACTAAACCAGGTGCTGCTCAATCTGGTGGGCAATGCGGTCAAATACAGTTACGATGGAAGTTCGATCATCGTCACCTGTCAGCAAACATCTTCGAACCAATGGCGAATCTCTATCAGCGATACAGGTCATGGCATTTCTCAAGAAAACCTCGCCCGTCTATTCATGCCCTTTGAGCGTCTGGATTCAGGTGCATCCTATGTAGAAGGGACGGGTTTGGGTCTCGTGGTTGCCAAGCGCCTGACCGAACTGATGCAGGGTCATATTGGGGTCGAGAGCATGTTGGGAAGGGGTAGTACCTTCTGGATCGAGCTGCCCATGGCAGAGCGACCCGCCGAAATCTTGCAACGCATGGGAGGCACGAAAGAGCTGCCGCCTCTCTCCGTAAATGCTCAAACCATTTTGTATGTGGAAGATAACGTATCGAACTTTGAATTGATCCAACAGGTCCTGGCAGATTATAAGCAAATTGAACTCTTATGGGCAAACGATGCGAAGAGCGGTCTCGAAATGGCGCAGTATCATCTTCCCAACCTCGTCCTCTTGGATTTGCATTTAGGCAATAGTGATGGCACAGAGGTCCTATGCCAATTGAAACAGGCAGAAAAGACAAAGAACATTCCCGTAATCGTCGTCACTGCAGATGCAATCTCTGGTCAAAACACGCGCTTGGTTCGAATGGGTGCGGATGCGTGCCTGACGAAACCTCTTAACGTAAAACAGCTTATGATTCTGATGGAAGAATTATTGAGTCGGAAGAAATTATGATCTATGGAAGATAATCTGCTCAACACAGCCCGCATTCTCATCATTGATGACCAGCCCTCCAACGTCCTCTTATTGGAAGGAATATTGGAGGAGGCAGAATTTGTCTCTACTCGAAGTGTGGTGGATTCGCGTGAGGCGCTGCCAACATTCATTGACTATCTCCCTGATCTGGTTCTGCTTGACTTACAAATGCCATATCTCGACGGCTTTGGGGTGATGAAGCAACTGCAAGCATGCATGAGCGCGGATGATTTCCTTCCTATCCTCGTACTCACCGCCGATATTACCTCGGAAGCAAAGCGCCGTGCGCTATCCGAAGGCGCTATGGACTTTCTTACCAAGCCTTTTGATGCAATCGAAGTCATTCTGCGAATCAAGAACCTCTTACGAACACGCTTTCTGCATCTGCAATTGCAAGGCCAAAACCAATTGTTAGACCAGAAAGTGCGCGAACGAACGATTGAATTGGAAGCCACCCAAATTGAAATCCTCGAGCGTTTGGCACTCGCGGCGGAGTATCGCGATGATGACACCGGCGAACATACCAGGCGAGTGGGCGAAACGGCTGCGCGCATTGCTGAGGCGTTGGGTTGGTCCACTGGCGAGGCAGAATTAATCCGCCGCGCCGCGCCGTTGCATGATGTAGGCAAGATTGCCATCCCGGATGCCATTTTGCTGAAACCAGGTAGACTTACGCCCCAAGAATTCGAGGCGATGAAAGCCCATACTACGATTGGCGCCAAGATACTTTCCGGCGGGCGCTTCCCGCTCTTACAGCTCGCAGAACAAATCGCTCTAACGCACCATGAACGCTGGGACGGGACGGGATATAGAGGTCTACAGGGGGAAGCCATTCCCTTACCCGGACGCATCGTTTCCCTCGCCGACGTTTTTGATGCACTAACGTCCGAGCGACCTTATAAGAGAGCCTGGAGCCTAGACGATACCCTTGAAGAAATCCGAAAACAAAGAGGACGACAGTTTGATCCTCATCTCGTAGATATTCTGTTCGAGGTCATTGATCGGCAGCCGGTTGCCTGATCCTTTGTTCCTGCATATTATCTTTGTACCGGTTCATCGTCCCACACTTGCGCTTCGATATAACGTTCCGGTCCAAATTTTCCATCGGCATTCCAGATCTGGGGCAAGCCATACTCGTTCACCAAAGCTGGTAACTCTACGAGTGTGTAGACCTTGCCACGGTACGGCTTGCCATCCATATAACGCATGGCAGGGAAGGTATCGCCATATGTGAAGCTGACGCATTCTGCACGAAATGTATTGAGTGCAATCCGCAACTCACATCCGTGAGGATACCAACTCTTCAACCAGGCACATTCTCCCAGCACAAAATAATGCGGATGCAAACGTTCCGGCTTTCCACCTTTGGCAAGGAATAGCTCACGAACCTGTTGCTCCAAGCCTCGTCGTACTGCCAGGTAATCATCCCTTCGCTGACTGGCAAATCGGTCTCCCCGCATGAGGATGCTTGCTAACACCACTTGCGCATCCTCGAAAGGCAGATCAGACAAGTTCCGCAATGGACCATCTGACTCTTCGTAATAATGGCACAGGAAATCAGGAATCATTTTATATGGATGTAGCGCGAGTTATGATCTCGCACAACTCATGTTTAACTTCTAATGCGCACCGCTTAACAATGCAATTAGCGACCACAGATTCGCTCCAAATGCCAGCACTTGCAAGATCGCCCTCACCGTTCCCCAACGGTCAAAGCCTTCGAAGGCTTCTTGTATCGCAGAAGGATTATGACCGATCCGCCTCAAACTCAACATCTTTGGCGCAGCTCGAACCGTAGCCAACAATCCGCCAAGTGCGAATAAGGCTGCCAAATAGATAGCGATTGCCGCAGAACGCGGCAAAGCCTGATTGAAGAAATAAACGAGCGCTGCGCCAAAGGTCAGGAGTGCCCCACCGATTGCCTCAATGGGATATAGGAAGAGACCGTTCCCAAGGTCGGCACGGCGACTATAGGCTGCCCAGGCGCGTGATCCAACCTGACGCCAGGCTGGCATCTGAACGATGACGCGATCCACGTCGGTGCCGCCGAGAAAGCCATGTAATACTGTCGCTGCGATCACCAGAACTAAAATCAGAGACATATCCTGCCTTATCCTTTCTATCAGAAGTGCGCATACGATTTGTCCTTGCTCATTCAACTCGCGTGCATATGCGGGTGCATCTCATCCAATGCCTGATAAGCGTATATCAAATCGAGGCCCAGAAATAAACACGCGGTATCCAGGTTATTGAAAACGATCAGTGAAACATCCAAGCGAGCAACCAAATCCCCGAAGTATCTTGCCCTACCGAATTCATCGCGTGCCAGGACGGCAACCTTTTTGCCTCGCAAAGCCTTGCTGTCTGAAGCAAAAATCTCCGTCGCCCGATCTATCTCTGCATTTCCAATGGAGGATGTATCCCGCACCGGCAATAGATCCACTAATAAACATGGCGTCCTGCTCCAAGCTTGATTCGATACCAGCCTCGAAATATAACCGAACCACTCCTCTGCTGTAACCGTTTCCGCCCAAACCACGAACACAACTCTTTTTTGTTCATCAAATTTCTGAATGATTGACATAATGATAGAACTATATCACTTCTCTATAATCATATCTAACAAATGCTTCTCCACATCTTCCCATTTCGCCGCCAGATCGACACTTTCAATTCGGATGACATGATCCTGTAATTGGACTTTTTCGGAAAGCTGCCCCTGCACAACCGGATACAACAGGATGCCTTCGGCGGTTCGATACCCAGCCGAGAGTTCCTCTTGCGACCGTACGTATGCATACAACTGAAACAAATGTGCCGAGTCATACACCGGTTTGCCCCACTGATTTTCAATCAAACTGCCCGCCGTAAACTTGGTATCGAGAATAATGATTTTTCCGCTCTCTTTTTCCTGCAGGATCAAATCGGGGATCATGGAAGGCAGATGTTCATTCGCGTTCTGCGCATGCCAATCGAGACGTTTCTGCGCATTGACTTCCCAGCCCTCGAGATGCAAGCGATAAAAGTTGGCGACAAAACGCTCGTAGAGACGATGTAGGATCAGCATATCCCGGTCGACCCGGGGCAGGGGCTGAGTCCCTCCTGTTTCGAGCGGCATCTGGTGAGCGACGATCAACTCGCAAACAGATAACATCAGACGGTAATCGTTCTCTTTTTGAACGACAATCAATCTGCGAATCGATTCCGCATTTAGCTCCGCGAACTCCACACCCTCCAGATTGCGCACCAGCCAGCGCAGACGATGACGAAGTGCCTCTGCTTCTTTCTCAACCGCACCAAATTCTCCCACCTGGACTAATCTTGCCAGTGTGCTGCGGATAATTTGATTGCGCGGCTCATTCACGCTGTATTGTTGGAAGTCGCATTCTACTTCGCCGTTTTGCATCACTTGATCTAGCATATTGGATGTGAAGTGTACGCGTCCGCGCACGGCACGCACCCGTTTGGATGTGTCTACATATCCTTGCCCAAGTCCGATGCGTATGCGTTGTTGAATGAACTTGATTAACACCAGCGCAAGCAATGCATCGAGCGTCGGAGCGCTTTCGACCTCTCCCATGCCGATCTGATTCAGCATCGACGGTTCATTCCAGGCATACAGCAACATATGCCACAAATTGCGCATGGGAATACCGTATTCGGTAAAGGTCATGGGGTTTTGAGAAGAGGACATATTATTCATAAACAGTAATTGCGCGCTGAGTGGAGGGTTGAGCGTTCATTGCGAAACCCGCAGTCGAAGCGGCGATATCAATCCAACTCTTGGTTAGGCGATATAGCGAGTAACCTGAATGTACTTCATAACTCTATTATCACTAAAAGAAAAATATCTCACGGCGCACGCTTCGACTGCGCTCCTCGACAAGCGCTCGTCGCTCCGCTCAGCGCGGAGTTAGGCTAATAACCTCGCTTCTGTTTCCTCGACCTTCCTGGGATTATCAAACCAATACTCCTTCAGCACTGGCACAATCTCCGTGCGGACAATGCTGCGATACCAGTTAAGATCGAGCGATGAAAAGTTATCGCCACGCGGCGTAAAGT
>WNFY01005440.1_pt1 | contig 11509 bp, 12 predicted proteins | sample 5400091 | NCBI WGS metagenome assembly WNFY01 (sample SAMN13153364, study PRJNA577476) | soil metagenome | isolation source: 60 cm soil or saprolite under grassland replicate 1 | place: USA:California | collected 2016-06-15
CGCGCCACGTGCTTCCCGAACAGCGACGAGCCGCCGATGTGGTCGGCGTGGTGGTGGGAGTAGACCAGATGGGTCACCTTATTCGACACCCCGTTTTCGGCGGCGATCTTGTCGATGGCGCGCTGCAGGTTGTGCCCGATCGACGGGGGCGCGTCGAACAGCACGACCCCGTCGCGGGTAGTAAGGAACGCCGCCTGATAGGCACTGTCGGTGACCCAGTACAGGTTCTTCTCCACCCGCCCCACGAAGTAGCCCTGCTCGTTGACGGCAGGACCCAGCGCTGACGGGGGAATCGGCGCGTAATCGGGCAGGGTGTCGGCGGATGCCCTGCCGGTGAGGCCCTCCACGGCCAGCGAAGCGACCGCGGGGACGGCGGCGAGCGCCGCGCCGCGGGCGAGGAACGAGCGGCGGTTCGTAGATGACATCGTTGTTCCCTTCAAGAACGAGTCAGATGCGGGGGGTGGCAGGGTGTGATGCGGTCGGGCTAGGCGCCGTAGGCTGGCACGGCCGCACCGCTGACGAGTGCGGCGCGGTCGCTACGAGGAAGGCGATGATGTTCGCGGCCGCTTCCGGCCGGACAGCGTGTGCCAGCACCTCCGCCGGGATGACCCGACCGGTTTCTGGAGGTGTCAAGAAGTTGCGGGGCCCGGATACTGTGCGGGCGCAGCTCAAGGTTGAGGATCTGGACGAGGTGGCTGAGGGCCGCCTTGCTGAGGCCGTACGCGCCATGCCCGCGGTCGGGTCGGTCCCAGGCACATGCACGATCGTGCCTGAGCCGCGCTGCCGCATGTACGGCTCCACCGTCTGGCTCAGCCACAGCGTGGCCCGTGGGCTGACGTCCACCATGACCCGCAGGTCCTCGGGCGTCGCGTAGACTGCCTCACCGAGGAGAAAGCCGCCGATGCTGTTCACCAGCACCTCAAGGGGGCCCACCTCACCGGCGATCCGGTCGATGAGGGTCTTGGCCACAGCCTGATCGGTCGTGTCGCCCACCTCGCGACGGATGCCCCGGGCAGCTCGTCCAGTGCTGTCGGGGTGCGATCGACCGCCACCACCGTGAACCTGGCCCCTGCGAGCAGTGTCGCCGTGGCACTGCCAAGCTCGCCCGCACCGACCACCACCGCCACGCTCTCGCCCGCGCCGCCCAACGAAGCCATGACGATCTCCAGCCTTCGACCTATAACCGGAAGGCCGGATACCTTCCGCAGCGTCCTCAGGATCACCGCCGGACAGGTAAGAGACCGTCACCGGATTCCGGTGATTCTCGGACGCCGCAGGCCGCACTACCTTTCAGCCAGCCCCGATGTCGTCGGCACTGAACTAGGTCACCGACAGCGTCTACCAGGTCCGGGCCTTCCTCGGCCAGATCGCCAAGCCAGCTGACCCGCTGCGACCCAACGCGTCAGTCTCTGACGTCCTGCACACCATGGAGATCATCTAGGCAGTGGTGCGGTCGGCAGTGGTGCGGTCGTCGGGCAGCGGCGGCTCGGCGGTACCGGTCAGCTGAAGGAACCTCATCGTGCCGCTCAAGCTGAGCGCCTGCACCGCCTGCCCGCACGACCGCCCGCTCGCCGAAGCCCTAGAGGTGCTGAAGGCCAACTTTGGCCCGGGGGCTGCTAGAGGCAGGTAAGAGGTCATCACCGGATCGTGGTGATTCGCCGCACCGGGACAACCCGGAACGGGATGGGATCGCGGCGGCAACGGGCGGGCGATGGCCGACCGCGTGCTATGGGAGCTCGTCGGCCAGCGCGGCCGCCTCATCCTGGTCACCAGCGATCGGCACGAGCCGACCTCGCATGAGTTGACCTCGCCGGACCCGCTCGCCCGCCTGCTGACGAACCTGGCCCGGCGACGTGCCTGCGGTGCTGCCACCGTCGCGATTTCCCGCTGCGCCTGCATCAGCTGCGCCTGGCAGGCGAGCTAGCCGAGGTCCGCGCTCCAGCAGGAGCGCTCGCAACCTCTCGGCCAGCAGCCACCCACGCCCGCGGGACGTGTAAGGACGGCTTCACCTTAGCCAGGACGTCCCGGCACGTTCAGTACCGGTCCTGCCGCGCGGTAACCGCATCCTGGCACTTCGACGCCGGCGAATCACCTGGACCAGGCGACGACCGCGCACCAGCCTGGTCAGCAGACTGCAAAGGCGATCTCGGCGTCGACCGCCGACGCGGAATCCGAGTAAGGCGTGTTAGCAAGGGAACGGGGTGTGATTGTCATGGCTGAAGCCACGGTTGCCGGTGGCGGCCTGGACCGACAGCGCTGGGTGCTGCTGTGGGTGATCGGCCTGGCGCAGCTGATGGTGGTGCTGGACCTGACGGTGATGAATATCGCGTTGCCGTCGGCGCAGCGTGCGCAGCATTTCTCGACGGTGGACCGGCAGTAAATACGGCGCTTCCTCCTCGAGCGGGTCCAGCCTTATCCCATCCGGCTCGTGAACTGGTTCATGTCGAAATAGTCCCGCCAGGCGTTGATCTTGCCGCCGCTGACCTCGAAGGTGCCCATGACCGGCAGCTCGAACGACTTGTAGGGGAGCTTGAAGACGTCCACCCGCTCTGTCATTACGACCGGACCATTGGCTGCGATGTTGATGACGCGGAAATCGATGCCCTCGATGCCTGCCGGGCCAGGGCGCAGGACCGAAGCGATCGTGTTGGCGATGTTCTCCCTGCCGGTGACCGGCTCCTGTGGGATGTTGTGGTAAACGGCGTCCTCAGCGAAGAATGCGGCCAGTTCGACTGCTCCCATGTTGTCGGACCACGCGGCGCAAAACCTGCGCACCACCTCGATCGCGCTTTCCATCTGGCTCCTCCTGTGGTCAAGCGGGCTAGGGCCTGAGGACGATCTTGCCGTGGGTGTGGCGGCGTTCGAGCTCGGTGTAGGCCTCGCGGACTTGCGCCAGCGGGTAGACCTTCGCGATCGGCACCTCGAGGTGGCCGTCGGCGATCAGGCCGGCCAGCTCGGCGAGCACCCTGGCGCCCGGGCCGGCCGCTGTCCCCCCGTCAGTCTTCACCCCGTGCTTCTGGGCGGCCGCGAAATCGGCGATGGTGTCGATCCGATCGGCCGCGACGCCGAGGGCGAGGGCCAGCTCGAGGTACCCGTCGCCGTGGGTGTCGATGAAGGCGTCCACGGCGCTGGGCGCGGCGGCCCTGATCCGGTCCGCGACGCCGTCACCGTACGCGACCGGGATCACGCCGTGGCTCTTCAGCCATTCGTGGTTGCTCTCGCTCGCCAGGCCGATGACCGTGGCCCCGGTACGACGCGCGAGCTGGACGGCGAGCGAGCCGACCCCCCCGGCGGCTCCGGAGATGACGACGGTCTCGCCCTCCTCGGGCTGGACGGCGTGTACCGCCCCCCACGCGGTCACGCCGGCGACGTACAGGCCGCCGGCCACCTCCCAGGAGACCTTCTCCGGCTTGCGCGTCAGGTCGCCGGCCTCGACCAGGACCAGCTCGGCCTGGGAGGCCCGCTTGTTGTTGAACCCGATCACCTCGTCGCCGGGGAAGAATCCGCCGGCCCTGGCGCTGACCTCCTCGATGATCCCGGCGAGGTCGCTGCCCTGCCCGGACGGGAACGTCGACGGGAACAGCTCCGCCACCGCCCCCGTGCGGATGACCGCCTCACTGGGGTTGATGCCGGCCGCCTTCACCCGCACCAGGACCTGCCCGTCCCCGGGCACCGGGCGTTGCACCTCCTCGACCCGCAGCACGTCGATCCCGCCGAACTCGTCGTACATGACCGCCTTCACCATGACCTCTCTCTCCTTTGACCCGCTGAATCAGCAGCCGGACGGCGGCTGCGCCGAGATTAACTCCCGGAGCAGCCGCCGCTGCTCGCTGACGTCGCTGCCGACGGGCAAGGCTGACGCCCCAGGATTGCTTCGAGGTTCTCTCGCTGCTCGGTGCTCACGGAGGATCTCCCTTCGGTTCGATTTCGCCTGGCGGCACCCCAGGCGGTCTCGCCCATGTCAATCCGCTTCTGAAAATTTCAGCCGAGTGGCGGGCCACTACCAGGCTTGCCGCCAGGCAGGTGAGGAGGCGTCACCGGATCCTGGTGATTCGCGCGACCGGAGCACCGCAGGACCGATCTCCCGCGGACGGCCGTGCATGCGCTGGTTCCGGCCAGCCTTATCTGTGAGGCCCCGGCCCGGTCAAGACGGAGCGCTCATCGGGGGGTTGCGGGCCATGGGTGACTGGTTGTCTGCCTGCTTGCTCATAGCTGCCGATTACGCGGGCCGGATGGCCCGGGGGTCAAGGTGGAGCGCCCCGCGGACGAACGACCTTGACGCCGGGCCATCCGGCCCCGACCATAGGACGGCGAGGAAGCAGATCCGGGTGTGGTCAGGTCATTGGGGTGCACCTCTCTCCGTCGGGCAGTGGGGTGGGATGGCCGCGTTCGGCGGCTCCCGCCGTGCCGGGCGCCCAGCCTTATCTCGGTGCGCGGAGCCGTTCTGCCTGGCTCCGGCGACATGATGCGTGATCGGGTGCCCCGGCTGGGGGGTTGCGGCCGCTCATTCTTTGGAGGCTGGCCCAGGTCAGGCCCGGGCAGCAGGCTGGTGGCAGGAGCCGGCCGCAAGTTCATCGGTGCGGGCGCGGCGGCGGGGCGGGCGGGCCGGCTCACGCGGCAGGCCGCAGTGCCTCCTCCCCGAGTTCGCGCAGGGTGTGGTAGCAGCGGCGGGCGAGCTTGCGGGCCACCGACAAGGTGGCCAGCCCGGCGGTGCGCCGGTCCCGGGCCGCGGTGTAGTAGCCGTAATCCGGGGCGGCCGGGCGGGCGGCGCACTTGGCCGACTCATACAGCGCCCAGCGCAGCAGCTGCGGTCCCTGCCGGGACAGGTGCCCGGCGGAGCGCTTGGTATCGGAGGAGTACACGGTGATGTCCAGCCCGGTGTGGCGGACCACATCGCCGGAGTTGGCGAACCGGCGGACATCCCCGAGCTCGGCCCAGATCGCCACCGAGGTGACCGGTCCGACGCCGAACTGAGTGGCACGCAGCGCCGCGCAGCCGGGCTGGCGGCGCGACAGCATGTCCAGCTGGCGGCGCAGCGGGTCCAGCTCGCCGGTGAGCCGGTCGATCTGGCGCAGTCCGGTCTGGACGGCCTGCCGCCCGGCCGGGGACAGCTCCACCTGCTCAACCGCGGCCCGGCCCTCAGGCTTGGCCATCGAGCCGATCACCGGGACGCCCTGGTGGAACAAGGTGGCGGCGATCCGCTGATGCCAGGCGCCGCGCTCATCGAGCAGGTCCTTGTACAGCCGGACGGTGGCCCGCGCCTCCAGCACGTGCTCCGGTGGGATCCAGCACTCCCCTCTCGGGCAGGTCCCCGGCCAGCAGGTGCACCCGCAGGTGCCGGGAATCGGTCTTGTCGGTCTTGGCGTGCCGCTTGCGGCCCCGCAGCGCGGCGGTGCCGGCCGGCTCGGCCAGGTGCGGGGTGATCCCGGCGGCGAGCAGTTCCTCCGTCACGTACCGCCAGCCGGTGCAGCCCTCCAGCGCGAAGTGGACCTCGCCCTGCCCGTCGAACCGGGCCAGCCACGCGCGCAGATGCTGTCGGTCGGCCGGGATCACCCGGCCACGCTTCAGCTCCCCGGTGCTGGAGTCCAGGTACTCGAATGTGAGCTGGCGGCGATGCACGTCAAATGCGCCTACGATGCTCATGAGGGACCTCCTCGAGCTCCTACCAAATTGGGACAAGGGACCGTTCCCTAAGCCCGCATGTCGTAGATACTGCTACGACCGACGCCGGGGAGGTCCCCCTCACATGGCATCTTTGCCATCGCCCTGGATAGGGCGAGCAAGCCGGCTGGCTATGACGGTTTGCGGCGGTTGTGTATAGCGTCGGTCGCCCGGTTGCCGTTCCGGTCCCCGCCCTCGGCACTGGGTGGGGACGAGCGAACCGGCCGGCTACGACACCTTTCCGTGGGCGTCCACTGGCACCGATTGCATCCGCACGACCGGGTAGCGGTCGAAGTCCTGGGTGATGATCGTCCCGCCGTCGCCGAGCACGGCCTCCCCCCAGGCCGCGACGCCGAGCGCGTACAGGTGAACCCGTTCCACGGTGACCAGGGAATGTTCGGCATCGCCCTGGGCCACGTCTGGCGCGAGGTCAAGGGTGACCTGGCGGTGCTCGCCGCCGCGCATATAACTGGAAGCCTGGGCGCGCCGCGCGGCACCTGACAGGAAAGTCCCTCCAGGGTGATACCCGGGTTGAGGAACCTGATAGTCCCGTCTGGGTTCCGGGTACTTACAAGCCTCCACCCGGTGCGACCAATGACAGCGGCGACCTCCTGGAGGCGATGCGCGCGTCCGGCGAAGCGTTCACCGCCCGCCAGGCCGGACAGGAGAGCCGTGGCCAGGACCTGATCGACGAGGCCCGCGACGTCCTGGGCAGTGCCGGTATCCGCTTGGTCCTCGCGCTGCTGAAGGCCGGCCGGATTCCCTGCCCGCCACGCGCCATGGTGGCCAGTGTTCCTATCCGAGCTTCTCCGCCACGATCTGGACGAGCCGCTCTACGTTGCGCTCCCGCCGCGTAGGCCGAGGCCTGCGGCGGTGCCTCGCCTGCCCGCGTCGACGAGCCTGGCCGACGAGTTTAAGAACATGGGCCTTAATGTAGGCCCAGCTTGTGCGGTGGGGCACTGAGGAGTAAAGGTGACGGTATATGGGGTCTGCCTTCGCCCATGTCAAAACGCTCGTTCTGGTTGCTGCAGATGGACAGCTGCCCGCTCGCCGCTGCGACAAGCCAGGGAACGCGGGCTCAGGCAGCGAACCAGCCGGCCGGCGCTGACCGCCGTAGCTGACCGCCGTAGGAGTTCGCATGGAGACCCAGCCATGGGAGGCGAGAAGATGACCGAACGAACCAGCGATCCCTCGCACGATGAGCCCGATGAGGCTCCGGAGGGTTTCCGCGAGCAGCCGCGCTACGCGCCAGAGGTCGAGCGTGCGTACGCGAACGACCGGATCGAGGTCACCTGGGAACCTGCGTTCTGTATCCATGTCGCCGAATGCCTGCGCGGGCTCCCCGCCGTGTTCGACAATCAGCGCCGGCCATGGATCATCGTGGACAACGGATCGCCCGGCGAAATCGGCGACGTGATCCAGCGCTGTCCTACGGGCGCGCTGCACTTCCGCCGTCTGGACGGCGGGCCGCAGGAGCCGGTGCCGGAGGAAACTACGGTACAGGAACGCCCGAACGGCCCGTTGTTCGTCCGCGGCAACGTCAGGATCTTCGGTCAGGACCACACGCTGGTCAGGCAGGACACGCGGGTGGCGCTCTGCAGGTGCGGTGCATCAGCCAACAAGCCGTTCTGCGACGGCAGCCATCGCAGGGTAGGGTTCCGGACCACGCGCGGACCGGCGTGAGCGCAGGTAGCGATGACGGGCACCGGACGGCCGGCTTTGAGAGCGGCGCGGCTGATTGCCGCGACGGCCCGCAGCCTGTTACCAGGCCTTCGTTAGAAGAGGCGTTCACGATGCCACGGGACGCCTGCGGCGATCGCCTCCCGGAGAGCTTTCTTGACGTCGGCGCCGCCACGCTGCGGGTGACTAGGTGCTCTGTGCGTGCAGGGGTTGGAGCTCGCGTGCATCGACGCGGCAGCGGCTGGTACCGGCCGCCGACGCGCGAGCTCTGTTGGCTGTGCATTGCGGATGCGATCTGATGGGGTTCCTCATAAGCCGCAGGCCTGGCTGATGGTGATCGCCCGCCGCCAGGCCTATGCTGCGCTGGGCAGCGAGGACGCTCTCGCCCTACGATGGCGCGATCGCGCGGTTGTCGCCGCTCAGCTGCGGGTTGCGCGGGCGGTGATTTCCATGGCCAGGTGGCGTCCGGCTATTCCCTTGGCCCTGGTCAGGCCGTGCGCGTATCGGTCTATCCGGGTGGTGGCCCGGATCAGCAGGACGTCCTCGCTGGCGGTGGCCTCAGTGATGGTCAGCTCGGCCGGGGCGGTGGTGCCGCGGGCGGTGACCTGCCCGCGCAGCCGCCAGGCGTCGCCGTCTCGGACCAGCTCGGTGGACCGGAAGGTGATCTGCGGGTGGTCGCGCACGTGCAGGAATCTGGCCGACTTGACGTCCTTGTCACGCTGCGGATTGCCGGTGGCGAAGCTGGCGGCGTCGATCACCGCCGACACGGTCGAGGACGTGACCGGGTCGGCGATGGTGATCTGACCCGAGACCAGGCGGAAGGTGCCCTTCACCGGGGCAAGGCCGAACATGTGCCGGGTAACGAAGGTGACTGTCGAGGCGGCCGGGTCGAGCTGGTAGATGCCGGCCGCTGGTATCTGCGCGGCTGCGGCAGAAGTGGTATCGGGCATGACTAGTCCTCTCCTCGCCGGGTGCCGGGTCCATGACGCCATGGTCGAGGGCGGGCAGGTGACCCCGCATCACCGGGATCCGGTGACCGCCGGGGCTAGCGGCCGCCGCGTGGATGGCCAGGCGCACCAGGGCATACCCGAGGTAACCGGCGCCGATGGTGGCCAGCTCGGCCACCGCGGGCAGCCGCGGCCAGGCCAGCCCGGCCCGGCGTGCCGGAGCCGAGACGGTCACAGGCCGGACGCCCGCCCGCGGTGCCTCCAGGCGGGCTGCCATCGCCGGTCCTGGCTGCGGCCGCGGGCCCCGGCCTGCGCGGTGGCCTCGTCCTTTACCCCGCCGCTTCAGCCGATGGCCGGGCTGGGACGGGGACGCCGGGTGCGGCGCAGGGCGACGGCGATGATGAACGGCCAGCAGGTCTGGATCGATGTCGTCAGCCGCTCGGCCAGGCCCAGGACGCTGCCGCCGCGGGTTTCGGCGAGCAGCCAGCCGAGCTGGGCCACGTAGACGGCGGTGACGGCGGCGGAGCCGTGGACGCTCAGGATCAGCGGCCGCGGTGAGGCGCGCCGGGCGGCGAAGGCGGGCCACACGGTGATCGTGACCGCGCCGAGCACGGTCCAGGCGAGGTGCCGCGGGGTCGTGCCGCGGGCGGGTTCGGGGGATGCGGCGATGCCGATGCCGGCCATGCCCGCCACGATCAGCAGGGCACGGGCGGACGCCCGGACACCGGTCAGGCCCGCGGTGGTGACGAGGTAGCAGCCGCCGGTCAGGAAGATGCCGCCGGTCATGACCCACCGGTCGGTTCCGGCCTGGCCGGCCATCACGCTGATGGTATCGCGCACCGGGCTGTAGGAGGCTGGCTGGAGGATGCCGGCCATGAGGTAGGCCCCGGTCAGCAGGATCGGCGCCAGGCCGGCCGAAATGATCGCCCACGGGTGGGCTGCCGGGCTGGAGCGCACTGGCCAGGCGGCCGGGATCGGCAGCCGGCGCGCCTGCCAGTGGGCGGTGCTCATCGCGGGCGACCCGGGCCGGGTCGGCGATCCGGCTTCGGCGCATCAGCCGGTGAGGACACGTCCGTTACTCCTCGCGCGCTGAGCGCGCTCAATCTTTCCTGGTCCTGTAGCGTTTCTTCCTTTCGCTGCCTGTGTTCTGCAAGGCTTGGGTTGCGGAGGCGGCCGGGCTCGCGGCCCGCCAGCGCGAGGGTCCGGGGCGATGGGCTTATTGGGTGGCCTTCTCCGGCGGATCCTCGGAGCCGGCCTCGACTCGTTCTTAGGTCCGTCATCCCTCGCGTTCTGCCTTCGTTAGGCGGTGACGCGTTCGGCGCTGGCCAGATGCGCCGACAGGAGCCGCCCGGCTCGGTCCAGGGCGGCGGCCGCTTCGTCGAGGATCGGGTAAAAAGCCTGGAAGACGTGCGGCACCCCGGGGGTGATGTCGAGGGTGACCGCGACGTCGGCGACAGCGGCCTGCCGGGCCAGGCGGACGGCGTCGTCGAGGAGAATCTCATGGGTGCCGGCCTGGATGATCAGGGGCGGCAGGCCGGACAGGTCGGCGAAGACGGGGCTGATCAGGCCGGCAGCGGGGTCGTGTCCCGCCGTGTAGTCGGTGACCCGGGGCTGGAGGAGTTCTCGGCTGAGCAGCGGGTCGGCCGCGCGCTTGGTGTCCATGCTCGCCCCGGCCAGGGTCAGGTCGGCATACGGGGACATGACCAAGGCCGCGGCGGGCAGGGGCAGCCCGTGATCGCGGGCATTGACCAAGGTGGCGACGGCGAGGCCGCCGCCGGCGGACTCGCCGGCGAACGCGATGTCCGACGGGGCTGCGCCGCCCCGCAGGAGGGCCTGGTAGGCGGCCAGGGCGTCATCGACCGCGGCCGGATACGGGTGCTCGGGGGCGAGCCGGTAGTCGACGGAGATGACCTTGGCGCGGGCCCGCCGGCCGACCTGGGCAGCCAGGCCGGCGACCTGGAAGGCGTCCTCCAGCACGTACACGCCGCCGTGGAAGTACAGGACAACATGGCGGGGTTCGATGCCGTCAACGGTGATCTCGGCCGTCGGGATGCCGCCCAGCGCGGCTGCGGTCACGGTCACGCCGGCGGGCAGCGGCTGCGCCGATGCCTGCTCCGCGAGCAGCCGCCGCAGCTCGCTGACGCCATGTCGGCGGGGAAGGCTGACTGCCGCAGGATCGCGTCGAGGTTCTCTTTCTGCTCGGTGCTCACGGAGGATCTCCCTTCGGTTGGAATTCGCCTGGCAGCACCCCCAGGCGGGCCGGCCCATGTCGAACCAATGCTGAAATCCCTGCCGGGAGGCAGACCACTACCAGGCTTGCCGCCAGGCAGGTGAGGAGGCGCCACCAGATCACGGTGATTCGCGACGGGACCTGGGGCACCGAAGGTCTTGATGGTCCTGACCCCTGGAGCCCGCGGCCTTGAACAGGAGCAAGGGATCCCCCGAGCGAGCGGGTCGGGCGCTAGCCCGAGTTTCCGGGCTAGTTCGATCTTGATGGCCTGACGCCTGTCCTCGGGCTAGTCTGGCCTGCGGTAATCCGGCGTGTCGGCTTGTTTCCGGCGGCCAGATGCCCTATGACCTAAAGTGATGGCAAGCCTGTACAAGAAGGTGATCAGCGGGAAGCCGTACTGGTACCTGCGCGAGATGGGCTGGGCCGACGGCAAGCCGAAGCTGGTCTCGGAGCGGTACCTGGGCACCGCGGCCGACATCGAGGCGCTGCTGGATGCCAGGGAGGCCGCCGTGCTGCCCGAGCGGACCCGCCACCTGGCGTTCGGGGATGTGGCCGCGGCCTGGGGCGTCCTGCGGGATCTCGGCGTGGCCGCGATCATCGACGAGGTCACCGGCGGGCGGCGGGCGGACGCGGGAGCGCCGGCGGGGACGTACCTGGCGCTGGCGGCGCTGAACCGGCTGGTCGCGCCGTGCTCAAAGGCCGTCTTCGCGGACTGGTGGAAGACCACCGCCGCGGACCGGTTCACCAAGATCCCGGCCCGGGTGCTGGATCACCGCCGGTTCTGGGACGCGATGCACGCCGTCACGCCGGGGCAGCTGGAGGAGATCTCCCGCCGGATCGCGGTGCGGATCGTGGAGGCATCGGGCGTGGACTGCTCCTCGGTGGCGCTGGACATGACCAACTTCGCCACCTTCATCGACACCGCGAACGGCAAGGCGCCGATCGCGCAGCGCGGCAAGGCCAAGCAGAAGCGCTCCGACCTGCGGCTGGT
>WNFY01012892.1_pt1 | contig 11508 bp, 12 predicted proteins | sample 5400091 | NCBI WGS metagenome assembly WNFY01 (sample SAMN13153364, study PRJNA577476) | soil metagenome | isolation source: 60 cm soil or saprolite under grassland replicate 1 | place: USA:California | collected 2016-06-15
AGCTCATCAAATGCTAGAAGGGTGAGTGGAGGAAGGAGTGGCAGGGATGACCAGAAGAGGTGAGAGCAAGCGGAACCCGGTCCTGCTGCGCACATTCGCTACGCTCAGTGTAAACTCCGCGAAGCATCTCGACGCCCATGCAGACAGACCCTTCGCTGCGGCTCAGGGGGACAAGGGACCCCTAGACCTGTGTCTTAGGTTGATGCCTATCAGGGCCGATAAATCGGCGGTGGGCACGATAAATCGGCCCCTACGCTTGTCCGGATGAATTTGTCAATGTGCATAATTGCGCCCCTACAGTCCACGAGGGTTGCCCTACAATGTTAGACAAGGTTCAAAAAGAGCCAATCCTACTTGACAATGTTTACGTACGACGAGCACAAAAGTGTCAAGTGCATTTGAACCATGCCTAATCAATGATATCCCATTTTAGGGATGCAGTATATAGAGGAGTTACATTGCTCATGGCTTATCTGCAAGACGCCATTGTGACCAGTACAACAACACTGCAAGCCAAACTCGCCGCAAAGCGGGTTATTGTTCTGGATGGCTCCGTTGTTCCCCTCTCTCTGGAAGAGGAGCGGGCGCGGCCCTGTTCTGGGTTTCTGCGCACCTCGTTGTGAGATCATCGCACAGGTAGCAAAGGGCGATCACTACATCACACGGCGTGTCGATCCAACGTTTGCAGTGATGGATGAAGTCTACTTGCTCAAGCACATCCCCTCCGATGCCGAGGAGGTCTGGCGCACAACGTGGCAGTATGCCCCCTGCACACTGGCCTACACACGCAGCTACGGGCACGGGCGTATCTTCTGCACGACGCTGGGAGCAACGCCTGCTACGCGAGCACATCCCAGTTTCCAGCAGATGCTCGCTCGCGCTTTGAGCTATGCATCGGGAGGGGAAACACAGGAGCGTTCGCTGCGCGTAGCGATGATTGGCTACGGTGCGATTGGCTTTGAACATGGTACAGCCATCAATGCTGTCCCTGGCCTGGAGTATGCAGTGGTTTGTGATCGCAATGAAGAGCGGCTGGCCCTGGCACAGCAATCGTTTCCTGAGATCTCTACCTGTACGGACCTGGAGGATGTTGCCAGAGATGAAAGCATCGACCTCGTTATTGTCTCAACACCACCCAATACGCACGCAGCCATTTCCACGCAGATGTTACAGGCGGGCAAACACGTAGTCTCTGAGAAGCCTTTCTGTCTCACCACTGCCGAAGCCGATGCCATGATTCAGCTCGCGGAAGAGCAGCGGCGCGCACTGACCGTGTACCAGTGCCGGCGCTGGGACCCTGACTATCTCGCCATCCAGCAGATCGTAAAACGAGGCACTATCGGCCCGATCTTCCATCTAGAGACATTTATCGGTGGCTATGCGCATCCCTGTAACTACTGGCATTCCCATGAACCGATCTCCGGCGGCGTCTTCTACGACTGGGGCTCTCACTACCTTGACTGGATTCTCCAGCTTATTCCTGATCCCGTGGAGTCTGTGCGTGGCGTTGAACACAAACGAGTCTGGCATGATGTCACCAACGCCGACCAGTCCAGCGTCTACCTGCGATTCGCCGGAGGCAAAGAGGCAACTTTTATACACTCAGACATTGCGGCAGCGTTGAAGCCCAAATGGTATATTTTAGGCGAACAGGGAGCGATCGTCGGTGAATGGCGCATGGAGACGGTGAAGTCGCGCCGCTGGTCAGGCGATCTGATTGAAGAACAGCTTGCCCCTTCCGAAGCCATGCCGGAACTGTGCCTATTCACGTACGATGCCGGCGGGGCCATTCAGAAGCATCCACTGATACTACCTGCCGCGCCCTCCTATGCCTTCCATCGCAATCTCGCCAATCATCTCCATCATGGCGAACCGCTGGCCGTCCCGCCAGAGCAGTCGAGACGCAATATTGCTGTCATGGAGGCCGCGAAACGTTCCGCGAAACAGGGAGGCGAGACGATCGTGCTCAGGTGCTAAAAGCCCAACGAGACCATCCACGCTCATCCTAGCGGATGGGGTCCGTGCTCAGCACCATCTGTACCCCCTGTCGCTCCATGGTGGCCAGTTCGTCCTCAGCGAGTGCATCAAAGTCTATCACCGGATGTTGTACAGAACTGGTACAATCGCGGAGGAAATATACCCTTTTTAACAGTGCGGGTTGGTTGGCAAAACGCTCCACCAGTTGTCGTTCGGTCTCCAACACGCAATGTGACTTCGCTTCACCAGCAACGTATACTCTGTAATGCTTCATCACTGTGTCGAGCTGCACGACATTCAAGCTGCTCGACGGGTCTTCGGGATCGGGTATCTCTGCCCCGAAGATGCCATAGTATTCCGTGCGAATCGTACGCCCTTTCTCGATATAGGTCGGCTGCGTATTTCTCGCGGCACTATGCCAGGCTATCGCCTCGCAGATCGGCGCCACAAGCATATGTCCGAGCGTTCCCTCCATCGTATGATACGGCCAGATCATCAAATCCTTCTTCGCTTTTTGTTGGAGTTGGTGGACGTAGCGCACGGACCAGTCCGGCTGGAGGATGGGCACCCATTTCCCGTTTGTCACGTCATCCACCGTGATTGCTGTATAGGGCTGGGGATGATCGCCTGTCTCCGGGTCTTTCCACCAGGAGCTATAAAAGATCTGAAACGGTAAATGGGTATCCAGCGACGCGTAGATGGAGCTAATTTTGTGGGCGTTGGCGTAGAACCAGGTGAGAAAACGCGCGACATCCTGCTGTGAGCCTGGGACATAGAGGGTTCCCGTAGGATCGACGAAATCGTGCTGGTAGTCCACGAGTATCACGACGATTTTTTCAGCATCGCTTTGCGCCGGGGTGAGGCCTGCCTGTTGACCTGCTTCGGTAAATGCCTGGATACGAGGGGCATAGGGTCCCTTGAAGGCGTCCTGCACATCGAAGAGCGCCGGGGTTGAAGCGTGATTGACCATGTTTATGCTCTCCTTTGTCATGTGTGTCCTCTTACAGAGAACGGCCCAGAAAGCCCCGCTCTTTTAAGGCGGTGGGGCATAGGTTGGATCATCCCAAGCCAGGAAAGTATCCACGGCTCGCCGTATCAGTTCCGCTATCGCCACGCCTTCCCGTTGCGCTCGCACAGGAAGACGTTCCAACTGCTTTTCAGATAAGGAGACATTTGTGCGTTTCATGCTTCCATCCGTCTTGACGTAAGCTATCCATTGGTGTACACTCAGTCTACCAGAACACCAGAGCAAGGGCAAGAGGCATGCTCATCTTCGAGTACAAAGTTGATGGCACCAAGCAGCAGTACGCTGCGATTGATGAAGCCATTCGTGTCGTCCAGTTCATACGCAACAAATGCCTGCGCAAGTGGATGGATGAACGCGCTGTCTCCAAGAACGACTTGCAGTGCTATTGTACCACCCTTGCCAAAGCGTATCCGTTTGCTGCTCGTCTCAATTCTCAGGCTCGGCAAGCCAGTGCTGACCGGGCCTGGTTCGCCATCTCGCGCTTCTATGCCAACTGCAAAACGCACAAGCCTGGCAAGAAGGGCTATCCCCAGTTTCAGCATGACAACCGCTCGGTGGAATACAAGCAAACCGGCTGGAAGGTGGAGCCCGATGGCCGACACATTCGCTTCACCGATGGGTGTGGGATTGGTCGTCTGCGACTCGTCGGCAATCCCAAGCAGCACATTGAAACCTTCCCCACGAAGCGAATCCAGCGGGTGCGGCTGGTGCATCGTGCTGACGGCTATTATGTCCAATTCGGGGTCAAGGCAGAGCGGGTCATCGAGCATCAATCCACGGGAAAGCAGATCGGGATTGATGTGGGACTCAAAGCCTACTATACGGACTCTGAGGGCCAGACGATCGACAATCCGCGGCATTATCGCCAAGCGGAGAAGAAGCTGAAACGCTTGCAGCGTCACCTCTCTCGGAAGCAAAAGAAAAGCAGCAATCGCCAGAAAGCCAGGAAGCAACTGGCAAGAGCGCATCTGAAAGTCAGCAGGCAGCGGGAAGACTTTGCCAGGAAAACGGCAAGCACGCTTGTCTCATCTCACGATTTGATTGCCTATGAACAGCTTCAGATACGCAACATGGTGAAGAACCATCACCTTGCTAAGTCCATCCATGATGCAGGCTGGGGAACGTTCATCTCCTGGGTCAAAGCCTATGGACTGATGCATGATGTTCCCGTCATTGCGGTGGCACCACAGTTCACCAGCCAGGAATGTAGCGCATGTGGCGCTATCGTGAAGAAGTCGCTGAGTGTGCGTACCCACATATGTACTCGTTGTGGCGTGGTACTGGACAGAGATCACAATGCCGCGAGGAACATCCTGGCCAAGGCATTAGCATGTACCCTGGGGCACAGGGAAACATCCGGTTCGCCGGAAAACGCTTCTGGACAGACTGCCTCTACTCGTACACCCAAACGGGCTACGAGCAAGCGGGCTGGATGAAGGAAGAACCACCCGTCTTTTAAGCGGGTGAGTGTCAGAAGCATACGTCATTCTTGTATTAAAGAACAATCCACTGAGGCATATTCCTATCGACTCGACTCATATCTTATGCTCGCCTTCGAGAGGGAATACAAAACCAAATGTCTAAGAAGTTGAGGCATGCAGCCTGTTGTCAAAACGGTGAGATTTTGATACAGTAAAGCTCAGGGTATTCCTGGTTCGCAAGGAATGCAACATATTGCAGATGTCTCTCAAGTAGAAACACTGGGCTTTCAAGCCGAAGTCAAGCAATTGCTTGATCTGATGATCCACTCGCTGTACAGCAACAAGGAGATCTTTCTGCGCGAGTTGATCTCGAACGCTTCAGACGCCATCGACAGGTTGCGTTTTGCCGCTCTCTCCGATGACACTCTCTATGAGAACGATACCGATTACAAAATTCGGGTTTCCTATGATAAAGATGCCCGCACCATTACGGTTGCTGATAACGGCATCGGCATGACGCGCGCCGAGGTTGTAGAACACATTGGTACGATTGCCAAATCGGGCACGCGCGAGTTCTTTCAGTCGCTTACCGGGGACCAGCAAAAAGATGCTACCCTTATCGGCCAGTTTGGCGTAGGCTTCTACTCGTCCTTCGTCGTCGCTGACAGGGTTACTCTGACCACACGCCACGCAGGTCTAAGTCCAGAGGAAGGAGTGACCTGGGAATCCGATGGGGGGGGAGAGTATACGCTTGAAACGGTCGAGAAGCCTGGCAGGGGCACAGAAGTGACCATACACCTGCGCGAAGGCGAGGATGAGTTCCTGAATGGCGCACGCCTGCGCGCCATCATTCACAAATACTCGGATCATATCATGCAGCCTATTGTGATGAAATCCGAGGACAAAGAGAAACAGAACGAAGACGAGGTGGTCAACCGTGCCTCTGCCCTGTGGACTCGTCCCAAGAGCGAGATCACTGAAGAGGAGTATAACGAGTTTTATAAGCATGTAGCGCACGATTTTAGCGACCCCCTGGCCTACGTTCACAGCCGCATGGAGGGCAATTACGAGTATATTCTCCTGCTCTACATTCCCAGCCGCGCGCCTTTTGACCTGTGGAATCGCGAACGGCATCACGGCGTCAAACTCTACGTCCGCCGCGTTTTCATTATGGACGATGCCGAGAAACTCTTGCCGGGATACCTGCGTTTTGTACGCGGCGTGATTGATTCCAATGATTTGCCATTGAACATCTCGCGCGAGATATTGCAGCAAAACAAAATCATCGATACCATTCGTTCGAACGCGGTCAAGAAAGTGCTTAACCTGCTGAGCGACCTGGCAGCCAATAATAGGGAAAAGTATGCCACCTTCTGGCAAGAGTTTGGTCGTGCGCTCAAAGAAGGCATGTTAGAAGATCACGCCAACCGCGAGAGCCTGACAAAACTGTTGCGCTTCGCCTCCACAGCGTCCTCCAATGAAACGCATGACGTGTCGCTGGAGGATTATGTCGCCCGCATGAAAGAAGGCCAGGAGAAGATTTACTATATCACAGCAGATAGTTACGCCGCCGCCAAAGACAGTCCTCTGCTGGAGATATTCAAAAAGAAGGGCGTTGAGGTGCTCTTCTTCTCCGACCCGGTAGATCTCCTGCTGGAGCCTGAACTTCCTGAGTTCAACGGCAAACGATTCCAATCCGTCTCCCGAGGAGAAATTGACCTGACCAAACTTGAGGATGAGCAGGAGAAAGAGGAACAGCAGAAGAGCGAAGGCGAAGTAAAAGAACTACTCGAACGCTTCAAGCAGATACTGGATGAGAAGGTCAAAGATGTACGCGCATCTACGCGCCTGACAAGTTCTCCGGCCTGTCTCGTCGTTGATGAATATGACATCGATCCCAATCTGAGACGTCTCCTGAAAGCGGCTGGACAGGCTATCCCCGGTGACAAGCCCATTCTCGAAATCAATGCGCAGCATCCCATTATCGTCAAGCTTAAAGAGGAAAAGGACGAGAAGCGCTTCACGGACTGGGCCTATATTCTTTTTGATCAATCAGTGCTGAGCACTGGCGAAAAGCTGGATAACCCGGTGGATTTCGTTAACAGGCTGAATGAGTTGCTGTCACAACTGTAAGTGTCATGTCTGAAGGAAACAGTATGTTCAAGGTAGGTAGGGGCGTAATGATGGACATTGCATATGCATTGCGCCCCTATATCAGATTAGAGGAATTTGCAGGTAGAGAGTCCACGCTTCTCTAAGTACTGCTGATGGTAATCCTCCGCGCGATAAAATGTCGCTGCTGGAACGATCTGGGTAACAATCGGTCGCCGGTACTTACCAGACTTCTCCAATCTCTCCTTGGAAGCGAGGGCCGCGGCCTGCTGCTCCGGCGTATGAAAGAAGATGACCGAGCGATATTGGGTTCCGATGTCGGGACCCTGGCGGTTGAGCGTCGTGGGATCGTGGTTTTCCCAGAATATTTTTAACAAATCTTCATACGAAATTTTCTCTGGATCATACTCTACCTCCACCACCTCCGCGTGCCCCGTCCTGTTAGTGCAGACATCGCGATAGGTCGGATTATTCATCGTCCCGCCCTCGTAGCCGACGGCTGTAGAGCCAATACCCTTTGGCAACTGGCGAAATTCGGCCTCTACGCCCCAAAAGCATCCTGCTCCAAATGTAGCTTTTTGCATTTTATTCTCTGCTTTCTTATTTGTTGTCTTCCCGCGGTTGAAACTGCAGTGCGACTGAATTGATACAATAACGCATGCCGGTTGTCTCTCTTGGACCGTCATTGAAGAGGTGACCAAGGTGTGATCCGCAATTCTTACAGACCACTTCTGTTCGTTTCATAAAGAACGAATTGTCCTCGTGCAGCTCAATATGCTCGCGGTTTATTGGGTCGTCAAAACTGGGCCATCCCGTTCCCGAGTCAAATTTTGTGTCTGAGGAAAACAGTGGTTGTCCACAGGCAACGCACGTGTACATTCCCTTCTCATGATTATTGTACAGTGCTCCGGTAAAGGCCCGCTCTGTTCCCTTGAGACGACAGACCTTATATTGTTCAGGCGTTAGTTTCTCTTTCCAATACGATTCGGGCATGTCTCTTAGATCTTTCATAGCTCATTCCTTACATGTTTGACATGTCAAACGTGCTTGCCTGGTGCGCGCTCAAACACGCACACAGGATAATAGATTAGATGATAACTTCATTACATAGACTTGACAGAAGAGGAGACGTTACATGTTTTCACGAATGGGTACGATTTCTTTTTCTTGACCTTTCACCAATGAAAACACTGCGACGGCTCGTAATGTTCCCACAAGGTTGCGGTTTTGGTAGACGGCGTCTGCCAAAACCGCAACCTTGTGGGAACTATGGGGCCGCGTACTATATTCTTGCTGCAGAGGCGACCAATCCTTGACGGATTGCGAGGATAACTGCCTGGGTACGACTCTGGACGCCGAGCTTGGTCAGAATATGACGAATATGCGACTTCACCGTATCCTCAGCAATCTGCAAATAAGATGCAATTTCTTTGTTGGATTTTCCTTGCGCCAACAGGTTCAAAACCTGCGCCTCACGGTCTGTCAACGTCGTGGGCTTTACTGGCTCCTGTAACTCACGTAACAGATAGCTTGAAACCTGGGGTGAAAACTGCACCTGACCTGCGGCAACAGCCTTGATCACCGTCCGCAGTTCGTTGGCATCCGCATCTTTGAGCAAATACCCCACAGCTCCTGCACGAATCGACCCTGTGACCAAGGCACTATCAACCACACTGGTCAGAGCAATGACCCTGGTTTCGGGTGATTCGCGACGAATAATTGAAGTGGCAGAAATCCCATCGATTACTGGGATCAGTAAATCCATCAGCACTACATCCGGTCGCAAGCGGCGCGCCTTCTCGATAGCTTCCGCTCCATCTGCCGCCTCGTCCACAATTTCTAACTCAGAGTCTCGGCCAAGGAATATTCGCAGTCCCTCGCGCACCACGCTATGATCGTCTACTATCAGGATACGTATGGTCATGAACACTCCTTGTCCTTGCTATTCCAATTTTTGAAAGAGGTTGAATGCTATGCCCTCCACAGCGCATTTTATAGCATACTCAACAATAACTAATGATACAATTCATCAAATTAGAACTACGTTAAAATGACACAACAACAATTACACTTTCAAGTGTAATGTATAGCACAGAAAAGGACATCCTGTAAACACACTATTTTTGAGGCTGCCACGGAAGGAAAGGGAGAGGATTTTCTTGTGATCAGGTAATCACTCAAAATGATTAGTTCAGAATCACCCTTTTATGGGATGCGCATTTTTACGTTATACCCTATACTGCTAAAAACTATCATATGTAATGTAGGCGGCGGATGTGACTACCTTTGAGCTGCATGGAAGTCACGTACAGACACTTGTAAAGGAGGGCGTTATGCCTCGACAAACCCCTGATTCACCTGTTCAGCACGAGCAGGTCACTAAGCCTCAGAATGCCTCACAGCAGGATGAGACCTTGTATACCGTTGGAGAGGTAGCCAAACGTCTTCGTGTGGATACTACGACCGTGCGCCGCTGGATTGCAATTGGTACCCTGGAAGCTGTGATTCTCCCGCACAAGGGTAAACGCCAGGCCTACCGAATCAGACAAGGCACACTCGACAAACTTTTACGAACTCCTGGTTCATCTGTGGAATGAAATGATACGGTGAGCTGCGGGAGAAACACAGCTCACCGTCTTATTCAATTACTTCCTTAGCATCCTTGATTATTTGCACACCTCGCACTTTTTTGAGCTTTTCAAGCTCTTTCTGTCCGCGTAACTCTAATTGCGCCTTCCACTCATCTTTATACCGGCGCATCGTATCCACGAGCACGTGTGCTATAGTTAAATTTCTGTACCACTTGTGATTCGCCGGTACGATATACCACGGCGCCACGCCGGTACTACATTTGCTGATTGCGTCTTCGTAGGCTCTCTGGTAGTCTTCCCAATACTGCCGGTCGATCCAATCGTCGGCTGTGATCTTCCAGGCCTTATCCTTATCCTGCTCACGCTCTAGCAGGCGCTGCTCTTGCTCCTCTGAACTGATGTGGAGAAAAAACTTGAGTATGATCGTATCGTTGTCAGCTAGCAACTTCTCAAAGTTGTTAATTTCTTTGTAGCGACGGCTCCAGACAGATTCCGGTACCAGGTTATGCACGCGAGCAATCAATACGTCTTCGTAGTGAGAACGGTTGAAGATGCCTATAACACCCTTTCGAGGGGTGACTCTGTGTACCCGCCACAGGAAATCGTGTCCCAATTCCTCTTCTGTTGGAGCCTTGAATGAATGCACATCACAGCCCTGGGGATTCACACGACCAAGTACATGGCGAATCGTGCCGTCTTTACCGCTTGTATCCATGCCCTGGAGAATCATCAGGAGGCTCTTGTGTTGCGCTGCTTGCATTAGCTCTTGTAATTCGTTTAGCTCCTCGCCTAGTTTTTGTAGTGTGCTATCTACTGAGTCTCGCTGAATATCTTTATCGAGGTAGTTTGGATCGTGGTTTTTTAGCTTGACGTTTGTGCCTTCTTTGATTTTCCATAAGAGGTCAGGTGCCATGATAATTATCCTTTCTTAACGCTTAAACTTACCCGGTGTGCATGTTTTTTTGAGGCCTCATCGCTACGCTCTTCGCAATTTTATTTGTAGTGTTGGGGTTTGGCAGACACAGTCTGCCAAACCCCAACACTACAAATGATAGGGGTAGGGCTATCCCCACCAGAACGACACGGCGATGATCACATAGAGGCAGACCAGTGTCAGCCCTTCAAGCCAGGTTGACTCACCATCATACGTAATGACGGTACCTAACAAAGCCGTCAGTCCTAACGCCGCCACGAGCAACGGCGGTAATACCAGCGTCAGGGGTGTGCTGCCTATGAAGAAGCTGAGAAGCACCAGCACCGGGATTAAGCCTAGCGAGACCTGCAGAGAACTATTGAGAATGACGCTGACGGCGTAGTCCATCTTGTTCTTCGCCGCCAGTTGGACTCCGACAGCATGTTCCACCGCATTGCCCGCCAGGGCTACCAGCACCAGGCCAGTAAACGTCTGTGAGAGATGCAGAATTTCAATCGCCGGGGTCAAGGCGGCGATAAACCAGTCCGAGACAAAAGCCGAACCGACCGCAGCGCCAACTAACACCACGGTCGCCAACCAGGTCGGCCAGAGCTTCACCTCTTCCTCAGGTTCTTCAGGTAGGCTCGTCGGGCCGCCCTGCAAGGAGACCGGAATGCTGGCAATATAGACGATTAAAAGGATTACCGCGCAGGCGATACTGAACAGGTCCTCGTGTCCCCCAGCTGGCGTATGTAAATAAAATACCAGCGTTGGCAACGCCAGTGCTGAGACCGCGAGCAACGTCAGCGTCGCGATCATCCGCGGAGCCTCAGAAGCAAAACGCTGCGTCCCATGGCGCAGGCCGCCGACAAAGAACGCCAGGCCAAGCACAAATAAACTGTTGCCCAGGATTGATCCGACCAGCGCCGCCTGGATCACCGGAATAAGTCCCGCACGCAAGGCAAAAATCCCGACAAAGAGTTCGGGTAAGTTGCCAAGAGACGCCTGCAATACTCCCGTCGCCCCTGGACCCAGGCGTGAACCGACTTGTTCTGTACCCTGTCCCACCAGGGCCGCGAGAAGGGCGAGAGCGCCTCCCGCGAAGACAAAGGTAATGACAGCATTGGCATGAGTGGCCGTGAGCAATCCGGCCACGGCAGTTAAAACAATTGCTCCGCCGGTGATGAGCCATTCACTCCGGCTCAGCAGGGCACTGACTTTCTTGAACTCAAAACGTGACATCCTCTTCTCAACTCCTAGCCGCTCAAGTATTCATGCCTTCTGGAGAGAACTTCGATACCCCACGTTCTCCAGGCCAGCGATGTGCCGCTATTATAACACCGCTATGCCTGGATGTAGCTTAGAATCCATTCTCTTTTCGTTAATGAGACGAAATATCATTGACAAACATTGGTCTCCGTGCTATGCTGGACTTAAAGATACAAAGTATCATTAAATAAGATAGAT
>WNFY01005447.1_pt1 | contig 11503 bp, 11 predicted proteins | sample 5400091 | NCBI WGS metagenome assembly WNFY01 (sample SAMN13153364, study PRJNA577476) | soil metagenome | isolation source: 60 cm soil or saprolite under grassland replicate 1 | place: USA:California | collected 2016-06-15
GCCCGTCCTCGGCGTCCCGATTGAATCGAAAGCATTGCGCGGTCTCGACTCGCTTTTGTCTACGGCGCAGATGCCGGGCGGCATTCCAGTGGGCACACTCGCCATCGGCGATTCGGGCGCGAAGAACGCCGCCCTTCTTGCCGCGGCCATCCTCGCGACCGCGGACAAAAAACTTTGGCGAAAACTGGAAGCGTTCCGTAAGAAGCAATCCGAGAGCGTTCTCTCCGCAAAGCTGCCGAAGTGAAAACCGAAGTTTCAACCGACCGCAAGGCGGCGGTTGAATTGCTGCACAAAGGCGAAATTGTCGCGCTGCCGACGGAAACAGTTTACGGACTTGCCGCCGATGCGCTCAACCCAATTGCGGTCGCTAAGATCTTCGAAGCAAAAGGACGCCCGCGCTTCGATCCCCTCATTGTTCATCTGCCGGATCGGGATTGGCTGGAAAAGATTGCCGATCTATCAGGGCAAGATCGACAATCGATTTTGAAACTGGCGGAGAAATTCTGGCCGGGACCGTTCACAATGGTTTTGCCGAAGCGCGATATCGTTCCGGATATTGTGACAGCGGGTCTCGACACCGTCGCCGTTCGAATCAGCGCCCATCCGATTTTCGCTGAAATCGTTCAGGCGTTCGGAAAACCGCTCGCTGCGCCCAGCGCAAATCGTTTCGGTCGCATCAGCCCGACGATTGCGAAGCACGTTTTGGATGAATTGGATAGGCACATTCCGCTCATCATTGACGCTGGCCCGACGACGCACGGAATTGAATCAACCATTGTCGCCATCCGCGACGGCAAGATCGACATCGTGCGCCGGGGCCCGATCACCGCTGAGCAATTGTCGGCATTCGTCGAGGTCGGCATCGCGACGGAGCGCGAAAGAATTTCTGCACCGGGACAATTGCCGTCGCACTACGCGCCAAAGACGCCGTTGCGCATCGTTGATGATTTAAAATCGTTTACGGCTCTGGCCAGTCAGCGCTTTGCACTGCTCGCCTGGAATCCGATCAAGAACGACAAGCGTTTCATTGCGGTTCGCAATTTGAGCGATAAACAAGATCTCCGCGAAGCCGCCGCGAATTTGTTTTGCTATTTGCGCGAACTCGACGCGCTCGATGTCGATCTTATCGTTGCAGAACGAGTTCCTGCTCAGGGACTCGGGGCTGCGATTTTGGATCGGCTGCAGCGCGCGTCTCACGCTTAGGCTCGAACGCAAGGCAGGCTTGAATGAAACCTTTGAAGAGGGGATGCGGTTTGTTCGGCTTGCTTTGAAATTCGGGATGGTATTGGCAGCCGACGAAATAAGGATGATCGCGGAGCTCAATTAATTCCGCCAGTGTGCCGTCCGGGGATGTTCCGGAAATGACGAATCCTTTTTCGTCCATCCGGTCTCGATATTTCATGTTGAACTCGTAACGGTGCCGGTGACGCTCCATCACTTCGGGCTGGCCGTAAATCTTTTCGGCCAGCGTTCCTTTCACAATCTTTGTCGGCCACGTCCCCAGCCGCATGCTGGCGCCTTTGCTGTGGATTTTTTCCCGTTGCTCTTCGAGCAGCGAAATCACTGGGTCAGGCGTGTCGGGATCGAACTCCGTGCTGTTTGCTTTTTGAATCCCGCACACGTCTCGCGCGAATTCGATCGTCGCTACTTGCATCCCGAGGCAGAGCCCGAGATAGGGAATCCCATGCTCGCGCGCGTAACGTGCTGCTTTGATTTTGCCTTCGACGCCGCGGTCACCGAATCCACCAGGAATCAAGACGCCTGCCACATCTTTAAGCTGCGCGCTCACGCGGTCCTGGAGCGATTCCGCATCAACCAGTTTCAAATCGATCCCGCAATCCTGACTCGCAGCTGCGTGGGTAAGCGATTCGTAAATGCTTTTGTAAGCGTCCTGTAAATGAATGTATTTCCCCACAACAGCGATCTTCACTCGTTTTTGCGGGCTGATCACGCATTCGACAAATTTTTTCCACTTCGTCAGATCTGGCTCCGGCGTTTTCAGGTGCAACAAATCGCAAACGAGTTTGTCCAACCCTTCGGTGTGCAGCATCAGCGGCACCTCGTAAACCGTGTGCTCAACATCGCGCGCTTCAATCACCGCTTTTTCGGACACGCTGCAGAACATCGACAGTTTCTGTCGCAATTCGCGCTCGATCGATTTCTCGCTCCGGCAAATCAGGACCTGCGGTTGCAAACCGATCTCGCGCAGTTTGGCGACACTTTGCTGCGTCGGTTTCGTTTTTAATTCGGCTGCCGCTTTGATGTAAGGCACGAGCGTCACGTGCATGGTCACGACGTTCGCAGCTCCGACTTCGAGAATGAATTGCCGGATCGCTTCGAGAAATGGCAGGCCTTCGATATCGCCGGTCGTGCCACCGATCTCAGTAATTACAACGTCGTATTTCGTTTCGTCAGAAATTTCGCGAATCCGATCCTTGATCTCGTCCGTCACGTGTGGAATGACCTGGACGGTTTTGCCAAGATAATCGCCGCGCCGCTCTTTTAAGATCACGCTCTCATAAACCTGACCGCTGGTGAGATTGTTGTGACGCGAGAGAACGCAATTGGTGAAGCGTTCGTAATGTCCGAGGTCGAGATCGGTTTCGGCGCCATCATTCAGGACGTAGACCTCGCCGTGTTGAAACGGATTCATTGTTCCCGGATCGACATTGAGATAGGGATCGAACTTTTGCAGAACGACTCGCAACCCGCGCGCTTCCAGGAGAGTTCCGAGCGAGGCTGCGGCCAAGCCTTTGCCTAGCGAACTCACTACTCCGCCGGTCACGAAAATGTATTTCATCGAGACACTCCTCCTTTTGCGCGAGCCAGCTTTTGCTCAAGCGCTTTTGCGTCAGCCAGCGTGTCTACGCCAGGCGATCCATGTTTCGTGACGAGCACATGAACCTTTACACCATTTTCAAGAGCGCGCAATTGCTCGAGCGATTCTGCGCGCTCCAACGGTGTCGGTTTCCAGCTCACGAAATCCAACAGCGCCTTGCGGCGAAATCCGTAAATTCCCGGATGCCGCAAATATTGTATTGGGGTTGAGCGATTGCGAGGGAAGGGGATCGCGTAACGCGAAAAGTAAAGCGCGTTGCCATCAAGATCGACAATCACCTTGACCTGATGCGGCGATGAAGCTTCGGCAGCGTTCTCGAACGGATGCGCTGCTGTAACGATGTCGATCTTGCGATTCGAACGGAGCTCTTTGACAATGTGATCGATCAGCGCCGGATCGAGGAGCGGCTCATCCCCCTGAATATTAATGACGAAATCAAACTGCTTCGTTTTCCGGGCGACCTCGGCAATGCGATCCGTTCCGCTTTGATGATCTGGCGAGGTCATCGCTACCTCCGCGCCCCAATCAAAAGCTGCTTTGGCGATCCGCATGTCGTCCGTGGCGATGATGACTGCATCCAATTTCTTCGCCCGTCGACAGCGTTCCCAGACGTGCCGGAGAAGCGGTTTGTTTGCAATGAGATGCAGCGGTTTACCCGGGAAACGCGTGGAAGCCCAACGTGCCGGAATAATCCCAACCGCCTTATTCATTTGTTGCCTTGATAATGATTTCGGCCGCTGCGGGCAAATCCTCAGCGACCCAGTCGGCGCAACTGCCGTCGGTCGTTTTATCGAATCCGGTCCGAACGCGAATTGCTCTGACTCCGGCATTATGCGCACATTCGACGTCGATCTCCTTGTCGCCGATCAGAAACGAACGGGAAAGATCGACATCGTGATCGCACGCGGCTTCGAAAACCATTCCGGGCGCCGGCTTGCGGTATTTTGATGGCAGTCCCGGCGGATCAGAACAAAAATAAGTCGCGTCGATCAGATCGTCTCCGAGCTGCCGCGAAACTTCGGCCTCCACGGCGCGATATTGCTTTTCTGTGAAGAAGCCGCGTCCGATGCCGCTTTGATTGGTGATGACGATGATTTTGTGTCCAGCGTTTTTCAGTCGGCTCAATGCTGCACCGGCTCCTTCAAAAATTTGAACTTGTTTCGGATCGGAGCAGTAATCGGCGTCGTGCATAATGGTGCCGTCGCGATCAATGAAGACGGCGCGTGACTTCGCACTAGTTGAAGTCATGTTCGAAGCTGGAGATCAATTCGTCGCGCGTGACGGTCGCCGTGCCGAGTTTGCCCACGACCACTGCGCTGGCGTAATTGGCGATTTGCGCGGCTTCGAGCGGCGTCGCGTTGCAGACGAGCGCAAGCGTGAACATCGCGATTGCCGTGTCGCCGGCGCCGGATACATCGAAAACATCTCGCGCTTTGGTCGGGATATGGTGCGGTCGTTTGCCTTTTTCGAAAAACATCACCCCGTGTTCGCCGAGCGTGACCAGAAGATATTGCACTCCCCATTTTTGGAGCAGCTCTTTTCCGGCCCGGACAAGATCGACATCTTTCTTCGGCGATAATTCGGAATCGCGGCTTGGAATTCCGGCGGCAAGAAATGCTTCCGTCCGGTTCGGTTTGACCGCCGTCATCCCGCTCCAATCGATTAAGTTGTGCGGATTTGGGTCGGCGGTGACAATTTTCTTTGCCGCCCGCGCTTCACGCGCGATTTGCGCGACCAGCTCGCGCGTGACAAACCCTTTTCCGTAATCTTCGAAGATAATTGCGTCGACATCGGGCAATTTCTTCCGGACTGCGGCCACAACTTTTCCGATTTGAGCAGTTGATGGTCGGACGACCTTTTCGCGGTCGACCCGCACGACCTGCTGATGGCGGGCAATGATCCGTGTTTTGACGATGGTGGAGAATTTTTCGTCTTCGACCGAATCGGACATCTCGATCTTACGTTCGGCCAAAAGTTCCCGGAGCTGTTGCCCGCTGCGATCTTTTCCGATTAATCCGATCACGGAAACGCGATTTACAAATTCGCGGAGATTGCGCGCGACGTTGGCGGCGCCGCCGGGAAAGAAACTTTCGCCAGTTACCTCGACCACCGGAACCGGTGCTTCCGGGGAAATGCGGCCAACCTTGCCCCACACAAATTCATCCAGCATCAGGTCGCCCACGACCAGGATGCGCTTGCCTGCGGCGCGGTCGAGAATCCGTCGGAGCCTTTTTAAGTCCATATCGTGGACGAAGTGCGATGGTCAGGGGAAAGAATAATCTGGTATAGGAAACTCAAAATTGTTAGGCGCAGGGATTTGTGTGGAACCAAGGTTCTGCTTACAATGACTTCATTAATCCTGAATACGAAGCCGAAATCAACAGTCGAAGCTCACGATGATAGCCTTTTCCAGAACTTTAAAACTTAGTGCGATTGCCCTCGTCGGGGCGACGCTCTGCGCAGACGCCACACAGGCGCCCCAACGGATCGACGTCAAACAGATGTCGAAAAAAGTCGAGAACGTCGTCGTGCCGTTGCCCAACGAAATTTTTGGCGCGCTGAACAAACTCGGTTCGGTAAATTGGCGCGAATTCGTTCGCACCGAGAAAAGCAGTAACTTCACGGAGCGACCGCGCATTGCCTTGCTTCTCGGCACTGTTATTGCCGATGGGTTCATCGCCGTGCAGGCCGAGGACGCCCCGGCCGTGAAGGAGATCGGCCAGCGGGTTTTGAATTTGTCCAAGGGCATCGGCGTCGGCAATTCAATCACGCCGCACGCCAAAGCGATTACCGAGGCGGCCGATAAGCGCAAATGGGAAAATGTTCGTCAGGAACTCGATCGCACCCAGAGCAGCGTCCAAGCGGCGATGAACGAAGTGCACGACGAAAAATTATCGCAGCTCGTCAGTTTGGGTGGGTGGTTGCGTGGCACGCAGGTGTTGACCTCTGTGGTGACAAAACATTTTTCGCCGGATGGCGCCGAATTGCTTCATCAACCCGATTTGCTCGTTCATTTTCAAACGCAACTTCAAGCTATGCCGGAATTTAATCTGCCGATCATCCGCGACATTCAGAGTGCGCTCGGCGAGGTCAGGCCGCTGGTTGATGTCGGCTCGTCACGCATTTCACCGGAATCGGTCCGAAAGATCAACGAGATCACAAACCGGCTGGACAGCGGGATCGTGACGCGGGATTGAGGGCGCTCCCATGAACGGCTTTATAAAAATCGGCTTGCGGGCAGGTCTGTGCCTTGTCGTCTGTTTTGCACTTCCACGCGGCGCTGCCGGAACGGTAGATGACGCGCAATCGTTCGCGCTCCAGGCGGCCGAGCCCTACGTCAAAGAAGGTTTTCAAGTGCGGGAGGATTATTGGGGCGGAGATCTCGGCGCGGGCGAAAAGAAGGCGGTGCGACAACAATTATTCAAAGGCAACGAATATTGGTTTTGGTTGGGAACCGAAGTCGAGCGCGCCAAAGTTTCGGTTCACATCTACGATTCCGAAGGAAAATTGGCCGAGCAGCCGGACAGTTGGGAAAAAGGTCATTTCGCCGCGGCTCACGTGATCCCGAAATCCACTGGCAGTTATTTCATCATTGTCGCAGTCGAGGAATCGCCCGAGGAACGGACGCATTGGGCGCTGGTTTATGGCTTCCGCTGATCGAACGTGCCAGTTCCGGCTCGGACTTGTCGATCTTACGATTTCTAAGGAGCGGCGGTCTCGAGACCGTCGTGGGCGATCGGGAGATCGCCGTTCCTTGATATGAGCGAAACTCGCACGTTGCATTTCGATAACGCGCGCCAACTGCAATCGCTTTACGCGAACGATCTCAAGCTCTTGAAAAGCATGGAAGATTCGCTCGGCGTCAAGGTCACGACGCGCGAAGGTTGGGTGAAACTCGAAGGTGAGCCCGAGAAAATCGACAAGGCCCAGCGCGTGTTCAACCAACTCGAAGAAGCGCAAAAAAACGGTGTGCCCATCCAGAAACACGAATTTCAATACGCCCTAAACTCAGTGAGCGAATCGCGAGCAGACAATCTGAGCGACGCCGTTTCGATGAAGATCATGACTTCGCCTCGCAAGCCGCCGATCGTCGCGCGCTCGGCTGGACAACGCAACTACGTCGAAGCGATCGACAAACACGACATCGTTTTCGGGATTGGACCGGCCGGCACGGGAAAAACTTACCTTGCCGTCGCGATGGCCGTGTCCGCGCTGAAAAAAGACCAGGTCAGTCGAATCATTTTGACCCGGCCAGCGGTGGAGGCGGGCGAAGCGCTTGGATTTTTGCCGGGCGAGCTAGAGCAAAAGATCGCGCCGTATTTGCGCCCGCTTTACGACGCGTTGCGCGATATGCTCGAGCCGGAAGAGATCGAGCGGTCGATTGCGCGGCAAACGATCGAAGTCGCCCCGCTGGCTTACATGCGCGGTCGCACCTTGAACAGGGCGTTCGTCATTCTCGATGAAGCGCAAAACACCACCACCGAGCAAATGTTCATGTTGCTCACCCGCATCGGTCCTCATTCCAAATGCGTCATCACAGGCGACGTGACGCAGATCGACTTGCCCACCAACAAACGCTCCGGCGTGGTGGAAGCGTTGCAGGCGCTCAAAAACATTCCAGGGATCTCGATTGTCTATTTTAACGAGCGCGACGTAGTACGCCATGAGCTGGTTCGTTCTATCATAACCGCTTACCAACAGCACCGCTCACCCGCGCCGTCGGCGCGCAAATGAAAGATCGATCCGCTTCACACCAAGGCAGCCGATTGAATCAATCAGCTGGATCGCCCAGCTGCTTCGGTTTGCACTTACGATTAATCCACGACACTTGTGAGGAAGGAGCTGCCCGCCGCGGGCGGGTTTGGCGACAATGTTCGATTTCTTAAGACGCAGACGGCTTCTTCGACGCGGACTCGCTTCGAAAAAAACAAGGCGCCGGCGCACCCGGAACGAATTACTTCGCAGCTTGGAAGCTGCGGCTTACGTCAAAGTCATTGTCCTTGCTGCTTTCATCGCTGGCCTTGCGTCTCTGATTTTCAGCGGACAACAGCCGGAGCCGACCAAAAATTTCGTGATCGCGCTCTTGTTTTTCGCGACGGCGATCGCCGCATTGTGGATCAACCATCCGAAAACGTTTTCACAAAACTCGCGCGTCTTTCTCGTTTTCGGAACGATCTTTGTTCAACTCGCTGCGATTAAAATTGTTCTCATTCTCTGCAGCGAACACGCGTTCAAATTTCTCACTCCGGAAATGGGCTGGTTGCTTGCGCCGTATGCGGTCGCGCCGCTGGTGCTGAGCGTTTTGCTCGGCCGTAATCACGGACTCTACGCCGCCGTCTTCGTCAGCCTTTGGAGCAGCGTGTTGTTCGGCAAGATCGACGCGCCGCTGCTCGTCATCAGCTTGATCAGCGGATTCACGGCCGTTTATCTCACGCTTCAAGTGCGCCGGCGCGGCCAACTAATTCGTGCGGGCATCGGCGTCGGCGTCGCCATTTGGCTCTCTTCACTCAGCTTCGGAATGATCGCAATCAATTTATTTCCGCCGATGGACAATGATTGGGGCATGGTCGGACTGCAAAGCGCGCTCGCGCTCGGCAACGGAATTGTTACTGCCATGATCGTCGGCGGCGCGTTGCCGATGCTCGAACAGCTCTTTCAAATCACGACCGACGTTTCGTGGCTCGAACTGTCGGACCTGAACCATCCGCTGCTGCGCCGGATGACAATCGAAGCGCCCGGGACTTATCATCACAGCCTCGTCGTGGCGAACCTGGCGGAGGCCGCTGCGGAGAAAATCGGCGCCAACGCGACGCTCTGCCGCGTCTGCTCCTACTTTCATGACGTCGGCAAATTGGTGAAGCCTCAGTATTTCACCGAGAACATGAGCTTCGAGCGCAACCCCCACGACGATCTCGCTCCAACCATGAGCGCGCTCATCATCATCGCGCACGTGAAAGAAGGCGTCGATCTCGCGCTCACGCGCGGGCTCAATCAGCAGATCATCGACGTCATCCAGCAACACCATGGCACGTCGCTCGTTTATTATTTTTATCAACGTGCGCTTCAGCAGCAGGAAGACGCGCGCGCGGGCGGGAAGATCATGAACATTCGCAAGGAAGACATTCCCGAAGTGCAGGAGGAAAGTTTTCGCTACAGCGGGCCGAAACCGCAGACGAAAGAGAGCGCCATCGTCAGCCTGGCTGACATTGTCGAAAGCGCCTCACGGAGTTTGGAAAAACCAACGCCGCAAAAAATCGAGCAATTGATCAACGAGTTAATTGAAGAGCGAGTCGCCGACGGACAACTCGATGAATGCGATCTTACGCTCGGAGAAATCAGGATTATCGCGGAAAGATTTCGATTCACCCTCATGACGATGCTGCACACGCGCATCGCTTATCCAAAACACGAATCGAAGTTCACCCCAACGATCGAAGACGAAAGACTGCGACCGGATGTCATGGCTTCGCTCCGCAAACCAGCATCTGCTCCGCCCGTTTCAGCTGCGTAATCCTTTTCTTTGAATTGTAGGGCAGGCGCTCCGCCTGCCAAAATTATTGTGGCGGCTCAGCCACGACGAAGTCTTACAAGTCGGCAAGAATGCGGCGGCAAGTTTTGGACCGCTGTTGATTCAAGGTTTTCGATCAAATTTCGGAGAATGATTTTTACATGTCATCGCCGCGCCACGAAACCTTCGGTGACGAGCCTCGAGGTCTGTTAATGTGCTTCCATCGGATGGCGATCCAGATAAAGGACACCGCAAACGCAATTAGAACGATTCTTTCGTCACGCTGCCCCCAGCTATAACGAAGCTGATCCCAAACGGCGTAGGCCGCGCCACCCACGGCTTTCAGGAATACCGCTAGCAACCCGAAAAAGCCGATCACCACCATTAGATAATCAACCGCGGTGAGACAGGCCCTGCCGATCTTCATTTTGAAATCTCGTTGGTTAGCGACGATTCTGTTCCATTAGTCAAAACGCTAACGGCCACGGCTGAAAAATTGCGCAAAGTGATGGGCGGATTGAAACAATCCGCTTTTCCCATTCTGAGCGAGGAATTTCGACATTTGTTTCTCCCGCAGCGACTTTTTTCTGAGCAGCTTGAAGGGATTGTTCAATTGCCGTGTGTATTGCGTCTACGGCCTGAGCTGCCTGCAGGTGACCGGCGTACCGAAGCTGCTGCGTGGGATGATTCAAACGGGCACTAGCCCAAGGATGTGACAGGGTCGAACAGTCGACCCTGCTGAGCTTATCTTCCATCGAAATGATCGTTTCCCATGCAACCCTCTTCGAATCGTAGAAGCGATACAGCCGAGAAACAACAACGCTCGCGTAAGCCGAAAGGGAAAACGGCAACACCAAAAAGCGAACAATCCAGTCTAGCGTGCTAAAAATCGCCGGACACATTGTTTTTCTGCCGACAAACAGCTACAGCAGAAAGCAAACTGATTTCGATATGAGAACTCATAATTCAGGCGGGCGGGCGCGAGGTTCGCGGTCTTTGGCGGTCGCCGTGCTGGGGCGAGTGACGAACGGGCCGCCTTCGAGTGACGCGGCTTTGGTGAACGCGACGTCGGGCATTTCGCTGGGTAGTCCTTCCAACGGAAATTCTTTGCGCAACGGAAAGAACGGATAGCCGTCCCACATCAGGATGCGACGCAGATCGGGATGGCCTCTGAACTTGATTCCCATCATGTCGTAGATCTCGCGCTCGTGCCAATTCGCCGTCGGCCAGATATCGGAAATGGTGTCGACCGGCTCGTCTTCCGAAATTTTCAGTTTCAATCGGAGATGAACGGCCAGCGTCATCGAATAAAGCTCGTAGACAATTTCGAACCGCGGGTCTTCGCCGAAATTGTCGATGCTGGTAATGTCGATCAAATAATCGAACGAGAGATCGTCCCGGCAGAGCTTCGCGATCTCGCGCAAGTCGCCCGGCAAAATCGTGTAAGTCGTTTCGCCGCGAAACTCTGTTTTGTTCTGAAGCTTTTGCCCGAACAGTTTGCCTAGCGAATCGAACAATTCCTGGCCGGTCATTTAAAGAAAGGTTGAGAGTTGAGGGTTGAGAGTTGAGAGAAAAAAGCGGAAAGCGGGGTCATTCCGATCCCGCGGCCGCGGGGAGAGAAATCTCACAGTCGAAGCGAGCGTCACGCTTAGTACTTTGTGTGATCCGCGACCGTGTGAGAGATCCCTCACATTCGTTCGGGATGACAGAGCACTCATGCGACTGCGCCCGTTAACTTCTTAGTCCATTCAGGCTTTTGTGCGGCGAAAGATTTCTCGCCGGAGATCTTTTCCTGTAATTTCATCAGACCGGCGAGCAACGCTTCCGGTCGCGGCGGGCAACCGGAGATATAAACATCAACCGGAATGAGTTGATCGATTCCCTGCAAGACCGCGTAGGATCGATACATCCTGCCGGTAGAAGCGCACGCGCCCATCGCGATGACCCATTTTGGTTCCGGCATCTGTTCGTAAATCCGTTTCACCGCCAGCGCCATTTTGTAAGTCACGGTGCCGGCCACGATCATCACGTCGCATTGTCGCGGCGAAAAACGCATCACTTCGGCGCCGAACCGCGCGATATCGAACCGGGACGCGGCCGTCGCCATTAACTCAATCGCGCAACACGCCAGTCCCATCGGCATCGGCCAGAGCGAA
>WNFY01008418.1_pt1 | contig 11503 bp, 14 predicted proteins | sample 5400091 | NCBI WGS metagenome assembly WNFY01 (sample SAMN13153364, study PRJNA577476) | soil metagenome | isolation source: 60 cm soil or saprolite under grassland replicate 1 | place: USA:California | collected 2016-06-15
ATGTACAAGATGATCCTGAGTTCGGCAGAAAAATTGCATGCAACAAAACCTAGAGCAGCTGAGTCTAATGGGTATGAGCAGTCAGGGTCGGAGGTGAGAATGATGAGAGAGAGATTTTCAGTCACTGAATTATCGGCTCTACGGAACGACCTGCTGCAAGGTGGACTGGCCGACTCTCGCGAAGCGGCGGAGCTGGTACAGGTCTTCCTGATGGGTAGGGGCTACGGGGTATCTCCACAGGCGGCTTATGACGCGGTGAGCCGGGTGGAAATGGCGGGCTGCGCCCTGCCGGTACTGGAAAAGGAGCTGGAAGGCCTGGCGTTGGTCATGTAGCGGTGGCCGCTGGTTCTGGCTTCTAAGCAGATTTTGAGAGATCCGCGGGGACAACAACGTAACCAGTCGCTCCCCACAGATGTAACGACAAGGAAGGTGCCGGGCCAACCAGCCCGGCGTTCTTGTTTTTGGGCGCTCAGTCGTCAGCCTTCCGCTACCGGCAAAAACCCTACTGATGCCATTCCTCACCGCTAAAGCGGTTCGGAATGACAGCCGTGGGTTATTCGTACCTGAGGCTCTCCACTGGATCCAGTTTCGCTGCTCGCGCGGCTGGCAGCGTGCCAAAAAGAATTCCCACCAGCGACGAAACCACGATCGCAATGATTGCGGACAGTCCGGAAATAGGTACACGATATTCGGTCAGAAATCTGATGGAATAGGGCAGAGCGAGTCCGATCACAACTCCCACCAGTCCTCCACCTACGGAAATCAGAATTGCTTCCGATAAGAATTGGAATCGGATTTCGCGATTGGTAGCGCCCAAAGCTTTCCGGATGCCGATTTCGCGGATTCTGGCACTTACTGTCGCCAGCATGATATTCATAATTCCGATTCCACTTACCAATAGAACTACTGCAGCAACTGCCAGTAGCACGAGAGTCAGAGCGTTGGCAGTCTTCTCGGCCACGCTCACCAGTTGAGTCAAATTGGTGATGTTGTACACCGACTCGGCACGATGCCTGGATTGGATGACTCGCTTGACCTGCTCTGTGACCGGCTCGACCATGGACGGATCCGCCACCGAGAAATAGATAAGCTTCACCGTCGGAGTCTCAGTGAAATAGCGGGCAACGTTGTACGGGATCAGAAAAGTATTCGTGGTGACTTCCGACTGGCCGAAAGTGTCGACGCGCTCGCGAAACGTTCCGATGATGGTAAACGGCAAGCCGCTCAACTTCACGACTTTGCCCACCGCTGATTCAGCCGACCCGTAGATCTCCTGTGCCATGCGCTCGGTGACCAGCCCGACTTTGGTATGCGACTGCTCTTCCTGCTGATCGAAAAACCGGCCGGAGACCACCACCAGGTTGCGGACCGCGTGATATTCGGGATAAACGCCGAGGATCTGTATATCTCTCTCTTTGCCGTTTCCGACCGGGATCCTCTCTGCCAGGGGCACGACCGGAGATGCAGCGACGATTCCCGAGACTTGCTCGTGCGCAGCCGTCATATCATCCACCGTCAATGGATCGGGAGCAGTATTAGTTATGCGCTGGGCGCCGCCTTCATACTCGGCATAAATGAGGTTCGCGCCGATTCCCTGAATTTGATTGAGAACGTATTGTTTGCCGGTCAGTCCGATCGTGACCACCAGGATCAACGATGCAGTGCCGATGACCATGCCCAACCCGGTCAGCAGAAATCGCACTTTGTTGCTGCAGAAGGTCTCGACCGCGAAGCTCATGATCTCGCTGAACGCGAGTTTGGGTCTGAGCTCGGATACTGCAGTCGTGACCTGCATGGCAATTAGATGCTACGCGGGTAGTGCTGGAGTCGCAATGTAGCAGTCAGCGTCAGCAGCCAGCTTTCAGCAATCAGCAAAATCGAGCCCTATCCTGTCATCAGCCTTTAGACGCCACAGGACTGCTCTGTTCGCGAAGCGTTGCAAAAACCTTTTCAACCTGTTTCCGCGTTTCTTCGACCGAGCCGCTGTTGTTGATGACGTAATCCGCAGCCTGGATCTTGGCTTCGTCCGGCGCTTGCGCCATCATTCTGCGGGTAACTTCGCGGCGGGCAGCGTCGGCATCAACATGCAACCTCTTTTCCCATCGCTCAATTCTTTGCTGTGGCTTACAGCTCACTACGATTATGCGATCGAAGCGCCGCCGTAGCCCCGCCTCGAGCAGCAGAGCCGCCTCGAGCATGACAATTGCATTCGGCTCGCGAGTACCGACTTCTTCCATGCGCTTCTCATATCTCAGAATGATTCCTGGATGTAACAGGCTGTTGAGCTCGTAAATGCGCGGCCGCCGCTGATCAAAGGCCAGCTCTGCAAGCTCGGCGCGATTCACGGATTTGTCGGAATTCAAAATCTCCGTACCGAAACGCTTGACAATTTCGTCATAAACCGGCTCACCCGGATTCATGAGTTCGTGGCCGATGCGGTCGGCGTCAATGATGTGCGCGCCAAGCTCAGCAAACATGCCCGCCACCAGCGATTTCCCCGTCGCGATACCGCCTGTCAATCCGACTTTTAGCATGGGTTCCCTTCTCAGAACATTTCACCCCGGAGCCACGGGGAAACATAAAAAGCAATCGCGGATTGTCGCGGATTAGCGGCCTGCTGTGTCCCCACAGAAATCGAAAATTGAACAATCCAAGGTTCGATCAGTTCGTCACTCATTCGATTGAGGGCCGACGAATCGCCTCGCCTTTTCCGTGTCTCAGTGTCTCCGTGGTGAAAAACTATTATGCACGCGCCCGCTCTGTCCCGAGACTACTTCTCCGTATCTTTGCTGCCTTAACCGTGTTCGCCATCAGCATCGCAATCGTAAGCGGGCCCACGCCGCCGGGTACCGGCGTGATCGCGCCTGCAACCTCCGCCACGTCCGGGTGCACATCGCCCACCAGGGCAGAGCCTTTGCTGAGAAATACTTCTCGTCTTTTCGTGTTTACGCCAAAAAGCCGGGAAAACTCGTCGGCATTGAAGACACGATTCATGCCAACATCAATGACCGTTGCACCGGGGCGAACAAAATCTTTCGTGATCATCCCCGCCCGCCCGATTGCAGCAACCAGGATATCTGCACGGCGGCAAACGCCTGGCAGATCACGCGTTTTCGAATGACAAACTGTCACCGTTGCGTTGGCATTTAAAAGGAGCATCGCCATAGGCTTGCCTACGATATCGCTACGTCCAACTACCACCGCTTCCGAGCCGACGATTTTGATTCCGCTACGCCCAAGCATCTCCATAATCCCCGCAGGGGTGCATGGAACGAGTCCGGGGCGCTGCGTCGAAAGAAAGCCGACGTTCATGGGATGAAAGCCGTCCACGTCTTTGGCGGGATCAACTGAAATCAAAACCTTCTTCGAGTCGACTTGCCGCGGCAAGGGCAGTTGCACAAGAATGCCGTCGATCTCGTCGCGGCGGTTCAAATCTGCAACCAGTTCCAGTAACTGTTCCGTTGACGAACTCTCGGCCGGAGTGTGCTGTTCGCTATAAATCCCCACTTCTTCGCAACTCTTCACCTTGCCGCGAACGTAAATTTCGGACGCTGGATTATTGCCGACGAGCACGACCGCCAAGCCAGGGCGCGCCCCTGCAGCCGCCATGGCGCGAGCGTCAGCGGCAGCTTCAGCGCGGATTTCAGCAGCTATCTTATTGCCGTCAAGGATATTTGCGGGCATCGAACCTCAAGGAAGCGATCTGAAATTCTAGCATTGCGAAGAGTATGGGGCGGTAGCCCTAGGTGTCATCATCCTTCCGCTAACCACCTTTACAGCAATAACTGTATTTCGATCCTTGACATTGTCGGATAACCTACAAATCATTGCCTCGTTATACCGATATTCGAATTGAGCAACTCTGTACGGAGGCGAAAGCGGCCAAAACCGAAGGGGACGCGAAAGGAGTTATTAAAGAACTCCGTTCAACCCTTGCAGAGCACATGGATCTCGCGAGAAAGTCTCTCGAGGCGCAGGCAAGTACCTTGACCCTTCTCGAAGCAAAAGTCAGAAAACCAAGACCCCGAAAGCAGCGCCCCGATTAGCTGCGGCCCGCTCCCGTCTGCACAAAAGTCCACAAACCAACCCCACCTTATGCTATATACCTAATTGGGGGTACGGTTCCTTGAAAGGCGAAAGCGGAGAACGTTGGCTCAAATTGTGCGAACAGGCAGCCGTCGAGGAAGATTCGCAGAAGCTGTTGGAACTGATCGCTGAAATCAACCGCCTGCTCGGTGACAAGGAGCATCGGCTTCTGAAACATTCGCAGGAGCCCGAGGACACGACCAAGCAGAATGTGGCCTGACGCCTGAGTTTCGAGGCGCACCCGGGTAAAGCCAACCGCTTTACCGACCCGCTAATTCGCCGTCGAAGAGGTGAATCACTTCATAGCATTCGCAGGCAGCTTGTTCCAGTTTCTTGCGATTGAGGACCGTGACGCCACCGTAGGCGTACTCAATAATGCCCTGCCTTTGTAGGGCGCTGGCAGCCAGGCTCACGCTCGGACGGTCCGTTCCCAGCATGGTTGCGAGAAAGTCGTGCGTAATTTCCAGTAGTCCAGAGCCAACCCTGTCTTGGGTCAACAGCAACCAACGCGCCAGTCTCTGTACCAGGGAATGCAGCCGGTTGCAGCCAGCCGTCTGCGCCACTTGCAGTCCATGTATAACCGCGTAGCGGGTCAATATGGCGTAAAGACGGGGGCTGGACAGCAAGAGCTTTTCCAAAACAGCCACGCTGACTCTGAAGCCCTCTCCTGCCACCTGGACCACAGCGCGATGCGGACTCCTGTTCAAACCGATCACCATGGGGATCGGGGTAAAGCCTTCCTTGCCCGTTACTCCGACTTCGACACTCTTGCCATTTCCGTCTGTAACAACCAGAGAAATCATCCCCTTATTGAGGAAATATCCGAACTTCAGGCTTCTACCCGGTTCATGCAGACTGCGGTGGTGCGGTAAGCTCACAAACTGCAAGTGCGGTCGCACATAGCCATATTCCGTATCCGGAAGAGACAAAAGAATTGAATTGGAAACCGGCTTGCCAGCGGCATTCGTTCGCTCGCCGGGACGAAGAGGTTCGCGCCACTTTCTTGCTCTTCGCAAAGTTCACCTCCGATTAATGCCACCTGCCTGAGATGCCTGTCGAGTGTCGCTATCACACTGAAGTGCAAGGGAAAAAACCCATATAGCGATACAGATTCAACGGTATGTCTTTTCCGACCCTGTTTCCGATAGTTTGTAATCTGCCGCACAATATAACCGCTCGTAACACGCCTTCGAGACGATATGAATGCCACCTAGAATCTTGATTGCCGATGACTCCGCGCTGCTCAGAGCTGCGCTGCGTGGACTCTTCAGCGACATCGGAGATTACGAAATCATGGAGGCTGAGACGGGAGCAGAAGCCGTGGCGAAAGCCGAGGCATCCCCTCCCGATGTCATCATTCTCGATTTCGCGATGCCGGAAATGGACGGGTTGAGCGCAACTAGAGTGCTACGGAAGCGCCTGCCAGAGATTCCCATCCTGATGTACACCATGCATTACACACAACAACTGTGTGAAGCCGCCCAGGGCGCCGGTGTGAGAAAGGTCATATCCAAGTCGGAGACCAACATTCTTATTGCCGCAATCCAGGAACTCCTGAGTTCGCCGCCTGCTGCCGCGAAACCTGTACCGGCGACAGCCGTCACTGCAACAGTAGGAGATGTGGCGTTTGGAATGCCAACGGCTAGAACCGGAACATAGCAGCTACGCGGCCCGGCAGTCTCTCAGTGTTCGCCCAGGTTATCTCGCCCGTAAGGAAACTCGGCTGTTCCCGCTTTCCCGATGTTGTCCTCGGCAAAAATCCGCACCCGGTCTAGCGCGGCCTGGAGTTCGTCCAGATATTGCTCGTCACTGCCGTCCGAGGGAACCGAAATCTTGCTGCTCACCCGCATCAGCGCGCGGCAAAACGGCTTGGGAATCATCGCGCCATCCCAGGTATTCAAGACCCATGCGCGGTCCAGGGCAATGTGAAAAGCGACCATGGGCGCTCCCGTGCTTCTGGAAAGCACCACCGGGCCAGGTTTCGCGAGATAACGCGGGCCTTTCGGACCGTCAATTGTAAAAGCAGCGGTCCAGCCTTGTTCGATCTCCCGCCGCATCGCCAGCAGAGCGCGCACTGCGCCCTTTGAACTCGAGCCGCGCACTTTGACGAATCCAAATTTCTGCATGATTCGTCCGGTGTACTCGCCGTCAAAGCTGTCGCTGCTCATGACCCGTACGTCCAAATCGCGGCACCAGTACATGGCTGGAATCATGCAGTTGTGCCAGAAGGAATAGACGCACGGCCGCTCGGCGAGACTCTTTGGAGAGCCCTCCTCCCAGGAAACGCTGAAGCGGATGGTCGGCCCCAGAATGCGAATGGCGAGATATCCAGCCCAGGTAATCAACCACAGCTGGATGCGTTCTTTCAGCGTAAATTTGCGCCAAGGTTTGTCAGTCTTCGGCAGTATGGGAGTGGCGACGCTCACGCGATTATTATCTATCGGGCGCGAGACAATCGGGTGATCTACTGTTCGTTCACCTTTTTTGTCCAGTTCCCGATGGCCCGATCATCCAATCACCCGATATGCTTGTTTCGTGCATCAAGCCCTCAAGATTGTCCATCATCGTCCCTGGCCCTTACCCTCCGGGCCGTGGATCATGGAGCAAACTTGGAATGACCTTCTGTTCGCACACTGGCCGCTAGCACCCGAGAATCTGCGATCGCTAGTCCCATCCATCTTGCCTTTGGACACCTTCAACGGACAATGCTGGATCGCGGTAACCCCGTTCCACATGACCGGAGTTCGTGGACGCTGGATGCCGACGGTTCCGGGAACTTCTCGCTTTCCTGAGTTGAACCTCCGTACCTATGTGACATTCAACGGGAAGCCAGGTGTATTTTTCTTCAGTCTGGATGCAGCCAGTCGTCTTGCGGTCTGGGGAGCGAGAGCGGCCTACCATCTGCCGTACTTCTACGCTCGCATGAAAGTCAGACCGGAAAGTGCCTCGGTTCATTATGAATCGTTTCGAAGCCAAAATACCGGATTTCGAGGAGCATACCGCCCAGTCGGCTCCGTCCAAATTCGCCAGTCCGGAACACTCGAGCATTGGCTGACAGAGCGTTATTGCTTGTACATAGTCTTTGGCAGTTCACTGTTTCGCGCTGAAATCCATCACGAACCATGGCCGCTGCAGGATGCCGAAGCTGATATTTCAGCGAATACCATGGCTACCGCCGCAGGAATTCAGTTGCCGCAAATTCTACCTCTCCTTCACTTTTCTAAGAGGCTCGAAGTGCTGATCTGGCCACTGCGAAAGGCACGCGACACGGATTGATACGGATTACCCCTGATCAAATGTCCTGATTTGAATCCGTGAGAATCCGTGTGATCGGTGGCTGTTTTTAGCTTTCCGCAGCTCTCGAGTTTTGTTGCGGACCTGCTCTGCAAGCCCTATCCTGCAAAGGTTCACCAACAAGAAAGACGCCGATGCCAGCCTCACCGGAACAGCTCCTGCTGCAATTGTTTGTCGTGTTCGTCGCCGCAAAACTGCTCGGCGAGTTATTCGAGCGGCTGCGTCTGCCCGCGGTGCCTGGGGAAATTCTGGCTGGAGTTGCGCTCGGGCCGTATGCGATCGCAGTCGTTCCCGCCAGCGATACGCTTCATTCCATCGCCGAGATGGGAGCGATTTTTGTGCTGTTCAGCGCCGGGCTTGAAACCAGTCCGCACGAACTCATTCAGGTCAGTCGCAAGGCGCTTCTGGTTTCGGTTGCCGGAGTAATAGCACCGTTTGTTCTCGGTTTCGCGTACCTGAAGCTCCGCGGCGACACCACCATTGAAGCCACCTTCGTGGCTGCTGCCATGGTCGCTACCAGCGTCGGCATAACCGCCCGGGGGCTGTCCGACATGAACGTGCTATCGACTCGTACTGCAAAAATCATTCTGGCAGCCGCGGTTTTCGACGACATTTTGGGAATGGTTGTTCTGGCAGTGGTGGCGGGGTCCGCGTCTGGAGCGGGAGTGCGCTGGATGCATCTGGGCGTGCTGACGGCTGAAGCCGTCGCCTTCGCTGTATTCATGATGTTCGTCGCACCCAACATTGTTCGTCAATTGCGCCCGCGCCTGGCGAAATTCTCCACACAGAATTCGACTCTGGTGATCGCCCTAGCCATATGTCTTTTTTTCTCATGGTTGGCGGTAAAGATTGGAATGGCAGCAATTGTCGGTGCCTTCTTTGCCGGACTCATGTTCGCCGACTACGCGCCGCAATGGAACCTGATCCCCCGGGTCGGCGGAATCACCGCGTTCCTTGCGCCATTCTTTTTTTTCGACATTGGTTCACGCTTCAACGTGCGACTGCTGACTGGAAATCTGTTGACTGCCGCCATCGTAATTTCGCTGCTGGCAGTCGTCTCTAAGTTGATTGGCTGTGGCTTGCCGCTTCTGCGGGAGGGCTGGACTACAGTTTTCCGGGTTGGGATCGGAATGACTCCTCGCGGAGAGGTGGCCTTGATCGTTGCGCTCGTCGGACTGCAATCGGCGAGCATGAGCCAATCAGCCTACGGAGTCGTCGTGCTGATGACTGTCGTGACCACGTTGCTGGCCCCACCTATCCTGCGGCATCTCTTTCGCAACGAGCTTCCCGCCCCGGCTGCAGAAAACGCCGCGGCTTCCATGCAGTTATAATTTCGCCTTCACGGAAAGGCTGAATGAACCTGACTGGACGCGTGGCAGTGGTCACCGGTGCTTCACAGGGGATTGGGCGTGCGTGTGCGCTGAAACTGGCCCAATGCGGCGCGACTGTGGCGTTGGTGGCGCGCAACCTGCAGAAACTAGAAGAAGTTGCGCAGGAGATTGCTGGTCAGGTTAGTGGAGGCACAGATGCTCCTCGTGCTTTCGTCGCCGACGTCGAAAACGAAGACCAGATCAAGGCTACATTCAAGACAATCGTCTCCGAGCTCGGAAACAACGCCGGCATCACCCGTGACCAGCTCCTCATGCGGATGAAGCGCGCCGACTGGGACGCGGTGATGAACACCAATCTGACTTCCGCATACCTCTGCAGCCAACAGGCGATCAGCTCAATGCTTAGGCAACGCTGGGGACGGATCATCAACATCACTTCGATCTTCGGGCAGATGGGACAGGCGGGACAGGCGAATTACTCGGCTTCCAAGGCCGGTCTCATCGGACTAACCATGGCGATCGCGCGCGAAGTTGGATCGCGAAGTATTACCTGCAATGCCGTTGCCCCAGGATTTATTGAAACCGCGATGACCGCCGAACTTTCCGCCGAGTTGAAAGAAAGCGCGTTAAATATGATCCCCCTTGGCCGGGTCGGCACGCCCGAGGAAGTAGCCAACTGCGTGGCCTTTCTTGCATCCGAGGCAGCGGGATACATCACCGGCCACGTGCTGAACGTCAATGGCGGTATGCTGATGGGGTAAAAGTGGGAATTAGTTCGACGCCGAAATTCCGCCATGGCATACCTTTTCTATATCGCGGGGAAGCTGATTTCCTACATCGCATGGTGTTGGGTCGCGGTGCGGCTTTGGCGACCGGGTTCGCTCGCTCTCGTAAGAGCTATGCGGTTCGGCTTGCTTCGGCTGACCATTGGCGTGGCTTTCGGTATTACGATTTTTTTCGCGGCCTCGATTGAACCCGAAGACGTGATTTGGAAGTACATCGCAATCTACGCTCCGGTGCGCATGGTGGAGTGGTTCATTATAGCTTTGACTATCGGCCGGACGTCAGCCAATCAAACCACCCTCAATTCGATTTTGTGGTGCTTGGGAGGAATTGTGGTTTCGTTCGCCGCTGATTTCGCGTCCCCGCAGGGGGTGGCCGGTCATTTTTGCGTAGGTCGCTGTTTATGCTGATTGCAAACACTCATAATCCCGGGTTGCGTGCTTTCCAAGTCGAATCTCCTGAGGAGATCGCCTCGATTCGCGAACTCTTCCTCGAATACGCCCAGTCGCTCGGCTTCAGCCTTTGCTTTCAGAGCTTCGACAAAGAGCTCGCCGGACTGCCAGGAGATTACGCGCCGCCGAATGGACGGTTACTTCTAGCAAACTGTGACGGCCAAGCTGCCGGCTGCGTCGCGTTGCACAAACTCGACAACGAAGTCTGCGAGATGAAGCGCCTCTACGTCCGCCCGGAGTTTCGCGGTAAGGGCCTAGGCAAAGCATTAGCAGAGCGGGTCATCATAGAAGCCCGCAGAATTGGCTATAAGAAGTTGCGGCTGGACACGGTCGAACCAGTGATGCGCGCCGCAGTCGCGATGTATCGGCAGCTCGGCTTCCGCGAGATTCCGCCTTATCGGGAGAATCCGATTGAAGGAGCGCTGTATATGGAGTTGGAACTGTGAAAGGAACCGATTATGAAACTTCTGCTCATCGCATTTTCAGTGCTGTTGCTTGCCATTTCAGCTTCGGCTTCGACCTCTAAGGACGTCACCTTCAAGAGCGACGGCGACACGGTCAAGGCCATTGCCTTCGCCCCCGAAGGCAAAGGCCCATTTCCCGCAATCATCGTCATTCACGAGTGGTGGGGGCTGAACGATTGGGTCAAAGAACAAGCGAGCAAGCTGGCGGATCAGGGCTATCTGGCGTTAGCCGTTGACTTTTATCGTGGCAAGGTAGCCACGACTCGCGACGAAGCTCACGAACTCTCTCGCGCCCCCGCCGACCGGGTCATGCGCGATTCCCAGGCAGCGTTCGCCTATTTGCAATCGCGCCCAGACGTGAAGAAAGACCGGATCGGCGCAATCGGCTGGTGCTGGGGTGGAGGCTATTCGCTTCAACTCGCCATAGCAGAACCAACGCTCGCGGCTGACGTCATCAATTACGGAGACGTTTCTGCCGGCCCTGACGAGCTCAAGAAGATAAATGCACCTGTTCTCGGACTTTTTGGCGCGCAGGATCGCGGCATCACTCCGGATGATGTAAGCAAATTTCGAGATCAGCTAAAGAACCTCGGCAAGAGGGAAGATATAACCATCTATCCGGACGCGGGACACGGCTTCCAGAATCCGGTCAACGGCGCAGGTTACAAGGCCGAAGACACAGCAGATGCGTGGAGCAAGATCCTGATGTTCTTTGCGCGAAACTTGAAGAAGTAAGACTTCGGCTATGGATTATCACGGATAATCCAAAGACTTTAACCGCAGAGTTCGCTGGGGAAGCGCAGAGATCGCAGAGACATGACTTTAAGCGGCCTAGTGGGATTTCTTGAGCATGACGATCCGCGTTCATCCGCGAGATCCGCGGCGGCTTCGAATTTGACTTATCCGTGAAAATCCGTGGCTAAGTTTTTGCACTTAATTTCCGTTGCGAATATAAAAACTTTTTTCTTGCCATCCGGTACTACTCTGGTTACCATGCGACCTGACTCCTTTAATGAATATTGGGGTAACAATCCGATCCTTCCGGCTGCAAAGGGGGATGTCGCAGGGCGACATTGAAAAGCGGACCGGGCTC
>WNFY01016470.1_pt1 | contig 11502 bp, 8 predicted proteins | sample 5400091 | NCBI WGS metagenome assembly WNFY01 (sample SAMN13153364, study PRJNA577476) | soil metagenome | isolation source: 60 cm soil or saprolite under grassland replicate 1 | place: USA:California | collected 2016-06-15
AGCTCGGCGTCGACGAGCACCGGCTGCGCGCCCAGCTCCTCCAGGGATGGCCGCCGTGCCCCAGCCCCCGCACCGGCCGTTGGAGGAGCGCGACTGGAACCGGGTGCTCGACGCCCTCGTGCTGATCCTCCTGCCAGCCCGGCCTTGACGGTCGGTTCTCCCGGTCGGAAACATTGACGCCACGACGACGGCCTCGGCCACGGAGCGGGACGGCAGATGGTGACACGGGCGTTGGTCCTCGGCGGCGGCGGGGTGACCGGCGTCGCCTGGGAGCTGGGCGTGCTGCAGGCCCTGGACGCCGACGGCGTGCCGGTGGGCGCGGCCGACCTGCTGGTCGGCACCTCCGCCGGGTCGGTGGTCGCCGCCCAGCTCTCCAGCGGCGTCGGCCTCGACCGCCTGCTCGCCGCGCAGCTCGAGCCCCCGGACGCCTCCAGGGAGCGCGCCGTCGACTTCGACGTGGAGAAGGTGGCAAGCGCCTTCGCCGCGCTCGCCGAGGGCGCCCACGACCCGCGGGAGCTCCGCGCGCGGGTGGGGGCGATGGCGCTGTCGGCGCCGACCGTGCCCGAGGCCGAGCGGCTCGAGGTCATCCGGGCGCGCCTGCCGGCGCCGGATTGGCCGGAGCGGCGGCTGCTGATCACCGCGGTCGACACCGCCAGCGGCGAGCTCGTGGTCTGGGACCGCGGCTCGCGCGTGCCCCTGCTGCTGGCGGTCGCCGCGAGCTGCGCGGTCCCGGGGGTGGCGCCACCGGTCACCATCGACGGGCGCCGCTATATGGACGGCGGGGTGCGCTCATCGACCAATGCGGACCTGGCCGCGGGCCACGACGTCGTGCTGGTGCTCGCACCGATGGGCGGGCTCGGGCGCGACGCGGCCGGGTGGGGACCGGACGGCGAGCTCGACGCCCTGCGGTCGAGCCGCCGGGTGGTCATCATCAGCCCGGACGAGGCGTCTGTGGCCGCGATCGGCCCGAACGTCCTCGACCCCGCCAGGCGGGCCGCCGCCGCCCGGGCGGGGCAGGCCCAGGGCAGGGACGTCGTGGACGAGGTCCTGGCCCTGTGGGCCGCGCCGGCCGACCGGTAGCCGCTTCGGCGAAGGTCGCGTACGGGCCGTGGACGACGTCACCGGCGCGGATCTGGGCGCCCCAGGCGTGGAGGGTGTCGATGGCGAAGAAGCCGGCCCGCAGGCTCACCCACTCCAGGCCGCTTGCGACGGCGGCGTCCTCGACCTCCTTGTTCCGATCCCCGCGATAGCGGGACGGCTGCTCGTCGAGGTCGTCGTCGACGTTGATCGCCGACAGTGCCACCACCCGCCGCACCCCCCGTTGCCGGGCGAGGGCCAGCAGTTCGACGGCGGGGGTCCCGACGGCGCGTGGGTGCAGGAACAGGGCGGTGACGCCCTCCAGGAAAGGGGCGATCCAGCCGCCCTGGCTGGCGGGTAGCCGGGCCCGTCGCGGCCGACCGGGCCGGAGCCGTGCAGCAAGACGACGGCGGGATGCGGGCCCTGCTGGCTGGGCCGCAGCAGCAGCCCGGCGAGCACGGTGTCGTGGTGGGCGAACTGGACCTCGGCGGCCTCGTAGCCGGTCGCGGGCGCGGTTTGTGCCATGGTGGCTCCCCGGTGCAGGAAGGCGCGCTCGGTCGCGTTGTGGGTGCGGGCGATCGCCGCCTCGTAGGCCAGCGCCGGCACGCCAGGCGTCAGCCCTCGGCTTCGTCCTGGAACGGCCGCACCTCGATCGGGAGGGTGGTCGCCCGGGCGAGCTTGCGGCCCCACTCCAGCGCGGCGTCCAGATCGGGCGCCTTGACGATGGTGAACCCGCCCAGGTGCTCTTTGCCCTCGGCGAACGGGCCGTCGGTGGTGAGCACGTCGCCGTCCTGGAACCGCACCACGGTGGCCGTGCTCGGCGGGTGCAGCCCGCCGGCGAAGACCCACGCGCCGGCGGCCTTGAGCTGCTGGTTCAGGGCATCGAGGTCCCGCATCACCTTCCCCAGGACCTCGGGCGGAGGAGGACCTCCTTCAGGCTGGTACACGCTGAGCAGGTACTGCTTCATCTGACGTTCCCCTTGACGAGACGCCTCGCACCCTCTATACGAACGGCTTCCGACCGGATCGACATGGCGCGAGCGATCACTTGCGGGCCAGTGCCCGGGCCACGTCGGCGGCGGCGCGGCGACCGCTCTCGATCACGCCGTGCGCCATCCCGGCGTGGCCGCCGGCCAGTGCGGCGTGGGTGTCCGGGTCCTCGGCCGCCAGCCGTGTGGACACCGCTTTGCTCCCTTCCACGACGCGCCGCCCGGATTGTACCTACGAACCTGCGCGAGTCCAGCGGTCGGCCTCCCAGTAGCCGACCAGGTCGGCGTACAGCGGCGAGGCGGCCAGCAGGGACCCGTGCGTGCCGGTCATCGGCTTGGCCCCGTCCATCAGCAGGACCCGGTCGGCCCGCAGGGCCGAGCTGACCCGGTGGGCGACCACCACCAGCGTGCCGGGCCGCCGCGCGAACGCCCGCTCGGCCCGCGCCTCCGCGGCCGGGTCGAGGTTGGAGGTGGCCTCGTCGAGCAGCACCACCACCGCCGGCGACAGGTACACGCGGGCGAGCGCGATGAGCTGCCGCTCGCCAGCGGACAGCTCGCGGCCGCCCGGGCCGATGACCGCGCCGTAGCCGCCGAGGCGCCGCACGGTGCGGCCGAGCCCGACCGCGGCGGCGGCGCGGTCCAGGTCGCGGTCGCCGGCGCGGGGCGCGAGGTAGGCGAGGTTCTCGCGCAGGGTGCCGGCGAAGACGTACGCCTCCTGCGGGATGAGCGCGACCGCGCGGCGCAGGGCGGCCTCGTCGAGGCGGTCGGTCGGCACCCCGCCGAGCCGCACCCGGCCGTGGCCGGGCCGCTCCAGCCCGGCGAGCAGGTTGGCCAGGGTCGACTTGCCCGCGCCGCTCGGCCCGACGACCGCCAGGTGCTCGCCGTGGAGCAGGGCGAGGTCGAGCCCCTCCACGATCGGCTCGGCGTGCGCCCCGTAGGCGAAGGTGAGGCCCTCGGCGACCAGGTCCGGCCGGGCGCCCACCCGCCGCCGGCCGCGCGCGCCGGCCGGCGTCCCGTCCGCCGCCGCGGGCGCGGCGGGGGGGACCTCGGGCGCCGCGCAGACCTCGGCCAGCCGGGCGAGCACCACGCCGAGGTGGAGCCCCCAGTTGCCGGCCAGCTCGACCATCGAGCGCAGCGCCGGCCCCAGGCTGCCGGTGAGGTAGACCACCGCGCCGGTGACCGCGCCGACCGACAGGTGGCGGCCGCCGACCAGCCACGGCGCGGCCAGCAGGACCACCACCACGGGAAGCTGCGCGCCGAGCGCCACCACCAGGGCGCGGACCGACCCGGCGCGCGCCAGCGCCCTGGACGCCCGCGCCTGCTGCTCGACGGCCTCGCCGACCTCGGCGGCGGCGCGCCGCTCGGCACCGCAGGCGAGCACGTCGCGCAGCCCGCCCAGGACCTCGCCGGCCCGCTGCGCGATCGCCTCGCCGGCGAGCACCTGGGCGCGCTGGCGGGCGGCCAGGCGCCGCAGGCTCGCCGCGTACAGCCCCAGCGCCACGGCGACCAGGGGACCGACCAGCAGCGCGACCGCCGGCGCGAGCGCGGCGATGCCGGCAAGGCTCGCCACCATCGCGACGGCGAACTGCCGCATGGTCCGCAGCAGCGCCGAGACGAGCTGGCGCACCGACTCCACCTGCTCGGCGAGGCGGGCGACGTCGGCGGCGCCCGCCGCCCCGGCCGCCGCGCCCCGGGCGATGGACGCGCGCACCACCTCGCTGACGAGCCCGTCGCGCAGCGGCTCCACCACCTCGCCGAGCCACGGGTACAGCCGGCTGGTCCCCAGCGCGCCGAGCACCCGCGCGGCGGCCAGCCCGCCCAGCCACGCCAGCCCCGCCAGCGGCCGGCGCTCCAGGAACCCCCGGTCCAGCGCGGCCGCCACCAGCATCCCCGAGGTGAGCGCCGGCAGCGCCTCCACCAGCGACCAGGCGCCCACCCTCGCCAGCGCGTGCCGCCGCGGCGCGAGCTGGCGCCGCAGCAGCCCCCAGCCGCCGCTCACGCGGATGGCTCCCGCGCCGCGAACACCGCGCGGTAGTCGGCGTCGTCCCACAGCGCGGCGTGCGGCGCGAGCGCGCGGACGCGGCCGCCCTCCAGCCAGGCGACCAGGTCGGCGCGGCCGGCGGTGGCCGCGCGGTGGGCGACCACGATGCGGGTGCGGCCGTCGGGCAGCTCGGCCAGGGCGGCGCTGACCTTCATCTCGGTGGCGGTGTCGAGGCTGGAGGTGGCGTCGTCGAGGACCAGCACCCGCCCGCCCTGCGCGACCGCCCTGGCGAGCCCGAGCCGCTGCGCCTCGCCGCCCGACAGCGGCGCGCGCTCCAGCGGCGTGGCGTAGCCGTCCGGCAGGCGCTGCACGAAGCCGTCGGCCTCGGCGGCGCGCGCGGCCGCCTCCACCTCCGCCGGCGGCGCCGAGGGCCGGCCGTAGGCGACCGCGCCGCCGACCGTGCCGCCGAGCAGGGCGGGCCGCTCGAACGCGTACGCCACGGCCTGGTGGAGCGCCTGGGGCGCGAGCGCGGCCACCGGCACGCCGTCCAGCAGCACGGCGCCCTCCTCCGGGTCGCGCAAGCGCCCGACCAGCGACGCGAGCGTGGTCTTGCCCGCGCCGGAGCGGCCCACCAGCGCCACGCACGCGCCCGCGGGCACCTCCAGGTCGAGCCGGTCGAGCAGGCGCGCGCCACCGGCGCGCACGCCGACCCCGCGCAGCGACACCGCCCCGCGCCCGGCGGCGGGCAGGGCCAGGTCCCCGGCCGCCGGGAGCGCCGGCGGCTCGTCGAGGACCTCCGCGGCCCTGGTGGCGCCCGCGCGCGCTCTGGCCGCCGCCACCAGGACGTCGACCTGCTCGAACAGCCCGAGCGCCAGGCGCACGTAGCCGGCGGCCGCCAGCAGCTCGCCCGGGGTCAGCCGGCCGGCGGCGAGCCCCAGGCCGGCCACGGCCAGCACCACGGTCTCCTCCAGCGGCACCAGCAGCGCGGTGCCCCAGGCGACGCGGCGCTGGACGCGCCACAGCCCGCGCCCGCTGGCCGACAGCTCCTCCAGCGGGTCCAGGATGCGCCGGGCCTCCCGGTCCGCGGTGCCGCTGGCGCGGATGGTGCGGATGCCGGCGAGCGCGTCCACCAGGCGGGCGGCGATCCCCGCCTGGTGGCGCTGGTAGCGGACGAACAGCTCGGCGGCGCGCACCACGAAGGCGCGGACCAGCGCGACCACCGGCGGCAGGCCGAGCAGGAAGGCGGCCGCCAGCCACCAGTCGATCAGCCCGAGCGCCGCCACCGCGCCGAGCGCCGTGACGGCGGCGACGCCGGCCCCCAGCAGGTCGGGCAGGACCCGGGCGGTGGCGGGCGCGTCCGCGCCGATGCGGCTGAGCAGGTCACCGGGGTGGAACCGCCCCTGGCCGGCGACGCCGAGCCCAAGCGCCGTGGCGAGCAGGCGGCGGCGCAGCCAGGCGGTGCTGGCCGCCTCGTAGCAGGCGCCGGCGAGGGCTGTCGACCGCCGCGGCCAGCGCGGCCGGGGCCAGCAGCGACACCGCCGCGCCGGCCAGGACCGCCAGCACCAGCGCGGCGGTCCATCCCGGGGCCCGCCGCGCCACGCCGAGCAGCAGGCGGTCGGCGGCGCCCGGCGTGGGCCAGGGCCTGCGAGAACGTCGAGAACGTCGCAAAATTGGCAACCACCAGGCAGGGTCTCTAAGATTGGGAGGTGCGGAGGACAGGTCCTGGTCGACCTGCCCCCGCACCTCTCCACCCGGCCGCGCTATCGTGGGGCGACAGCCGGGTCGCGCGGTTGCTGCTCAGCTCAGGTGTTGATGGTGTACTGGCAGGTCACGTAGCAGGTGGCGTGGTGGCTGCAGACCTTCCACCAGCTGTCCAGCCCCACCTCGGCCTCGTCCAGAGCACCGGTCTCAGGCAACCGCTCGAGCGCGGCCACCTCGACCTGCAGGCTCTCGATGGTCATCGCGTTGTCACCTCCTCTCGTCGGTCGGTCCGATAGGCCTGGGCCCGTCGCGGGCGCCGCCGACGAGGAAGCGCAGCAGGCGCTCGCCCACCGCCGGGTCGCTGCCGGGCAGGTCGTGCCCGGCGCCGGGCACCTCCAGGTAGTCGAAGTCGGCGCCCTCGCGGCGGCCGAGCTCCAGCAGCCGCGCCCGCAGGGCGCGCGAGTGGCCGGCCGGGATGACGTCGTCGGCCTCGCCGTGGACCAGCAGCAGCCGCGCCCGCAGGCCGTGCACCAGCCGCAGCAGGTCCCGCGGGCCGATGGCGTCGTGCAGCTCCTGGCAGCCGCCGAGCCGCTCCAGCAGGTCCCGCACTGGCGCGCCGCCGTCGCGGTGCAGGCGCGGGCCCGACAGGAACGGGGCCAGGGCGGCGCAGCGCGACCACAGCGCGGGCTCGCAGCTCGCCGCCAGCAGCGCCAGCCAGGCGCCATAGCTGACGCCGAGCAGGGCGAGGTCCCCGGCGGCGCCGGCGCCGAGCTCGCGCCGCTCGGCCGCGATGCGCCGGGCGATGCGGCGCACGTCCTCCAGGTCGGGCCCGCCCCAGGCGCCGCGCAGGGCCTGCGCGTGGGCGGCGCCGTAGCCGCTGGAGCCGCGCTGGTTGGGCGCGACGATGGCGACGCCGGCCCTGGCCAGGGACTGGAACAGCGGGTCGAACTCGAACCGCCAGGCGTCCTGCGGGCCGCCGTGCAGCGCCAGCAGCACCCGCTCGCCGGCGCGCCAGTCGCGGCCGCCGTAGACGACCGCCTCGACCGGCCCGGCCGCGCCCTGGAGCCGCTCGACGTGCGCGCCGGCCCACCCGCCGCCGCGGGCCCGGCCCACCAGGACGCCCCTGCGGGGCTCGCCGGGCCGGACGGTCGCCACCGCCGGCGGGTGGTGGGGCGCCGACAGCGGGAAGCGGATCCCCTCGCCGCTCCAGCAGGCGGCGCCGCAGACCAGCCCCTCGGGGATCGGCACCGGCGCCAGGCGGTCGCCGGCGGGGTCGTAGACCAGCAGCCGGGAGCGCACGCCCTCGTCGGCCTTGAGCAGCACCCGCCGCCCGTCCGGGCTCAGCGCCAGCGCCTGGGCCCCGGGCCGCTGCAGCGCGGCCGGGAACCGCACGGGCTCGCGCCGGTCGGCCAGCGCCCAGCCGAGCCGCGCCTGGCCGCCGGCGTCGGTGCTCACCAGCAGCAGCCCGGAGCGGGCGCCGGCGAGCAGCAGCCGGTCGTTGCTGGCCTCGGCCACGTCGAGCAGGGTCGTGCGCCGGCCGTCGCGCAGGTCGATGGCGACCGCCTTGGCGGGGCCGCCGTCCGGGCGCGCCAGGTGGTCGGCGCCCAGGACGCTGCCGGCCGGGTCCAGCCACACCCCGCCCTCCAGCCGCCCGGGCAGCTCGAGGAGCCGCTGGAGCCACGGGCGGCGCTCGCTCACCCGCCAGATCGTCGTGTGGCCGCGGTCGTCGAAGGCGATGGCCAGGGCCCGGGCGGGGGCGCCGCCCGCGGGCTCCGGGAGCAGGCGCAGGGCCTGGCAGGCCATCACCGCAAGCACCCGCTCGCCCGCCGGCGCCGGCCCCTGCCGCGGCTCCACCAGCGAGATCTGGTGGCTGCCCGCGCCGTTGCGGCACAGCAGCACGCGGCCGTCGTCCAGCGGGACCGGCTGCACGGCCAGCGTCACCGGGCGCTCCAGGCCCAGTCCCCGCCGGCGGGCGCCCGGGCCCGCGAACGCCCAGGTCTCCAGGTGCAGGCCGCCGTCCGCGCCGGCCAGGCAGGCGGCGCGCGAGCCGCCCGCGGAGAAGCGGAAGCTGAAGCGGGCGAGCACCGGCGCGACCGCCGGCGCAGCCTCGGGCGCGGTCCCCACCCGCAGCGCTCCGGTGCCCGCGCCGCTCGCGGTCACCGCCTCGCCCCCGCGCCCGCACCCGCCGGGACGTCGGCCATCCACAGGCGCGGCCCGCCGTGGCGCAGCCGCAGCAGGAACGCGAGCACCCCGGCCAGGCCGCCGCCGTAGTCGGCGGCCACGCCCGCGCCGGTGTCGTCGGGCACCACCATCCGCCCGTCGTGGACGGCGTGCTGGGCCAGGATCGCCGCGGCCTGCTCCTCCGCCCAGGTCCGGTAGCGCGGCTCCTCCAGCGTCACGGCCAGGTCCAGCAGGAACTCCCCGTTGCCCGCCAGCCCGTGGCAGGCGGCGGGGGAGCACTGCCAGCGGGCGCGGCGCACCGCCACCGCCGCCAGCTCGGCCAGCTCGCGCGGGCGCGCCTCGCCGGTGGCGTGCGCCAGCCGCGCCAGGAAGGTGCCGACCCCGGCGGCGCCGTGGCACCAGTGCACCAGCCGCGAGCCCGGCGGGTCGCCCGGCCTGGCGCGCCACCAGGCGGCGCCGCCGGCCACCTGCGCCGCCGCCGCGAGCGTCTCGCCCGCCTCGCCGGCCAGCTCGACGCAGTCCCGGCGGCCGGTGGCAAGCCCCGCGGCCAGCAGGAACCAGGCGATGCCGGCAAGGCCGTGCGCGAAGCCGTAGTGGGTGGTACCGGCAAAGCGCGAGTCGAAGGAGTCCGGCACCGTCCACAGCACGCCCCGGTCGGTCGCGGTCGCGCCGCGCGTGGCCGACGCGACCAGGCCGTCGGCGCACTCCAGCAGCCGCCGGCCGAGCCCGGCGTCGCCGCTTGCCTGCCACAGGTGCAGGTGGGTCAGGCCGGCGCCGGCCGCGCCGTGGGTGACGTCGGGGTTCGGCCAGGTGACCGGCAGCTCGCCGCAGAGCGCCAGCGCGCGGGTGGCCAGCCCCTCGTCGGCCAGCGCCCCGGCGGCCTCGTACAGCGCCCACACCGTCCCCGACCTGCCGAAGTGGAGCCCCGGCAGGACCCGCGGCTCGCGCGCCAGGCGCCGCTCCACCCAGGCGCAGGCGTCGCGCAGCGCGCCGCCCAGGCGCTCGCCCGGGACCAGGCCGAGCCGGGCCGCGCGGGCGAGCACGCCGATCACCCCCGCCGCGCCGTGCTGGAGGTTGCACGGGTCGGTGCCGGCGCCAAAGCAGGTCGACGGCCACAGCCGCTCGCCGCTGGCCGGGTCCATGGTCGCGAGCAGGTGCTGGAGCCCGTCCTCGATCAGGCGGTCGAGCCCGTCGGTGGCGCGGCGGCGGTCGGCGGCCGGCCCCGGCGGCGGCGCCGGCGGCGGGCCCTCCAGCCCGGCCAGGAAGGCGCAGGTCCTGTCGAGGTCCCAGCGCCGCGCCGGCGCCTCGTCCAGCAGCCCGAGGACCAGCGGCCCGAGCAGCCGCGCCGCCGCGCTCTCGCCCGCCACCGCCGCCAGCCAGGCGGCCGCGCGGTGGGCGGTCGAGCGCCACGGGGGGCGGTCCTCCAGGAAGCCGGGGTCGCTCGCGGTGGCCAGCAGGAACACCACGGCCCCCAGCGAGTACAGGTCCGCCGCCGTGCCCGGCGGGTCGCCCCTGAGCTGCTCCGGGGCGACGTAGCCGCGCGTGCCGGCGACCACCGCGGCCGCGCCCGGCTCGGCGGCGAGCTCCAGGTCGACCAGGCCGAGCTCGCCGCCGGGCGCGGCCATCAGGTTGCTCGGGGTGAGGTCGCGCAGCACCACGCCGGCGCGGTGGACGGTGGCGACCAGGTCGGTGAGCTGGCGCGCCAGCTCGAGCGCGAGCGGCCAGGGCAGGCCGGGCGCGTCGCCGGCGCGCTCGCTCACCCAGCGCCGCAGCGGCACGCCGGGCAGCAGCTCCTCGGCCAGGAAGAGGTGGCCGTCCTGCTCGAACAGGTCGAGCCGGCGGGGGGCGACGCCGAGCGGCGCCAGCCGGTCGAGCATCCCGGCCTCGTGCCGCAGGCCGTCGCGGGCGTCGCGGCCGGCCTCGTCGGCCTCCACGTGCGGCCGGGCCTGCTTGACGACCACCTCGGCGCCGGTCGCCGAGTCGACCGCGCGGAACACCCCGCCCCTGTTGCTGTGGCGGATCGCCTGGCGGACCACGAAGCGGCCGCCGAGCAGCACCGGCGGCGCCTGCCCGCCGGCCCCGCGGGCGCCCGCCCCGCCGTTGCCGGTGGCTTGGGCTTGGGGGGGAGCGGGCAGCGGCGGCCGCGCCCAGGCGGGCGCGCCGAACCAGGCGTCGCGGCGGTCCTCGACCAGGGTGCCGTCGGGCCCGGCGAGCACGGTGCGGTAGTCGCCGTCGTTGGAGAGCTGGAGCCTGCCAGTGAAGGCGCCGTAGCGGTAATGCACCAGGCTGCCCGGCCGGTAGCGGCGGTCGGAGAGGATCGCCGGGCCGCTCAGGCCCTCGGTGGCCTGGTGCAGCTCCTCGGCGAGGCGGACGAGCTGCTGGTCGTCGTCGGGGTAGACGGTGAGGAACTTGCCGGCGCCGGCGCGCGGGTACTGCCGCGAGGTCAGCAGGCTGACCTGCTCGAGGCTGTGGGCGAACTTGAAGGCGCAGCGGTGGCGGGCGAGCACGTCGAGCGACCGCTGGAGCACGGCGGTGGCGGACGAGCGGGTGGCGGCGAGGTGGAGCTTCCAGCCCTGCTCCCGCAGGGCGTGCGCGGGCGGCCGGGCGCAGCACCACATGCCGTTCAGCCAGACCTTCCAGCCCGCGCCGTCCCCGGTGAGGGCGGAGCGGACCAACTCGACCATTGGGGAGGCGAGCCCGTCGCGGCGCTCGCGGCGCATCGACCCCAGGAAGCTCAGTCCGTCCAGCCGTCAACCCCCTTGTTGAGGACGCGGTGTGACGTACAACCGTGGTGATCGCCTTGCGAGGCGCGAGGATAACATAGGGCTGTTACTTGTAAAGCAAGACTGAGGGATCAACTCAGATTTCTTGCCTCGCGGGCCACGGCGAACGGGGGCATCGTGCCCGCAGGGGCAAGCCCAGCTATATCCTGCCAACATGGGCCTGCACCACGTGGTCACCCTGACGCCCGAGGGCTGCGTCCTGCTCGACGTCGCCATCCCGGTGCACGTCTTCGGCTACCACGGCGACGGCCGCTACCGGCTCACGCTGGCCGGCCACCGCCGCGGCCCCGTGCGCACCTCGACCGGCGTGGTCGTCCAGGCCACGGCGGGCCTGCGCGCGCTCGCCAGCGCCGACACCGTGGTGGTGCCCGGCTACGACGAGGTGGCGCGCCCGCCCCCGCCGCCGGTGCTGGCCAGCCTGCGAGCGGCAGCCGCGCGGGGCGCGCGGCTGCTGTCGATCTGCACCGGCGCCTTCGCGCTGGCGTATGCCGGGCTGCTGGACGGCCGCCGCGCCACCACCCACTGGGCCCTCGCCGCGCAGCTCGCTGAGCGCTTCCCCGCGGTCACCGTCGATCCCAACGTGCTGTACGTCGACGACGGCGCCATCCTGACCAGCGCCGGTGTCGCGGCCGGCCTGGACCTGTGCCTGCACGTCGTGCGGCGCGACCACGGCGCCGCCGTCGCCGCCGGCATCGCCCGCCACACCGTGGTCGCCCCCCACCGCGACGGCGACCAGGCGCAGTTCATCCCACAACCCATCACCGCCACCGAGCAAGGCGGGACGTCGCTG
>WNFY01005449.1_pt1 | contig 11501 bp, 11 predicted proteins | sample 5400091 | NCBI WGS metagenome assembly WNFY01 (sample SAMN13153364, study PRJNA577476) | soil metagenome | isolation source: 60 cm soil or saprolite under grassland replicate 1 | place: USA:California | collected 2016-06-15
GATCAGAGCTTGGATCAAGCCAGCAGATCTTACATTAACGATCTGGTTCAATCCGGTTATTTTGACGTTGCCTTGACGGTACCAGATCAACGGTCTGTTGTAGAGGCGATCGATCGCGGCCAAGCCAAACTCGGAGTTGTGATCCCTGCCAATTTTGCCAGTGAAGTAGATAAGCACCAGGCAGGCATTTTATTCCTCGTGGATGGTTCCGATCCATTTACTACACAATCTGCCTATAACGCGGCGAATCTCATCGCGCAGGAACATACGATTCAACTTGTTTTGAAGAATCTGAGCCGTTTAGGACAGGATTCCTCTAGCCTGTCATTGGTTCCACTCAAGGCAAATATTCACATCCTTTACAATCCTGATCTCAAAGATTTGTGGTTCCTCATCCCAGGCATGATCGCCATGCTTTTGCAAACACAAACCATTATCCTGACTGCTTCTGCGGTTGTGCGTGAACGGGAAGTGGGAACAATTGAACAAATATTGGTCACACCTATTCGTCCTGCGGAATTGATGCTCGGAAAAACTCTGCCCAACCTTATTATCGCGATCATCAATTTAGTGACCATCGTCACCACAGGTACCTTTGGATTTGGTGTTCCATTTCAAGGCAACTTCCTATTGTTCTTTTGCCTGGTGATTCTTTATATATTCTCAGGCTTGGGGTTAGGTTTGCTCATCTCTTCCATTTCACAAAATCAGAGACAAGCGCAGCAGTTGGCAATGATGTCGATGCTCCTGGGATTGCTCATCAGCGGCTTCGTATTTCCTCATTATTCGATGCCTGTGTTCCTGCAGTGGATCAGCTACATATTCCCCCTGACAGCATTCATCCCAATATCGCGCGGCATTTTCATGAAAGGGATCGGTTTGCCGTTTCTTTCCAATCAGGTGTTGTTCTTGATCGTCTATGATGTTGTCGTCCTCTTTTTTGCGGCGCGTCTTTTCCGTCAGACCTTGGATTGAATATGCATAAGAGCTGGATGCGAATCTCCGCGCTGATGCAAAAAGAGACATCTCAACTTTTGCGAGATGTTCGCACGCTCTTGTTCATCGTGGGGCTTCCGTTGATGGAACTCTTCCTGTTTGCTTATGCGGTATCCCTAACGGTCTATCACTTGCCAATGGCTGTCGCAGACCAAAGTCAGACTACACAGAGCCGTGATTTTATCCGGGCGCTCGTGAATTCGCAGTATTTCGATTTCACTGTGAAGGCACAAAACGAATCACAAGTGAGACGAGCAATCGACGCCGGTCAGGTCAAGGCCGGGCTAATCATTCCACCCGATTTTGCGACTCACTTGGAAAATGGAGATGCCAACGTTTTAATCCTGTTGGACGGATCCGATTCCTTTAGCGTTCAATCCGGGTTCAATGCAGCGAATCTCGTATCACAAAACTACGGTTTGCAATTTGCGCTTCAAAAAACGGAACGGATCGGTGGTAAAGCCTTATTTGTCGCCCAAGCATCTTCAAAGCCTATCACGAACTCTTTTCGCGTTCTCTATAATCCCGATTTTCGTGACTTGTGGTTTGTTTTGCCAGCCATCATCGGATTGATATTACAAACAGCCGCGGTGGGACAGGCTGCCCTGGTCATCGTTCGCGAACGCGAAATCGGCACAATTGAACAGATCTTAGCAACACCCACACGTCCATTGGAACTTTTGCTGGGCAAGATGATTCCGCTTTTGGTGTTATGTTACTTTGTCTTAGGTCTCATTTTGGGTATCGGCGTCTTTTGGTTTGGCGTCGCTTTCAACGGCAGTGTGGTGCTGTATTTATTGCTCACATTGGCATTCATCATGTCCAGTTTAGGGCTAGGTTTTTTGATTTCTACAATTGCAAGGAATCAACGGCAGGCACAACAACTAAGTACGGTATTGATGCTGTTTAGCATGTTGCTAACAGGAGTGATTTATCCGCGGAACATTATGCCCTTCATTCCACAATTGATCGGGAGCATCCTGCCACTGACATATTTCATTCGCATTTCAAGGAGCATTATTCTGAAAGGTGTCGGCGTACAATTTTTGTGGTCAGACAACGCAGCGCTTGTCGCCTACAGTTTGATCGTAATGATCGCCGCCTCTTTGAATTTCAAGAAGCGTCTGGATTAGCGATGAATGAATTTGCTATTTCTACGGAAGGATTGGTCAAGCGGTTCAAGACCCGACGGGGTGAGATCGCCGCCATTGATCATTTATCTCTGCATGTTGGGCGTGGCGAAACATATGGATTGATCGGTCCGGATGGCGCGGGCAAAACGACAACGATTCGTGTCGTCCTAGGATTGTTGACTCGCACAGCAGGGGAAAGCTCTATTCTCGGATTGGATTCGATGCGGGATACCTATCAGATCCGGGAGCGAATCGGTTACATTGCTCAACAATTTGTCTTACCCGCAGATCTCACTGTGATGGAGAACATGCTCTTCTTCGCAAAGATTCAAGGTGTGGAAACTAACGAGCAGAAGAAGCGAATTCCTGAGTTGCTCGATTTTGCCGCATTAAGTGATTTCACAAACAGACTTGCGGGTCAATTATCGGGCGGGATGAAGAAGAAGCTGGCACTCGCTTGCAGCCTGGTCCATGAACCGCAAGTCGTTTTGCTGGATGAACCCACGCTCGGCGTGGATCCTGTCAGCCGCCGGGAGTTTTGGAATCTGCTTGGCAATCTGCGAGTTGAAAAGGGAACGACCGTTTTCGTCTGCACGCCTTACATGGATGAGGCAGAACGATGTGTGCGCATTGGCTTGATGTATGAAGGGAAATTAATTGCCGATGACACTCCTGCGAACATCAAGCAGATCATTACCGGTGAATTGCTGGAACTCCGGCCTTCTGATTTTGTTTCCGCAAAAGTACTGGTCACATCTCTTGAGGGTGTAAATGAATTGCAAACCTACGGGGATAAGCTGCATGTTTTCGTGGACGATGCAGCCCGCCGCAAACCTGAGATTGTCGCCGCACTCACAGCCCATGGAATTCAACACGATGAAATTCGCAAAATCGAGGTCCGCATGGAGGAAGCCTTTATCAGCTTGATCCGCAAACAAAAACAATCCTCAGTTCCACCGCAGGAGAAGCAATGATTCCCAATCAACCTGCAATCGTTGTAAACGAACTGACAAAAGTCTTTGGCGAATTTACCGCGGTGGATCACGTCAGCTTTTCGGTGAGCGAGGGAGAGATCTTCGGCTGGCTTGGACCGAATGGCGCAGGCAAGACGACTACGATTCGCATGTTATTAGGTTTGATGAAACCAAGTTCTGGTCACGCGTCTGTGTTTGGATATGACCCTGCTAAACAAACAAAAATCATGCAGGCACAGGTGGGCTACATGTCGCAACAGTTCACTTTGTACAATGAACTGACCGCCAAAGAGAATATCCGCTTCTATGGGCGCGTCTATGGACTTTCTCCCTCTGAACTCAGCCGAAGGCAGGCTGAACTGCTGCAAATGGCAGATTTGGAAGGACATGCCAATGTATTGACCGGCAACCTTTCTGGTGGATGGAAACAACGTCTCGCTTTAGGCTGTGCAATTGTTCATAAACCGCGCGTGATCTTCCTCGATGAACCAACCGCCGGAGTCGACCCCATTAATCGTCGAGAGTTTTGGGAATTGATCTATAGCATGGCAAAACAGGGAGTAACCGTGTTGGTGACAACACATTACATGGATGAAGCAGAACTATGTCAGCGTGTGGGGTTCATTAGTCAGGGACGATTAGTTGCGCTGGATTCCCCTGCACGCCTGAAACAGACTCAAATGCGTGGTCGTGTTTTGGAGATCAGTTCCCCACTTCCAGATCGAGTGATGTCTGTGCTGAAGTCTGTTCAACAGAAGCGTGCTCTACCGTTGGATGAAGTGGCGCTATATGGAGCACAAATTCATGCAGTGATTCCCGCTGGAGAAGAATTTCGCCAGGCGGTTCTTCGCATTTTGGAAGCAGATAATATACCAATCACGTCCATAGAATGGATTGAACCCACGCTTGAAGATGTGTTCATTTCAGCAGTCAGCGCCTTGCCTGTAACGGAATGACTGCTATATCATAAATTCCGTCATTGCGAGGAGGGCTTTGCATGACGAAGCAATCTCATTTACTATTTACAAATAACAATTTAGTATGAGATTGCTTCGCGGAGTTTATACTGACTGGCGTAGCCGTGTCGAAGTGCTCGCAATGACGGATAAGTTTAGATATCTCGATGCTGAAATGTGTTCACTGCTACGATCAGCATGACCGCCAGATAAGCAAAGGCATATACAATCATTAATAGGCTGGGGACAGACACTGTCGAAAACGGTGTCATCCGCAGCGTAGCCGTTAACGGGGATTGCATTTCATAGGTTGCACGACGCCAAAGTGCTTCGGTGGGAATGATCAAACTTGTGACGATCCCTACCTGGATCGCCGTCTGGTTTTGGAACAATGATCCGATCTGTTCGATCCATCCGCCGATAAATGCCAGCCCATATAATCCGAATACTACACCACCAGTCGCCAGAGCAGGCATCGCACTGGAACATGCAAGAGAGACTGTCATGACCAGAAGCGCTTCCATATAAACAAGTAGTACACCGATCAGGATATTCGGCGCAAGGTATCCAGACTGAATGAAGACGCTGATCACCGTTCCACCAGACATGAGCAACGAATACAGCCCAAGCAGACCGGCAAATCCCAACCATTTGCCAAGCACCACATCAGAACGAAGGATCGGTTTCGTCACAATCGTCTGAATCGTTCCAGAATTGATCTCTCCAGCTAAGGTGTCCGCGCTGATGAGCGCGCCCATGGCAACGGATAAAAATGCTACAGCATACAAGCCCGCAAGAAGCAAGAAGTTCGACGCTTCCTTTTGGGCAACCTTGCTGAGGGCACTTGGTGCTAGCGTTGCATTTTCCCCAATGGTTGTATAAATCATGCGGAAGCCAACAGAAAAGATGATCAAAAAGCAGAAACCGAGAATCAGACCCGTTAATACAATTCGTCTCCGGATGGCTTCCCGAAATGTCATTCGTGCAATAATCCAGATTTTGTTCATAGGCCGCCATCCTTGCCGACGGTTTCTATAAAGATTTCCTCCAGGGATATGCGGGCGGGTGTCATCGCATACACATTTACACCCTGTGACACGAGATAGCGATTGATTTCCGGCAGATGGGACTCATCATGGATGGTTAGAGTGATAAGCTCGCCATTGCATTCGACATTCTCTCCCCAGCGTGAAATTCCGGAAACAATTTCTGGAGTAAATCTCGTTGCACGAATCGTTACCGTGGATAGATTTTTATCAAGCGAGGCAAGTTCTAACAAACGTACGACTTCGCCATGACGAATGAATCCGACCCGATCACAAGTTACTTCGATTTCACTTAATAGATGAGAATTCAGAAATACACAAGTTCCCTCTTTGCGCAGTTCATGGATCACATCGCGTACGAGGCGGCGTCCGACAGGATCCAAACCTGAAGTTGGCTCATCGAGGAACACTAAAGCCGGATGATTCAACAACGCCTGGGCAAGCCCAACGCGCTGCAGCATACCTTTTGAAAATGTTCGCAACTGCTTATCGCGAAAATCCGACAAACCGACTCGCTCCAGCAACTCATCGCGCCGCGGCTTGAGATTGTTTTTTCCCATCCCCAACAATTCACCGTGAAGTTCCAGGAATTCATCGGCGGTGAGCCATTCCTGAAAACGGAAGTGCTCAGGCAGGAAACCAACGCGCGATAATGTTGCGCGATCGCCTACAGGTGCGCCTAACAACGAGGCTTTCCCTGAAGTTGGTGAAACCAAGCCGAGCAACATCTTGATCGATGTTGTCTTTCCCGCGCCATTGGGGCCAAGGAAACCAAACACCTCACCCTGCTCTACTTGCAGGGTGAGGCCCTTCACTGCGGCGCGATCGCCGAAGACTTTTCTTAGTTCCTCCGTTTCAATCGCTGCAACGGTCATAAGAACCTAGGGTAGAGAATTTGCCAGATCAATTGCTTGCTGTGAGTTTGCACCTAAACCACTGATGGCATAAACGATTCCATCTTTGACCCATAGCAGTGCATACTGGGGAGCATCATCAGAGGGGCGTTGAATGAGGGTGCCGGTCACACCATCCACGGTCACCTGTTCATAGCTGGCAGCATTCTTCGGAATGGGGATCACCAGTGTGGATGTCCAATTGACAGTGCTGGTGAATGCGGCCGCGTCCTCTTTGCTCATACCCGTGAACTCCAAGCCGAGTTGCGCAAGTTGATTCACATCCAGGTCCGCGGGCGCATTGACTGTCGGGCTTGGCATTTCGACAAGCATAACACAATCACGATAGCGACGTCCGGGAATTTGCGATCCTTTGTTTTCTGCAGTATCCTTTTCCGGTTTCGGACAAGTTCCGTATCCCGCGCTGACCGAAGCAGGGATCTGAACCGAAATGTCCGCGCCGTCAATCGAAGCGGGCAAAACCAAGTCGTTGCGTCCAGCCTCATCCAGCAAGGATTGTGCTTTCGTTCGATCCACTGTGACTGTAAACGAAGCAAAATCGCTCACATAGATCTGGGAAGGTTGTTTCCCTTGTGGAAGGCGAACCGTGAAGGCAGACAATTTACTTGCTTCCTCTGCGCTGGCAGCCTGAATCGGATCTCCGGGTTTCTTATCCATATGGATTGAATTTGAGATCAACTCTGTGAACTGATTGCCAAGCGCGCCATCGCCGGTTAATTGCTCCAGGCCCGTGAAATCGACCGGGATCACGGTTACTTGTTGCACGCGGAACAGATTCAATAATTCACCCGCAAACGCGCGCGCGCCCGGAAACGCCAACACGACTGCTACGATCACAAGCGCGGCGGTTGCAATGCGCACAACTGGAAACGCAAACCATTTCTTGAACATAGAACTCTCCTTTTTGAGCTTTTGTTGTTCGGTAAATCTTGCCCAAGCCTTTTGGGCATTCGGAACAGGTTCTTCCTTCGGACTCATGAATCGAAGCGAATGAGCTACCCGTTGATGTTCCTGTTGCAATTGTCCATTGCGGGCCTGGCATTCTGCGCAATCCTTCAAATGAAGCAATCGCGCTTCTTCGAGTTCTCCATCTTGTGCGGCGCGGAGTTCGCCATCTGTCAGATGTTTCTTCATCCTTCCTCCTGTGCAAGCACGCGGTATCGTTTTTCAAATTCGCGCTCAGCACGCACCAACAAGGGTCCTATGGAACTGGGAGCAAGATTCAGCACCTGGGCAATCTCTTTATAACCAAGATCGGAATAACGCAGGATCAGGAGTTGCGACTGTCGTTCATTCATCTGAGCTAATACCAGTCGCACCAGGCGATGTTCCTCTTCCTGCTGTGCCAGCACCTCTGCCGGCGGCTCTTCATTCAGGGCGTACTTTCCAGCCGTTGTCTCATAGTGTTCGCGGCGTTTCCAACCACGGATGGAATGCAAACCAAGATTAGTAGCCACGCGATGTAGCCAGCCGCCAGGGTTGAAACCATCTTCCTGTTGTGGATGGTGGCTATACAACCGCAGAAACGTTTCGAGAGCAAGATCCTCCGCTTCTGAAGGATCGCCAACGAGGCGACATAAGAGGCGATACACGCGCGCCCAATGTTCCCTGAATAAAGCTTCAAACTCTGACGAGTCCGATTCGCTTTGCACAGCCTCAGCCGCATCCGTTTTGAGACGCTTCATGGACTGAATCATACTCTTGTTGAGCCTGGAATATTCATAAGAACCTGTTCTACTAAGATAATCCCTCTCGAACAGGAAATGAGACAATTCAATCTTACTTATTAATCAACTTGGCGGCTATCCGCAGTTCTAAAATAGGATTATGAAAGAAACTCCATCAGACTTTCAACCACGCTATCTACAGCATCAACAACTTCTCGGCTAACCGTCTCCCCCACATCATTCGATTTTGGTTGAATTCCCAGCAAGGCGATTTTGCAGTGGAGTTCAAGCATTAGGTACTTTGCGAGCATAGATAACGGCAATGTATGCGTAGACGCGCTCATACCTTCGATTTCATCCATTTCGATCCAGCGCACAGTGCCGGGCAACTCATCCATGTCCGCGGCATCAATTAATAGAATGATCTCGGGCTCAAAGCGACGCAGGTCGGCGGTCCTATTTTCAGGGGCGTGACCTGCGTCGATAACGAGAATGGTATTCGTGTCCGAAATGGAACCTGATTCTATTAGTTTGTGGGCAACTAAAATTCCAGCGGCATCATCAGAGCGGAATACGTTCCCGATTCCGACAATCGCAATGCGCGGTTTAGCCGGCGGCTGGTTTAGTAGCTGGTACAGCGAGGTTTGCCAGGAACTGGGCGACATCTTCGTCATTTCCAAAGTATGCAATAAATTGTTTCTCAAGGACCGCATGTTCCCAATCTTCATGGGACATGGCCAGACATTTAAACTTGCAGTTCACAACACATTGACCACAATATACGCAGCGGTCTCTATGATATTTCATTACATAGCGCTTCGCGGCGCGGTCAAGAATCGTCAGTTCGATGGCTTTGGATGGGCAATCTTTCACGCATAAGCCACAGCCTGTGCAAGCTATCGGGCTAAAGTATAGCTCACCGCGATAACGCTCCGGGGGCGCGATCTTTTCCAGCGGATAAAGTTGCGTGGCAGATTCTTTGAAGAAAGATTCGGTAATATCCTTCAGCATCGTTCCAAGTTTCATAGCAGATATCCTCTCAGGAAAATGATTAGCAGGATCTGAAGCAAGACCAATATGGTTCCAAAACGCCACCATAACCCAACGGTTTGATCAATTCGCAGACGGGTCAACAATGTTTGAAGGATGGTCATCAACAGCAGCACGACAATCGTTTTAATCAGGAACAGCACAATTCCATTCAACCCGCCCAGATAGAACGCAGAGATCAAAGTAACGCCAACGATCAACTCGATGGATCTTCCTATCTTGAAAATTGCCAATCCGCGACCGCTGTATTCAGTGAGTGCGCCTGCAACGATCTCTGTTTCTGCTTCGGGAGAATCAAATGGCGGAAGTTCAAGCTTACCCATCAATCCAATCAATGCCACAACGAAACCAACAGGCTGTGTGAGGATAATCCAATGCGTTTGTGCATAGTGGCTGATCTCGCTGATCTGCCAACTGCCGGCAACAAGTGCGGGGCCCAATAAGGCTAGCAAAAATGGAGCTTCGTATGCAAACATTTGAGTCAATGCCCGTGTGGCACCCACCAGTGAGAAACGTCCACTGGTGTTCCAACCGGCAAGACCGATGCACATCGTCAACAGGCTGAGCAGGTAAATTGTAACGATCAGATCACCAGGAAAACTATGAGCAGGTTGGAGTCCCATCAGTGGCACATACAAAGCAGCAGTTAGCGCGCCGGCAATCGCTAGGACAGGCAGCCCAAAGAACAAGAGGGGGTTTGCAAGCCTGGGTGTGATCTGTTCCTTGGCAAACAGTTTGACCATGTCTGCAAAAGGTTGAAACCAGCGTGGACCTACACGGTTTTGAAAACGTGCCACCAGCTTGCGGTCGATCCACTCGTAGAACATACCTGTGAAGATCAACGCCAACCCGGCGGGAAATATCAGGATGGAAACGAAAGATGTGAATGTGTTCATCGTTTGTAATACTCAATTCCATATTCGCGCAATTGCTTCCAGGACCACGTCTTCTGCCCATCAGAATGTTTAACCGATACCACGCGATCATTGCACGAGAAGCATGGATCCATACCGGCGATCAACATGGGGACATCTGCAAGCTGACGTCCAACGGCTTTTTCCAAGACCGAAACCCAATTGCACAAACTGGGCGTGCGCACGTGAATGCGGACGGGGGTTTCTCCGCCTGCGCTTTTGATGTAGTAAAGCAACTCACCGCGCGGTGCTTCCACACGTGAGATCGTTTCGCCTGCAGGGATCTTGCGCGGCATCTTCACCGTCAACGGACCTTCCGGCAGATTATCAACCACTGTGCGAAGGGTAAAACATGAGACCAATAACTCCTTCAAGCGGACCTCGCAGCGCGCTTCCAGGTCACCGTTCGTCGCGGTCACGGCACTGATCGGAAATTGATTGTACGCGCCATAAGGTGCTTCCACACGAACATCACGGAGCAGCCCCGATGCGCGCGCCGTTGGACCCAGGAGACCAAACCGCTCCGCCTCGTCCTTTGAGATGGTGCCGACGCCGCGCGTACGATTAAGGAACATCGCGTCGGTCGTGACCACCTCAAGATAATGGCGGATGCGCGTCTCGAGGAAGTTGAGGCCTTCCTTGATCGCCTTTGCCTGTTCGGGACCAATATCACATTTCACCCCGCCCAATACACATGCTGAATAATTGACGCGGTTTCCCGTGAGTTGTTCGAGCAGATTCATTACCGTCTCGCGATCACGCCAGGAATACATGAACAAAGTATCAAAGCCGGCCTCATGCGCGGTGACGCCCAGCCACAACAAATGGCTGTGGATGCGTTCCAGACCCGCCACTAATTCGCGGATCGCATGTGCGCGCGCAGGAACTTCCACCTGAGCAAGTTTTTCCACACCCATACTATATGCCATCGTATGAACGTGCGAACAAATCCCACAGACCCGTTCAAAGAGATATAAGTTTTGGATCCAGTTGCGACTCTCTGCCGCCTTTTCGATCCCACGATGAGCATAGCCGAGACGCATGCGCGCCGCCGTAACCACCTCGCCATCCACGGTAAACTCGAAATGACCCGGCTCCTTCAACGCCGGATGCTGGGGACCAATCGGAACAACAAATGTGTTCCCACGAACAACGCCTTCCTCCGGGATCTCCTCGGAGTAACGGCCTTCGACGGGAGCGGCTTGTTCGATCCTGAAATCTTTCCGCAGAGGGTAAACACCTTCGGGCCAATCGTCGGGGATGAACAAACGATCCATGTTTCTTGCACCGTTAATTTGGAAGCCCACTGTTTCGCTCAATTCGCGTTCAAAGAAACTTGCAGGTGGAAGAATATCTTCAATGGTCGGCAGGGATGCACCATCGACACGCGGCAGATGAACTTTCAGCGTGATGATCGCCGGTCCACTGCAGAAATGATAAAGTGCCTCCAGTTGACCGGACTCAACGCCCAGGTCCACGCCGGTGATCGCTGAGAGATATCCCCACTGCGCGTCGTGCAAGGCGGTCACTGCCCGACACAGGTCCAGCGCGCTGATGAGAAAGTCCAAACGATTCGGTTCGGGATGAGTCGTTTCTTTATTCCAACTCGTAACCAGCCACTCCGCTTTTTGTAAATTCTGTTCAGTGTTCATGCAGGAACCTTTTCAGTAAGTTTTTTCATTTGCGAGGGAGGCAGATTTCCTTCCTTCAAATGAGTCAGCAATTGGATAATGCCATCCACGATAGCTTCGGGTCGCGGCGGGCAGCCCGGGATGAAAACATCCACCGGAATCACTTCATCCACGGCACCACCGACGTTGTAACAACCAGCGAAAACGCCGCCTGAGATAC
>WNFY01037224.1_pt1 | contig 11500 bp, 9 predicted proteins | sample 5400091 | NCBI WGS metagenome assembly WNFY01 (sample SAMN13153364, study PRJNA577476) | soil metagenome | isolation source: 60 cm soil or saprolite under grassland replicate 1 | place: USA:California | collected 2016-06-15
CGCTAGGGATACCTGGGATAGTACGAATGTTTTGCTCTCGAGCAACAGGCATGAGCGCCATCAACAGTCTAAAAGCCTGAATACAGATGTATCCCATCAGATAAGTCACCCGTGTCAGTGAGTGGGAGAAACTCTCATTATTTGATGTTGACCTGCATACAACTCTTGCAAGGAGTTACCTCTACCGGGAGATTATGAATACGGCTAAGTCGAAGTATATGACAACTACATTGAAAAAGACTAACGCGAATTGCCATTCGGAGAAAGTGCTCGGACAAAGTGCGTCTGAGCATTTCGTCCTGTTCTGTGAGACTAACGCGTTCCTCGTGAACCTGGTGAGCGAATTCATCGGTGCCGGCTTGAGGGCGGGGGATGCCTGCATTGTGCTAGCCACCGGGCCGCACAGAGAAAGCCTCGAGGAGCGATTGAAGGGGGACGGGCTGGAAGTCGCTGCCGCCCGCGTGCGAGGCCGGTACGTCTCCATCGACGCGGCTGCTATTCTGTCGAAGTTCATGGTCGATGGGTCGCCGGACCCGGGGCGCTTCGCCGAGGTCTTTGGGAGCATGATCGCGCAAGCGACGAAGGACCAGCGCCATGTGCGAATCTTTGGGGAAATGGTCGCGCTCCTTTGGGCAGACGGGAACCGGGAGGCGGCGATCCGCCTGGAAGAACTCTGGAACGACCTGGGCAAGACCTATTCCTTCTCACTCTTCTGTGCCTATCCGATGCATGGCTTTGGCAGGGAAGCGTACGAAGGGGAGTTCACCGAGATTTGCAAGCAGCACTCCCGAGTCATTCCCTCGATGCTAATCCCGCTGTGATGGAGTTACTGGGCTGCACGTACGAGCAACTGCTTACAAAGGAGCTCTGGCAAATCGGCCTGTTTGAGGACCGGGAGGCCAACCTGGATGCCCTGCGGGAATTGCAGGAGAAACTGTTTCTCCGTTACGAAACTGTGCCGCTTCACACCAGAGATGGGCAGCGTCAGGAAGTGGAGTTTGTGAGCACCCTCTACCAGGCAAATGGATACAAAGTCATCCAATGTAACATACGTGACATCACTGAACGCAAGCGCGCAGAAGAGGCTCTTCTTCACCTGGCCTCCATTGTAGAGTCTTCTGATGACGCCATCATTGGCAAGAATCTGGAGGGCATCGTCACCGCCTGGAATGCGGCAGCCGAGCGCATGTATGGCTATAGCGCTCAGGAAATGGTGGGCCAGCCGGTCACCCTGCTCTTTGCACCAGATCAACAAGATGAATTCACGCAGATCATGACGCGCATTCGCCGGGGAGAACGCGTTGACCACTACGAGACGCTGCGTGTGAGGAAGAACGGCACCCGCCTGACCGTCTCCGTCACTGTTTCCCCGATCAAGAATAGCACAGGCACCATTATTGGGGCTTCTGCTATCGCCCGGGATATCACCGAGCAAAAGCGGTTAGAGGCCAAATTCCGGCATCTGTTTGACTCCAACCTCGTTGGAGTGTTCATCTCGGATTTTGCTGGCACCTTTCTAGATGCCAATGATGCCTTTCTCGATTTACTCGGTTACACCCGAGCAGAATTGCGCGCGGGAACCATGCAGCGTGATGCCCTCACCCCTCCTGAATTTCACTACCTCAGTCAAAACGCGTTGAAAGCGCTGCAAGAAACAGGTGTATCGGACACGTATGAAAAAGAGTACCTGCATAAAAGTGGCAAACGCATACCCGTGCTGGTTGCCGTGACGCGCATCGAGCACACTGATAGCTGCATTGGCTTTGTCTTAGACATCAGCGAGCGCAAAGCACTGGACCGGCGCAAAGATGAGTTTATCAGTATGGCGAGCCACGAACTCAAAACGCCTGTCACCAGTCTCAAAGGCTTCGCGCAACTACTCAAAAGAAGGCTAAAAAAGCAAGGGATGCACCAGGAGGAGGACTTTCTTGCCAGGATGGAAGGGCAAATTGATCGGCTCACCAGGCTGGTCAACGATTTATTGGATGTATCCAAAATGCAGGCAGGGAAACTAGACTATGCCCAGGAAGTCATTGATCTGGACGCCTTGATCCGCGAGCTGGTAGAGATGGTCCAACAGACGAACGTGACACATACCATAGTGTTGCAAGGAGCAACACACCACCAGGTGATCGGCGATCGGGACAGGCTGGGGCAGGTCTTCATCAACCTGTTGAGCAATGCGATCAAATATTCCCCTCATGCAGAACAAGTGGAGGTGTCTCTGGCCTCATCGGTCGATGAGGTGTGCGTGAGTGTGCGCGATTTTGGTATCGGCATCTCCAAAGAAGATCAAAGCAAGATTTTTGATCGTTTCTATCGTGTCTATGATGTGCACGAGAAAAAGGTTCCAGGCTTAGGCATGGGGTTATACATCGTCCAGGAGATCATCAAACAGCATGGCGGAGAGATCACGGTGACCAGTGAAGTGGGCCAGGGAACAACCTTCACGATTTCGCTTCCTCTCATCAACGAACAAGGGTAAAAGAGCCTGGGAGCATCAAGCCCCCAGGCTCCTGGTTTACTTCCTGGAGAGGACAACAGAACCTGCTCGTCCGATGGACAGAGGGATTAAATCCACTCATGCCCCTTATCACAGTGGTGAAGACCTGCATGCCCCGCAGTAAATTCGCAGGGCTGCTGACAAGTGGGACACTTAGCAGAGCAACTCTCAGCAACGAACACATCCCGAACAACGTTGTCGGTGTCCTTGTCTTCCTCAACGAGGTGACTGAGAATGATGCTGTTTTCTTCGTTTGACATCGCATAGCCTCCTTTTAGTATGCAACTTCCTTGTTAGCGTACATATTTATCCGCAGTACCAGCTGCTGGATGCGTGAACATGTACGCCACTAATTGCTCAGTAGTGCATGTATTCTATAGAATACAGTACTGAGAAAACGTGAAAAATGCAATAGCCTCCCGAAACAGCTTAACACAAGTCAGCAATCGACCGCTAGACGAGAGCAAAGTTCGTCTACGAAGCATTTAGCCTGATCTACCCCGTCGATTTGTAGCAGATGCAGCGCTGACCCTTTGACATAGGTATGGGTGCGCATATTTATCAAAAACGTATGCCCGGTGGTATCGGAGCAGAGCAAATACCCTCGATAGGTCTCTACCAGTCGGTGCCGGTAGGCGATGTGCGCCTTGGTCTGAAGCTCGCCATCGACAAACCAGATCTCCATCATTGCAGAGAGGTCATCGGCGACCTCAGCAACGAGCTGGCACTGATCCAGATCAAATCTGCGCCTGCTCCATCCAAAGTACACCTGGCACTTGAACAGGATGGCTTGCAGTCCTGCCCTCCAGGAACGCTCTCTCCCCTCCGATAGCACACCTGGCATCTCTTTTCCCTCTTATGAATGGCCCTGTTTTCTCTGTGCCCGCATGCTCGTTGGACCCTCGCTGCTGCCTCATCACCCTTTTCAAACAGCGGTAAAAAAATCAGAACCTGATCTATCCTCCTGGCACAGCTAGCTACACAACTTCCTCGCAGGTACTAGTATGAGCATAAAGCATCATGAAAGCGTCATAGGTATCGTCATGAACAGGTAGGGAAGTATATCGTATCTGATCCTGTGTGGGTACTTGAGGGGGTACCTCTCCTGACACGCTCTGGTGGCAGAAAAATGCGTGTACAGGAGAGGATGACAGGCTGTGCCGCCTGTGTCTTCTACGTGTGAAGCTCTTGCTTCACTTTGGCAAGGGCATTACGGTGTTCCTTGCCTCTGCAATAGTACTTCAACAGAGGTAGACTAATCTCTGCTTACTTCGATGGTGGCCATTGATAAGCATTCAGGATGGCACCGCTGTTCTCAGAGTGCTTGCTCTTGTGAGATGGCGGCTGCCCAAGCTTTGGCCATTGATAGGCGCTCAATATATTGAGCTTGCTCTGGTTGACCGTCCTCCAGTTGGCCTGCAAGATGCCGCCGGTATCACTGGAGTCCGGATTCCACGCCCAGTAGGTATAGCTCATGTTGTTCAATTTCAGAAATGCTATCAGGGTGCGTTGCCAAACGCCCTCAGCATCATTACCCATTGAACTCCCCCCGAACTCTCCCATGAACACCGGGGCAATCCCCATCTTTTGCAGATAGGCCCAATGCTGCTGCCAGACGCCGGGAAGGGTATGTGCGAGGTCAGCGGGTTTAGGAACCTGGAGCCACTGCTGCAAGTAGACCTCCGGGCCGTAGTCATGGGCCGAATACACCAGCTTCTCCGGGCGCGAGAGCTGCACGGGGAACTGCTTTGCCCCTTTCAGATTCCCGCCCCACCAGTAGAAGTCGCCGTGATACTGCTCGATCCCCTCGACAATAATCAGCCAATCCGGGTTGACCGCCAGGATAGCGTTGCCCGCCTGGGGCACCTGGTCGGTGTACCACAATTGGGGCCGCAGGTCGGCTGTGGGATCATGACGGTCCAGGATGACCTTCAAGCCGATCTTCCCCGCGTCCTGAATTATCCGGTCCATCAGTGCTAATCCCATCAGGCCTTTCAGGTCAGGATTTAGTCGGTAGTTGATCCCCCGGGGTTTACTCGCAGGGTCAAAGAGCTGATTGGTGAAAGGTAGGCGAATGGTATTGAAGCCTGTCTGTGTCATCTGGTTCAACATGTCTTGCAAGTTGCGTACCCCCAGCCCATGAGGAACGAAAGTACTGGTCTCAAACCCAAACCAGTTGACACCTGTGAGAACTACCTGGCAGCCCGATGCATCTACCAACTCGCCATGAGAGGTCCTGAGGAACCCCACTCGATGATCGGGTTGGCATCGCCCCGAGCCTTGCACCGAATAAGAAATAGTAGTAGGGGTACAGGCAGATAAGATCACCATTCCCGTAATAATTATACCGATGGGCAGCATGCCTTTGCCCCGAAAACCTGCTAAGCAGGTAAAAATCATATTACTCTTCCTTTCTACTATTATCCGGTAAAAGGATAAAACATGACGTATTGCACGTCACCAATTTACACAACTGTCATGATTATAAACATTATTACCCCTAGCTTGCCTGGAAAACGTCTCATAGTCTTGAGGCGAACATCTCAAGGCTGTGAGAATATGCCCTTTGACATGAATCGAGTGAATATCAATAGCGAATGAGTGTGGCTTTGTTCTGCGGTGCAAACGTGAATGGCGCAGGCGTGATGTACTTCTCTTCCATTTCATGACGCTATTCATAACGCTTTCATGACGCTTCCTGTTCATACTAGCAGCAAACTGGAATTGTGGGGAGAGAATCACGAGAAAGGTTGAAGCATGTCACAAAGCAGTTCCCAGTACCGTTTCCAATCCATTATTTGGCATATGCTGCGCTCTCCGGTCATATGGCTGGGCGTGCTGGTCGTCCTGGTGGCGCCCGCCTACATTATAGGAACCAGATGGGCTGCTCGGGCTACCACCCCGGCTCCTGCCGACCTGTTCATGCAATCTGTGGTTAAGCGCGATGGCAATCTAGGCTGGCACCAGCTCTGCCCGGCCCTGCAGGCCCAGGAACCCCTTCCTGCCCTCGCCAGCCAGGTCGAGCAGCAGCGCCTCGCCGAGTCTGGACAGGGCCTGACGCTCACAGTAGACTATATCGGTGCCGACCCCCGACCGCAGGGAGGCCAGATCCGCCTGTACGTGGTCACGGCACACCGGCCTCATGGTTGGGTCCAGCAGCGAACGTACAGCGTGTATACGCAGGCCAGCGGCTGTGTCGAGAATGTCACTAACTCCTAGCTTATATTGAAGTTTCACACTCAAAACCGGTCATACCCGCCAGTCACCGCTGCCCTCCCTTGTCATCCTGAGCCCTTCGCTTCGCTCAAGGGTAAACTCCGCGAAGGATCTCCGCCCACCGCGCCAGACCCTTCGCTGCGCTCAGGGTGACAGAAGGCGGGACATGCGACGAGGAGTGCCGGTTTTGGTCATGAAAATTCATCAAAAGCCAATGTCCTCATAATCTTGAGACGCTCGTCTTAAGCACGCTAGGCGTTTTTCAGGCAAAGTGGAATGAAAAACTGCTATGCTAAGTGCATAGTTTTTTTACTGTTCGAGACCGGTACCGATAGCGATCACGCAACCGTGCTCACAATTCGCCTTTGTAAGGACACATCTTGTTATCAAGAGAGCAAGCCAGAAGGTGGTATCAGAAAGTGAAAATGACGATACGTGACATTGCTCGCTTAGCTGGTGTCTCGAAAGCCACCGTCTCGCGGGTATTGAACCAGAAGCCAGATGTGGACCCTGCCACACGCGAACGCATCTTGCGACTCATGGAAGAGCAGGCATTCGTGCCCAGCATCACCGCATCCAGACTGGCTGGTGGTCGCAGCCGCGTGATCGGCATCCTGATTCCTTCGTTGACGTGGCCTGCGATCCCTGAGATCATGCATGGCGTCTCTAAAGTTATAGAACAAACCCCTTACGAACTGCTGCTCTATAGCATCACGCATGAACAAGATCGTACCGAAAGGGATCAGCGTGATGTTATTGACCGCATCCTGGCTACAAAGCTGGCGGCTGGTCTGCTCGCCATGTTTCCTGGCCAATCAGTTCAGCATCTCACCACGCTGCATGAGCAGGGGTTTCCCATCGTAATGATCGACGACCAGGCTGAGCCAACGAATATGCCCTGGGTAGGTGCCGGCAACCGTAGGGGCAGCTACGCTGCTACACGCTATCTGCTTCAACTGGGCCATCGGCGTATTGCACACATTCAAGGACCGGGGAAGTTTCTTGTCTCGTATGAACGCTACCAGGGCTACTGTGAAGCATTGGACGAGGCTGGTATCACCCCTGATCCAGCGCTGGTAATGGAAGGGGACTTTATGCCTTCGGGGGGACAGAGTTGTGCAAGCAAGCTTCTTGCCGTGGAAGAGCGGCCCACTGCTATTTTCGCAGCCAATGATCTGATGGCTTACGGTGTGCTGACAGCTGTCGAGCAGTCTGGTTTACGAGTGCCAGAGGATCTCTCTATCGTCGGTTTCGATGATATTCCTCTGTCTGCCAAGTGGTATCCAGGTTCCGTTCAAACGTATGCTTCCTTCTCACCGGTCAAGCAGAGCGAGCCAGTGCACATCCAGTTGCCTACCAATCTTGTAGTGCGTGCTTCTTGTAGCGCTCTTCAGCCCCACTCAGTCCCAATATTTGGAGGGCGCTAGATAGCTATAGAGAACAGGCGATCCGCCCCTGCTGATAGCGTCAGCCTGACATCATGTTGTAGTGTCGTCTTGTTGTCTTTATGATTATTAGGAGGTTTCTAGTGATACCACGCCCAACGTCCTCTCCTGGAGATCGATATAGCTGTCGGAGAGTTTTTACCTCGATCTCATTACTACTCGTCGTTGTCACACTTCTGGCCGGCTGCGGTTCCACCTCGAACAACAATACTGTCAGGCATGGGGGAACGCTCACAGTCGTACCTGGCCCTCTTGGAGACTTCACCCGCAACTTTAACGTCTTTGCCAACGGTTCGGTCTTGAGTGGCACACAAGGCTTGATCTATGAGACCCTGCTCTTCTTCAACCGCGAAGATGGGACTGTGAAACCCTGGCTCGCGTCGAACTACCAGTTCTCAAGTGATGCCACCGGTATCACCTTCAAGCTGCGTCCAGGTATTCAGTGGTCTGATGGCAAACCTTTCACGAGCGCTGACGTTGCCTTCACGCTGCACCTGATTCACGATCATCCTGCTCTTGATTACAGTGGTCTCTGGACTGTAATCACCGATGTGTCAGCCCCCGATGATCACACGGTCATCGTGAAGTTGAAGCGGCCATCGGTGCCGGTCCTGTGGTACCTGGGCGGGCAAACGTATATCCTTCCCCAGCATCTCTGGTCCAGCGTGAGCAACCCGGTCACCTACACGAACCCTAACCCTGTCGGGACAGGACCTTTCGTGTTCAAGTCTTTCACGCCGCAGCTTTACGTATTTGCACGCAATGCTCATTACTGGCAACCGGGCAAACCGTACGTCAACGAAATACGCTACCCTGCCTTTAACTCAAATACGAGCGCCGACCTGCTGCTTTCACAAGGCGCGGTAGATTGGACGGGTCTGTTTACTCCGGACGTCAATAAAACATTTGCAAATCGTGATCCGGTGCACAATCACTTCTGGTTCCCGCCAAACAATGTCGTCACACTCTATCTGAACCTTACGAAGTATCCCTTTAACTTGCCCGCGGTACGCCAGGCCATCAGTTCAGCCATTGATCGTGACAAGCTCTATCATATTGGAGAGAACGGATACGAACCACCTTCTCACCCCACGGCACTCGTCTTGCCAGCGCACCAGAGCTTCTTGTCGCCCAACTATGCCAGGTCCACCTTTTCAGTGAATACCGCCAGGGCCACCTCACTGCTGGAGGGCGCTGGCTTCAGGAAAGGCAGCGATGGTATTTACGTTGACAGGCATGGCAAGCGCCTGGCGTTCAACATCAATGTCGTCTCAGGCTGGACCGACTGGGTGACCGACTGCCAGATCATGGCGAGCAATTTGCGAGCGATTGGCCTGGACGTGAAGGTGAACACCATTTCCTTCAACGCTTACTACAGTGCCTTGCAGATGGGCTCTTTTGATACGGCCATCTCCTGGACGAGTGCTGGCCCCACGCCATACTTCCTGTACAACTCGCTGCTGGGCAGCGTCAATACAGCGCCTATTGGGCAGCCCGCTACATCGAACTTTGAGCGCTGGAGCGATCCTACGACAGATAAGCTCCTGGAGCAGTATGCAAGTTCACCTGATCCAGCGGTACAACAGCAGGCGCTCGCCGGCATCCAGAAGATCATGGTTGAGCAGCCGTATGCAGTACCAGCGCCATACGCAGCGCCTGACATAGAGATAGTCGTGCTGAACCTGCACCAGGTGTAACGAACGCGCGCTTGTAGTAGGGCCTATGGGTTCCCAAGCCGCAGTTCGGCGTTCTTGGCACGCAAGAATGTAACGAACGCGCGCTTGTAATTATACTCGTATGGGTGATCTCGTACCGGGATCATCCATACGAGAGATAGTGTACGCGAAAAAGAAGGAGGGATTGCATGCATCACCTGTTACGCCGCAGTGGCTTTTACCTGGCCGCGCTGTGGGCTTCGATCACGCTCAATTTCCTCATCCCACGACTTGTGCCAGGTAACCCTGCCCAGGTGCTCATAGCTCGACTACAGGGACGTATCGACCCACGCTCAGAGCGCGCAATGGAAATTGCCTTTGGCGTCAGCCATGCAAGCCTGTGGAGGCAGTACATCGAGTACCTTGGCAACCTCATACACGGAAACCTGGGTATCTCCGTCACCTACTTTCCCACTCCTGTCGCGACCGTCATTGGGCAAGACTTACCCTGGACACTCGTGCTCGTGGGAAGCGCCGTTATCATCAGTTTTGTAAGTGGTACGTTAATAGGAATCATTGTTGCCTGGAGACGCGGTTCTCGATTGGATGCCGTGCTGCCCCCAGTGCTCACCTTCCTCTCAGCCATCCCTTACTTCTGGCTTGCACTCATCATACTCTATATCCTTGGCTTCGTCCTCAACTGGTTCCCGCTGAGCGGTGGGTACGACGTGTCAATCGAGCAGGGCTGGACTCCCGATTTCCTGTTGAGTGCTGCCCAGCATGCCCTTTTGCCGGCCTTTACCATCGTCGTCAGCTCTATCGCCGGGTGGATGCTTGGCATGCGTAATGCGATGATGACCACGCTTTCCGAAGACTACGTACTGATGGCGCAGGCCAAGGGACTTTCTGAGAGGCGAGTGATGCTTGCCTACGCAGCACGCAATGCCATCCTACCTAATATTACCGGCTTTGCGCTCTCCCTCGGCTTCATCGTCGGAGGTGCATTGCTCACCGAAATTGTCTTCTCCTATCCCGGCATCGGCTTTGCCCTGCTGCAAGCAGTCCAGAACTCTGACTACGCCCTGTTGCAGGGCATCTTTTTGATTATCGCTGTGGCAGTGCTGGGAGCCAACTTTCTGGCTGACTTGATTTATGTTGCACTGGACCCTCGCGTGCGACAGGAAAGGAGCTAGCACATGCAGTTACATGAGTGGAAAGCAAGAGCAGGAACTGTACGGGTGATGCCGCAAGTGGTACCTGCAAAGGAGCTGGCGTAGAGCAGCGCATTGGCTTAGTGGCAACCCCAAAGTCGCCTTCGGCCTCTTGATCGTTGGCTTCTTCGTCCTGGTGGCAATGCTGGGACCTATCATCATTCACTACGACCCCGGTGCCTTCAGTTCCGATGTGCTCCAACCTCCTTCAGTCGCGCACTGGTTGGGCACTACTCAGACCGGGCAAGATGTCTTTTCCCAGGTAGTGGTCGGTACGCGAGCATCACTGTTGCTCGGGTTCGTTGCAGGGTTCCTGGCAACAACCCTCTCTGTCATCATCGGCCTGACTGCTGGCTACTTTGGCGGCCTGATCGATGATGTGCTTTCACTTTTCATGAACATCTTCCTCGTCCTGCCTGCCCTGCCTCTTGCCGTTGTCCTGGCCGCCTACTTCCCTTTCCGGGGACCATTGCCTATTGCCATCATTGTCACTATCACAGGCTGGGCGTGGGGTGCGCGAGTACTGCGCGCCCAGACCCTCTCGATGCGCCGTCGTGAGTATGTGGAGGCGGCCCGTGTCAGTGGAGAGACCACACTGCGCATCATCTTTACTGAAATCCTGCCCAACGAGATTGCGATTGTAGCCGCGGGCCTGGTCGGAACGGTGATCTATGCGGTCCTGGCGCAGGTAGGGCTGGAATTCTTAGGCCTGGGTGACGTCACCATCATCAGTTGGGGAACCATGTTCTATTGGGCCCAAAATAATGAGGCGCTGCTGCTGGGAGCCTGGTGGTGGTTCCTGGCCCCTGGTTGCTGTGTGGCGCTGCTGGGAGCAGGATTGGCGTTCATCAACTTTGGCATCGACGAGTTGGCAAACCCGCGTTTGCGCAGGGAACCCAGGGCAAAGAAGCCTGCTGAGGCGAGAAAGGTGGTGGCATAATGGTCAATGAAGCGCGCAGTGACAAGTTGTTAGAGGTCAAACATCTCAGCGTGGATTACGAATCTGCAAGAGGCGCGGTGCATGCTGTCGCCGATGTGAGTTTCACCATCAAGCGTGGGCATATCCTCGGATTGGCGGGCGAGAGCGGCAGTGGGAAATCAACCCTTGCCTATGCTATCGCGCGCTTACTCCGCCCGCCCGCAGTCGTCACCCAGGGTCAGGTCTTGTACTACCCGCGTAGACGGCAAGTGAACGATCCTTCAATGGAACCGATGGCCTCTCCCCCCACCCCTCCCAGGGCGGGGGCAAGCCCCGCCCCTACCATACACGTTATGAACCAGCAGGCGAAGCTCGTGTATGGTAGGGGCGACCCTTGCGGTCGCCCTGAACCTTGCGGTCGCCCTGGAGGCTTCAAAGATGACGCAATAGTGGATGTCCTGGCTCTCACCCCGCCACAGTTACGAGCTTTTCGCTGGCGTGAACTCTCCATTGTCTTCCAAAGTGCTATGAATGCGCTGAACCCGGTCTTG
>WNFY01005456.1_pt1 | contig 11495 bp, 8 predicted proteins | sample 5400091 | NCBI WGS metagenome assembly WNFY01 (sample SAMN13153364, study PRJNA577476) | soil metagenome | isolation source: 60 cm soil or saprolite under grassland replicate 1 | place: USA:California | collected 2016-06-15
AACCCTGCAGGAGAAGATCGACCCGTACTTGCGGCCGTTGTATGACGCGTTGTACGACATGATGGATCCCGAGAAGGTGGACCGATATCTCGAGAAAAACGTAATCGAGATTGCGCCTATCGCTTTCATGCGCGGGCGCACGCTGAACGATTCCTTCGTCATTTTGGACGAGGCGCAGAACACCACTTCCGAGCAGATGAAGATGTTCGTCACCCGCCTGGGATTTAATTCGAAGGCGGTGATCACGGGCGATGTCACGCAAATTGACCTTCCCAATGCGCGTCGCAGCGGCCTGCTCGAAGCAGTCGATGTATTGAAGAACGTGCAGGGGCTGTCGTTCGTTTACTTCGACGAATCGGACGTGGTGCGGCACCATCTGGTGCAGCGCATCATCCGGGCTTACGACGAGCACAAGACGCGGACGGAAGAGCAACTCGAACTGCTGGAGTCAAAAGGCACGGGAAATGGCCACGCAGTAAAGAGTTTGCCGCAGGGTGCACCAGCGAGCAGTTCTACCGAAGCTACGGAATAGAAACGGATTGGTCCAAAGAGGGCTTTGTTGCCCTCTTTTCTTTTTTTGTTGTCGATTGCGGCAATGAAACTATCACCTACGATCATCGTGAAGAGGCAAGTCCCCGGACTGAGCGAGAGGGCGCTGACGGAATTCGTGGCCAAGGCCAGCCGTGCGGCCGGATTGCGAGGCGCGGTGACTGTGCTGCTGACTAACAGTCGAGAAATGCGGAACCTGAACGAACGTTTTCGAGGGAAGGACTGCAGCACCGACGTCCTCTCGTTTCCTCCTCCGAATTTCGTGGAAGGCTTTGCTGGCGACATCGCCATTTCGCTGGACGTTGCGGGCCAGAACGCTCGGGCCCTCGGGCACTCGGTCTCGGACGAAGTTCGAATACTAGTCTTGCACGGTGTGTTGCATCTGGCGGGATATGATCATGAAGGCGATGACGGCGAAATGGCGAAAAAAGAATCGCGACTGCGCCGCCGTCTGGGCCTTCCTTCTGCGTTGATAGAACGCGCTGCGGTGAAGCCGCGGTTGGCGACCCACCCGGCCCGATTACGAACATGAATCTAGCGATCGCAATCACGTTGCTGGGGCTGTTCCTACTCCTGACGCTGTCGTCCTACGTCGAACGGGTTTACGCTGAGATTGGCAAATTTTTGTCCCGCGAGTTTCAGGACAACATCGACAGTTTTGAGCAGCAGGTTGAGCCGAAGCTCAAGGTCAGCCGCTCGCGTGCAGCATTGTCGGTGGCGGTGTTAACGCAACTGCTCATGGCCTCAATTGCGCTGATCGTTGGATTCAGCGTCTTTCGTGGTGGCGACTGGTCTGTGGACGAGATACTGGAAGCCGCATTGTCGATCCTTCTAGTCGTGATCGTATTCAATCGATTCTTGCCGTTTGTGTTCTTTTCCCGGACGGATGGCAAGTGGCTGGTGCGTTGGACTCCATTGCTGCGGGGCATGATCTACCTCGTGCTGCCGATCACGCTCGTTCTTGGCTTCCTGCAGTCTGTCACATCCCTGACTCGCGAGCACGCCGATCAGCAGCCTGAAACCCAAGCCGAGGCCGTGGATGCATTGATTGAAGCGGGCGAGGAAGAAGGCATTCTGGACGAGAGCAATCGCGACCTGATCCAGTCAGTGATGCAGTTCAGCGAAAAGACGGTGCGTGACGCAATGAAGCCGCGCCCGGAAATGGTTGTCGTACCGGTTGATACGAGCGTCGAGAGATTTATCGAATTGCTTCACGTCCGCTCATTCTCGCGGGTGCCTGTATACGAGGGGAACATCGACAACATTGTTGGTCTGGCATATGCGAAGGACGTTCTGCAGGTACCCGATTCCGAGGCGCACGCTCGTACTGTCGGTTCCCTGATGCGGAAGGACCTCTACTTCGTTCCTGAAACCAAGTTGGCCAGCGACTTACTGCGCGAGATGCAAAAAAAGAAGACCCGCATGGCCATCGTGATTGATGAGTATGGCGAAGTTGCGGGCCTGGTGACGATCGAGGACTTGGTCGAGGAGATCGTTGGCGAGATCAGCGACGAACACGAAGCGGCGCAAGTGGTGCGGGAAAGCGATTCTTCCTATCTTGTACCCGGGAATATGGACGTTGACCGCCTCGAAGAATTGCTCGGCGTGCGTCCCGACCGAAAAGGGGCCGCAACTGTTGCGGGCTTCGTCAGCGAGCTCGCCGGGCGCATTCCGCAAAAGGGCGAAGTCATTCAGCAGGACGGACTGCGGCTCGAGGTCCTGCAAGCCAGCGAGAGGCGAGTGGAACGAGTGCGAGTTTCTCTCACACATCCTCAGCAGATGCATTTAACCTAAGTTATGCCTTTTCGTTCCGGATTCGTTTGCATCTTAGGTAAGCCCAACGCGGGGAAATCTACACTGTTGAACGCTTTGGCAGGCGAGAAGCTCGCAATCGTCAGCCCTAAGCCGCAAACCACGCGCAATCGCGTGCTGGGCGTCATTCATATTCCAAAGAAGAAGGGGAAATCCGGCGCGCAGGTTGTGCTAATTGATACGCCGGGGGTGCACCGTCCGGACACCAGTCTCGGCAAGAAAATGATGTCCGAAGTGCGTGAGGCTCTGAATGGCTGTGACCTGGTTCTTCTGATTGTGGACGCGATGCGCAAGGAGGAAGCCTCCGACCAGTTTCTGTTCAGCTTGCTGCAGAAGTCAAAAACGCCAGTCTTTCTCCTGCTGAATAAGATCGACCTTCTGCGTGGAGACAAGCGAAAGCTGTTGCCACTGATTGAACAGTACGCAAAGCTTTATGGCTTTCGCGAGGTCATTCCGATCTCAGCCAGGAAGCGTGAGGGCCTCGACGTGCTGTTGGAGAAGGTCGTGGCCGCGCTGCCTGAGGGACCGCCATATTTTCCCGAAGATCAGGTCACGGACCAGCCCGCGCGATTTATGGTTTCGGAGTTAATCCGTGAGCAGGTGCTGATGAATACAGCCGAAGAAGTCCCACATTCCGTTACGGTTCTGACGGAGCAATACGAGGAGTTGCCGAAGTTGACGCGCATTGCAGCGGCAATCTTCTGCGAGCGCGAAGGACAGAAGCGCATTCTAGTCGGGCACCAGGGCCAAATGCTGAAAAAGATTGGAACCGCGGCGCGTCTGGAGATTGAAAAGATGCTGGGCACGAAGGTTTATCTCGAGCTGTTTGTGAAAGTCCGGGCGAACTGGCGGGAAGCACGCGGCTTCGTTGAAGAACTCGATTGGAGAAGGCAACTCGAGCACTTGATGGTACCGGAAACGAAAGGCTGAGCGTTCGTAAAGTCAAAATCCCTCACCCTGTCGCCAATCCGCGACAAGGGTGGGGCAACCGTGAAATCTTCGATCACGCTATGACTCATGCAGCCTCAAGGCCTGAAGCCTACTCCTTCACCGCAATCCCCAGCGTTTTCATCTTGCGATAGAGATGGCTCCGCTCGAGGCCGAGCACTTCAGCTGTCCGACTGATGTTGCCGTGATTGTCGTCAAGCTTCTTTAGAATGTAATCGCGCTCGTAAGCCGCTCGTGCCTGATGTAAGGTCATGAACTCGCTCCCTGAGCGGCGGCTGCCATCGCGGTACACCAGCGGCGGTAGGTGCTTTCGATCAAAGCGGGTTGCTGTCGGGTTCATGATCACGATGCGCTCGATGACATTGCGCAGTTCGCGTATGTTTCCCGGCCACGAGTACCGCATCAGGGTCTCAATCGCATCGTCGGTGATCTCGCGAGGCGCTCGTCCATAGTGCGCCGACAGTTCGCGCAGGAAATAGCGCGCAAACAGCGGGATATCTTCCTTGCGTTCCCGAAGCGACGGCACCGAAAACGGGATCACATTCAGCCTGTAAAACAGATCTTCGCGAAAATTGCCACGCGAGATTTCTTCCTCAAGGTCTTTGTTGGTCGAAGCAATGACGCGCACATCGACTGTGACCGGCTCATCACTTCCAACCGCAGTAAAGCGCTGCTCTTCCAATGTGCGGAGCAGTTTAGCCTGGGTTTTGAGGCTCATGTCGCCGACTTCATCCATAAACAGGGTGCCGCGGTCGGCTTTCAGGAACTTGCCCTCTTTGTCGGCGCCAGCGGCGGGGAAGGATCCGCGGCGATGGCCGAAAAGTTCGCTCTCGATCAGGTCCTCAGGAATGGCGGCGCAATTCACTTCCACAAACATCTGGTCCTTGCGCAGGCTCTGGGCGTGGATGGCCCTGGCCACCAGTTCTTTCCCGGTACCTGATTCGCCAAAGATCAGCACGCGCCCATTGGTTGCGGCCATGAGTTGAATCTGCTGACGCAACGCCTTCATGGGAACGCTATCGCCCACGATCTCACTCTTGCGCATGGCTTGTTTTTTGAGTTCGCGGTTCTCGCTGCGCAACCTCTTCGCATCGAGTGCGTTCTTGATCAGAATGAGTGTCTTTGCTGCCGAGAGGGGTTTCTCGAGAAAATCGAATGCGCCGAGTTTGGTAGCGCGCACCGCGGTTTCAATGGTTCCATGCCCCGAAATGATGATGACCTCAGGGGCATTTTCGAGGTCACGGATATTCTCCAGTGTCTGCAGGCCATCCATGCCTGGTAGCCATATATCGAGCAGGACTACGTCGACGGCCTTCTTCGCCAATTTATCAAGACAGGCCTCACCGCTTTCCGCGTCGGAGACATCGTAGCCTTCGTCTTCCAGCACGCCACGCAGCGATTCACGGATCGCGGATTCATCGTCGACAATTAGGACGCTAGGCATAAGTTGTAGATGCAGGCGGCAACACGACTTCGGGTGCGACGGGAAGTTCGATTACGAACCTGGCGCCCACAGGCTTGTTCTCCTCGACGCGAATGTAACCGTGATGGTCTTCAATAATCCGGCTCACGATTGCCAAGCCCAATCCGGTTCCGCGTGCCTTCGTCGAGAAATAGGGCAGGAAGAGGCGCTCCTTTGCCTCGCGCGTGACGCCGTGCCCGCTGTCAGCGACACATATCTCGACGGCATCGCGGCTGGCGACAAGCGAGGTCGAGATTTGAATTTCCTTCACCATCGAGCCTTGTACGGCCTCTGCAGCGTTGTCCACCAGATTGGCGATGGCCCGCTTGATCGCCTCAGAATCGGCCATCACCTTCGGGAGATTGCTGCCGAAGAGAGTCCGCACGCGAATCTGGTCGAGCCTGCCGTTGAACATCGTCAACGCGCTCTCAGCGATGGCATTGATGTCGGCGGATTGCGGCTGGGACGCGGGGAAACTGGCGAGTGTTGCGAACTCGTTCACCAGGGTACGTACCGTGTCGACAGCGCTTTCAATCGTCGAGGCGCAGGAACGGACAACGTCGATCGAAGTATTGTCGATCGGACTGCGATCAAGATGGCGCAAAATGCGTTCGGCTGACAGCGCGATGGGCGTCAGTGGATTCTTGATCTCATGCGCCACTCGGCGCGCCACTTCGCGCCAGGCGGTCTGTCTCTGCGCGTGTAGCACGTCGGAGAGGTCCTCAAACACGATCACGTAGCCCAGTCGTTGGGTATTGTGCTGTAGCGTCGCAACGGTGACCGCGACATTCAGATGACTGCGCTGCACGGAGAATTCCATTTGCGTTGTGGTCGTTCCCATGCGATCGGCGCGGCGCAAGAGCGGTTCGAGGTCCTGCATCACATCGGCTGGGAAGAGGTCACGCAGAGACGATCCGGCTAGAAGTGATTGCAGGCCCGATGGATCTTCCGAAGGACGGAGCAAACGCAATAAAGCCTGATTCAAATGGCTGACGCGCAGGCTGGCGTCCAGCGAGAGCACGCCGGTTGGAATGCTCTCCAGAATTGTCTCAATGTGGCGCCGCCGCTGTTCCAGTTCCGCGTTCACAGTGCTCAGCTGCCGGCTCGAAGCGTCTACTTGATGCCGGCTGGTTTGCAGGTCCTCAGCCATTCGGTTGAACGAGCGCACGAGGTCGCCCAACTCGTCGGCCGCGGGCACCGCAACGCGGTAGTCGAGGTTACCCCGGGACAGTTCTTGCATAGCCTCCGCCAGTGCGGCCACTGGCCGGGTCACGAATTTCGACATGTAAAGCGCGAGCCACATGCTGATGAACAAGACCATTCCTGTCAGAGCCATCAGAATTGTCATGTAGGTCAGCCGAACCTGGCGGCGTTCGCGCGCCAGTTCCAGGTAACGTTGCTGGCTGGAGGCAAGATGGTTCTGTGCTTCAGAGAAGGCCTGAGGCAAAGGGATCGCAACCAGAACTTCGCCGTGATCGTTTACCCGTGCGCTGCCCAGGACGTAGGTCGCATTGTCCCATTGGAGAGTTTGCGGGAGCCCGGAATTTTGCGCAGGAAGTTTTGGTTTCAGCATCGACCAGGGCGCGGGCACTCCGAAACTGGCTTCGAGTTCGCCCCCATCGAGAGCCACGGCAAAACCGCCCTGTAACGTGGGTTCGTGCGACCGCATTTCATCCAACGCCGCGCCAAAGCTGTGACCTTCGAACGCATGCCTCACATCGGGAGAGGAAGCGATAGAAACAGCTTCTGCGTGAGCATTGTCAGCAGCATATTTCGAGAGCAATTCCGCCATCAGCGCTGTGTCTTGCCGCACTTCCTCCACCGGTGTAGAGAACCAACGTTCGATCGACCGGTTCATCAGCCCATAAGAGAACCAGAACATAACCAGTACCGGTACGAACGATAGGAGCAGACTTCCAATGACCAGCCGAGTGCGAAATTTTGATCCCAATACCCCAAGGCGACGCTCCGCAAAGAGTTTGATCAGGTTCCGGAATAGAACAAACGTCAGGCCACCAAACAGGAGAGATACCAGCAGCGTCAAAGCAACCAGCGTGACCGTTTCCTCGCTGGTCCTTGGACGTATGAAGCGCAGTTCGGACGACGACAGCGACAGCAGCACCGCGAACAGCAAGGCGCTGGGAACTGCAAGAATAATGATGAGCTTCTTGCGGCTGACCTTCCCGCTATGTTCAGGTTGTGTCATCAATAATTCGATTCCCTCTCAGACAGAGGCCAACGCCGGGGTTTCACAACATTATATTCTCGGGTGAATTACCACCTCAGTAGCCCGGGAGCACACCTTTACAGGAGGCATTTCAGAGGGCAGTGTTCGCAGTCCGGCTCCGCTTTGCGGCAGTATTGCTTCCCCACGCCGACAATAAAACCATGCATCTCATTGAAGACCTGCGCGGTGGCGCAGCGCTTGGTGAGGCTCATTCGGGAAGGCGGATGCCTCGCGCCTCCTGATTGCGGGGCAGCAGTTCCTGTTTGTGGGGAAACCTTTGCGAGAGCGTGCTCGAATAGCGTGCGCAGTTCCTCGTAGCTGGCTTCTTCCGGTGCGATCTGGTGGCGCGCGGCCAGCCTGCGCGTGTAGGCGTCTACGACGAAAACTGGATGCTGTCCGGCATACAGCAGAATCGAGTCAGCGGTCTCCGGGCCGACTCCGGTCAATGCCAGCAGTTGCTCTCGTAGGAGTTCAGTCGGTTGCGCGAACATCATCGTCAGCGAACCATTGTATTTCTCATCGAGAAAACTGACGAAAGCTTTCAGCCGGCTTGCCTTCTGGCGAAAATAGCCAGACGAGCGCACCAGTTGTTCCAGTTCATCGACAGGAACATTCCGGATTCCCGCAATATTCAGCACCCGAGCCGACCGCAGCTTTCGCATTGCAAGCTCGACATTTGTCCAATTTGTGTTCTGCGTTAGAAAAGCGCCAACGATCACCTCAAATCGGCTCTGCGCTGGCCACCAATGCTGGGGGCCCCACGTGCTCGACAGCTTCGTGTAAATCGCTCGAATATGCGCTTCCGGCGCACGTGAATTCTGTGCAGGCATGTTTTTTCAGTTTACCCAAAAGTACATGTACCAACACCGGATGCTGTTCCCACCTCTGATTCAGTGAGTTTCCCAGCCCTTTCAGCAGCTTGAGATCGCGAACGTCGAAGTACAGGTACTTAGGTTACTTTTGCTGTTACCCAATCAAGGTGACAATTTGTGTCATCGGATTGCGGCTCTCTTTTCCCCTGTTCAAACCGGCGCGCTGCTGTCTCGTGCGTGGCTGGCTGAAGAGTCCCACATCCAACGTTCAAGCAGTAGACAGTTGAGCAGTCTCAATGCGCGGTACTGGAGCGTAAGAAATGTCCCAACGACTGGGCGACCTTCTCGTTAAAGAGAAGATCATTACCCCAGAGCAGTTGCAGCAGGCGGCGAGGGTGCAGAAGGAAACTAACTGCCGCCTGGGCAGCGCATTGGTGAAGCTCAACTTCCTCACGGATGAGGATGTCACGAACTTTCTTTCACGGCAGTATGGCGTTCCCGCGATTAACCTTTCCTACTTCGAAATCGATTCCTCCGTCGTCAAGCTGATTCCGTACGAGACCGCGAAACGTTACCAGATTCTTCCATTAAGCCGCGTGGGTGCCTCGCTCACCATTGCAATGGTCGATCCTACGAACGTGTTCGCGATGGACGACATCAAGTTCATGACCGGCTTCAACATTGAACCGGTGGTGGCGTCAGAGGCGTCGATTCTCGAGGGCATCGAGAAGGCATACGGAACCAGCAAAGAAGAAGACCTTGAACAGGTCATGCAGTCGATGTCGGACATGGACGAAGCCGACGTGGAACTGCAGGCTGATCAGGAAGAACTTGGCCTTGCCGATCTGGAGAAGGCAGCTGACGAAGCTCCCATCGTCAAGCTTGTCAATTTGGTCTTGACTGACGCGGTCAAGCGCGGCGCCAGTGATATTCACATTGAGCCTTACGAAAAAGAGTTCCGCGTCCGATTCCGTATTGACGGTGTGCTGCAGTCGATCATGTCGCCGCCAATCAAATTGAAAGACGCAATCACGTCCCGGCTGAAGATCATGGCCAAACTGGACATCAGCGAAAAGCGGTTGCCGCAAGACGGCCGAATCATGCTGAAGATGCATATCGGAGGCAAGAAGAAACAGCTCGATTTCCGCGTAAGCACGCTGCCGACACTGTGGGGCGAGAAGATTGTGCTCCGGTTGTTGGACAAAGAGAACCTCCGGCTTGACATGACCAAACTGGGCTTTGAAGCGGAGTCGCTGGTGAAGTTCGAGAAAGCGATTCTGAAGCCCTACGGCATGGTGCTGGTTACGGGCCCAACAGGTTCAGGGAAAACCAACACCCTGTATTCATCGATTGCGCGCCTGAACCAGCCCGACACCAACATCATGACGGCCGAAGACCCCGTCGAATTTCAGCTGGGCGGTGTCAACCAGGTTCAGATGAAAGAGCAGATTGGCCTGAATTTCGCCGCCGCTTTGCGGTCTTTCTTGCGACAAGATCCCAACATCATTCTGGTCGGCGAAATCCGAGACTTTGAAACTGCAGAAATCGCAATCAAGGCCGCGCTCACGGGCCACCTGGTGCTTTCGACGCTGCACACGAACGGCGCACCGGAAACCATTACCCGATTGATGAACATGGGTATTGAACCATTCCTGGTCGCTACTTCCGTTCACTTGATTTGCGCGCAGAGACTGGTTCGCCGGATATGCAAAGAGTGCGCGGAGGTCGTTGAAGTCCCGGTGCCGACCCTGATTGAGGAAGGGTTCACACCGGAAGAAGCTAAGACCGTGAAGATCCAAAAAGGCAAAGGCTGCACCACCTGTAACAACACTGGCTACAAAGGCCGCTGCGGTTTGTACGAGGTGATGGAAGTGGACGACGAGATCAAAGAACTCGTCCTGGTGGGGGCCTCTGCGGTCGAGTTGAAGAAGAAGGCCATTGAGCGCGGAATGATTACTTTGCGCCGGAGCGGGCTGATCAAAGTTGCCGCAGGGATGACGACCCTGGAAGAAGTGGCACGCGAAACCATCCACTAAGGATGGCAATGCGAACTGAGAAAAAGGGGAAAACCGAGTTATGGCTCTTTCGTTAAGTGATCTGCTGAAACGGATGCTGGAGATGAGCGGTAGCGATCTCCACATCACCACCAATTCTCCACCGCAAATTCGCGTTCACGGACATCTCGTCCCCCTGGATCTGCCGCAGATGACGCCTGCGGAGACGAAGCAATTGGCTTACTCCGTCATGACCGATTCGCAGAAGCACCGGTTCGAAGAGAGCCTTGAACTGGACTTCTCGTTCGGGTTGAAGGGGCTTGCCCGTTTCCGTGCAAACGTTTTCAACCAGCGGGGCGCGACGTCAGCAGTGTTTCGTGTCATTCCATTTGAAATTAAGTCGTTCAATCAGCTTGGTCTGCCTGCGGTCGTTTCCAAACTGTGCGACAAGCCGCGCGGGCTGGTGCTGGTGACTGGACCTACCGGGTCGGGTAAGTCTACGACCCTGGCCTCGATGATCGACAAGATCAATGCGGAGCGGCACGACCACATTCTGACAATTGAGGACCCGATCGAATTCGTCCACATGAACAAGAACTGTGTGGTCAACCAGCGCGAGTTGCATGCCGACACCAAGAGTTTTGCGGATGCATTGCGCGCCGCCCTTCGTGAAGACCCGGACGTGGTGCTGATCGGCGAAATGCGAGACCTGGAGACGATCGAATCCGCGCTGCGAATTGCGGAAACTGGACACCTCACCTTCGGAACCTTGCATACCAACTCAGCATCTTCGACCATCAATCGAATCATCGACGTGTTTCCGGCCCACCAGCAGCCGCAGATTCGCGCACAGCTGTCGCTGGTGCTGGAAGGAATCATATGCCAGAGCCTGCTTCCCAAAGCGGATGGAAAGGGGCGAGCGATGGTGATGGAAATTCTGGTACCGAACGCTGCCGTCCGGAACCTGATCCGCGAAGACAAGATCCATCAGATTTACTCGGCTATGCAGTCGGGGCAAGAGAAGTTCGGAATGCAGACGTTTAACCAGGCACTCGCGACTTTGTATCTGCAGAAGCAGATCACGATCGAGGTTGCACTGGCGCGGTCCAGCAATCCGGACGAATTGCAGGAAATCATCAACCGCGGCGCCAGCCTTGCTGGACGGCATGCGGCAGGTACGGCAGCAAAGGCAACAGCGACCGGAAGGCACTAGAAGCAGCAAAGTTGTAGAGGCAAACAAGAGAGGGAACCATGCCAGTATTCACATTTTCTGGGAAGAATTCCGCAGGCGAGAAGGTGAGCGGCGAGCGCTCAGCACCCAACAAGCAGGTGCTGTCCATGCAGTTACGTCGCGAACAGATTGCGGCGCCAACCATTCGCGAGAAGGGCAAGGAATTCGCCCTGCCAACGTTCGGCTCCGGCAGAGTGAAGACCAAGGACATCTCGATCTTCTTCCGCCAGTTCTCGGTCATGATCGACGCTGGACTGCCGCTGGTACAGTGTCTGGAAATTCTGGCAGCGAACCAGGAAAATGCCGCCTTCCAGAAGGCGCTGACCGGGGTTCGTACGACGGTAGAAGGTGGCGCCACGCTCGCCAACGCGATGCGTCAGTATCCGAAGATATTCGATGACCTGACCACCAACATGATCGAGGCCGGAGAAACCGGCGGTATTCTGGACATCATTCTTCA
>WNFY01005457.1_pt1 | contig 11494 bp, 8 predicted proteins | sample 5400091 | NCBI WGS metagenome assembly WNFY01 (sample SAMN13153364, study PRJNA577476) | soil metagenome | isolation source: 60 cm soil or saprolite under grassland replicate 1 | place: USA:California | collected 2016-06-15
AAGCAGCCGAAGCAGGCCAAGTGGTCCTGAGTCAGGATGTTTGGCGTCAATTACGCGGTCGCTCCGAGTTCCGGTTTCAGTCGTTAGGCGAGCAATCCTTGAAAGGAGTTGGTGCCATTGGTTTGTACGCTGTCACTGTTGAGAGCGATGCGCTGCAACCTCCGCCGTCCAGCATCGCAAAACTCAGCCCCCCCCCGGAGAAAGAAGGTATTCGCTCGGTTGCCGTGTTGCCGTTCGTCGATCTTAGCGCGGAACGCGACCAGGAATATCTTGGTGACGGTGTCGCAGAAGAGATTCTCAACGTCCTGACCAAAGTTGGCGGTCTTCACGTCCCGGCGCGGACGTCCTGCTTTGCGTTTCGCGGAGCAAACGTGGACGCGCGCGAGATTGGAAGACAACTAGGCGTCGATGCGCTCCTGGAAGGCAGCATCCGCAAGGCTGGAAATCGAGTGCGCATTACCGTCCAACTCATCGATGCGCAGAATGGCTATCGCCTCTGGTCGGAGCAGTTCGATCGCGAACTCGACGACATCTTTGCCATCCAGGATGAAATTGCGCGCAGTGTGGTTGATGCCCTGGGTCTTTCACTTACCCGGCGGGAAGAGCATCGGTTCCTTAAACGCTCCACGAGTAACGTCCCGGCGTACGAATTCTATCTGCGCGGACGAAAGCTCTTCCAGAAATGGACACGCCAAAACATCGAGCTTGCGAGAAAAATGTTTCAGCGAGCGATTGAGCTTGATCCGGATTTCGCGGACGCATGGGCCGGCCTGGCAACGGCCCATGTTCATCTCTTTGGCCGCGATAACGAACCACATTTAGAGAAAGCGCGCGAAGCGAGCGACCACGCATTGAAGCTGGATCCCGAGTCGGCGGAAGCCCATGTCGCCGCCGGCCAGGGGTTCTCGATGGAACAGCGTTACGCCGATGCGGCAAAGGCGTTCGAGCGAGCGATCGAACTCGATCCGACTTTCTTCGACGCGTATTACTACTACGGGCGGTCTTGTTTCAAGAACGGCGACCTTGAGAAGTCGCTTCGCCTTTTCCAGCGAGCGCAAGACGTGCGGCCTGACGATTACGAGGCTATTTACTTGTTGGGTCTGGTGTCGAGACAACTGGGGCGCAACGAGGAAAGTCGTGACGCGGACGCGCGAGCGTCAAAGCGCGTTCGCAAACATTTGGAGCTCAATCCTGACGACGCGCGCGCTTACGTGTTAGGCGCCGGATCTCTGGCCAGACTGGGGGAGAAGGAACAGTCCAGGCAATGGTGCGAACGCGCGCTGTCGCTGGCGCCCGATGACGACGCCATTCTCTACAACGCCGCTTGTGCCTTGGCTATGCTCGACGAGGACGAACGTGCCCTTGATGTGTTACAACGGGCTATCGATGCAGGTCTCGCCGGAGGAGATTGGATCGTGCACGACCCTGATTGGGAGCGACTCCGTGATCACCCACGCTTTCAAGCGCTAGCCAAACGCCTCGCGCCTTCCTAAGCGCGCTATCAACTGGTTACCTGCTCCGCAGTAAAATAGGGTTTAGCTGTGGCTGCCTTTAGTAGAGCGCTAGTCATCACAATACTACTTGCTGTCTGAGCTCGCGCAGTTGTAAAAACCACTCGCGATGCGGATCTGGTGGATCGTGACGTTATTGCTTTGTTCCATGCTGCGAGTGACCGGGCAACACAGTATCGCCTACGTTGATGGCAATCGACCCCAGTGGAAAAGAGACCTTGTTAAGATTGAGGCTCCGGCTTACCCGGCAGTCGCCAAACGCTGGCATGTTCAAGGAGAGGGCAGGTTTCGCGTTAGCATCGATACTCGTACCGGCCGCGTAACCGATGTCTCGACGGTAAAGTCGACCGGATACGGCGTGCTAGATGGCAGTGCGGTTCGTGCGCTCAAAGCGTGGCGTTGGAAACCTGGCAAATATCGCACGTACGACGTTCCCGTAACCTTCAAATTGGATCCGCATTGGTATGTGAAGCCATTCCCCGGCGCTTCGCCTCTCCCCCGGTCCCCATATTGAGGCGCCTGCGCTCGGTATTTTCAATAAAATCACACCTCAATACCGTTTGCCCTACTACTGGTATCTGGACTCTGCCAGGCAAGAGGAATTCAATCGCAACATCGACTCGCTCGCCAAGTGGATAGAAGGCGCAATCCAGCGCTTCCGCTCAGGCGTGAAGAACTCGCGAGTCATCGAACTGCATGACACCAACCACTACGTGTTCATAGTAGACGAAGCGTTGGTCGTTCGAGAAATGCGCAAGTTCTTGCTTGTAGAAAGGTGCGCTCGCTGGTTTTTAAATTTCAGGATCGATCGAGTGGCTCCTTAGCGTGGTCTTGGTGCCATTTTCTACAGCGGGCGCTCACTACGGAGACGTTTAATGAAAGTTACCTGTCAACTAACATCAGAGCTCCGCGAGCACAGCAAAGAAGACTGTCCCTTCATAATCGTCATCCACGTCGCCAGACCAATCACGCACTCCCAAACTTGCCGTCACACGAACGGTGTTACCGAGAATATTGGCGTCCACTCGGATATCTACCTGACCCAGGTGGTGGTCATCACGTGGCGAGAAACCGAAATCGGCGCCCGTGAGCACGGCTGTCGCCTGCGCTACATTTGACGGGAATGCCACATCACTGGCTGCGGTTCGAGGAAATACGGTGCGCCCGCGAGCAAACGCAACTGAGCCAGTTCTAATTTCCATATAATGTTCCTTTCGGTTGGTTCAAGAACCTCGCGCTATTTACGACGAGGCGATTTTTTCGACTTTGATTGAGGACGCCCTTTTCCGTATGGCGGTAGTTTGCCAGTGTCGTGATCTTTTGATGTGTGGTTCGGATGCGTACGTGACGTATGTTTGTGGCGCGAGGGCTGCATAATCCGAACAGAGATCGTTTTGACCGCCTCGCCGCCCAGTCCATCCGGCGCACGCAATGAGATCTTATGCAAGCCCGGACTGAGCGTGCGGAGATGAACCTCGGTTCCTTTGCCGACGGCGCCATCACGATTGGAGTACCAGAGCAGCTCGGAAAGGCTTGCCGATCCGCTCTGGGGCGAATAAGCAAACCCGCGCAGTCTCAATATGTCGCCGCGCGTGAGGACCGACCGATCACTTTCCGACTCAATCGTGACCTCACGTTTTTTTTTCCTTACGCGAAAAAACTTACTCGCCCCCATCCCGGTACGAATGCCCTCTGTAGCCAGCACTTGAAACTGACAGCGATCGCCTCCAGGCAGGTTGTCCAAGTTCACAACATACGCCTTTTCGGCGAGACTTGGCGCTACCGCTCGGAAGGTTTGTCCTCCATCGTTGCTGTAGCGGAGCAAGTAACGCAGCGGCTTGTCCCCATATTCTGCCTCCCAAGCTACCTGGACCCGCCCATTCAGTTCGCCACCGCCTTTCGGTTCGACGATACGGACTTTCGGCGGATCTGATGGAACATCCACCGCCACCAATTCCTTCTGTTCACATTGCCCCGTTGCGCCACAGGTGATAACAACGCGCGCCGTCTCTTCGGGAAAAGGGATAGGTTTGTAAAAGTCAATCCCCGGACTATCGAGGTTTTCGTAGGGATCCGTAAGCCAAATCCGCTGGGCTTGCAGCACACGGTTATACGCATCGCGCAGTTCGATTGCGTATGGGGTCCAGCGTCCCTCCTTCACGCGCGGCAGTGAGAGATAATGAAAGCTGGGAAAAATCTCCACCATTCCATTCCGATGAATGCGAAAATTCAAGAAGAGATGCTGCGCGCGCGGAGATTCAGGATCGAGCTTTTTCATCATAAGACTTCGTAGATCAGGCGAACCAGCGACCGGCGGAAACTCGTTGCGCAGCCCCTCGTAAGTGTATGGCGAAACCCAGCGCGTGGTACTGCAGACCGCTTGGGCCATGAAATCAAGTGTCAAAGCGGGGTCTTGCACGTTGCCCAGATCGTCAATGCCCACCTCACCAATGCTCGCTTTTGGCAGGGCATCGTAGGTCGGATAATTCGCGTCAAGCGGGGCGCCGCCACACGCATGCTCCCGACCAAATGCATGCGCGATTTCTTGCGCAGCCGTTTGGAGCACCGGATCGGTAAGTGACGTGACCGTCAAGCTTCCTGCAACTCGCCCATCACCGCCACCACATCCTAATGGACCGGACGGCACTGCGGCTGGTACAAGTCCATAGAAAACGTCCTCGCTGTCACCCTGCATTTCGCGCAGCTGGCTCAACAATCCGCCCCAACCCGGTCCGCAGCCGCCGCCTGAGGTGCTCGCATAGTTGCCATCGTCGTCGATCGTCTGAAAGCCTGAAATGAACACTTGGCTTGTGGGATAACCTTTCACCACAAACGCGAGTGTGTTGTTTAACGCTGTGAGATCGGGCGCGGCAATAGCAGGTGTTGCTCCGGTCCAACGCACAGCAATTCCTCGAATGCGTAACGGCTCCCGTTCAGCAAAACGGAGTGTGCCTTGAAACAACCCGCTGGTAAAGCCGGGCTGATTAGCATGTGCCGAATCGAATGCACGGACGCGAAACTCCACCGTGCCTCTGCAAAAGGCGCCAGGAAGAAAAAAGTTGAGCGTGTCGTTCGCGTTGATGCGACGGATCGCGGAATCCTGAATGGGCGGGATTGGACCATTCAAAAGCGCCAGAGCGTTCCAAGTTGACTCGCCAGGCAAGCGAACTTCAAGTGTGCCGCTCACTTGTGCTATGGTGGGGCGCGCTGGATCGCTCTGTGTGTCCACGAACACACGCAAGGCCGTATTCTTACCCGCTATCAGATCTATTGAATTATCAGGTTCTGCCGTGGCCGGATCAAGCTGTGACCGAAAGAATTGAATGACCTGATTGAATTCCACGCCTGTGATCGACAGGTTTGACGCGATCGTCGAAGTCTCCAGCTCCGTCAGCAGCATGAACTGGATCGTGCCTTCATAATCATCATCGACGTCTCCAGACCAATCCCGGACACCAAAGGTGCCGGAGACTCTAACGACATCATCATCAATTTCTGTTGACAACCGAAACACGACTCGTCCGAGATGGTGGTCGTCGCGCGGAGAGAAGCCAAAGCTTGTACCGGTGAGAATGGCAACCGCTTGGCGCACCGATTGAGTGAAATTGAAACTCTGTTGCTGTGTCTGTAATTCAATATCACGGGCGCGCGGAAAAGTGAATGAGCCTGTACGAACAATCATAATGATTCCCTTAAACGGTAGCCCAGCTTTGCAATTGATTGACGGACGGACATCCGCGAGTGGCGACGTGTGAACCAACAGCTGGAACACGCTTCTGACATAGTTGTGCGGCTGATTTGCGAAAAGAATGTCAGTTTGCGCAGGTGATGACAAGCCTAAAAAATGGGCTGCTAGCCAAGGCCACTGACCCGTTCTGTCGGGCGCTCGTCCGACGGAACGGGGGCGAGCTTTCGGAGTGAGTGGTGTTCGCATGAATTCCACGACGAAACTCTTCCGCAGGAAGCCGCGACGACTGCATACTTCTTCTCCATGTGAGGCCCGCACGCTTGTAATCTACAATTTGAAAATCTCCAATGATCTTGAGTTTGTCGGGAAAAGGTGCTGAAGTTCGCGCGAGAACGTCAATCTCGGGGCGCCACAAAACAGATGCCGACGCGAATCGCCGAATACTATAACGAATTGCAGCGCCGAGAGGGTCTTGAACCAGTCGAGCTCGTTGCTCAATGGGAGCAGCGCGATATCGAAGCAATCTCAGCAGCTTTTCGTAGCGCTTTCGCTGAATCACGAATTACAGAACAGACAATTCCAATCCGAGATCGCAGCACTAATCAATCCATTGGCAATCAGGTTGCCGATTTCTTCGTCCCGACAATTAACCAGCAACTACAACGGTTTCGGATTGACGCGTGCCCTGGCGGCGGTTATCCGGATAAGATCCTAGTCGAAATTGCTTCGCGGCGGACATTTCCCTTCGAATTGAAAGCGACTTCCACGTGGGATGCCGCCGATGCCAATCGACGGGTACTCACTTCATCTTCGCGAAAACTGCGCCAGCGTTTTCCAGGCGCGGTAAATCATGTGCTCGCGACAATGTTGTATGCGACTGGCGCTGGCATATCGCGAGTTCGTTCTTTGCGCCTAGATTTCATCGAACCAGCCACGCTCGTGAACATTCGTTTGGAAGCGTCCGTCAGTCATCGGCTACTTGCGGAGGCGACGCATAGAAGTACGACGATTCCGTAGTATAGTTTTTAGATGCGTGCCGCCAGAAACGTAATCGAGGATCAGCAGCCGCTGCTTTTTGTCGAGAATCGGACAAGGCGCCACCGCTCGCGCGCTTCTTTCCTCGATGAACTAGCTTCTTTTCGCCAGTTCCGAACGAGTACCCAAGTGACGTCGCTGGGTGAAGGCAAAGACGCCGTGCCGGTGTTCATCAACGAGTTTTGGACATCGAAGCAGCGCGCAGCCAGCAGTCTTCACGAGATTTCATATCGCGCGTGCTTTAAACCGCAATTACCACGCTTTTTCGTAGAACGACTCACCGCCGAGAGCGACACGGTATATGATCCGTTCCTCGGTCGTGGCACGACGATGATCGAAGCCGCATTGTTGGGTCGGCGCGTTGTAGGGTGCGACATCAATCCGCTTAGCTCGATCCTCACCGCGCCACGACTTCGCCACCCGACCGCTCGAGATGTGCGCGAGCAATTAGCAAAAGTCGACTGGAATTATGATGGCGAACTCAATGAAGAGCTTCTCACATTTTACCATCGAGATACCCTGCGCGAAATCTGTGCGCTGCGCTCGCATCTCCTGTCTCACAAGATCGATCACATCACTTCGCAAGTCGATGACTGGATTCGGATGGTTGCTACGAACCGTCTGACGGGTCACTCGGCCGGTTTCTTCTCGGTATACACGCTCCCGCCAAATCAAGCTCTAACACCGAAGCGGCAGCAAAAAATAAACGAAGTCCGTCAGCAGGTTCCGCCCCGACGAAGTGTTCCTGACCTGATTATTCGCAAAACAGAATCGTTACTTGAAAGCGTCAGTGAGTTCGACCGCTCGCGCTTACATAAAGCTGCTTCGGACGCACTTCTGTTGACGCGAAGTGCGGATCACACCCCAGAAATAAGGAACAACTCAGTCGATCTAATCGTTACATCGCCACCGTTCCTGGATGTCGTTGATTACGCGACTGATAATTGGTTGCGCTGTTGGTTCAACGCAATCAACGAGGCGAAGATCGACATCTGGACATTTCGCAAACCGGAAGAATGGGCGGCGGCAATGGAGCGCGTATTTGGCGAATTGCGCCGTGTGGTCAAGCCCGGCGGCTACATCGCGTTTGAAGTGGGCGAAGTTCGTCGCGGCAAGCTCAAGATGGAGGAGCTTGTGATTCCTGCGGCGAAAGCTGCGAAATTGAGTCCGGCTCTTGTGCTAATCAATAGTCAGGAGTTCACCAAAACGTCAAACTGCTGGGGCGTAACGAATCAAATCGCGGGAACAAATACCAACCGAGTGATTCTGCTGCAAAACCCGGCGTGAAGCAGCAACAGACGCCGCGCAGCAAGCTCTTTCTCGGTTTCGCTGATGCCGTACACAGTTCCAGTTTCGTTCGACAAGTTTGTCGAGAACATCAGTCTCACCGGTGATCACAAAGACACTGCCGAGACGCGCCGAAAGACGATTGTCGGTCTATTAGGCAACGCGTTCACGATTCTGGATTCATTCGCGACTGGTTCAATCGCAAACGGTACAGGATTGAAAGCATTGGCCGATTTAGACGTCATGGTCGTGCTTCATTGGGGCAAGCACGTGAAAGACAAAACCCCGACGCAAGTTCTTCAAGCTGTCCGCGACGCGCTGGGTAAGTACCGTACTAACGTTCGCAAGAACGGACAGGCCGTTACTCTTTATTACGACTCTTGGCCGAATGTCGATATCGTCCCTGTGTCTAGGTACGACAACGATGACGGCACGGTGAATCATTATAGCGTGCCGGATGCAGTTTCGGGGCGCTGGATCTCGTCACGTCCGCGCAAACATGCCAACGCTCTCAATGCAAAGACAGGACAATGTGGTTATCGCTTTAAACCTCTTGTGAGAATGATTAAGCAGTGGAACAAAGAACATTCTGATTTGATGCAGTCATATCACATCGAAGTTCTCTGCCTGAACATTTTTAATGCTGCCATCTCGGCTTATTCATGGAGCGTCTTTCAGTTTTTCGATGGCGCGGCGACATTGGTTCGATCACGCCTAGCATACGAAGATGGGTTCGCGGACGACTATCTCGCGGATGAAAACGATCGCAAAGAAGTTCTAGACCGCATCGAGACGGCGAGAGACAAAGCGCGAACCGCTTGGTATCTAACCCATAACGGACGCGATGATCACGAAGGCGCTATTGAAGTCTGGCGACAGATCTTCGGAGACAAATTCCCAGCTTACGGTTGATGGATCATGCATAACGACATCGATCGCCTGAAGCGGATCATCGCCAAGACGCTGCGAAGAGCAAAACAATGGTACTTTGGATACGTTATTTCCCAAGTGTTAGTGCTCGCACTGACAATCGCGGCAGTGCTTGCGGATTTCGATCCTCGGGTTAGCGCGTTACTCGCTTTCGTAGCTATTCTCGGGACGGAATGCGTGAGGTGGCGATCTGATTTCTGGAAGGCTCAGGGCGAGTTTGCGAAACGCCGATGGGAAATTGCCGATGGCTTAGGTGAGGCGGTAGACAACGTGGCTGTCGCGGACTGGCTGGCTGCGAAACCGCGCGCCTTTCTTGATGACGTTAACGATAGAGAACTTGCGGGTTCAAGCTTTGGAAGCAGTTTGCCCCCAGGCCCCGATCGTATGATAGAGAACACCGAGGAATCAGCCTGGTGGAGCAAACACGAGAGCCGACTGATGATCTGGTATCTTAGCGCAGCGTTAGTGGTTTTGTTGATTGCGGTGTTTGTCGCGCTAAGCATCAGTATTGGTGGGTTAAGTGACGCGAATACTGCGACGACTCGCGTGATTGCCCAGAACGTTGGAGCAGTTATCTGCGCCGTTCTGACGTTTGTATTTTCAATCAATGTCGTCCGTCTACTCGCTAGCTTCGTCGCATTTTTCGGTTCCGCTAAAAGTATTGTGGCACGATGCCGCGAGCTTTTGCGAAGGGGAAGGGTGGATGAACGAACTGCGCTTTTGCTACTTTTTGATTATCAAACTGCGCGAGCTGCCGCGCCTTTGTTACCCACTTTCATATGGAGGATTCACGGCGACCATTTGCGCAGTGAATGGCGTCATTACCGCTCCAAACGATGACTTGAATTAAGTTCCCGTTTGCGGTGGCGGGAAAAAATTGGGGTCGCGCCTAAACTCCGAAAGCCTTCGCCCACCACTCGTCACGGCGGGCAGGCTTTGGGCAGGCTGAGCAGGGCATTTAAGATTTTCTGCCGCGAACTCGCGAAGACTAAATCTATTTGAGCGCAGCGTGAAATGCGGCGTCCAGTTTTGTTTCTTTCTCGTCAGCGTCCGCCACAAGACGGACTCGCTGCAGCGAGCCTGTCCTGACGGTGCCGGTGAGATCCTTGCTTGAAAGACGGCGCGACGCTGTGCGGCTGCTGGCAGCGCAACTTCCGCCGATGGCCGGTGTTTGATTAACGAAGTTAAACAACAATATGAAACGAAGCCTTTTAGTTTGTATCGGAATCTTAACGCTCGCGCTGACGGCAGGCGCGCAAATGCCGTACAACCACAGAAAGGCCCCGCAACGGACAACGACGTATCCCGGATACCGAGGAACGAGCGCTGTCCGACAGATGGGGCCGCAACGCACGTTTTCAACTGCACGGGTTCGCCAGCCGGCGCTTTCAACCGCGCGATTCCGCGAGCCGATGTTTAGGAGGACGCCGATACAACCACGAATGAACAGTTCGTTCGTGGATCGCCGAGTTTCTCAGGCAGGATTGCCTGCGTCACGATCACCCGCGATGACGAACACTGTGGTTCGGAGACAGACGCGTCCGCCTGTTACTAATGATTGGAGGGAGTCCAGGTTTAGCCAACGACCACGTCCGACTAGTTCCTTCGTGAATCGGTCTACGATAACGAACACTCAGGCTTGGAGAGAGACGCGCCTGGACGCCAACAATCGTTGGGCGGACTCTAACTTTAGGGAACGACCGCGCACGAGTAATTCCTTCCTAAATAAGTCTGATTTACGCAATGCTGCGGTGAGACCAGCGGCGCGCCAACCCTTCAACAATCATTGGGCAAACTCCAGCTTTAAGGAACGCAGCAGTTCGTTCGTGAACAGGTCCCGAAGTTCCGCGTTTTGGAGTGGGACGCGCGCAACTGTCACCAATAACTGGAGAAGTGCCGCGTTTGCCGGACGACAATATGGGGCGTTTCGCAATTACCAATCGCAGTGGCACGATAGCGGTTGGTGGCGGCATAACTGCGGCCGGATCGTTTTCGTTACCGTCTACTCCCAACCGTTCCCCTTCTACTTCGATGCGGGCTATTGGTATCCGGCATGGGGGTACTACCCTGACGCTTATTATCCTTACGATGGTCCGATCTACGGCTACAACGATTTGCCGCCGGACGAAGTGATCGCAAATGTCCAGACTCAACTGTACAACGAGGGTTATTACTCAGGCCCGGTCGATGGTATCCTTGGCCCGGATACGCGTGCGGCCACCGCGGATTACCAGGCCGATCAAGGGCTCGCAGTCACCGCGGCAATTGACGAACCGACGGTTGTTTCACTTGGCTTGGCCTAACGCTGCGAACTCGCGAACACTGAATCTATTTTAGCGTAACAGAAATGCGGCGTCGGCTGCACTCGTGAGCAGGCCATTTGACAGTTAACGCGCGGATTACGGATTTCAGTCTTACTGCTGGCTGCGATTGTACGGACTAATGTTGTCCCATTCGTCGGCGGATGAGCGGCCGGCAAAGCGCATCGGCGACCTCACGGCTTGACCGAAGTTGACTTGTTCGAAAAGTGATTGAGAACGTGAATACACCGCTGAACCGTGTTTAAAGCCCGGTTGTCACAACTAGCCGCCCCACGGGCGATGAAATCTCTTATTTTTATCATGCCTAGTTGGCTCCCTGATCGAAAGCGGAGCGCTAGGAAAAAGTACTGATGGAAAACGAACAAATATCAACAACGAGAGATTGGGCCGACCCGGATAGCTTTTCATTGCTCCTGGACAAAGCACGTCAATTCGCCGGCGAGTACATCGACGGGTTGGAGCAAAGGCCAGTGTTTCCTGCGGAGCTCTCGCTGCAGGCAATGGACGCATTGGACGAGCCGCTTCCTGAAGAGCCTAGCGACCCGCTCATGGTTCTCGCACACCTGCACGAAATCGGGTCGCCATCCGCAGTTGCTCAAACAAGCGGCAGGTACTTCGGTTTCGTCGATGGCGGGATGATACCAGTCGCCCTTGCTGCGAAATGGTTGGCTGATGCCTGGGATCAAAACACGGCGCATTACGTAATGTCACCGATTAACTCG
>WNFY01011047.1_pt2 | contig 11492 bp, 10 predicted proteins | sample 5400091 | NCBI WGS metagenome assembly WNFY01 (sample SAMN13153364, study PRJNA577476) | soil metagenome | isolation source: 60 cm soil or saprolite under grassland replicate 1 | place: USA:California | collected 2016-06-15
TCAAATCTCAGCGACACGCGGTACGAGGAGATTCCGGGCGTGATTATGCCAGGGCGCAGCGTCATTTTTGGATTGGATTTCTTCCTGCGCGGACGGTAGCGCGCGTTAGTGAAAGTCGTGTGAAACGGTTTGTGCGCGGGTGATGTCGAGTGGCGAGACGCGAGCGGCCTTTACGGAAATGACTCCGTCCTGATTCTGCAGAATGCCTTCGATCAAGAGAAATTGTTCCGTCGCGAGGAGCAGGCGGTTTTTTTGAAACAGATCGGGCGTGATGATCGCGTTCGATACGCCAGTTTCATCTTCCAGGCTTAAGAATACGAATCCTTTTGCGGTGCCGGGACGCTGGCGCGCAATAACGCCGCCAGCGATGCGGATTGGGCGACCGCTCGGGAGATTCGCGAGTTCAATGGCCCGACGTACTCCGATTTTTTCCATGCGCGAACGGTGATAGGCCATGGGATGCGGGCCGACCGTCATGCCGGTGCCGCGGAAATCAGCGACCAGGCGCTCTTCGTCGTTCATTTTCTTTAATGGAGATTGATGGTCGGGCTCTGGGATATCTTCGAGCAACGGGCCAGAAGCGTTAGCGGCAGCCCCAGCGCTCCAAAGGGCATCGCGGCGGTGGAAGAGTGAGTGTCGAGTTTCAAGTTTCGAGTTTCGAGTGTGTAGGTTTGAAACATGAAACTCGAAACATGAAACTGAATTTAGCGCACCAATCTCTGCGAGCGTGTTCAGTTCTTTCTTATTCAGCTCCGGCATGCGCCGGGCGAGGTCTTGAATGGAAGTGAATGGTAATCTATTTCGTTGTTGCACGATGGCGTGACCAGCTTCTTCGTGCAGACCGCGAACATAACGCAGCCCGAGGCGGAGAGAGATGGTGCCGTCCCTCTGGGACTCGCAGCTATTAGCGCAATCTTCCCCAGCACTGCCGTGCTGGGCTAAGCTGGCCCGCCCCTGTCGGGGCTGGGCTTTGACTGCTGACTGCTGATTGCCGACTGCTCCAGCGTGCAATTCCATTCCGACTTTGTCACATCGACTGGCAAGACTTTCAGTCCGTGACGCTGCGCGTCTTTGACGATGGTTGCAGGACTGTAGAAGCCCATAGGTTGGTTGTTCAACAGCGCTGCGGTGAATGCCGCGAGGTAGTGGCACTTCAGGTACGCGCTGGCGTAGGCGATCAGGGCGAAGCTGGCGGCGTGCGACTCTGGGAATCCGTAAAGCGCAAATGAAGTGATGGAGAGCACGATCTGCTCCTGTGCTTCCGCAGAAATTCCATTGCGCGTCATGCCGGCGCGAAGCTTAGCTTCAATTTCGCGCATGCGTTTTTCAGAACGCTTAAATCCCATGGCACGGCGGAGATCTTCAGCTTCGCCGCCGGAAAATCCGGCAACGACCATCGCCATTTTTAAAAGCTGTTCCTGGAAAAGCGGCACACCCAAGGTGCGCTTGAGAACTGGTTCAAGCGACGGATGTGCGTATGCAACTTCTTGCCTTCCCTGCCGCCGTTCTAAATAAGGATTCACCATCTGTCCGACAATCGGGCCGGGACGAATAATCGCCACCTGCACAACAATGTCGTAAAAACGCTCGGGGCGAAGGCGAGGCCGGCACGACATCTGCGCGCGGCTTTCGATCTGGAACATGCCGATGGTATCGGCCTTCTGCAACGTGGAATAGATTTCGGGATCGTTGGCAGGCAGATGCGCGAGATCCACTTCTTCGCGGTAATGATCGCGAATCAAGTTTAGTGAATCTTTAAGCACCGCCATCATGCCGAGGCCAAGAAGATCGACTTTCACGATACCGAGGTCGGCGCAATCCTCCTTATCCCATTGCACGACGATGCGGCCTGGCATGGACGCAGGTTCCAGCGGCACAACGGAATCGAGTTGCCCCTGGCAAATCACCATGCCACCGGAATGCTGGCCTAAGTGGCGGGGAAGAATGTGTCATTCGCATCGCGATATTCCCAGTGCGATACGGCGGCGGAAACTTTGTCCAAGGTTTCGGGATCGAAGCCAAGTACTTTGCCGATTTCACGCGATGCCATGCGACTGCGGTAAGTGATCACGTTTGCAGTCATGGCCGCGCCGCGCTCGCCGTAGCGCCGATACAAATACTGGATGACGCTTTCGCGATCGTCACCGCTGGGAAGGTCGAGGTCGATGTCGGGCCACTCGCCGCGCTCTTCGGAAAGGAAGCGCTCGAAGAGAAGGTCCATGCCGATGGGATCGACTGCGGTGATGCCGAGCGAGTAGCAGACGGCGCTGTTGGCAGCGGAGCCGCGTCCCTGGACGAGAATGTTCTGTTCCCGGCAGAAGCGGACCAGGTCCCAGACGATGAGAAAGTACCCAGGCAGCTTGAGCTCTTCGATCAACGCGAGTTCGCGTTCGATTTGCTGCCGTGCACGTTCGCGCAAACCAGCCGAGGCGCGACCGTAGCGCGATTGAAATCCTTCGCGCGAACGTTCGCGTAGGAAGGACACCATGCTTTCGCCTTCGGGCACAGGATACTTGGGGAATTCGTAGCCGAGATCTTTCAGCGTGAAATCGAGGCGGGAGGAAAGCTCTACAGTGTTGGCAATGGCTTCGGGAAGGTCGGCAAACAGTTCGGCCATCTCCTGCGGCGATTTCATATGGCACTCGGAGTTGCTCGCCAGCAGGCGTCCGGCGCTGGCGAGTGTGCAGTGATTGTGGATTGCGGTGAAGACGTCGCATAATTCGCGCGCCTCCTTGGCCGCGTATCGTACCCCGTTGGTGGCGAGTAGTGGCAGGTGAAGCGAGCGAGCAATTTTTATCGCTGCACGATTGCGGAGTTCCTGTTCGCGGAGAAAGTGACGCTGTAGCTCGACGTAGACATTCTTAGCGCCAAAGAGATGCATAAGGCGCTCGACGCTTTGACGAGCTTCTTCGATTCCGCCGTACCTGAGAGCTGAAGCGAGTGGGCCATCGTCGCCGCCGGTCAGGCAAATCAGGCCTTTTGCATGCTCTTGCAACTCCTCTTCGCAAACTGCGCCTTCGTTCTTTGCTACACGCAGGTTCATTTTTGTGATAAGGCGGCAGAGGTTCTGATAGCCAGCGCGGGACGAGACAAGGAGCGGAAGACGGAATTCACCACAGAGACACAGAGGCACAGAGAAAACATTTTGGTCATTTTTCTGTGTATGTCTGATGAGGTTTTGTTGATCCCGGAGGAGTTTATTGATTCGCTTGTTTGTCTCCGTGTCTCCGTGTCTCCGTGGTGAAAGATCGCAACTCACCTCCGCGCCGATATGCGCCTCTATTCCCGCCTTTACTGCAGCCATGTGAAAACGCGGCGCACCATACACACCATCGCGATCGAGAAGCGCCATCGCAGGCATCTTCAATGCGGCGCAGTGGGCGATCAGGTCCTCGGGCACAGATGAGCCTTCGAGGAAACTGAAGGCGGAACGGGAATGGAGCTCGATGTACAAAATCAGCTCTTAGCAATTAGCTCTTAGCCCTTAGCCAATTCATTTGACAAGCTAAGAGCTAAGGCTAATAGCTGGTGTTCAGTCATAGGTTCCTTCCAACAGCCACTTGCCACTCAACACGTCGTGAATCAAGCGATAGAGCACAATGTCGTTCTTGTCTCGGAGGGCGATGTCCCATTCGTCGCGGACCCAAGCATCCTGCTCCCACCAGTCTCCTGAAGACCGCCAGGGGCCTGCTGCCCAAAGCACGTCCCCGGAGATTTGCTGATGTTTTTGCGAGGAGAGATGCGAAAGTTTGCCGTCCTCATAATTCACATTCACGTGAATTGGCGGACGAAAAATTCGCAGTGCGGTGACCAGATCTTCGGGTACAGAACCGCTTCCATTTTTCGAAGCGGAGGGTGTGAAGTGACGCATTTCGAAAGCTTCCGGACGGTGCGTGTCCAGAAGCACGGGCGAGGCGGCGCGTCCTTCGCCGACAATTCCGTTGATTCGGGCCAGCGTAAGTTCCAACTTCTCCGGCTGCGGAGAAGAAGGCATGAAAAGCCCGTTTTGCGCTGGTCGCGGCTTCGCGGGCTCAACCCGCAATACAACTTTCTTGACCGGAGCGCCGGGAGGATGCGATTTCAAATCGAGTTGCAAGAGCTTCAGAAAGGTTTTGGGATCGAGCAGCGGCACCGGCAAATGGATGGTGCGCTGAAAAGACGTAAGCGCAGCATCCCTGGCCGAACGCCGTCCGTTTTCGAGCGTCAGCGCCAGACACAATTCCTGCGCAGCCAATGCACGCGATTAAAGCCTGGCGCAGAGATGATCGAGCATGCGGTTCAGCACGAACGCAAGCGGTTCCAGCAGAACCAAAGGAAACTCGAGTTCCTGGGTCTCTTCAAAGACCAGCGGCGAATCGGATGGGACCAGCGTCCGGCCGCGGGTGCCTCGTGCTTTCTGCTGAAGTTCCAGGCCTCGCTGTCCCAGTCGCTCAGTGAGTGCAACCTCGGGCAAGGCAGTGAGATCACAAAATTTGCGAATGCCCCAACGCTGGAAAGTTTCGAGAAGTTCTTCGGCTATCGCCCGATCCGATTCATCAGCAAACAGCAATTCCAGCGGCAGATTGCCTAAAATTTCGGGCTCCTTCCCTTCTGGAACAACCGTTACGCCGCTGAAGCCGTGCGCGGCGAGCAGAGCGGCCTCGATGGTCGATGCAACGGCCACATTGGTTTCAAGTCCCATGGCGGAAGCGCGGCGGGAAATCTCGCGGGCAACTTTCGGCAATGGACCAAAAAGCTTTTCGAGGCCGGAAATATCGAGCAAAAGCGTGTGGGGATCGCAGTCTTCTACGCGCGGAGAAAAAGACTGCGCGCAATCCAGTAACGCATGGTGCGCCGAAAACTCCTGCGGTTCTGAGCGGTCGCGCAGGGTGATACAGTCGCAAACTTCGGCTTGCAGCTTGCTCATGCCAACCGAAATGCCGGCGCGGCGGGCTTCCTCGTTCAGAGCACAAATTTTCTGCAGTGGCGGCTTGCCCTCGAGAACGGCGACGGCTTGAGATCGTAGATTGGGCTCCGCACGCACAATCGCCTCCACGGGAAAATCGGGAACGAAGATGCAGGCAAAAGGCATGGGGAACACTTTGGCTCTAGGCCTAGGTCGACGGCCGTCGGCCGTCGGCCGTCGGCTAAAGCAAATCAACAAATCATCCGGCGCGTACTGCTTGCGTCACGAAATTTGCTTTTACGGATTGCATGGGCTTGCGCTCCAGGCGCGAGCGCACGAGTTCCGCTTCTACACGCATTTGCTGCAACAATTCAGCATGCGTCGGCAGTGACGGCTCAGAACCTGGAACGTGCTGGCGTCTTACTGACGACTGACAACTGGCAACTGACAACTGAAGCTCCACCACCACTGCTGCGCAGGTTGCGGCGCAGGAAAATTCGCTGACAACCAGCATTGCGGTTTCCGTGTGCTCGACCGCGCGCTGGAAACGAAACCAGGAAGCTAACGGAATGCGCCGAACAAATTTTTCTGAAATTCCGGCGAGGTCGAGCACGACCAGCCCAAAGCCACCACTTTGCAGAATCAAGTCTGTGGTTTTGAGGACCTGTGCGAGGCGGATTTCAGAGGCGGTCGTCGGTCGTCGGTCATCGGCTCTCGGCTCTTGGCTCCTGGTTCTCGGCATTTCGTCGTGCGTCGTTCGTCGTGCGTCGTGCGCAAAACCGTCGTTGGGCATTGGTTGCTGGCTGTTGGCCCTTGGCTCCCGGCCATGGGCAAAACTCTTGATCCCGGACGACCGACGACCGATGGCCAACGACGGTTTTGGTTGTTCCCCGCAGCGCACCCACAGCAATCTATTGAAATTCACTCCGGCGCTGGTGGCGGACTTGGGATCGAAGCTGTCACTGGCATCGATCAGAACGCAGGTTCCTTCGTCCTGAGTATTTCTTGCCAAAGCTGCAAGCAGCGCGCTGGTTTTGCCGGAAGACGCCGGACCATAAAGTACGGCCATACAACCGCAAGGAATGCCGCCGGTGACGGCATCGAGTTCAGCGATCCCGGAAGCCAGCATCTCGGGACGCGGCCGCACTTCCAAGTGCGAGGCGGGACGCACGTCGGCGAACTTCTCAGACTTGGCAATGTGTTGCAAAAAGCTGGCCCTTCTGGCATCAAAATCCGCCGGGAAAAGCGAGACAGAAGCTGTGTTCAATGGCAGAGAAGACATGCAAGACCTCAGGGCAAATGGCGACTGGTGCTGCTCCGGGGGAGACCAGAGTAGTTTCGCTTTTTATTCGCTTTTTGGATTCTGCTACTGTCGGGCAAAGTTGTCAAGCAGAGGAAGGTCTGCAGCCGAAAACGAGCTCAGAACTTCCAAAATCGGGGGCGTACCTTCACTGTTTGGACGCTTTACCAGGTTTAAAACTCTCGATCTGCTTCAGAGCCTCGCGGCGGGCGAGTTCCCGCTGGAGGAAGCGGGTCATCTCTTCGGCGTCGGCCGGCCGCATGAGCAGGTAGTCCACGCGGAGTTGTAGCGCCTCGCGCAGGGCCTCGACCGTAGGGTAGCCGCTCGAGAGGATCACCAGAGGCGGTTTTTTCAGCTTTTTGGCTTCTTGGGCGAGTTTCAGACCCTGGCTGCTGGTGCCGAGATCCATTTCAATCAGAGTCGCGTCCCAGGCCTGTTGAGCCAGTCGCTTGCGTCCACAATCGTAGGAATCGCAGGTAGCCACACGATAGCCCTGGTCTTCCAGCAACATGCGGTAAGTGCTGGCAACGGCGGGTTCTTCATCGACAACTAAAACTGTGGGCTGCTGGTTAGCCACTCGCGGCGGGATCCCTTAGGTTTATTGGCGTCCGAAGTAAATATTAGATTCCGGAATGCCTTTGGGGGTTGGGAAAACATGGTTAACGGTCGGGGGTACAATAGCCAGAGTTTCTCTTCCCGTGTTGAAGATGCTGCGAAAACCTTCATTGCTGATCGTTGACGACGAACCCAATGTTCTACTCACGCTTAAACTGGTTCTGGAGGAAGACGGCTATCAGATCAGCACCGCCGCAAGCTATGCAGAAGCCGAGAAACTCATTGGCAAAGCTGGCGAGTTTGACGCCATCCTCACCGACTTGTGGATGGAAAAAGAGGACATTGGTCTAGAGTTGGCGCGTTCTGCATCTAAGTTGCGCCCGAGGCCAATTATTGTGATCTTTACCGGCTTCGGGAGTACGGGAAATGCTAGAGCAGCGCTGAACGTCCCTGTCGATTACTTTGCTTTGAAACCGCTGGACGTGGATGAATTGAAGCGGGTTTTGAACCGGTTGGTGGTGGCGAACGCCGCAGATCGAGCGGTGCGGTTGTGAGTGGATGGCGAGGCTCAAAGTTCGCGCTGGTCGTGCACCCAGAACTAAGTGTGCTTTCGCAGTACCAAACGCTGCTTGCGTCGAACGGATTCACTACAGTCGTGGCCCGCGACCTCCCGACAGCACTCTTAGCTGTCACTCAACATTTTTTCGATGTAGCAGTCGTCTCTTCACAACTCAGCGAGGCTGGCGACGGATGGCCTCTCGCTGGCGTTCTTCACCTCGTGTTCCCCGGGTCCTATATCGGCGTGCTCGTCCCTGGGGCTGATCTCCTTACGCTGCAATCGGCGATTAACAGCGGCGTGCAGGATGTATATGAGATTACACAGACGCCGCAGAATGTCGTGAGTGCCTTATTGGCCGCGACGAACGATCCCGCGACCAACAATCCGAAGAAGAATCCCCCCGATTCTCAGGTGCACTAGCAGCTCCCGCCTCCGGAATAAACCCAAGGGGCCTTAGTCGCCCTGGTCACGCGCAAACACGAGCAGCGCGTTCGCGGGAATGGTGATCTGCGCAGATGCGGGTAGGTTATTGCAAGCCGGACCATTGACCTGCACCCCGCCACCGTTCCCCACCACCATCGGATTCACCCAGTTCTCGTACACATCGCTGTTAAAAACTTCGTGCCAGTAGCCTGAGGACGGGAATGGGATTGTGTATCCGTCCAAAGTTGACTCGTTCAAGCTGGCAACGACCACCACGTCTCGGCCAATATCAGGAATCCAGGGCTGATAGGCAAGGATGCGGTTATAGTCATCCACAGCGATAGTTGTGACGCCCTCAGCGCGCAGGGCGGGATGCTTTCTGCGCAGCCAGTTGAGCTCCCGCGTAAAACGATGGAAGTCGATCATCGTACGGTCAGAGTCGAGGCCATCCCAGTAAATCAATGACACCGCGGGATTATCGGACCAGCGCTTATCCTCGTAGAACTCTTCTCCCATAAAGAGCATCGGAATGCCCGGGGAGGTGAGCAGGATTCCAGTTGCGACGCGCGAACGGCTAATGGCGTACCAAGTGCGGGAATTACCGCCGCCGGCCAGAGACGCTATGCCCGGGCCGTCCTGATCGACTGTGTCGTGGCTTTCAATGTACTGAACTGCACGCCACGCATCAGGAAACCCTGGCGCTCGAAGCTGATCAGCGACAGGCTGCCAACGAACCTGAGCCTCGCGTCCGCCAGTCGCCTGGGCAAGCACACCGCGGAGACTGCTGCGAAGACCATCATGCCACTCCGCGTGGAAACCAGCTCCACCCTGGTCACGCGACTTCACCACCGCAGGTTCTGGACCCCAATACTCGGCGATGTTAATCGCGGCAGAATTCGCAGCGTTGAGCGTGCTGTTCAGGTCCTGACAAACGAGCCATCCACTGCCTGCGTTCTGCTGGTCAATGACTGTCACCTGGTCGTAGCGAAACCCATCCACGTGATATTCGTTGATGAATTACCGGGCATTGTCGATGAGGAATTGGCGGACTTCCTGTTTCCAGAATGCGAACATCGGTCCGCAGTGGTCATTCGAGGTGAAGTATTGACTGTCGTTAGGGTCACTGCCTGCAGCCAAATCGAAGAAGTAGAGTGATTCGGGATCACTCGTTCGATCTCTCAGGTCAGCGGATGCATGATTGTAAACAACATCAAGCAGCACTGCGATTCCGTGAGCGTGGCAAATGTCGATTAGCACCTTAAGCTGATTCGTTGGGAATCGTGAGCACGTCGAGGCTGATCGGTGTCTTCCCCTTCTTCGTGAGCAGCCGGTTCACATTTTGCAGATATTTTTTTAGTTCGCGCGGGTCGTCCACCTCGTAGTCCATCTCGGGAGAGAACAAGTCCGTTCCGTTATATCCCGCGCTGCGTGGCGTGTTGTACTCCACGATTGGCATCAATTCGATAGCGTTAATTCCGAGGTCGCTGAGGTATTCGATTCGGTCTACTACATCAAGGAACTTGGCGACCCGCTTCTCACGGTTGTCGCCATAAAATGTGCCGGCGTGCAGCTCATAAATGATGAGATCGCGGAATTGCGGCGTGCGCCAGGACGCATCGTGCCACGGGTATGTGTCAGGCGAACGAACGATGCATTTCGGATCGGGCCAGTGGTGTTCCAACGCTCGGGCGTATGGATCGCGCTTGCGGCCCGCGCCTCCGTCGCCTTCGATCCAGAACTGATACAGCATCCCCTTGCTCGCATCCGGAAGGAATCCAGTCCAGTGCCCTCCAGTTCTCTCTTTCAGGAGCCCGGCGGGTGTCGGCACAACTGCAAGAGCAGACATGAAGAACTCCTATCCAAACTCACCGGCGGATACACTCGTACGGCGGCAAGCGGCTACTCAGCCGTGCGGACCAGTTCGTCCTGACAAGATATGCGGCCGGGCAGAAGATCGTATCGCAGTGAAAAGTCACTGCGAACTTTGAACATCTGAGCCTGACATATCTCTTTCCTTATACCCGCGGCAATAAACGACGGGGAGCCTCGGATATTTGGGAAACTCCGGTTCGCTGAGCGCCCTCGCGCACAAATAGAACGTGGACCCACGCGCCGACACAATCCGCCTCATGTGCTCGCAGTCCGAACACAGTCCTATCTCAGTCGGCTGGCTTGCCGAGTTGTTTTCTGCTGCCACGAGGAAAGCATCCGCGCGCCGCGGCTGTTCAGTCTTTATCAGGCTCGCAACCGGCACGTGCAGGCTGAATTATTTCAGGTGCTTGTTGACCGCCTTGGTCATTTGAAACATGTCGAGTTTTTTCGTGCCAAAGATTGGCTGCAACTTATCGTCGGCGAGGATCTCGCGCTTGTTCTCCGGGTTCTGGAGCTTGTTCTTTTTGATGTGCGCCCAAATCTTCTTCGTGACCTCGCTGCGAGGGAGCGGCTCTGAGCCGACGATTTTGGATAGCTCCGCTGAAGGCGTCATGGGCTTCATGAACGCGCTGTTTTTCGTTGCTTTACCCGCTTCTTTTGCCATGTTTCTCTCCGGCCTCAAAAGTTGAGTTGAATCAGTCGCATTCTAATGGAATCGGACGTGATGTGCCGAATAGGAACGGCTTGAGGACTCGTCCTGACAAGCTGCTTGGAAGTTGCACCCCAAAACTTCTGAGGTAGCTAGGCTCGGCGACCGTTAAAATGCAACAACTTAGAGAGGCTTGGTAGCGCTACCGGGAATCGAACCCGGGTTTGAAGATTGAGAATCTTCCGTCCTAACCCCTAGACGATAGCGCCTCGCTTGGAAATTATAGCAATTCCGGCACGGAACGAGTCAGTCAACGGAGCGCTCAGTCGTGATATTTTGAAACACCAATGAAGAAGCTAGTTTTTTTGATAGCCGCAATCGCGGCCGCTCTTGGGAGCGCCGCCGCCCAAGCCGATCTACAACCCCTTCCCGTTCCCGTTACCAACAATGCGGTTGTGGCAGTAAAGGTATCGGGACAGACCCTCGTCTACTCGTTCATGGGCCTGGGGACGAGCAAGAGTCCGGACGCGGTCAAGAACGCCGCTTATGCTCTGAACCTTCGCTACAACAAGTGGACTACGATTCGCTCTGTTCAGGGCAGCGGACGCCTCGCCGCCGTGGCCGTTGCGGTGACGGACGAGGTGTTCGTGATTGGCGGCTTCGTGCCCGACAAGACAGGCCTGCAGGCGATTGTGGCGGATGTCTCGGTTTACGACCCTATTGGTTTGCGTTGGTACCGCGGCCCGGATCTTCCCACCGCGGTGCGGGACGCGGCCGCCGGAGAATATCGCGAACGCTATGTTTACGTTATAGGTGGGTTCTCCAAGCAGGGCCCCACCAATGAAGTGCAAGTGTACGACACGGTTGGCAAGCAATGGTCGCAGGCCACACCCTATCCGGGGCCTGCGGTTTTTGGGAACGCTGGAACGGTTGTGGGCGACACCATCATTTCGATCGATGGGGCTAAGGCCAGTGGAACAACAACTGCGCCGCGCGTCATTCCTGCAGAGGAATGCTGGATCGGCAAGATTGATCGGAAAGACCCCAAGAAGATTCTATGGAGCAAATTGCCTCCGCACCCGGGAAGCGCTCATTATCGCATCGCCGCTGGTGGATCTGACAAGGATCAGAGAGCCTATTTCGCGGGCGGCAGCGGTGAAATTTTCGACTACAAAGGAATAGGCATAGACGGCAAGGCCGCGGAGCCTTCTGCCGTGGTATTCGCCTATAACGTAAAACGCCAGGCATG
>WNFY01006183.1_pt1 | contig 11484 bp, 9 predicted proteins | sample 5400091 | NCBI WGS metagenome assembly WNFY01 (sample SAMN13153364, study PRJNA577476) | soil metagenome | isolation source: 60 cm soil or saprolite under grassland replicate 1 | place: USA:California | collected 2016-06-15
CCTCCGTATGCTTGCGTGCATTCAGCACCTCATGAGGAACCCCGCCTTGCAAGACCTTCTTCAAACGTTCTGCATCCCGATCCTCCAGTCGCAAAATATCCAAAATCTTGGAAAGATTGGAAGGATCTTCAGGACTCAGGTTGGTGATTCCAAACGGCGCGATAAATTTACGCATTGAATCCGGCGTGACTTTGTCGAGCGGTTCATTGAATGGCTGCAATTCGGGAATGAGACGCCCGTCTTCCTCGCGGTTATTTGCATCCATCCACACGCGGCGGACGAGGATAATTTGCAGGAGACGGCGAATCGCCTCAGCCTTGAGCCGACTCGAGAGAAGCTCCGATGATTCAACCGAGGTTGTTCCCACCAGCATTGGGCGCCCACGTACATGCTCGCGAACGATTTCCATCACAATCGAACGCAGTTTCGCTTCGACAGTCTTGTAGATGACATCGGGATAATCTTTGCGACGGTAAAAGAGAGGTGTTTGCGAGGCATCATCGCGCTTGGCGAAGTAGTTATAAGAATATCCTTCCTCGTCCTTTGCCTTGACTTCAATCAAGGGCGCTTCCTTGCCGAAAGCCTGATATTCCAGGTTCGGTGGAATCGGTACAACTTCAAGATTATAGATCTTGCTGAATTCTTCCGCTTCCGTTAATGCGGTACCGGTCATGCCCGCCAGTTTCTTGTACATGCGGAAATAATTTTGCAAAGTGATGGTTGCGTAAGTCACATTTTCGGGCTCGATCTTGACGCCTTCTTTTGCCTCGACAGCTTGATGCAAGCCATCGCTCCATCGTCGCCCAGGCATCAGGCGACCGGTAAATTCGTCCACGATGACAACTTTGCCCGCTTGGACAAGATAGTCTTTATTGCGTTTGAATAAATACTGAGCGCGCATTGCTTGTTCCAGATAACCGCGCAGACGCGCCTGTTCAGGAGTCACATCTTCCGGTCGGTCAGGATCCATCAACGGCTGGCCCAAGATCTGCTCTACATGTGCCAACCCAACCTCTGTCAATGAGACGTTGCGATCCTTTTCATTGATTTCGTAATCTTCGGGTTTCAGTTGACGAACCACCTGCGACATTTTTCCGTACCATTCCAGATCACCGGATGCGGGACCGGAAATGATCAGTGGCGTTCGCGCTTCATCGATCAACACGTTATCTACTTCATCGACAATCGCATAATGATGTCCACGTTGCACGCGATCTTCGAGACGCATGGTCATGTTATCGCGCAAATAATCGAAACCGAATTCAGAGTTCGTACCATAGGTGACATCTGCTTCATAAGCCAGATGGCGATCTACCAAGCGCAGGTGTTTTTGATCTTCATGTGGCGATTCGCGTTCAAAATCAATCATGTACGCTTTCTTTCCATTTTCGGTGGCCGCCGCCATTTGAAGAACACCGACCGACAAACCAAGCATATGAAAGATGGGCGCCATCCAACGCGCATCACGGCGTGCCAAATAATCATTCACCGTGATGAGATGAACACCTTTGCCAAGAAGCGCATTAAGATAGATCGGCAATGTAGCAACAAGTGTTTTGCCTTCGCCTGTACGCATCTCAGCAATCGAGCCACGATGCAATGCCACGCCGCCGATCAATTGGACATCATAAGGGCGCAGACCCAGCGTCCGTTTGGAGGCTTCGCGCGCGGCTGCAAAGGCTTCCGGTAAAACTTCCTCGAGCGCCTCCTGCTGGAACTTGAACGCTTCCTTTTCCTCCAGCCCTTCCAGATCTCCAACAGACTCTGCGATCCGCTTGCGGAACTCGTCCGTTTTGAGGCGCAAAGCTTCATCACTTAACGCTTCAAATTGGGGCTCCAGCGAGTTGATCTCTTTGGCAATGCCACTATATTGTTCGATGGTTTTTTTGTTGGGGTCTCCCCCGAAAATTTTCACAAAGTTTTTCAGCATTATTTACCTTCTCAGGCGAAAAATTATACTGCCTCTTGGCATATTTACGCGCTCATGTTTTGAGGCTCTCCAGGATTAACCGTGATGAGTCGCCAAATGTAGGGCGACATTAATGTCGCCTTACGCCAGATATGCTGGATAATCACGGCGATTCCCAATGAACCTGTTTTGACGCGTAAAGTGTAGCATGAGATTGTTAGCAAAATATAAAAGGAGGCACGAGTGCCTCCTTTTGATTTGTAGGAATCTTGCTACAACCTTAATTATGCCTATGTCCCGGGTCCGTTTGATTTTGAGTATCGTTGTTATGGTTGCTATTATTGCCCGGCACTTTTGTTCTTTGTGGAATTGGGGTATGCCCATACTGATTGCCGTTGTTTCCCCTGGTCGCAGCGGGTGTTGAAACAGCCGGACTGCCTCCTCCACTACTCTGATCACCCGTCACGTTGGTTGGTTGTTCAGCTAACAGAGAGGGAGTGACTTCAGGAGTTGAAGTTTCAGTGCTCGTTTCGTTGGCAGCCGGAGTCAGTGAGACCGAAATTTCAAGCCCTGGAATAGGCGAAGACAACACAGGCGGATTGGAAATTTGTTCCACTTTGGGCGAATTGGAAATGTTCTGAAAGACCTCTTTGATTTTGTCGCGATAAAGATATGTCACCGTTCCGGCTTCTGCAACAATGGCGACCACCAGCAGGCTTTCCAGTAATGCGCCCGCAGCCGGAGGTAACCCGGCTACCTTACCGCCAGTTTTCGCTGTATTTTTTAGTGCTGCTGCTAACCCCACACCTCCACCGATCTGTGCAACCTGTTTTAAATACACCTGACGGCGTGACGCCAGTAATTCCTGAGGATATGCTCCATTGGCACCTTTTAACTTTTTCAGTAGTTGAAAAACATCAATGTCATATTGATCGAATGCCATGGAGCTCACCAGCTTTCTTCAAGTTCAAGGCCTAATGCCTTCCTCAACTTGGCGATTCCTCTGTTTTGAATAACCTTAATATTGTTCACTTCTTTCCCAATGATTTCAGCGGTCTCCTTCAGGCTGAAGTCTTCCAGAAAACGCAGGATAATTACATGACGCTGATCTTCGGTCAAGTCGGTGTTCATGGCAGCAATCAAGGCTTCCATCATCACCCGTTCTTCGATTTGAGTCTGCGTGGGCATAAGATGACCTTTTTCATAGGTGCCCACCGCAACTTCCAGCGGCGCGTTGTGCTGGTTATCTCGTGAACGGTCAACAACCAGGTGGTAAGCAGTCTGATATAAATAGGATCGAAGATTCGTCCTGGGACCTTTACCACCCGCAAATTGTTCCAATAATTGTGCAAACACATCGCCAACGATATTGTCCGCGATGATTGGATCGTGGCATAAGCGCAGTGTATACTTGTAAATGGCAGGCGCGTATTGATCGAAGATGGCTGTTAAAGCTTCTTCGTCAAGTTTTTGAGCCGCTTTGAGCAGTGCAATTCCGTCAGTCGTCATTAGGCTGCGCTTCCATATTTATCCTGCTCTAAATACAGGACGCCAAATAAGATATAAAAGTTACGGGACACGGGTCTCTCTCCGCCGCCCATTATAAACCGATTTAGAGGGAGAACCATGAAAAATACAATTCAGCCCCATTACAATATACTTCCATCTTGCATCTTTTCCTGCCGCTGACTTAATTTTGCGCTACTGCGTAATAAACCCGTAAGAATCGGTTTGTAACAAAAATCGGTTTACAGCAGTCTACTGGGTGTGCAAATTGATATAATTTTTAGCGAGGAGTATTATCCATGTTTTCATTTGAAGGACCTGATCGCCGTAAGGAGGAGGAACGCGTTCGCAAAGAAGGACGCCTTCCACCCGGTCAATCGTTGACCCTAAAGTTTCCTGTTTTGCATTATGGACCTGTGCCTCACTTCAACCCTGCGACATGGGATTTCCGCGTCTGGGGCTTAGTGGAGGAAGAGAAGCGCTGGACCTGGGACGAATTCAATCGATTGCCGCGTACTAAAATCGAGATGGATATTCATTGTGTCACGCGTTGGAGCAAGTTCGATACAGTTTGGGAGGGTGTCTCGGTTAAGACAATGGTGGAAAACGGTCTTTTCAAGATCAAGCCGGAAGCCACGCATGTGATGCAACATGCCGAATACGGATTCACCGTCAACCTGCCACTGGAAGTTGTATTGCAGGATAATTTCGTAATGGCGACCCATTTTAACGGCGAGCCGATCAGCCCCGATCATGGGTATCCTTTGCGTGGAGTAGTGGGGCATATTCCCAGCCAGAAAAATTCAGAATCACCTTATTTCTGGAAAGGTGCAAAGTGGCTTCGCTCATTGGAATTTATGCCGCGTGACCGACGGGGATTCTGGGAGCAGGCAGGCTATCACAATCGAGCCGATGTATGGCGCGAGGAACGCTTCGGTTAAAAAATTCGGACGGCACGATTTGCCAAGCAAATCGATCTGCCGTCCGTTTTCTTTAAATTACTGGGATGGACGTTTCCCAAGTGTCACAGTGATATCCTGTTTTTGTCCGCCGCGTAGAATGGTGAGGACAACATTATCACCAGGAGATTTCTTGGTGTAAAGATAACTCAGCAGGCTGTCAAATGTTTGAATCGGCTGGCCGTCTGCAGCGATGATGAGGTCGCCACCGGCTTTCAGATTGGGGTCACTCGTGTTTTGGTCGCCACCATGAATGCCTGCTTTATCAGCAGGACCCCCTGGGGTCACTGATTCAACATATGCACCGATATAGTTTTGGAGCCCAAGCGCTTGAATCTGATCAAGTGACAGATCACTGCGAAACTCAATGCCTAAATAGGGGAAGTCATAGCTGCCGTTTTGGATCAATCCCGTGGCAACGCGTTTTACCAGGTTAACGGAGATCGAAAAACCAACGCCAGAATTCGATGCCGTTCCAGTGGTTTGGTTCACGTTCTCCGTGAGGATCGATTGGTTGACACCAACAACCTCACCGTTGATATTGAATAGTGGACCGCCGGAGTTTCCCGGGTTGATGGCAGCATCTGTTTGAATAATATCGCCGTTGCTGAAGAAGCCACCTTGCGGTGATTGAGTCATGGGTTGTGTTCGTCCCAATGCAGAGACGATACCAACTGTCATCGTTCCATTCAAGCCAAAGGGATTTCCGATCGCTACGACCGTTTGCCCGACTTGTAATTGGCTCGAGTCGCCGATCGCCAATGGATGGATCTGATCTGCAGGCGCATCCACTTTAATGACGGCGATATCCGCATCGGCGCTGGTGCCGATCACCGTGCCGCGGGTTTTATAGCCGGATGGAAAATCCACCTCCACTTCGCTGGATCCTTCCACGACATGGTTATTGGTCACGACATGCCCATCGTTATCGAACACCCAACCAGAGCCAAGAGCTTGACCCGTGTTGATGGAGACAACGCCTGGAAGAACCTGCGCATACATCGCGACGAGTACATTGTCGCTTTGCTTTGGGTCTGGTGCATTGGCTGGCAAAACAGGCGGAGCGACCTGGATATCGGGTGCTGCCGCGGTCGGCTGGGCAAACGCCGGGGCGCTCACCTGGCAGGCAAGGGATGCCATGATCAAAATCGAGATGACGAGTAAAACGCGTTTCATGTTTCCTTCCTAGAATTTAAGCCGTGAGGCTTCATCCAATAATTCACGTTGTTTGGCAGAAAGATATTTGGGAATTTGAATTTTCAGACGCACATATAGATCGCCTTTTTGATTCGGCGTCTTAACCTGCGGCATACCGCGTCCAGCCAGCCGAAAGACCTGCTCAGGCTGTGTGCCCGCAGGAACGTTCAATTTGATTTTTCCATCCAGTGTTTCCACCTCGGCTTCGCCGCCAAGAATCGCGGTAAACACGCTAACGGTTGTCGTGGTATGGAGATCATTACCGCGTCGTTCGAAGCGGCTGTCTTCCGGAACGTTGATGATTAGATACAAGTCAAGGCCATTGGGACCTGCGCCGGCAACGCGCACTTTTGAACCAGTTCGCACACCTGCCGGAATGTGAACTTGCTTTTGATTGCCATCGCCCTGGATCACACGCATGGCACCCCGATAGGCTTCTTCCAAGGTGATATCGAGCGGCTGTTGATACCCTTGTGGGCGCGAGCGCGTGGCGGTTTCGGCATCGCGCATCCCAAAGATGGTGCGGAAGAAATCAGAAAAACCACCTCCGCCACCGCCAAACATATTCTCGAAATCTTCCATATTGACATTAACGCGCGTGCCGCCACCGGGATAACCACCTGCGTAGTCTTCCCAGTTGAAGTTACCAGGCGCGCCGCGTCGTTGCCAGTTGGAGTAATCGCTTCCCACCCTGTCATAAACTTCGCGCTTTTTCGGATCACTCAAAACCTGGTAGGCTTCATTGATCTCTTTGAAGCGTTCTTCGGCTTGTTTATTGTTTGGGTTAAGATCGGGATGATACTTTTTTGCCAGGTCGCGGTATGCCTTTCGGATATCGTCTTCGCCTGCTTTTCGATCTACACCCAGGATTTTGTAGTAATCTTTGTAGTCCATAAGTTAGTATTGTGACACTCTGAGAGGGGCTAGTCAAGCACACAATCGGATGATTAACATAATTCTTATTCATTAAATACGGATGAGGAACGGCTCTGTTGCAGCCGGCAGCTGATTCAGTTATAACCTTGCGAAGGTTTCAAGCCTTCGCAAGGTTTTTCATCAAATAGAATTCCCCTCGTTCAAAACCTCGCTCAAGATAATACTCCCGCGTGCCGACCGCTGAGATGACTGCCATCCGTTTGAAGCCCCTGGCTTTAGCAACTCTATCTGCTTCCGCGAGCAGGCGCGTCCCCAGCCCGGTATGTTGGGCTGCGCCTTTTTTCTCTGCACCAACAGGCAGCGATTGTCCGTAAACATGGACTTCACGAATCAGTGCCGCGCCATCGAGATCGGAAATGCCTGTCTGTGGCGAATCGGTTCCCGGCAACGACAGGCGGATAAAACCTGCTAACTTATCATCTGGTGTCACATAAGAAATGAAATGTTCTTCTGCCGCGCCTGCTTGATAGACGAGGTTATGCAGTTGGAGCAATTCAGCCTGGACAGGTTTTCCACGCACTTCACGGCAGCGCACACACTGACATTCGGTGCCGCGTCGCCTCATCTCATCATGAATATCCTGTCGCAGGCTGGTTCTTCGATTCCCCTCAACGACATTGGTCGAAGGAATATCGCGAATGACGCGGTTGACCCGACAATAGCGCGGAATGGTCGGTTTCACATCGGCAATCAAATCGATCAGCTGCTCGGTCGTGTACGGATGAAATTCCCCGCGCTGCCAGTATTCATATAACTCGGCATTCGCAAGCAACTGGTTCGGATAAATCTTGATTTCATCCGGGCAGAAATCCATCCATAATCGCGCAAAATCTTCATGGTCTGATTCAGGAGTTGCGCCTAAAAGGTTCGGCATCCAGTGCAATACGATTTTGAATCCGGCCGCGCGCAATAAAGCGGTAGCACGCCGTGTGCATTCCACATCATGTCCGCGTTTGTTGAGTTCCAGAATACGATCATCCAAACTTTGAGCGCCCATCTGCACCTTGGTCACGCCGAGATGCCGCAACCAGCGAATTTCATCGGGCGTGATTTCATCGGGGCGTGTTTCAATGACAAGCCCAACGTTACGATGCTGAGCAGATTCATTGATGGATTGAGCTTGTTTCAATTCTCCCTCACCCGTCCTCTGGACACCCTCTCCCACTGGGAGAGGGGATGGGGTGAGGGTATTCATCGCGTCAAAGCAGCGTTTGATAAACCATTCCTGGTAATCGCGCCGATATGACGACCATGTTCCACCGAGGATCAGCAACTCGATCTTATCAATGGGATGTCCCAGCGATTTGAGTTGTTGAATCCGCGAATTAACCTGTGCATAGGGATCGAATTGATGTTCCAGCCCGCGCATCGCACCAGGCTCATCGGGCAAATAGGATTTCGGCATCCGCACGTCGGTGGGACAGAAGATGCATTTGCCGGGACAGGGGTATGGCTTCGTCAGAACCGTGACCGTTGTCACACCGGAAAGCGTACGCATCGGTTTCATGCGGATGAGGTCGAGCAGATGTACATCCTCTTCCAGTTCCCCCGCAGCGATCATTTCGTTGTAGATCGTAACCAGCATGGCCTTGTTCAAATATCCACCGCCCTGGATTGGATGACTGCGCAGAGTCTTGGTCACATCACGCCCGCGTCGAATCTCCTCCAGCACAGTGCGTGCGAGTTCTTTTTTATCCGGGGTAAGGAAATGGGTTTCGCGCCAGCGTTCTTGTCGTTCTGTTTGCATCTTATATCTCATAACCTTGCGAAGGTACATCTGAAAGATGCGAACCTTCGCAAGGTTTACTTATTCTCCACATCAGGAATATCCAACTTGAATTCCTGCTTTACTTCAGAAATATCTTTTTGCTTGAACATGGATGTGTGCAAGCCGCATTCCGTTTTGCCGCGTCCCGACCAGCGACCCGCACGCTCGTCGTCATTGACGCCGATGGCTATTGTACAGGGAGCACAACCAATGCTTCGATAACCACGCTGATACAAAGGGTGCGCGGGCAGGCGATGTTCCTCTGAATATTTCTTTACATCTTCCTTCGTCCAGTTCAAGAGTGGATTGATCTTCAACAAACCATCTTCCTGCAATTCCAGAATTTTGGCATGTGCGCGCACCGCAGTTTGATCGCGGCGGATACCGCTGATCCATGCCTTCATATCTTTCAATGCTTTCTGCATGGGCTGGACTTTGTGAATGAAGCAACATAAGTTTGGGTCTTCCAGCGGCAAAGAGCGGGTTCGCCCTCGCGCAAACTCATCCCAACGCGAATCGCGATACAGATCCAGTACATTCAATTTCCAGTACGAGGCCAGGCGTTCGCGGAACATATGTGTTTCCCAAAAATGATAACCGGTGTCAAGAAAGAAGATCAAGATATCACGCCGTACCGACCAAGCCATATGCAGCAGCGGCACAGACTGTGTTTGAAATGATGAACTCAATGCGATCTGGGGCCAAAAGGTATCCACAGCCCATCCGATGATCTGCTGGGGCGTCTTCGTTTCAAATTCCTGCGATAGCTTCTCGATCTCTTCGGAGGAAAACATGCCGAGATTATACCGTTATAATCGCGACATGAACCCGACGACCGCCGCACGCTTAATTGAAATTAATCGGGACTTTTATACCCGCTTTGGGGCTTCCTTCTCGGCGACGCGCCACCGGATTCAGCCCGGAGTGCGCCGCGTGCTTGAAATGTTGAAAGGAGACGAGTCGATTCTAGATTTGGGATGCGGCAACGGGGAATTGGCGCGCGAACTGGTGAAGCGCGGTCATCGTGGCTCGTATCTTGGCGTGGACTTCAGCCTGCCTCTGCTCCGAGACGCGGAGGCTATGTCGCGGGTTTTTTCAGCAAAATTTGTTGAGGCAGATTTGATGGAGCTTTCAGCTTTTAACAATCAGCTTTCAGTAATTAGTAATGAGTTGCTGAACACTAAACACTGGCAACTGATCACTGCCTTTGCCGTATTGCATCATATTCCATCCATTGAAATTCGCTTGGATATTTTGCGAACAGTTCATGATTTGTTAGCTGAAAATGGCAGGTTTATTCTTTCCAATTGGCAATTCTTGAATAGTGAGAAACTCAAAGCTAGGATTCAGCCGTGGGAAAAAGTCGGAATCCAACCATCCGATGTGGACGCAGAGGATTATCTCTTGGATTGGAGAAACGGGGGAGAAGGCTTGCGGTATGTCCATCACTTTAGTGAAGCTGAACTATCCATGCTGGCAAATGAAGCAGGATTCAGGGTCACCAAAACGTTTTATTCCGATGGCGAACCAGGGAACTTGGGACTGTATCAAATTTGGGAAGACAGCACTACACGCTAGTCGCCACACAGTTTCTGCCCTTATGTTTGGCGATATAAACTGCCTGATCTGCGCGGGCGATGAGCGTTTCCAACTGTGTTGTGTTTTGATCCATTCCCGCAACGCCAATGCTGACAGTGATATTCACATCTCCATTCGGCGTCTTGATCGGGTTTGCTGCAATGCAGGCGCGTACTCGTTCAGCGACCATGAGCGCTCTTTCTTTGTTTGTTTCAGGAAGTAAAATAATCAGTTCTTCGCCGCCATACCTACCGATTAAGTCTACCTCGCGCACCGATTTTGCTGATCGTTTGGCGAACTCCTGCAGCACCAAATCTCCAACGGGATGCCCATACGTGTCATTGACTTGTTTAAAGTGATCCAAATCGAGCATCAGACAACAGAACGGGCGATCCATGCGCTGTGCTCGGGCGAACTCGATCCTCCCCAATTCAAAGAGGCTGCGACGATTTTGCAAACCGGTCAACGGATCGGTTAGAGCCAGACTCTGGACTTCCTGAAAGAGGCGTGCACGCTCGAGCGAGATGCCGATCTGTTTAGCGAAGATGGACATAATAGGCAGATCGGACCTTGAGATCGTTTTTCCCCACACCCACAGAATTCCCAGCAGGGTCTCTTCAAATACCAAGGGTAGTCGCAAGGGTTCTGTCCCGTTTGTTACTCCAATCTTATTGAGTGTAGCTGGAATTCGCTCTTTATTAATATGAGTGAATAAAGCGGCGATTTCCTCTTCCGGCTCGATGACAGCCATGGGTCGCAATACATCTTCCGATTTCACAATTGAATTTAGCTTGTACTTGGAGAACGTGTATTCAATGAGTGGATAGCCAAGGCCATGTTCCACAATTTCAAGAACATACGCTCATCATCTTCCGTGAACGCATCCCGCTTTGTACTTTCGGCATTGATCACGCCTAAAACGCGTTCCCTGAATTTAATAGGAACACATAATTCTGCGACTGTTCGTTCATCCATGTCAACGTACTGTTGAACGCGTCGCACATTTCCAATACGTTGAGGCTGGCCTGTTTGGGCAACCATGCCTGTGATCCCTTGCCCGATCGGCATATCCTTCATTTCCAGATTTTCTGCAGAGTAAAACCGATAGGAGGAATGGGCATGAAGAACCTCTTTGCTTTTGTCCAATAGCATGATGCCAAAATTATCAGGGAACAAATTTCGGTGGATAATTTCTGCTACACTCTCGATCAATTGATCTTCATTGCTGGCTTCGATGGATATTAATGCCACGTCGTGTAAGGTAGTCAACTGACGGACCTGCTTGCGTTCATCTTCTAGGGATTGCGACTTGGAGAGCACCAGGGCTACTTGTTCTGCCGTAATTTCCGCATGAACAATAACTTCACGATCAAATGTGCGTTTTCGGTTATATCCTAAAGTGATGGAGCCAAGTTTGCGCTGCTGTGTAATCAGTGGAATACCCAGCATGGAGCGGCTGGGAAATATGGCGGCAACCCTGGCGCTCATGTATTCACAATTCTCTATATTCACAACGGCGATAGGATGTCCTAATTTCATAATGGAAGCGGTGAGTGTCGTTTCGCCGGGTTCGAATTGCATGTAGGGATAAATATCTTTCATCGAGCCAAAGGCTATGGTTGGGAGCGGTA
>WNFY01009387.1_pt1 | contig 11484 bp, 10 predicted proteins | sample 5400091 | NCBI WGS metagenome assembly WNFY01 (sample SAMN13153364, study PRJNA577476) | soil metagenome | isolation source: 60 cm soil or saprolite under grassland replicate 1 | place: USA:California | collected 2016-06-15
GACGTGGTTCGATAGAAATGCATCACACGTTCGGTCCACGTCGCCGAACACTCTTTCCGCGGCGAACGCCGCGTGTACGAACGGCATCGAACCGCAGACCAATTGCGTCAGGGCTGCGCGGAGATACTCGGCCAGCTCCGCGCCGCCAGTCACCCCGCGGTGCTGAAACGCGGCTTCGAGTCCGCCCGAGTGCGCAAAACCCCCGGTTGGAAACGCGGAATCTGCCAGTTGCCAGACGAGCCAGTCAGTTGGACCGCGGAGACGTGGCGAGACAGGGAGCGCGTCCATGGCAATCTGCGGCTCTGTGACCGGGCAATTCATCAAAACAGGAAGTAACGCTGGGCCAGCGGCAGTACGCCGGCCGGCTCACACTTCAGCAACTCGCCATCGGCGCGCACTTCGTACGTTTCCGGATCAACGGTGATCTTTGGAAGCGCGTCGTTCCATTTCATGTCGCGCTTGCTGATCTTTCGACAGTGACGCACGGCTTCAATGCGCTTTGACAGGCTGTAATTCTCCGCGACCCGGTTCTCTTTGGAGAGTTGGCTCACGAACGCGATCGACGTGCCACCCACGGCGCGGCCCAACGCGCCGAACATCGGGCGCATGTAAACCGGCTGCGGCGTGGGAATGCTCGCGTTCGGATCACCCATCTGCGACCAGGCGATCACCCCGCCCTTGATGGCCATCTCCGGCTTTGCGCCGAACATCGCCGGCTTCCACAGCACCAGGTCTGCGAGTTTGCCGACTTCGACGGAGCCGACGAGGTGGCTCACGCCGTGAGCGATTGCGGGATTGATCGTGTACTTCGAGATGTAACGCTTGATACGTTGGTTGTCGTTGTCGCCGCGCTCGCCCGGCAGGCGCCCGCGCTGCTGCTTCATCTTGTCCGCCGTCTGCCACGTGCGCGTGATGACTTCGCCGATGCGGCCCATCGCCTGCGAATCACTGCTCATCATGCTGATGGCGCCGAGATCATGGAGGATGTCCTCGGCCGCGATGGTTTCGCCGCGAATGCGGCTCTCGGCGAACGCCACGTCCTCCGGCAAATTCGGATCGAGGTGATGGCACACCATCAGCATGTCGAGGTGCTCGTCGAGGGTATTAACGGTGTAGGGCCGCGTCGGGTTGGTGGAACTCGGAAGCACGTTGGACTCGCCGCAAATGCGGATGATGTCCGGAGCGTGCCCGCCTCCCGCGCCCTCGCTGTGGTACGTGTGAATCGTGCGCCCCTTGAACGCCGCGATACTCGCCTCGACGAAGCCGGATTCGTTCAATGTATCGGTGTGGATCGTGACTTGAACGTCGTGCTGGTCCGCCACCGCGAGGCAGCAATCAATGGCCGCGGGCGTGGTGCCCCAATCTTCGTGGAGCTTCAGTCCAATCGCGCCCGCAAGAATCTGTTCGGGCAGCCCGGCTGGCAACGACGTGTTCCCTTTGCCGGTGAATCCAAAATTCAGCGGCAGCGAATCGACCGCCTGGAGCATCGCCCGAAAATAGAACGGTGCCGGCGTGCAGGTCGTCGCGCACGTCCCGACCGCCGGGCCCGTGCCGCCGCCGATCATCGTCGTGAGCCCCGCGGCGATCGCCTCCTGCGCCTGCTGCGGGCAGATGAAATGAATGTGCGCGTCGAGTCCGCCCGCCGTGACAATGAGCCCTTCGCCCGCGATCACCTCAGTCGTCACGCCGACGATCATGCCCGGCGTCACGCCCGCCATGACATCCGGATTGCCAGCCTTGCCGATGCCGTGGATGAGGCCGTTCTTGATCCCAATGTCGGCTTTGTAGATGCCGGACCAGTCCACAATCAGCGCATTCGTGATCATGCAATCGAGCGCGAGGTCCGCGGCGACGCCTGCCGCCTGGCCCATTCCTTCGCGGATGACTTTGCCGCCGCCGAATTTGCATTCGTCGCCGTAAACGGCGTGGTCCTTCTCCACTTCGAGCACGAGCGACGTGTCGCCCAGGCGAACCTTATCCCCTGTGGTCAGGCCAAACATGTCGGCATAGTGCCGGCGATTCATGCGGTGGCTCATTTCGCCTCCTCGTGGGCGAAGCCACGCTGCTTCACCTGGTTCAGGGCTCTGGACTTGGATTCGTCATTCAACTCGCCGCTCGCGAGATTATTGCCGCCGCGAATGACTTTGTTACCGGCAATCTCGACGAGCTGCACCGTCCTGGTTTCGCCAGGCTCGAAGCGGACCGCGGTTCCGGCGGGAATATCGAGACGCTTGCCGAAAGCTTTCGCGCGATCGAAGCGGAGCTGCGGATTCGTCTCGATAAAATGGTAGTGACTGCCGACTTGAACGGGGCGATCGCCTAGATTCGTAACCGCGAGCGACACGGTTTCGCGACCCACGTTCAGCTCGAGCTCTCCGGGCAGCACTTCGATCGCGCCTGGTTCCACGTCGCTGCCTGACGCTTTGAAGGCAGCGAGCGGTGGCACCGGCAGAAAGCTCCCATACAGCGCGAGCTTCAGGTCGCCGTTCTCGCTCGCGATGGGATGATGCACTGTCACGAGCTTGGTGCCGTCCGGGAAGGTCCCTTCCACCTGCACGTCATAAATCATCTCGGACACGCCGGACATGACCTGGTTGCGACCGAGAACCTTCAGTCCGAGGTCCATCAACTCGGCAACGCTTTTGCCATCCCGGATGAATTCGAGCAATTGGGTCGCGATCAGCGCCATGGCTTCGGGATGATTAAGCCGAACGCCGCGCGCGAGTCGTTTCTGCGCGAGAAAGCCTGCGTTGTGAAGCAGGAGCTTGTCGATTTCGCGAGGTGAGAGATGCATGGCCTACCACTTGCGCGACCAGGGGTCGTCGTCGAGCCACTGGCGCACAAATCCGATTCGTGCGTGAATCGCGCTGCCAACTTCTTCAACGCTCGTTCCGGCGAAACGCAGAATCGCGTCTTGCTGCAGTGGGCTCGCCGCGAAGGCAAAGCCGCTCTTTGGTGCTATGGGCTGCCGGCTGGTCCAATCGAGAATTTCCGCCGCGGCATTCGCGAGCCGCGGCCCGAAAAGCGCCACGGTAGCGAAACAGTTGAAGCCGGCCCCGCGGAATCTGGAATCGAGCGCGCTGCCGGCTGAATCGAGCCGTAACGCATCGATCAGCACTTTCCTTCCCCCGCGAACTGGATTCGGCGAAGCATTGCACCGGGTCGGGCGCGAGGATGAGCAGCGCCTCTTCACCGACGCGCGCAACCAAATCGTGCGAGCAGGGGAGCTGTGCCGGATTACGATAAATTTTCGTGGACGCTTGCGTGCCGACGAAGCAGCGCGCGCCCGCGTCAACCGTTACTTCCAGCCGGGTGCGGTCACCCGCGACCATGCCGCCGCCGAGGCTGCTGGTATAAGCCCAGACGCTTTCTCCCCGCGCGCGCGGCGTGAGCAACCGTAATGGGTTGCGCGCTCGCGAGCAAATCACCGCGCTGCGCCCGGCGACGCTGCCGATGTGGAGTTGCGCTTCACCGGCGTTGGTTTCAATACGGCCCATGGTTCATACGGTCAAATGTTGCTTGATGAGTTCGTTATTGAGTTCGGAAATCGCTCCTTGCGCCACGATGCTGCCGCGGTCCATGATATAAAAGCGGTTTCCGACCTCGATGCCGAACTCGAGGTTTTGCTCGACGAGCAGGATGCCAATCTTCCCCTCCTTGCGGAGCTGCTGGATCGCATCGCCGATTTCTTCGAGACGTTTGCTTTCGTCCTCGCCGAGGCCGTGAGCCCGAAGCTTTTTAATGGTCGCGCCGATCTGGTCGATGATGTTTGGCTGAATGCCTTCCGTCGGTTCGTCGAGCAGGAGGCATCGGGGGTTCGTGAGCAACGCGCGGCCGATGGCGAGTTGCTGTTGTTGGCCGCCGCTCAGCACGCCGCCTTTGCGCTGCGTCATGTCTTTCAGCACGGGGAACAACTGGAACACGCGATCCACCTCGCCGTTCAGCTTGCGGCCTTGAGCGACGGCGCCGAGGCGCAGGTTTTCCCAGACGGTGAGATTCGGAAAAATATCGCGGCCTTGCGGCACGTAGCCGAGCCCGCGGCGCGCGCGGGTTTCGGGCCGCGTGCCGCCGAGTTCAAACTCGCCGAGTTTGATTGATCCGCTATCGAGCTTGATGAGGCCGGTGACGGCTTTCAGGGTGGTTGATTTGCCGACGCCATTGCGGCCCATCAGGCAGACCACTTCGCCGGGCGCGACCGTGAGGTTCACACCGCGCAGGATGCGCGAGCCCTCGTAGCTAACCTGGATGTTGCTCAAGATCAGCATAAGGCGAAACTCCTGACTCCAAGGTTCAAACTCCAGGGAATTTCCAACTTCCAAACACCCCCCAACCATGCCGAGCGTTCGGAATCTAATCTGGAGGTTGGCCCGAGGTGCTTCTCTGGAGCTTGGGGTTTGGAATTTGGGGGTTTCACGCGGCCTTCTTCCTTCGTCCGAGATAGACTTCGAGCACGCGTTCGTCCGCTTGCACCTGGTCCACTGTGCCTTCACAAAGCACGCGTCCCTGATGGAGCACGGTCACCGTGCGCGCGATTTGCCGGACGAAAACCATGTCATGCTCGATGACAATGACGCTGTGTTTTCCCGCAAGACTCATCAGCAGCTCGCCGGTCTTGTGCGTCTCCTCGTCGGTCATGCCGGCGGCGGGCTCATCGACGAGCAGGAGTTTCGGATTTTGGGCGAGGAGCATTCCGATTTCGAGCCACTGCTTTTGCCCGTGCGAGAGCGCGCCGGCTTTTGATTCCGACTTTTCGGCCAGGTCGACCGTCTTGAGCACGTCGTAAATGCGTTCGCGTTGCGCGGGATTGATGCGCGAGATCAGCGTGCTCCAAACGCTCCGGCTGCCTTCGAGCGAGAGCCAGATGTTCTCGAACACGCTGTGGTCCACGTAAACGGATGGCGTCTGAAATTTTCGGCCGATGCCAAGGCGATTGATTTGGTATTCGTTCAGCTTCGTGAGGTCGGTTTTCATGCCAAACTCGACCTTCCCTTTGTCCGGCCGGGTGCGGCCGGTGATGATGTCGAGCATGGTGCTCTTGCCCGCGCCGTTCGGCCCGATGATGACCCGCAACTCCCCTTCATCCATGTAGAAGTTCAGATCGTCGATGGCTTTGAAACCGTCGAACGACTTGTGCACGCCCTCAAGGCTGAGGATGAATCGTTTGGGATTCATTCTTCGGTAGCAGGATCGAGCCTGACCGCAGGCGGCGCGCCGCGCGGGACCGATTCACCGTCGTATCTCGCCACCTTTTTTTTTAAAGCTGTCGACAACTTGTACGTCAAAGCTGCCAATTGTCCGGGCAGGCCAATCAATCCTTTCGGAATGAACAGCGTCGTGAAAATGAACAGGCCGCCGAGGATGTAGGGCCACTGCTCGGCGAAGGAGTGCGTGGCATAGCTCTTGAGCGCGTTGCAGCCGATGGCGCCAAGGATGGGGCCGAGCAGGTTGCCGCGGCCGCCGACGGCGCACCAGACGACGGCTTCAAGCGATTTATCCGGCGCCATTTCGCTTGGATTGATGATGCCGACTTGCGGCACGAACAGCGCGCCGCCGAGCCCGCAGATCACACCCGAGAGGACGAACACGAAGAGCTTGAAGTTTGCGGTCGCGTAGCCGGAGAAGAGCACCCGGTTCTCGCTGTCGCGAATGGCGCGTTGAATCAGGCCGAACTTGGTCGAAGTGAGCCAACGACAGACGAGATAAACGGCGAGCAGCAACGCGACAGACGCCATGAAGAGCGCGCGCTTTGTCGCGGGCGAATTGATTTCCGCGCCGAGAATGAATTTGAAATCCGTGAGCCCGTTGTTCCCGCCAAACGTGAAGTCGTTGCGGAAGAACATCAGCGTGGCGGCATACGTGAGCGCCTGGCTGAGAATCGAAAAATAAACTCCCTTGATCCGCGAACGAAACGCCAGCCAGCCGAAGATGAAGGACACGACGGCCGGCACAACGAGGACCATCAGCGCCGCGAACCAGAAGTGTTTGAACGGAATCCAGTGCGGAGGAAGCCCGCCGGTTTCGGGAAAGCGTTTCGGGAATTCCAGAAATACCATGAAGTCCGGGATGTCGGCCTTGTATTGGCCGAGCCGCCCGATCATCAGCATGAGGTGCATGCCGAGCGCGTAGCCCCCGAGGGAGAAGAACAGCGCCTGGCCGAGGCTGAGCAATCCGGTGTAGCCCCAGAGCAGGTTCACGCCGATGGCGAGCACCGCGTAGCACAGATACTTGCCGTAAACGTTGATGCTGAAATTGCTGACGTGCCAGAAGCTCGTCGGCGGCACGAAGGCGTTGAGGCACGGCAGCAGGACGATGCCGATCAGCGCCGCGATGGCGAGCAAGAGGAGCTCTCGTTTGGAAATGGCAGCGTTCATCGAGAAAAACACCAAACCTCAAACCCCAAACCCCAAATAACTTCCAAAGTCCAAACACCAACGAATGCCGATGGAACGCGCCCGAACTCCGATTGTGATCTGGAGTTTGTGGATTCGCCGGTGTTGGGTGTTTGGTGTTTGGTGTTTCGCATCATCCCTCCAAGCTCCTGCTGCGCGTGACGAACAACCCGGCGGGGCGCCATTGGAGAAACAGGATAATGGCGACGAGCACGGTGATTTTGGCCAGCACCGAACCGAGCCAGGGCTCAAGGATTTGATTCGTGAGGCCCACGCCCATCGAGGCGGATACGGTTCCAACCAAACTTCCCACTCCGCCGAGCACGACGATCATGAAGCAATCCACGATGTGGTACTGGCCAAGCGCCGGGCTGACGTTGCCTATCTGCGAAAGGCACGCGCCAGCCATTCCCGCGAGCCCGCTGCCATAGGCGAACGTCATCATGTTCACGCGGTCGGTGCGGACGCCGAGCGCGGCGGCCATGCCACGGTTTTGCATGACGGCGCGAATCTGCAGGCCGAGCGATGTCCGCGTGAGCAGCACGTAGGTGAGGAGCACCACGAACAGCGCGAAGCCGATGACAAAGAGGCGGTTGTATCCGAGCCCCACGTCGTTCACCACAAAACTGCCGCTTAGCCAGCTTGGTGAGCTGACCTGCACGTTCGCCGCGCCGAACACGTGGCGGAAGATTTGTTGGAGCACGAGACTCACGCCCCACGTCGCGAGCAACGATTCGAGCGGGCGTTGGTAGAGGAAACGAATGACGCCGCGTTCGAGAATCAGTCCGACGCATGACGCCGCCGCAAAGGCGACGGCGAGCGCCGCGATGAAATAGCAGTCGAACCCACCGCCGCTAACGCCGAACCATTTCGTGAAAACGTTCTGCGTCACGTAAGCCGAATAAGCGCCGACCATGATGATTTCTCCATGGGCCATGTTGATGACGCCCATCAAGCCGAACGTGATGGCGAGCCCGAGCGCGGCGACCAGCAGCACCGCGGCGGTGCTAAAGCCGCGGAAGGCGGTGCCAAAAAAGTTTCCCCAGCGTATGTGATCCTCAATGTTGAAAATCGATTTGCGCAGCGCGGTGGCGGTTTTGTCACCGTACTTCCCAGGGGATGCCTTCATGTCATCGCGCAGCTTTTCCAGCAGGGCAAGACCCGTGAGCGAGCGGAGTTCGCCGAGTTTCTCGACCGCGGCGATTCGCGTCGGTTCGTCCTCGGAAGCGAGTTGAGTTGTGCCGATCGCTTCGTGGAGTGCTTTGATGACTTCCTTCTCACGTTCGTTTTTCAGGCGTGTTTCAAAGAACGGCAGATAGTCCGCGTTTTGCTCCTGGCCGAGCTTGGTCACGGCGTCGCGCCGCATTTTGGGATTTGGACTGCCCAGGGCAAAGAGATCGAGCGTCGCTTTGATCGCCTTGCGAAGCTTCGAGTTGACGTCTGCGGGCGTGAGTTCAGACGCGTTGGCGAGCAGCGGCTGACCGCTGGAGTCCTTCAATACTTCGCCATCGCTGATCCGGAGGCCTTTCTGTTTTCCTTCGCCATCGATTTGCGGATCGAGCAGGAAAGGGATTTTTCTCCCGTTCGTCTCGAGGATGTAAACCGAGCCGCCGCGCCAGGCCGTCAGCGCCTGCGCGACGACGGGATCATTCGCATCGACGAGCTTCTTGACGAGTTCCACCTGCTGCGCTGCGTCGTCGGCCAGAATCGCCTGGACGACCAGCGCCCGGCCTGAAGGCGCCTCCGCGGCCCTGGACGAAACCGCCAACGACGAGGCAATCGCGAGCAGCGCCATCCGAAGCGTTGTCCAAACGCGCCGCTCCCGGGTTCGCGCGAGCGAAGACGACCACGGCATCTGAATGAACAAAGTTGGCAATTTAGTCAAAAGCGAGGCGGGCCCTTGCGAACCCGCCTCGCGTGTCCGTCAACCCGCAGCATGGCTGCTCACAAAGACTTGGGGAGAAACTTTTCACTGAACGGCTCACCCGCGACGCCGGTGAACGACTTGACCACTTTGAACTGGCCGCTGGCCAGGGTTTCACCGATGTAAACGTTGTTAATCAGGTGATGATTGTCCTGCATCATCACTTCGCCGGCCGGGCCTTTGAATTTCTGGCCGATCAGCGCCTCTCGCACCTTGTCCACTTCAAACGAGTCGGCTTTCTCGACGCCCTGCTTCCAGAGATACACGCCAATGCGCGAGAGATTCATCGGGCTGCACGTGACACGGCCCTTCGCATCGACGCCGCTGACCTTGAAGTCCACGCCGGTGACCTTCGGCTCTTTGAGCCACGCCTGAAAGTCCTTCACGAAGGTGGCATTTTCGGGTGTCCTGAGGCTCATGAAATAAGTCCAGCAACCGAGATGGCCGACGAGGTCCTTCGCGGGCAGGCCGCGGAATTCGTCTTCCGAGATTGAGAAGGAAACGACCGGGCAATTCTCCGAGGTCAGACCCGCGTTTGCGAATTCCTTAAAGAACGGAACGTTGGTGTCGCCATTCAGCGTGCTGATGACGCAAGCCTTTCCGCCTGCGGTGAACTTCTTGATCGCCGCGACGATCGTCTGGTAATCGGTGTGACCGAACGGCGTGTAGATCTCCTCGATGTCCCCGTCGGGAATGCCTTTGGCTTTCAGGTACTGCTTGAGGATTTTGTTCGTCGTCCGCGGGTAAACGTAGTCGGAGCCGAGCAGGTAGAACTTCTTCTTTCCGTCGGCGAGCATGTAATCCACGGCGGGGATCGCCTGCTGGTTCACCGCTTCGGCGGTGTAGAAGATGTTTTTCGAGAGTTCTTCCCCTTCGTACTGCACCGGGTAGAAGAGCAACCCGTTGTCCTTCTCGAACACCGGCAGCACCGATTTGCGGCTCACCGAGGTCCAACAGCCGAACACGACGGCGACCTTGTCCACTTCGATGAGCTGTTTGGCCTTTTCGGCAAACAGGGGCCAGTTTGAGGCCGGGTCCACGATCACCGGCTCAATCATATAACTCTTGCCACCGACCTTGACTCCGCCGGACTTGTTGACTTCATCGAACGTGAACAGCAACACGTCCTTCAACGACGTCTCGCTGATTGCCATGGTGCCACTGAGTGAATGGAGGACGCCTACTTTGACAGTGTCCGCCGCCATCGCGTTGAGAGCCAGCAGAGCCGCTGCATATCCGCCCAACAATTTTGAGAGATAGGATTTCATATTCTTAGCTTTTTGGAGTTCAAGTTTGTGATTCAGGATTCAGGTTTGGTCAGAAGAGATAAGAAACGCCGATACCCGGAAGGAAGCGGTCATCCCGTTTGCCGAACCCAGCCGGCAAGGAGGTATGATCGTAGCGGATTTCCGGCTGAATCTTCACGTTCGGAACGGGTTTGATGTTGAGCGTTAAGGCGACGCTGAAGATGTCTTGACCACTGTTGGCGGGAACGCCCAGAGCGCCGTTGATGTCCACACCATCCTTGTCGCTGATGAATTCCGCGCGCACGGCGGGCATGACTTTGTCGCAGAGTGCGTAGGAGAGCCAGCCGCCCAGGGAGTAAACGTGCGAGTCTTTGCCGCCGGTCCGAAAATTGAAATAGTCCAGCTCGGTTCCCACGTGCCATTTCTCGTCGATCTGGTAGCCGCCCAAAAGCGATCCGCCCTGGACGTGGGTGATGAAGGAATCCTCCCGTCCGGCGAACCCGATCAAGCTAAGCCAGATTTTGTCGGTGGGCTTGATCCCCAGAGCGGCCACGACGGTTTTGCTGCTGTTGTTGTCCACCGGGCCGGCATACAAACCGTTTTGGACGCGCACCTTGACGTCAATGGCATCGGTGAGCGTGTAGCCCAATTGCACGCCGGCGGCCGGCCCATTGCCGGTGAAAAACCATTGGTAGCCCTGGGAAAAGTTATCGTTGGCCGCGCCGCCATCTCCGGACTCGTAGTTGAGCAGCGAAATAAGCTCGCCGGCTTTAACATTAACGCCCGTGCCGATCGGCACATTCAGCTCAACGTATGCCTCGCGGAGGTTTTGAAAGCCAATGGTGCTGGCGCCGGAATTCACGATGGGAGCGTCCTGGCCGAAGATCAGCGAGGCCCGGTAAGCGGCGCCGAACTCCTCGCCACTGCGTGCCGCTGGCGGACTGGCGAGCGTGATCTTCACTTTATTGAGGGAAAACGAGTCATTCCTTCGGTTCCAAAGATAGCCCGGGGAAGTTCCGCCCGGCGGATCGCTGGTATCGTGAAAATATGACGCAGTAACGAAGCCGCTGAGAGTGGTTTCCGACAGGGTCGAAACGAATTTCGGCGAAGCCGTGCTGCTTGGGGCAAGGCCTTCCTTCTTTACCACCGACTCCAGAGCATCAAGCCGTTTGCGGAGTTCGCCATTTTCCTTTTCGAGCCGCTCGACTCGGACGACGTCACCCGCCGCTGCTTGCGCGAAAGCGCTCGCGCCGGTCACGAGCAAAGCACTGCCTATGGCGCTGACGCGAAAAGACACAGGTGATCGTTTGGATTTCAGGGGCATTTGCCTCATAAGAATATTGGAGACGAATTGTTGGTATTCAGAGACGCCGATATCGGTTAACACTCGTATCACGACACGTGCCAAAGCGGCGGCATGACCCGGCATCGAGCCTGCATTCAATTCATCATCACCATTTGGAGAATTCATTAGGCCCCGAATGATCCGTCAGACTCGGCCCGCCAATGCGCCGCTCCTTGTTGCGACGCCGCTTCAATTGCGCACGCATCGCTTCGCTTCGGTTTGCAATCGAAGAACAGAAGCAATCAATGTGGTCAGATTTCGCCAGCCCGGTGCAGACAAGTCATCGCGGTCGTAACGAGCCGCCTCGATCAGGGACGCTCTCCCCACCACCTTCACCGACTCGGCAAACTGATGCGCCGTCAAGTCCAGAGCCGTGCCGGTGGATTTCAGGGCTTTGAGGGCCCGCAAATACACCACCTTGTCATCGTTACTCAATACCAGCGACTTCACCTCCCCTTTCATCAGGCTCACTTTGACGTTGTCAGCGGTGCTCCTTGGCATCCTGTGGAGATGAGGTTTTCTGTCGTGTTCATGTTTTGCGTTTCGTTCTGAAGGAGCGGGACTGCTCTCTTCACCTCC
>WNFY01005466.1_pt1 | contig 11483 bp, 10 predicted proteins | sample 5400091 | NCBI WGS metagenome assembly WNFY01 (sample SAMN13153364, study PRJNA577476) | soil metagenome | isolation source: 60 cm soil or saprolite under grassland replicate 1 | place: USA:California | collected 2016-06-15
CCCGCGTTACGTGACCCACCTCGGCCCCGACGCCGCGACCATCGGCCCGCCCCCCGGCTGGGACGGCGCCGCCGGGGAGTCGCCGCACTGACCGGGACGCCCCGCCGGCGGCGCCGGGATCAGCACGACCGGGACAGTCATACCCGGCGGCCCACCCCGGCCACGATCATGTTCGCTCGCTCTTCCGGCACCATGTCCGGCTGTCCGGGCAGCCAGGCCGCGGTTTCCACGATGCCGGGCCGTACCAGTTCCAGCCCGGCGAACAGCCCGGTGATCTCCGGCCACGAATGGGCGTAGATCCGGGGACCGTCCTGCGCGTTGTACGTGCTGGCGAAATCGCTCCCCGCCCGCCCCTGGCCGTACCCCAGGGAGATCACCAGGTACGAGCCCGGCGCGAGCGCGCTTGGACGAACGTGCTCACGATGCCCTGCGCGGTCTCGGCGTCGACGAAGTGCAGCACGCAGGCCAGCACGACGCACGCGGGCGCGTCCAGGTCGAATCCGGCCGCGCGGATCTCGTCGTTGGTGAGGACACCCTTCGGGTCGCGCATGTCCCCGAACACGGCGACCACCCCGGGGAGCCCGCCATTGAGCAGTGTCTGATTAAGCAGTGTCTGGCAGTGCCGCACGGCTATCGGATCGTGGTCTACGTACGCCACCATCGCGTCGGGCATGACCGCGCGGGCTGCCTCGTGGGTGGCCCGCCACGCAGGCTCGGCGCCCGGCGTCCGCACCGGGGAGGTGGGCAGCCCCGAGCCGACGTCGAGGAACTGCCGCACGCCGTGCCCGGCCACGTAGGTGACGGCGCGGGTCTGGAACCGCTTGTTGTCCAGCGCCTGCTCAGCGACGTTGGGGCGGAGCTGCCGCACGGCCTCGGCCGCCTTGCGGTCGACCTCGAAGTTGTCTCTGCCGCCGAGCCAGTAGTCGTACATGCGCGCTACGTTCGGCTTGCTCGGGTCAAAGGGCGGCGTTGTCATCACGAGGAAGTATATGAGGCTGTCCGGGCCGCCCCCCGGCTAATCAGCTGTCGAGGGTCTTCAGCTCCCGGCGCATCACCTTGCCGGTAGAGGTCTTGGGCAGGTCGGGCACGAACCGGACCGAACGGGGCCGCTTGTACGCGGCCAGGTGCGGCCGGCAGTGCTCGATGACCTCCGCCTCGGTCGCAGTGGCGCCGGGACGCAGCACCACATAGGCCCGGGCCAGCTCGCCGAGCGCGTCGTCCGGCACCGAGCCGACGGCGACCATGGCCACCGCGGGGTGACCGGCCACGACGCGCTCGATTTCGGCCGGGTAGACGTTGAAGCCGCCCGTGATGATGAGGTCCTTCCTGCGGTCGACGACGAAGTAGTGGCCCTCCTCGTCCCGGGTGGCGATGTCGCCGGTGTGCATCCAGCCGTCGGGTTCGATCGCGGCCCGCGTAGCCGGCTCGTTGCCGTAGTAGCCGAGCATGACCAGCGGCCCGCGGATCATCAGCTCGCCGGGCTCGCCGTCGGGCACGGTGATGCTCGCGTCGCCGAGCGCGGCGACGCGAGCCTCCGTCCCAGGGAGCGCGAAGCCTATCGAGCCGTGAACGTTCGGCATGTAGCTGACATTGGCGGTGCCCGCGCCGCCCAGCTCGGTCATCCCCCACAGCTCGAGCAGCGGAGCGCCGGACCGGCGCTCCCATTCGGCCATCTTGGCCACCGGCATGGTCTGGCCGCCCACCGCGCAGATCCGCAGCGAGGACAGGTCGGTGCCGGGCAGGGACCGGTCGGCGAGCATCATCGCGTACATGGTCGGCACGCCGTCGAAGACGGTCGCGCGATGACGCTCGATGGCGGCCAGGGCTTCGGCGGGATCGAAGCGCTCCATCATCACCAGCGTGGCGCCAGCCATGAAGGTGCCGTTCATCACCACGTTGCCGTAGACGTGCGGCAGCGGCAGGGCGTTGAGCATCACGTCGCGATCGGTCCTCGTCTGGACCGCGAACAGGGCCGCGCTGTTGAGGAAGACGGCCCGGTGCGACTGCATCGCCCCCTTGGGGTGGCCGGTGGTGCCGGAGGTATAGCCGATGGTCGACATGTCCGCGGGAGCCGGCCTGGGTACGTCCGGTGCCGCCGCGGGGTGGCTGAGCAGTTCCTCGAACGAGGTAACGCCACTGCCCGCCGGGCCGAAGCTGATGACCCGGTGCAGGGTCGGCACGGATCTGGTCAGGCCGGCGATCACCGCCGCCTTGTCGCCCGAGGTGAAGATCGCCGCGGCGCCGCAGTCGTTGAGGACGAAGGCCACCTCTTCCGCGGTGAGCATCACGTTGATCGGGTTGACCACGGCTCCGGCGCGCAAGGCGGCGTGGTAGGCGACCACCCATTCCCACCGGTTGGGCGAGTAGAGCGAGACGCGGTCGCCGGGCCGCACCCCGATGTCGTGCAGGCCGCCGGCCACCCGGTCACACAGGTCATCGAGTGCCTGGTAGGTCAGCGTCCGCCCGGCGGCGATGAGAGCCGTCTTGGACCCGAACCGCCGGGCCGCCCGGGTCACGATCGAGCCCAGGTCGGCCGTGATCGGGCCAGCCTCAGCCGCCGTCCGGGCCGCTATCCGGTCGTGTCCAGGCGCGATGATCGCCTCGGTCATGATCCCCCCTCCCAGGACCCTGTGTTACCGCCATCTAGCCGTCCGGCGGCCGGCTTGTCAAGGGGCGCCTCGCCCGGACCTGGTCCTTGACAAGGCGGTCCGTTACCGTGGATCAAAACTCCTGCCCCAGCGAGTACAGCGATCCACGGTAACGTGCGCTGTGACCCTGGGGGCTAGTGATACCGCGGGGAGGCGTGCCGTCCACGGCCAGGGCCGCAGCGGACTGGGCGCGTCGTCATCACGTGGTCCCGGTAGCTACCGCCCCAGGTAGGCGCGCTTGAGCTCCTCGTCGCGCAACAGCTCCCCGGCCGCGCCCTCGAGCACGATTTCCCCGGTGGACAGCACGTAGCCGCGGTCGGCGATGGACAGCGCCATGGTCGCGTTCTGCTCCACCATCAGGACCGCGACGCCAGCGGCGTGGATGGTCTTGATGATCTGGAAGTTCTGCAGGACCAGCGCGGGCGACAGCCCCATCGACGGCTCGTCCATCAGCAGCAGCCGCGGGTGGGACATCAGCGCCCGGCCCATCGCGACCATCTGCTGCTCGCCGCCGGACAGCGTGCCAGCCAGCTGGCTCCGCCGTTCGAGGAGCCGGGGGAACAGCTCGTGGATCCGGTCGAAGTCCTCGGCGAGCGACTCGCCCTTGCGCAGGACCGCGCCGAGTTCCAGGTTCTCCCGCACCGTCAGCTGGCCGAACAGGCGGCGGTTCTCCGGCACGATGGCGATCCCGGCGGCGATGCGCCGCGGCACCGGCCATTGCGTCACGTCCTGGCCGTTCAGCCACACCCGGCCGGATCGCGGCCGGACGATCCCCAGGACGGTCTTGAGCGTCGTCGACTTGCCGGACGCGTTCCCGCCGAGCAGGCAGACCAGCTCACCCTCGTCGACGTGCAGCGAGATCCCCTCCAGGATCCGCATCTGGCCGTAGTAGGTGGTGACCTGGTCCAGCCTGAGTAGCTCGCTCATGCTGTGTTCCCCGCTCGCCTGCGGGGCGCTCATCCGGCGCCCGCCAGGTCTTCGGGATGGCGGCCCATGTAGGCCTCGACGACGGCGGGATGGCCCGCGACCTGGTCGAAGCCGCCCTCGGCGATCTTGACGCCGTGGTCGAGCGCGACCACCCGGTCCGAACAGCCCGACACCACGTGCATATCGTGCTCGATGACCAGGATCGCCACCCCCCGCTCGTCCCGGAGCTGGGCGATCAGCTCGGTGACCTCGTGCGTCTCGGCCGGGTTCATCCCGGCGGCCGGCTCGTCCAGCAGTAGCAGCCGCGGCCGGGTGGCCAGCGCCCGGGCCATCTCCAGCCGCCGCCGGTTCGCGTACGACAGCGAGTACGCGGGCTGGTCCCAGCGGTACCCGGCGAGCCGCTGGCCGAAGAACGAAAGCACGTCCTCGGCCAGCGCCCGGACCTCGCGTTCCTCGCGCCGGGCCCGCGGCAGCCGCAGCACCGACTCCCACGGCATCGCCTTGGTCCGGCCGTAGGTCGCGGCCATCACGTTCTCGATCACCGACATGTTCATGAACAGCCGCAAGGTCTGGAACGTGCGCGCGATCCCCAGCCGGGCGATGACATGGGGCGGACGGCCCGCGATCGACTCCCCGGCGAACCGGACGTCGCCCTCGCTCGGCTGGTACACGCCGGTGATCACGTTGAAGACCGTGGTCTTGCCCGCGCCGTTCGGCCCGATCACGCTGACCACTTCCCGGTCGCCGACCCGCAGATCCAGCTCGGACAGGGCCAGCAGGCCGCCGAAGGACAGGGATAGGTGATCCAGCTCGAGAACGTGGGCGGCCGCCTCGGGCGCGGCGCTCACGTCGCGACCTCGACGCGCCGCTGCCCGAGCAGTCCCTGCGGCCGGGCGTTCATCATCACGATCAGGATCGCACCGATCATGAGCTGCCGGGTGATCGCTGGCTCCACCACCAGCCTGGTCTCCCACACGAACGAGGCAAGGTAGATGGCCGGCGCCAGCAGGATCGTCCGCCACCCGCTGCTGACCTGCACCAGCGCAACGAGCAGGCAGATCAGCAGCACGAATCCGTAGTTCCCCGGGACCTGCGGACTGGCCGGGACGATCACCCAGTCGCGCAGCGCGCTGGCGATCCAGCCGCCCGACTGCGGGCCGCCGGCCACGGCGCTCGCCGACACGGCCGCGGCGATGGCATGCGCCGCGAAGCCGAGGGCGATCGTCGCGGCCAGGACGGCGCCCAGCCTCCGCCACGGGCGCAGCCGGGCCAGCAGGGTCAGCAGCACCAGCCCGTAGAACAGGTAGCCGGCCTCGGCCGGGCTGCGCAGCAAGCCGTCGTAGATGACCATCACCACCAGTGCGCCGGTGACCGCGCCCGCGATGCTGCCGGCACCGCCGAGGATAAGCCCGGCGTAGATCAGGATCAGGATCGGCGTGTCGAAGTCGGTAGGGAACACGCTCGCCTGCTGTGCCGCGTAGATCGTCCCGGCCAGCGCCGCGACCATGGCGCCGCAGGCGAACGCCAGGAGCTTGACCCGGTTGACCGGGATGGTCATCGCGGCCGCCGCCAGCGGGTCCTCGCGGACCGCGCGCCAGGCCCGCCCGGTGCGCGAGGTGTCGAGCAGCCGCAGCACCGCCATCGTGACCACCAGCACGATGACCAGCAGGTAGTAATAGCCGGCGTTGGTCGTCAGCTGGACCCCGAAGGCCCGGATCGGGTCGATCCCGGTGATCCCGTTGGGGCCGCCGAGCTTGCTCGGGGCCACGTTGTTGGTGAACTCGACGAACGCCTCGCCCAGGAACAGCGTCACGATGGCCAGGTAGTCGCCGATCAGCCGCCGCGACGGCAGCCCCACGCCCAGGCCGAGGACCGCCGCGCCGAGCATCACGACCGGCAGCGACACGTAGGCCGGGAGGTGGATGCCCGCGCTGCCGAGCTGGGCCGAGGAGAGCAGCGCGAACCCGTACGCACCGAAGCCGAAGAACGCGATGAAGCCCAGGTCGAGCAGCCCCGCCCAGCCCACCACGATGTTCAGTCCCACCGCCAGCAGCGCGATCACCAGCGCGTCGATCCCGACCTGGAGCTGGAAACCGCCGAGGCCGAGCAACGGCAGCGCCAGCCCGGCCAGCCCGGCGACCGCCAGCCTGGGCCACCAGCCGATCGTCTCGGCGGCCCGCTGCGCGCGGCCCAGCCAGGACGGCAGGTACTCGCGCCGGCGCGCCTGCCGCGCCACCCACTCGTCGGCCCCGACCTGCGGCCCGACGTGTCCCTGCGGATCCACGCTCATCGGCGGTCAGACCTTCTGCAGCTGGGCCTGGCCGAGCAGCCCGCTCGGCCGCAGCAGCATCACGATGATCAGGAGCGCGAATACCAGCAGGTTGGAGTACGTCGAGGAGATGTAGCCGATGGTGAACGATTCCGCCAGGCCGATGAGCAGGCCGCCGAGCATCGCGCCGGGCAGCGAGCCGATCCCGCCGACCACGGCCGCGGTGAACGCCTTGAGCCCGGCGATGAACCCGATCGTGTTCGTCACCTGGTTGAACAGCAGCCCGGCCATGACGCCGGCCACGCCCGCCAGGGCCGAGCCGAGGAAGAACGTCGCCGCGATGATGAAGTTCACGTTGATGCCCAGCATCTCGGCGGCCTCGCGGTCGGCCGCCACCGCCCGCATCTGCTTGCCGAGCCGGGTCCGGTTGACGAGCAGCCGCAGGCCGCCCATCAGGGCAATGCCCAGCACCAGCACCATGATCTGCACGCTGTCGATGGTGACCGACCCGATCCGGATGCCGCTGGAGAGCGAGATGAACTCCGAGGTGTTGTAGACGCGGTACTGGGCGCCGAACAGCAGCAGGGCCGCGCTCTCCAGGAAGAACGAGATGCCGATCGCGGTGATCAGCGGCGCGATCCGCGGCGCGTCGCGCAGCGGCCGGTAGGCGAACCGCTCGATCGCCACCCCCAGGCCGCCGACCAGGGCCGCCGCCAGCACGAACATGATCAGCAGCAGCAGCGGTACCGGGATGGACAGGTGCGCGGCGCCGCCGAACCACTGGATCACGAAGAAGCCGATGAACGCGCCGACCATGTACAGGTCGCCGTGCGCGAAGTTGAGCAGCTTCAGCACCCCGTACACCATCGAGAAGCCGAGGGCGACCAGCGAATACAGCGCGCCCGTGGTGACGCCGTTCACCAGCTCCTGAAAGAAGAAGCTCATCCGGCGCGACTCCCGCCCGTCACCCTCACGGCGCGCTCCGCCGCGGGCGCCAGGATGGCCCGTGCCCGCGGCGGAGCGACTGCCTCATGTCAGCCGATCAGGAGCTCGGGATCAGCTGGTACTTGCCCGCCGAGCTGATCTTGAACAGGAAGAACTTGCCGTTGGTCAGGTCGCCGTGTGAGTCGAAGGAAATCGGCTGGCCCAGGATCGAGGTCGATTCGTTCGTCTGCTTGATCGCGGCCAGCACGTTGCTGCGGCTCGGGGTCTGGCCCGCCTTGCAGACCGAGGCGATCGCCTCGTCGATGACGTGCGTGGCCGCGAAGACCGGCGGACCGAACGTGCCGAACGACCCGTACTTCGACTGCGCGGCCGACGCGATCGCCGAGTCGGCCGGGATCGCGGTGATGTCCGGTCCGAACGAGGACACGTACGAGCCGGCGATGGTGAAGGTACCGGGGGAGAACAGCCCGTCCGTGCCGAAGACGACGGCCTTCTTGTGCTGCTGGGCCAGGTTCCGGCCGAACTGCTGCGCGTTGGCCGCCACCTGCCAGGGCAGGACCACCACCGACGTGGCGGGCGTGACCTTGGAGACCAGCGAGGAGAAGTCGGTCACCTTCTGCGAGACGGACTCGTGGTCGACCTTGATCCCGGCCGCCGCCAAGACCGGCGTCATGGCGCTGACCAGGCCGGTCGAGTAGGCCTCCTGGTCATCGACGATCATCAGCGACTTCGGGTGCAGGGTCTTCACGATGTAGTTCGCGTCCTGCGGGCCCTGCACGCTGTCCTTCGACACCACCCGGAAGAACGTCGGGTACTTTCCGGTCGTCAGCGCCACGGCGGTCGCCGACCCGGTGATGAAGGCCATCCGGGCCCGGGTCATGGGACCGCCGACCGCCTCGATTTCCTGGCTGCCGGCCGGGCCTGCCACGGCGACGATGTCCGAGTTCGAGATGAACTGCTGGGTCACGGTCGTCGCCTGCGCGGGCTGCAACTGCGTATCGCCCTGCACGAGCGAGATCTTGGTCTTGTTCGCCGCGTTGTCCATCGACAGCGCGAGCTCGGCGAAGTGCAGCTGCTCGGTGCCGAGGGGTGCCACCGGACCGGTGATCGGGCCCTCGAACCCGATCGACGTGGTACACGACTTGGTGCTGGCGGAGCTGCCGGTGGATCCGCCGCTCGCGGTGCTGCTACCGCTGCTACTGCAACCGGCCACGGCGAGCGAGCCAACGGCCGCCGCGGCTAGGACCAGGCGTCCCTTCATGGGATACGCCTCCATTCCCGGGAATAACTCACGATGTAGGAATCATTCTGCGCGCACCGCACGCGGGCTGGCGATACGCCGCCAGAACGGCTGCCCGGGGAGGTCTTGCGCCGCGGCGCTGCGTTCGACCACACTCGATACGCCCTCCCCAGTGGCCGAATTCGTAACGCTGATCAAACCATTGCGGTTTATGCCAAGGCAAGGGGACTAGTGTGAGACGGGCTGGCAGTTGTGAAGTCGATATCAATGAGGGCGCGTTTCCCAGGGGAGGGAGCTTCCGTGGCCGAAGTGCTCGGTGTTAGCCAGGACCACGGCGCTAGCCAGGACCACGGCGCGAGCCTGGACGTGGCGGCCATCCGGGCCCGCTTCTCGTCGCTGCGGCAGGGTTTCGCCTTCTTCGACGCTCCCGGCGGCACCCAGGTACCCGACGAGGTGGGCGACGCGATCGCGGCGGCGCTGCGGAAGGCGAGCGCGAACCTGGGCGCGGGCTATGCCACCAGCGTGCGCGTCGGGAAGATCCTGGAAGAGGCCGATCGCAAGGCGGCCAGGTTCCTCGGCTGCGAGCCGCACGAGGTGATCTTCGGGCCGAACATGACCACGCTGAACTTCGCGCTGTCCCGGACCGCCGCCCGGGCGTTCCGGCCCGGCGACGAGATCCTGGTGTCCTGCCTGGACCACGACGCCGGGGTCGCCCCCTGGCTGGAGATCGCTCACGACCGGGACCTGGTCGTCCGGCACGTCGCGCTGCACGACGACACCACGCTCGACTTCGCGGACCTGGAGCGCAAGCTCGGGCCGCGCACCAAGGTGGTGGCGTTCGCCTGGGCCTCGAACGCGGTCGGGACCGTCACCGACGCCCGGCGGGTATGCCAGCTCGCGCACGACGCCGGGGCGCTCGCCTGGGTGGACGCGGTCCACTACGCGGCGCACGAGCCGATCGACGTCCGCGCCGTCGGCGCCGACATGCTCATCTGCTCGCCGTACAAGTTCTGCGGGCCGCACCTCGGCGTCGCCTGCGGCCGGGCCGAGGTGCTCGGGCAGTGGCGGCCGTACAAGGCGCGCCCGGCGCCCACCAGCCCGCTGGGGCGCAGCTTCGAGACCGGCACGCAATCGTACGAGCTGCTGGCCGGGTTCAACGCGACCATCGACTACCTGGACTCGATCGGGGGCTTCGCCGCGATCGCCCCCTACGAGCGCGCGCTGGGCCAGCGGTTCCTCGACGGCCTGTCCGCCGCGGTCACCGTCTACGGGCGGCCCGGGATGGACGGCCGGGTGCCGACGTTCCTGGTCAACGTGGACGGCGTGGCCGCCGAGGAGGTGGCCGCGCGGCTGGCCGCTGAGCAGATCGGGGTCTGGGCGCACGACTCGTGGTACTCGCTCGGCCTGTACCAGGGCCTCGGCTACGCCGACAAGTCGGTCCGCATCGGCTTCATCCACTACAACACCGCCGACGAGGTCGACCGCCTGGCCGAGACCCTCAACGCCCTGCGGTTATCCGGGCTATCCCGGGGATCCGGCGAGGATCTCGGCGAGCTTGCCCAGGTTGATGTTGCCGCCGGAGACCACGCACACGACCTTCCCCGAACCGGCCCGGCCGGAGAGGGCGGCGGCCAGCGCCAGCGCGCCCGCGCCTTCCGCGATCACCCGGGCCCGCTCGGCCATCAGCCGCACCGCCGCCGCGGCCTCGGCGACGGTGACGGCCAGGGCGCCATCGACCAGCGGCCGGACCAGCGGCCACATGCTGTCGAGCACGCGCCGGCTGCCGGACCCGTCCACGAACGAGGCGCGGTAGTCGACGTCGACCGGGTGCCCGGCGGCCATCGCGGCGGCCAGTGCGGCACCGGTTTCGGGCTCGGCGGTGAAGATCTTCGTCTCCGGCCGCAGCGCCTTGATCGCGCTGGCGATGCCGACGGTCAGGCCGCCGCCGCCATACGGGATCACCACCGCGTCCGGGCCGGGCAGGTCTTCGAGGATCTCCAGGCCGATCGTCCCGTTTCCGGCCATCACCCCCGGGTCCTGCACCGGGTGCACGAACAGCCCCTCGGCACCGTCCACGTGGCCGGTGACGATCACGTTCCACCAGTCGTCATAAGGCAGCTTCAGCACCTGCCCGCCGAGGCGGGCGATCGCGGCCAGCTTCGCCTCGGGGGCGTGCTCGGGCACGGCGATGATGGCCGGCACGCCGAGCGCGCGCGCGGCCCAGGCGACCCCCTGGGCCATGTTCCCCGCGCTCGCCGTGACCAGGCCCTTGGCCCGGGCGCTTGGCGGCGCGAGCATCACGGCGTTCGTCGCGCCGCGGATCTTGAACGAGCTGATCGGCTGGAGGTTCTCCAGCTTGAGGTAGATCTCTGCGGGGGCGTCGTCGACCGGCAGCCGCACCAGCGGGGTCCGGGTCGCGGTGCCCGCGATCCGCTCGCGCGCCGCCTCGATCTCGGCCAGTGCGATCACAGCTCGACCTCCGTGCCCAGGCCCCGCGCCCGGGCCGCGGCCACGGCGGTCTCGGCCGCCGCCAGGTCCTCGACGGCGATGCCCAGCGACCGGAACAGGGTCAGTTCCCCGTCGTCCCGGCGGCCTGGCGCACTGCCCGTGAGCACCTCGCCGAGTTCGGCGCGGATATGCTCCTCGCCGGTGATCGCGCCCTCGCGGACGGCGAGCTGGAACTCGCCGGCCTCGTTGCGCACGGACTCGCGGCTGTCGCAGAACAGCGCGCTCGCCGCGACCGTCGCGGTGTCGATCTCGCGCGCCCGCGGGGTGCTGGCGCCGACCGCGTTGACGTGGGCCCCGGGCTTGAGCCAGGCGCGGGCGAAGACCGGCTCGCGCGCGTTGGTCGCCGCGACGACGACATCGGCGCCGCGGACCGCGTCCTCGGCGCTGGGCGCCACGGTCACCTCGAAGCGCTCCTGGCCGGCCGCGTCGGCCACGGCCTGCGCGTGGGCGCGGGTGGGCGCGTAGATGCGCACGTGCTCGAAGCCACGCACGGGAGCCAGTGCCTCCAGGTGTGCCCGCCCCTGGACGCCGGCCCCGAGTATTGCCAGCGTGCGAGCGTCCGTCCGGGCAAGCGCACCGGTCGCGACCGCGGTGACCGCCGCGGTACGGATCTCGGTGATCGCGGAGGCGTCCAGGATCGCGGTGGGCACGCCGGTCTCGCCGTCGAACAGCGTGACGGTGCCCTGGTGCGCGTCCAGGCCGCGGGCAGGGTTGCCCGGGATCACGCAGATCGACTTGAGCGCGAACACCGCCCCGCCGTCCGCCTGTGCCCCGCGCCAGCTTGGCATCAGCCCCATGAACCCGGCGGCCCCGGGCGCCGCCATGATCGAGCGGAGCGGCATGTAGGTCTCGCCCCTGGCCCGCGCCGCCAGCACCGCGGCCATCGACCCGGCGCAGGCCCGCGGCGGGAGTGCGGCCACCACATCGCGGTGGCTGAGAACGAGCA
>WNFY01020000.1_pt1 | contig 11480 bp, 8 predicted proteins | sample 5400091 | NCBI WGS metagenome assembly WNFY01 (sample SAMN13153364, study PRJNA577476) | soil metagenome | isolation source: 60 cm soil or saprolite under grassland replicate 1 | place: USA:California | collected 2016-06-15
CCCCAAGCGTGATGACTCTGCGAGTCAGAGAAGAGGATGAAAATGGGATACAATAGCCATGAGATCGATGTGTAGAGGTCGACACACTTTGGTGGTCCAACCCCGTCCCCCAAGCTGACCCAGGTGCGTCCAGCAGAGCTGATTGTCGCCACGTCGCAAGCCGTGAGCACGCGTAGGAAATTTGTATCGTACTTCGCACCCCTCATCGGTCTCACCCACAACAAAGAAGGGGCGTCCAGAGAGGAGTGTGCTGCTATGCAAGTAGTCTATGAGCGGTGCTGCGGCTTAGATGTGCATAAAAAGACGGTTGTTGCGTGTATTTTGATTGCCCTGGCCAGCGGAGAGGTGCAGCGGCATATCCGAACCTTCTCCACCATGACAGTCGGGCTCTTAGCGCTTTCCGACTGGTTGGAGAGCATGAGCATCAATGTGATCGCCATGGAATCAACCGGGGTGTATTGGAGACCGGTTTTTAACTTGTTAGAGGAAGGTCGTACCGTCATCCTGGTCAATGCCCAGCATATGAAGGCCATTCCTGGCCGCAAGACGGATATTAAAGACAGCGAGTGGCTCGCCGATTTACTGCGTCATGGGCTCCTCAAAGCCAGTTTCATTCCCCCCGCCCCTATTCGCGAGCTGCGCGATCTGACCCGATACCGCAAGACGTTAGTGCAAGAACGGGCTGATGAGGTCAATCGACTGCATAAAGTCTTAGAAACGGCCAATGTGAAGCTGACGGCAGTGGCAACCGATGTGCTGGGCAAGAGCGGACGTGCGATGCTCGACGCACTGGTGAAGGGAACCACTGACCCTGAGATCCTGGCCGAGCTCGCCCGTGGCAGATTACGCCAGAAGCTTCCGCAATTGCAAGAGGCCCTCGATGGTCGGGTTGAGGCCCATCATCGTCTGCTGCTCAAACATATCCTGGCTCATGTTGCTTTTCTGGAGCAAACCCTGGAGCAATTGCAACAGGACATTGAAGAGCGCCTCCCGCCTTTTGAGGATGCCATGACCTTGCTGATGAGTATTCCTGCGATTGCCGAGCTTGCTGCCGCCACTATTCTGGGGGAAATTGGTGATGATATGTCGCGTTTTCCCTCGGCCAAACACTTGGCGTCGTGGGCAGGGGTCAGCCCCGGGAACAAGCAAAGTGGAGGCAAACGGCTCAATGGGAAGACGACGAAAGGCAATAACACCCTGCGGGCCATTCTGACAGAAGTCGTCTGGGTGCTCTCGCATATGAAAGATAACTACCTTTCTGCTCAATATCATCGTCTGGCACGTCGGCTGGGCAAGAAGAAGGCAGCCATGGCCGTAGCCCACAGTCTCCTGGTCATTATCTATCATATTCTTTCCACCAAGAAGCCCTCTTCTCTGTCCGGGAAGAGAACTATGCTTCTCATCGTCAAAGGCTATTGGGTATCCGTGCTCCTACGGTCTATCATTCGCATGTAGGGCATGTATTGTCATGTAGGGGCATGCAAAGGGGTGATGTCGCCATGCTCTTCCATTCATCGGCATCCCGTGGTTGCTGCGTAGTGGTCGGTGAGAAGCGAGGCCAGTTCCTGACTGTTTATACTTCTCTCTCTTACTACGTCTTTAATATATGTTACCCTTCATTCGTCTCTCTATCATGTCTCTGGTCAGTGGGACTGCATCGTCTCTCTTTAGAGAAGGCAGAAGACGAGAGGGCGTTACTGTTTTGGCTTCTTGCCCTTCCTGATCTGGAGGAAGGGAGAATTGATGACGAGCGGTGGCTCCTTGGGAGTGAGCCCTAGTGCACGCATGTCTTGACGCTCCTTTTCGTTGAGCACGGACAGGCGTCCGATGCGTTCGGTGAGGGTCGGGATGCTTCTGTCGATCTCGCCCCGTCGGTTGAGTTCCTCGTCCATACGGCGAAGCTGATGTTCGAGCGCTGGCCCTTGCCCCAACAACACGGCGAACTCATCGCGATCTAACACGCGCTGCTTCTGTTGTGCGACATCGTTCACAGGGGTTCGCTCTTCCATCCCATGCTTCCAGGCAACCGGCAGCCACAAGAAGTTTCCCGTCGCGCAGAGCAGCGGGGCGAAAGGCACGTGGTCGGGAAAGTCCGTGGTTTCTTCTTCCGTGATGCTTTCTGCATTGTAGTCATATAAGAAGTGCGCCAAGAACGGCAGGAGTTCGTGGATGCGTTCGGGAGTCAGTACCGCTTCAGGCAGTATGAGCGTTGACCCATCCCAGTCGATCTGACCTGCCTTGCGGTACTGAAAGGTTTCTGGAACCCTGAGCGTGAGCGGCGGAGGGTCAAAGCGTTTGAGGGCTTTCTTGTACTCCTCGTAGCAATGTTCCACCAGCTGGTGTTTCAGTTCGCCCGGCCAGGCTTGCGACAGTGGAGCCTCCTCTTTCTTTCGGGCGGGCTGATAGTAGCTCCTGTCGTAGTAGTAGCCACTGAAGGACCACTCTCCATACGTTTCGCGGTATTCGCGGTCCCACTTTGCGAGGAGCTGCATTCTTTGTCGCGGCGAGAAGCTGACGGTTGCCCACACGTAGGCCGCTATGTAATAGATCAGCCAGATGAGGCCGAGAACCATGTGTGGTGCAGCGATAAAGTCTAAGAGGTTGGGGAATGACCCGGCCACATGCCACCAGGGAATCCGGTGGATGAGCCACACTCCTATTGCCCCGAGCCAGGGGAGTATCCACGCGCCAACTGCGAACGTCAGGAAGCCGCCCAGGCAACTGGCGATTGCCAGCTTGCGCACCACCGCCAGGCGGAGATGGCGCTTTTCGAGCGTCTTCGTCGAGAATGTGTTCATCGTCCTCTCTTTCTCTATGCCTGAATCGACCCTTCGCCTTCATCCCAGTCATATTGCTCGTCAGCCGCATCAGCCGTCTCAGCCTGTACTGGTGGAGGCGCTGGCGGCGAAGGTGACACTGGTGGAGATGGAGGCGCTGCATCGACGATCTGTAGTGAGGTGGTAAGCCCATGAGCGGCCTGCTGCTGTGTCAGCCACTGCTTCCGATTTTGCTCCAGGCGTTCCGCTTCCAGGCGTTCCGCCTCTTCGCGTACCGCACGCTTGAGCGGGTGATCGGCAGGGACCGCACTCCAGTCGATCTGCCCCCACAACGAATCCGCCTTCGGGGACAATGTTCCCGCTTTCTCTTTCGGTGTGGCGGGTGCGCGTGGTTTCCGTGGCCTTGGGGAAGTCTTCTTTGGTGTCTGGGTTCCTCCTGACGGTGCGGAAGTCGCTGCCTGCTGAGTTGCCTTGAGCTTGCGTTGGGCCTTCGCCAGTCGTTTCTTTTCTTGGGCCGCTGCGATGGCATTGAGCTCCTGCTGTTCCTCGGCAGTGATGACACGCTTGCTCTCCCAGACGGTACGCGGCTGCGCAGCTTCCAGCCCAAGTGTCAGCAGTCCGGCCAGTGGGCAAGCCAGGAGCCAACGGAGGAGCGTGCTCGAAGGGACAGGAGGGAAGATCGTTGTGCCACCGAGCCAAGCAAGAAACGGCAGGTGGAGCCCGTGGGCCAGCGTCACGAAGATCGCGGTCCAAAACGCGGCCAACGGACTGTGAAACACCACAATGGGCAGGTACCACAGTAGGGATGCGATGGCTTTCCCATTGACTATCGCCCAGCGCTTTTCTGCTTGCCATGACGAGCCTGCAGTATCAACTTGCGTGGTGTGCGCATAGAAAATCATCGGGCCCAAGAGATAGAACGCCAGCAGGAGCCCTGCTCGTCTGACAAACGGATGAAGCCGTCCAGATTGCAGCTTGCTGGGTGAAGACGTAGCGGGTGTTTGTGGCGATCCAGGATCGGGAGGATGCATCGTGCTCATTCGTCCTCCTCTTCTTCGATTTTTTCTTCGAGCAGCAAGATGCGGATACGTTTGCGCTCCGCATTCGTCTGCAGGTAGTCCCGACGGGCAGCGACAATGGTATCGTAGACTTCCTGGCTGCCGCAGAAGTACCAGGCGAAGTCGTAATTCCGCAGGAGCGAGGGCAGGATACCCTCGCCGAGCCGTGCGAACTGTTTCCGGCTGAGCTCGACTTCTACGGCAATGCGTTGCTTCGCTTTGAGGGGGATGTCTTCGATCACAACATCGCCACGCTTGAAGGGAAATGACCCGTCGGCTTTTACGACCAGCACGCCGTCGGGGCGATGTGCCCGGATCATATTGGGGTCTTGCTTGAGCTGTTCGTAGAGAATGGCACGCTCGCAGAGCCAGTCATGTTTCGGGGCATCTGCACTCCCGCGTGCCAGGGCGAGACGTCGTTTATTGACCTGGTAGGCGTGCGCCGTCGGGAGCAACCGTTTGCGCTTCTCTGGGAAGGGGATCTCGTTCCAGTCGAGCCCGAGGTTACGCAGCCCTGCCTCATTGATCCTGACCCAGAGCGGCATGTCTTCCCACGCTTTCCACGTTTCGACGTAGCCTTGCTTCTTTTCCCACTTGCGCACCAACTCGGCGATGGCGTGGAGACGCTTCTTTCGATCGCGTGGCCAGCCGACATCATCGCGTTTGCCACCTCGCGGCTTCTTGGGCGCTGGTTGCCCTTCCGGTGGAGCTTCAGGAGGCTCATTGGTCGCAGGTCTCAGTTCCGGGTCAGCGAAGTCGGCCAGGTGATCGAGGCACAGAAACGTTTGTTGCGCAACGATCAGCTGAAGCCGATGATCGCGCCGAGTATATTCGTAGCTCCCATAGTCGGAGCGACGTTGTTCTTCTCTGGGTTGTGACCTGCTGCGTGTGCTGGCCATAGGGTCGTCGTACTGCCTTTCGTTCTAGCCGCATGGGCTTGCATGATGGACGATTATGTCAAGTATATCAAAGTGTATCAAGGTGGTGAACACCCGCTTCCTTCTTCTCGTTGGCTGGTTGAAAATCGTTGGAACGTGCGTTCAGAAACACCATCCTGTCTATCAACGACGCGAAGAGTTTGCTGTCGGTCACATGGTGAGGAACAGCGAGGCATGCGCTGGGATGTACCCATGTAAGGGCAAGCAAGGCCATGTAGTGTCATGCATAAGTATGAAGAGGGATGGAAGCGTCATGTAGCCGCAGGATAAGGCATTCCCAGGAGCGGGAATGAAGCAGCACGGGAAGCGTGCGTAGATGCTGACTATTTTTATTCCTTCTCTCTCTATCTGTTGTTTTCCAGGTGATCATTCTTTCCTCCCTGGAATGGGTCGGGAAGGATTCCTGTAAATGAGCACGATCGTCGTCTTATGGCCCATAGGATGTAAATATTGGAATGAAATGGGCGAATTGTTAAAAATTTTGATAATTAAATGGGTAAGCAAGCAATCAGTGCGGAATGGGAAGAGAAGCCGAATGAGCCAATTTCCCCTCATTTCTTGCAAAAAATTTTGCACACTAGTGCTCGTTTTACCGCCCACTTAAACAAATTTAAGGTACCTTGGAAAAGGATAAGAGGGCTCAATCGGCTCAGCACCTGGGTGCGTGAGAGAAATAGCTCTCTTCTCTACACTTTTCTCGCGCTTTCTGGGGTACCGTGAAGGGCGCTCTGGCGCGGTTCGCGAGTGAAAGCTTAAATTTGTCAGCCAATCAGCATTTATACATAGCCTGGAACGAATTTACACCCGCCTGTACTGAGCTCGACTATGGTTGCGTACTAGGCAGATGAAAGGCGTACAGTTTGGTGTCCCAGGAGCTAATATAGACAACGCCATTGACAACCGCCGCTGAGGAGAAGATATGATCAGTGGTATCCCCTACCCAGAGTATCTTGCCCGTGGTAGCATCGCAGGCATACCCTTGCCAGTAGTTACATCGAGGGCATAGAGCTGCATGTCGGCTGAGCCAACATACACGATGCCATTAGCCACGGTGGGCGAAGAATTGACACGACTGCCGATGTGTGTAGACCAAGTGGGAGCACCGGTGGTAGCATTCATGGCATACAGCTTGCCATCAGTAGAGCCGATGTAAAGGATGCCATTAGATATAGCTGGCGAGGACACGATGTACGAAGCAGTGGGAGTGGCCCAGAGGACCTTGCCAGTAGTGGCATCAAGAGCATAGACCTTCGTATCAAATGAGCCAAAGTAGACGATGTCATTGACGACTACTGGCGATGAGTAAATTTGATTGCCGATAGGCGCTATCCAGCGTGGGTTGCCGCTGGTAGCATCAAGGGCATAGAACTTCCCATCGGTGGAGCCGAAGTAGACAACACCTTTACTGACCGTGGGCGAAGAGTAGACGCGATCACCAGCAGAAACGGCCCACAACAATGTGCCGTTCGTCGCATTGAAGGCATAGAGTTTATGGTCATCGGAGCCAAGGTAGACAATACCATTAGCAACGGCCGGTGAAGAATTAATAGTATTCCCGGTTTTAGCTGTCCAATACGGCTTTAAGTGAGCCACAGTGGTAGGCGACAGTGTCTGCTCAAAGGGATTGAAGTGTGTACGCTGTGAATCGAAACCAAAACCAGCAAAGTCAGTGGGAGTGGGATTAGGAATAACAGACCTGGTGGGAGCAGTAGGAGTGGCAGGAAGAGCAGTCGTGGTGGGAGCAGATTGAGTACGCAACAGCCATGCGACAGTAGCTCCTAGTGCGCCGACTCCGACCAGCCCTGCCAGTCCTATCAGGGCAGTACGACGAGAGAGACCTTCGCGCCGCGGCTGCATAGGACGAGGAGGCAGTGTGTTTTGCTCAAGAGCAGCAGATAGCCCAGGAGCTGCTTGTGGAATGGGGGTCTCACTCAAGAGCGGCGGATTCATGGCAGTGACCATTTGTGATTGGGATAAGGGCTGACTTGGTGGGGTCATCAGTACTGGAAGTACTGGCGGTGTGAGCGATGGTTTTGGTAAAGTACCTCGCTCTACAGGATGTGGTGACCTTGCAAGAAAAGCCTGCTCCTGATCAGGAGTGTGTCCCGCTTGTTCCAAGGCGGTTGCGAAGGCCTGGACCGTAGCAAAGCGTTGCTTGGGATCTTTGGCTAGTGCAATGCGTACCACTTGCTCGACTGCTGGTGAAAGTGCGGGAACCTTCTCGCACAAGGGAGGTGGCGGGGTCGAACTATGTTTCGCCGCGACTTCAGTGAAAGAGCCGTGAAAGGGTCGTTCTCCACTCAACCATTCATAGACCACCACACCAAGCGAGTATTGGTCGCTATTGGGACATGGGTGAGCTTGAATCTGCTCAGGAGCCATGTAGTCAATCGTCCCCGCTAGATCTTGCGTGTGCTGCATACCTGATCCCTGAGTCACGAGGGCAATGCCAAAATCGCTGAGCAAGATCTCGTGGTTGCGTCCGATCAACAAGTTCTCTGGCTTGATATCACGATGGATCACATGTTGCTCATGAGCATACTGTAAAGCGGAAGCCACCTGTTTGACATAGGCCTCTACACCGGCGAGTGGCACACGGCTTCCCTTGGGGTGCCGCTGGCGCAACGTGCCATTAGGAGCATAGTTCATGATCAGAAAGGGGGTGCCAGCTTCTACGCCAAAGCCCAAAACATGAACGATATGAGGATGCTCTAAACGAGCAATGGTGCGAGCCTCACGGTGGAACTGTTCAATATCTCCACTGCTCAATTGCACATGGAGTACTTTGATAGCGGCTTGCGTACCCAGGTGGACATGTTCGCCGAGATAGACATCGGCAAAGCCACCTGCACCTATTAAGGAGACGAGGCGATAGTTTCCGAGTTGTTGTCCGATGCGTCCTGTCATGATCTGACTCCTTTAGAGGACTTATTTTTCTGTTTGTTCGTCTCGTTTGCCTCTGCTCAATAGTCCTGTAGGTGAGAATGTCTGCTTATGGCAGGTGAAAGGCATAGAGCGTGCCATTATCCGAGCCAATGTAAACGACGCCATTGGCGACCATCGGGGAAGAGCGAATTTGCGTACCGATCAGTGTAGACCAGAGTGGTTTGCCAGTAGTGGCACTGAAAGCATAGAGCTTGCCGTCATCCGAACCGACATACACGACGCCATTGGCAACCATCGGGGAAGAGCGAATTTGCGTACCGATCAGTGTAGACCAGAGTGGTTTGCCAGTAGTGGCACTGAAAGCATAGAGCTTGCCATCATCCGAACCGATATACACTGTGCCATTAGCGACTGCGGGTGAACAGTAAATTGGACCGCCTGTAGGGGCTGTCCAGCGTGCTTTGCCACCGATAGCTGCATCAAAAGCATAGAGGTAGCCGTCATTACAGCCGATGTAAACGATACCATCGGCGACTGTCGGTGAGGAGTTAATGGTGTTCTCGGTGAAAGCCGACCAAGTGAGGGAACCAGTAGCAGCGTCAAAGGCATAAAGCTTGGCTTCAGCTGTACTAATATACACGATTCCGTTAGCAATGGCAGGCGAAGAGTTGATGGCATAACGTGTCGGAGAGGTTGGCGTCCAGCGTTGCGTACTTGCAGTGGCGTCTAAGGCATACAGGTTGTAATCATCTGAACCAACATAGACAATACCGTTGGCAATAGTAGGCGAAGAGTCTATCGGACCTCCGGTGGGAACTTTCCAGAATGGATTACCGTTGGAGGCATAGAAAGCGTACAGTATGCTATCATTCGAACCAATATACACAACTCCATGAGCGATTGCAGGTGAGGAGTGAATCTCGTTACCGGTATGGGCCTTCCAGCGCTGTATGCTTGTGGTAGCATCGAAGGCATAGAGGTTGTAGTCATTTGAGCCGATGTAGACGAGGCCATTAGCAACGACAGGTGATGAGGCAATCGCAGCACTAGTGGAAGCAGCCCAGTAGCGCACAAGCCGGGAGACGTTAGCGGCTGAAAGAGTCTGCTCCATAGGATTGAAGCGTGTGTGCTGTAGATCAAAACCAAACATCGTACCCGAAGAATTGATGGGGTTAGCTGCGGTAGTGGTAGGAGAAGAGGGAGGACGATGAGTAGGAGAGGGTGCTGGTTTGGTATGAGAGGTGGAGGAAGCTTGTGGTGTGGCCTGAGAACGAGTCAGCCAGACCATGCCAGCTCCTGCCGCACCCACGCTCACCCCCGCCAGTCCTATGAGAACTGCCCGACGAGAGAGGCCCCTGTGGACCGGCTGAGGCTGAGCAGGGGATAATTGCGTTAGCACAGGTTGCTCGACTGGTGCTGCCAACATAGACAGCGCTGCTGAACTCGGTAAATGAACTACCTCTGTTTTGGGGGCGGGCTGACTCGGTGGCGTCAGCAGTTCAGCTGGGCCTATCATAGGTTTTACAGGAGTACTCAGTTCAGCTGGCTGTGGTGACATGAATATTGGTCTGGTTGTAAGAGAAGTCTGCTCAGCGGCCCGGCTTGCATGTTCCAAGGCGATTGCAAAATCCTGAATGGTAACAAAGCGTTGCTTGGGGTCCTTGGCTAGTGCGGTCAGCACCACCTGCTCTACTGCTGGTGAAAGCATGGGAACCTTCTCACACAAAGGTGGTGGTGGAGTCAGACCATGCTTCACTGCGATTTCAGTAAAGGAGCCGTGAAAGGGTCGTTCTCCACTCAACCATTCATAGATCACCACACCAAGCGAGTATTGGTCGCTACTAAGATATGGATGAGCTTGGATCTGCTCAGGAGCCATATAAGCGATCGTCCCCGCCATGTCCTGTGCGCGCAGACTCGACCCTTGAGTCACCAAGGCAATGCCAAAATCGCTGAGCAAGATCTCATGGTTGCGTCCGATCAACAAGTTCTCTGGTTTGATATCACGATGGATCACATGTTGGTCATGAGCATACTGTAAAGCGGAAGCCACCTGTTTGACGTAGGTCACTACACTGCTGAGCGGCACACGACTTCCTTTGGGGTGTCGCTGGCGCAACGTGCCATTAGGAGCATAGCTCATGATCAGAAAGGGGGTGCCGTCTTCTTCTACACCAAAGTCTAAAACACGAATAATATGGGGATGCTCTAAACGAGCAATGGTGCGTGACTCGCGGTAGAACTGTTCAATGCCTTCACTACCCAGGGAAGTTGACAGTACCTTGATAGCGGCTTGTGTACCCAGGTGGATATGTTCGCTGAGATACACATCGGCAAAGCCACCTGCTCCTATTAAGGAGACGAGGCGATAGTTTCCGAGTTGTTGTCCGATGCACTCTGTCATGATTTGACTCCTTCAGCACCAATGATGGTATCCGAAGTATATCAAAAATCCATCCTGAATTCTTAAGCTTAATTGTAGAGGAGGAAAAAGGATATGTCAAGTATATTTTTGTGCCTTCAGAGAGGAAAACATCCATTGACAAAACCCCACCATATATTTAATAATGGTAGAGACCACTTTTTTCTCTTCATTACTTGTAACTCGGCTCTGAGAAATCTACAGAAAGGTACGTTGAGAAAGCAGGTGCTAACATGAGTATAGGTCAGCGGCCATCTCCTCCTCCATCTGTGTCTTCATTGCCTAGAAAGAAGCGGCGCAATCGACTACTCATTGGATTGCTTGTTTTGCTCCTCCTCTTTCTGTTAATCGGCTCAGGTCTGTTTGCCTTCTTGAACACTCGCACCGCTGGTCCTGTTGCAGCTGATCAGTTCGTTGGACACGCCTACTTTGAAAGTAGTGGGCAGTTTATTGAGAACAGCACCAATGGCCTCAACGATGAACTGCATCTGATCATGCACAGCATTCCTGGTCCTGCTTCCGGTAAAAGCTACTACCTCTGGTTACTGAGTGACAGAACACAGAAACCAGTGGTTTCTATTGCGCTAGGAACAGTGGCGGTCAATCATGGAACTATTGACTCTCTTTATGTGACTCCAAAGCATACCAATCTTATTGCGACCACGAGCCGTTTGCTGATTACTGAGGAGAGTACGACCCCTGCACCGGTCAATTTTTCCTTCAATAAGAACACATGGCGCTACTATGCTGAGATTCCGCAAACGTTTCCCTCGCCGGGGGCACCTCATCGTGGCGCACTAACGTACCTGCGTTAGAGTGGTCAGGGAGTGCTCGCGATGAATGGGATCTGAAAAATTACGGCCTCATGCATCGGCACTTTATCCGCATATTGGAGTATCTTGATGGATCGGCGTTTGCTTCAGCAGATCTCCCACGTGGAACATCACTGCTCGTCAATCCACTGTTAGCCCAAAATGGCTTAATTACTGTGGTACCTGGCGAGAACCCTGAAGCGTACTCGCCGCGTGTAGCATTTTCCGTTCTCAGCTTTGCACAAGCGGCCAATCACTTATCACCAGAACGGCGCCAGATGGCCCTCGATGTCGAAAAGGATATTCGCGTCAATATAGAATATCGGTTACAATTGGTACGCCGGGATGCCAAGCAACTCCTTGCGATGAGCGATACACAACTAGCACAACCTTCGATTCTCCCACTTCTGAACGATATGTTGACACAGGCCAATTACGCGTATGCAGGTCAATTTGACTCGGCTACTGGCCGTCTGGTAGGAGGTGCGTTAAATGACTACAACAGCATTCAAGTCCTCGCCAGCTTTGACGTCGTTCCATGCCCTGGCTCACAATGCACGCTCTAAAAAGGAATACTATACCACTAC
>WNFY01005470.1_pt1 | contig 11478 bp, 18 predicted proteins | sample 5400091 | NCBI WGS metagenome assembly WNFY01 (sample SAMN13153364, study PRJNA577476) | soil metagenome | isolation source: 60 cm soil or saprolite under grassland replicate 1 | place: USA:California | collected 2016-06-15
TGGGTTTTGCGATCGCCTGCGCAGGTGCCGCCACCTATGCGGTGTTCATTCGCTCCTGGCCCTTCGCTCTTGCTGAGGCAATCTGGTGCGCAGTTGCCCTACGCCGCTGGTCCGCCCGGCGAACCGGATCCGCGCCGACACGATAACTTCCTTGCCCTCGAGGGGACCCGCCGCCCGGCTTCGCTATCGTGTCGCGCGATGATCCGCGCAATTCTGGAAGGAAGGCCTGGTTTGCCGCCACCACCCGATTTACGAGCGACCCTGCTTGCCGCGTGGAAGACGAACAACCGGCTCACGGTCCACCTCATCCAGCGCCTGCCAGCCGCACTCTGGGACATCGCCGTTCCTGGAGTACCACAGCGCACGATCCGAATGATCGCGGCCCACCTTCACAATGCGAGTGGCAATGGAAGATGGCCGCCGCGGCCGTGGGGCGCTGACGCCTAACAATCGGCACATGAAACCCGCCCTACTCTTCGTCATCGGAGCGTCTGGCGCCGGCAAGACGGCGGCGGTGCAGGCGCTGGACGCCCGCGCCCTCCCTGGAGTGCAGTGCCATTACTTGGACTCGATCGACGTTCCTCCAACCGAGATCATGGAGCGAGACTTCGGCACTGGGGAACGCTGGCAGGCGCACGCCACGGCTCATTGGGTCGAACGCCTCGCCGCCAACCGGGACGCTGCGAATATTGCCGTCCTCGACGGTCAGACACGGCCGTCCTTCATCCGAGCTGCGCTGGCGCGTACCGGCGTGCGCCACGCGCGCATCGTGCTCCTCGATTGCGACCCTCGTGTCCGCGCGGCGCGCCTCGCCGGGCCGCGCGGCCAGCCAGAGTTGGTGACACAAGGGATGGACGCCTGGGCTGCTTACCTCCGAGGTCAAGCCGACGCACTCGGGCTGCCGGTCGTGGACACAGCGCACAGGTCTATTGACGCGGTGGCGGACGCCCTTCAGGAACAACTCGAGTTGCTGCGGGCCGAGGCCGCTGCCGAGCAAGCGCTTGAAGCTGGCGGGCGGTGATCGCCCTCGTGGAAGCGGAGTGTTGTGCCCTGGCGGGCACGGACTGTCGTCCACTCCACCTTGCGCCGGGGCGCGAGTGGCCCGCAGCTTAAGCGCGATCCGTTAGCCGGCGTCCGGACTGCACGTTCCTCTCATGCCACAGGCTACGCGCCTTCTCTCCCCCGTGTCGGCGCTCGTGCTAGCGCTCGTGCCAGTCTCCTTGTCTGGCCAGGCGTCGCCTTCTGCGCGCGACGAAGTCGTCTGGCACTGGTTCGGCGATTGCGCGGGCGGGGACTCGCTAGTCCTAGAAGTCACTCTCGACGGGAAGTCCATCTACAGCTCGGCGTTCCCCATTTGCCAACGTCGCCGCTCTGCCATCAAGCCAGAGCCGCAGCAACGGATTCTCGAATTCCGATTTGCCGGCGTGCCCGGCCGCTTTGGGACCCGATACCGCGCTACCGAACCGGAGCCCATCGAGGGTAATATCTGGGAGCGTCGCGGCGAACGGCACGCGATATTGCTAGGCGTCTCGTTCGCTACGGACCAGCGGGTTCTGCTCAACACGGTTCACGTAGCGCGAGCTGATTCTCCATCGCGCTCTGAGCGGGTCCGGGGTCTCGTGATCCTGACGCGCCCGGCACGGCGGAGCGATCGGACGCCGCCTAACAAGCGCTTGAAGCTGTCGAAAGGCGCTCGCTTTAAGGGAAGCGGAGTGTTGTGCCCTGGCGGGCACGCGCTGTCGTCCAACAGCCTTGCGCCGGCTTGCGGGTCGCCCGCAGCTTAAGCGCGATCCGTTAGGCAGCATGCAATTGAACACGAGTTGGCCCCGATTCGAAGAGCCATTGCGCCGCACGCTGGCGAGAACCGTGGCGCTTGCCGCCGTCGTGGGCGCGGTGCTCGCGCTCCAAAGACATGACCTCAAGCTGCTCCTCCCCCTCGCGGCCCTTGCCTTGTGGTTCTCCCTTGGCGGGCACTACATCGAACTCGCATTCTTGAACGGCCTTCGGGCCCGAATCCCACAGGGACGCCTGACGCAAGCAGTAGTGCGACTGCTGGTGTGGTGGAGTGGTGGCGTCCTGCTCTATGTGAGCATGGCCGCCACGGCGCGCGCCCTGCCGATCGAGGCCCCACCGCCGAGGCTATGGTGGTACGGAGGTTTCCTGCTCATCGCAGTCGAGCTGGCGGTGCACGGCCTCTTAGCAATTCGAGGTCGACCGAACTTCTACAACGGGCGTGGATAGAGGATGGCATGCAGGTCGCCCACTCCCTTAACAGTCGACGTATCATGGTTACATCAAACTTCGTCCACGACAGGCCGGTCGCGTGCCATTCATCGCCTACATAGCACCCTTCATACCATTCCTTGCAATGGTCCCGCCTTCCCTCGCGGCCATGTGGATTGCTAGTCAGTGGTTCAAGAGCCGGAGCGGTAGCGCCGAACTGCGGGTTGAGATTGTCACACTTCGAGATGAGGTAGCGGCGCTGCGCCAAGCGCAGGCGGAGGCCCAGGAACGCCTCGATTTCAATGAACGTATGTTGAGCCAACTTCGCGAGGCGCGCCGTGACCTCCCAAAGGCTTCTTCGTAGCAGTAACGCGACGCACCAGGGCGCGCTCCATGCAAGTGCAACCCATGAGCACGCCGCCTAACATGCGCTTGAAGGTGGCGGGCACGGACTGTCGTCCACTTCCCTTGCGCCGCGGGCCCGCCGCCCGCAGCTTAAGCACGATCCGTTGGGCGGCGCTGTCCCGATCGTTCAGTGGAGCATACTTCGGATGCTCGATCGAGCTACACCCAACCTCCCGAGTCGCGACCTCGTCGCCACGTCGCAGTTCTACGCCCGATTGGGTTTCACGGAGGCGTTCCGCGACGAAGGCTGGCTGATCGTGGAGCGTGGCCCGATTCAAATCGAGTTCTTCCCGTTCTCCAAGCTCGATCCGCGGAAGAACATTGCGAGTTGCTGCATCCGCGTCTCCGATCTTAATCTCCTTCACCAGGCGTTCATCGGCGCGGGCCTGCCGACTTCGTGCCGCGACGTACCTCGGATCACTGCGCCGGTCGATCAGCCCTGGGGGTTCCGAGAATTCGCGGTCGTCGATCCTGACGGCAATCTGTTGCGCTGCCTCTCACCACTCGCCACACGGGAATTAGAACGGAGGGCGGGCGGATAAGTCACAGAAACGGGAGAGCCATCGCGCCGCCTCACAAGTGCTTGAAGCCGACGGGCGGTGCTCGCCCTAAGGGAAGCGGAGTGTTGTGCGCTGGCGCGCACGAACTATCGTTCAACTGCACGGCGCTCGGCGGGCGACTCGCTCGCAGCTTAAGCGCGATCCGTTAGGCAGCAACGCACAGGTTCCTATGAGTATGTTCTCCCACCGTCTTCGTCGCTGTTTCCCCTGCTGCGTTGCGGTCGCCGCGTTTGGCGTTGTGTGCCCGCTCGCGGCACAGGGCACGGGGCCCTCGAGACAGGGGGCACCAGCCACCTTGCACTTGCAGCCCGCGCTCGCTGACAGCCTGTTTCTCAGTGCCGCCCGTCCGCAGTCTCGACCGCCCTGGCGAGCAGCCGATGCGCTGCAGGTGCCGCAGCGGCGGCATATGCCGCCAGAACTCAAGGGTGCTGCCCTCGGCATGGGCGTCGGGTTCGCTGCTGGCGCGACCTACGGACTGTACCATGACCTCAAGGGCTGTAACCCTTTGCTCTGCGGCTTTGGTCCAGTGGCCTACGGCATTTATGGTGCGGGACTTGGTGTGATGGTGGGCGCGGTGGCCGGCTTCGTGAGCCGGTTCTTCTAGCCTTACCGTGGGCCCCATAGGTAAGCGTCGCTTCATGATCACCTTTGCCCGCGCTTCGTTCCTTCTAGCCCTCCTGGTCTTTCAGGCGCCTGAGACGCCTGCCGCGAGAATTCTGGGCACCTGGCATGGCACCTCGATCTGTGTGGACCGAGAGGCCGATCGCGCGTGTGGCGATGAAGCGGTGATTTACGAGATAGATTCCGCTGCGGGCCCGCGTGGGCCCCCGCCATGATGGTTGCGGGGCGGTGATCGCCTTAGGAGGCGGAGTGCTGTGCCCTGGCGGGCGCGGACTGTCGTCCAACGATCTTGCGCTGGCGGGCGAGCCGCCCGCAGCTTAAACGCGGTCCGTTAGGCTGCTGCCGTCACAAACCACACGGTCATGCGCCGTAATCGTCTCCTCTTGCTCGTCGCGGCTGGCCTCGCGGTAGGCGTTCTCGTCGTGCTGCGACCGCGTACGCCTACGTCCACCAAACCTGAACAGCGTCCGGCGCCGCCGGTCGAGGAGCCGCGCAAGCCAGCTCTTCAAGCCGACGCTCGTTCTGCGAGCGGAGAGATCTTGTACAGCGCGCGGGACTCGTTCGTGTGGCACCCAGGGATTAGGGCGGGGCAGCGGCCAGCTTTGAGCGCCTCTCCGTTAGGCCGACGAATTCAGTATGGCAGCTAACCATGGACTGATCGCCGAGCGATTCCCTCGCTCGTCGAGGTACCACCGCGAGTGGATCAGCGCCAGCGTCAGTAGCGGGGCCAACGCACTGTGGCTAACTGAATGGCTTGCCTCCGCGCTGGACCTGCGGCCCGGAATGCGAGTGTTGGACCTTGGCTGTGGGCAGGCTGCGTCATCGATCTTTCTGCACCGAGAGTTTGGAGTCCAGGTCTGGGCGACGGATTTGTGGTTTAGTGCCTCTGAGAGCCTACAGCGAATTCGCGATGCCGGTGTGGAGAACGGCGTGTTCCCGATCCATGCGGACGCCCGTTCACTGCCGTTCGCCGCGGAGTTCTTTGATGCGGTGGTGTGCATCGACTCCTATCCCTACTTCGGCACGGACGATCTGTACCTGAGTACCCTGGCGCGCTTCGCAAAGCCGGGCGCTCAGATGGCCATCGTCGGGGCCGGGCTGATGAGAGAGATTGAAGGTTCAGTACCGGACTATCTTAGGGAGTGGTGGACTCCGGACCTCTGGTGCCTGCACTCCGCGGACTGGTGGCGCCGACACTGGGAACGGCCGGGCATTGTAGAAGTCGTGGTTGCCGACAGTATGGCGGACGGTTGGCAGCTCTGGAGGGACTGGCTGAACACGATCGCGCCAGACAATACGGTGGAGATCAAGGCCGTGGAACGCGACGCTGGCAGCTACCTCGGGTACATCCGTCTCGTCGGTCGCCGCCTGGCACGTACGCAGCTTGAAGCGCCAATCGTGTCGGTGCCCACGCACTACACCCGGAAGCCGTTGTTGCGCGACGAGAAGTGCTGAGTGACGCCGCCGGTCGGTAACCGAGAAATGCGGCCCAACGATGGCATGCAGCGGACGACGAGCGCCGATCCCAAGGCGCACGCGGGCTGCCCGCGATCGAGGCGGACGCTGCGAAACTCCGAGCGATGATCGCTAGTATTGAGCAGGTGCTCGGCCCCTCGTTAGGCAGACTCGACAGGAACTCGCCATGACCTTCAAGCCCGCGATTTGGTACCGGATCGCCGTCGTGCTGAGCGTGGCCAACTTGGTCGGAGCCGCGTTCGCAGTCGGGCAAGCCCAGCCGTCGCATGCCATGGTTCATGCGGGGCTCGCCCTGGCGTTCGGATTGTGGGCCCAGTTCCTGCGGCTGCGTCCCGGCGGGAGCGAGCTCCAGGCTCGGCTCGAAGGGCTCGAAGCTGATGTGAGCAGGCTCGAAGTGCTCGAAGCCGAGGTGACCAAGCTGCGGCAGGAGCTGAGCGAGGCGCAGGAACGGCTGGACTTTGTCGAACGGTTGCTGGCGAAGGGACCGGAAACGCGCCGAGTGGGCCCGCAGCGCTAGGGTCCCCCCGTCTTGATTGCGCCGCCGATGCTTGCCCGCGATGACCACAGTGAAGGGAGAGGGTCAACAATGGTGCACGTGAACTACCTGGCCGTCCTCGTGGCAGCCGTCGCCGTGTTCGTGCTGGGCTGGCTCTGGTACAGTCCCCTGTTGTTCTTCAAGCCGTGGATGCGGCTGCGCGGCATGGACCCCGTCGCGGCGATGGCCGGCGCGAAGATGCCCGCGGGGAAGCTGCTTATCGAGTTGGTGCGGTGCCTGGTCCTCGCCTACGTGATCGCGCGCCTCGTGGCGCTACTCGGCGTCAGCAGCTGGATGGGCGCGGTGCACTTCGGCTTCTTGTTGTGGATCGGGTTCCCGGTGATCCTGCTTACGGGATCGGTCCTCTGGGAGAACATCCTGTGGAAGGTGGCCGCGATCCACGCCGGTGACTGGCTCGTAAAGATGCTGGTGATCCCGATCATCGTGACCGTATGGCCCTAGCACAAAGACCCCGCCTCGAAGAGCTCGTCTTGGCGATCACGAGCGTCGATGCTGCTCAGGTGATCCCCTTCGGTCGGCCAAGCCGTCTCTAAGCGCGATCGGTTGGGCCGTGCTGATACCATGACCACTGTTCTCCGACTCATGCTGCTCCGCTTCGTTGCGTGCTCACTCGCTCCATTCACGCTGTTAGCACCGGTCTGGGCGCAACTCCCGGATGCGCCCGTGCGCGTGGCTGTCGGATTCGGGGTCGATACCATCAGCGTCCTGAACCACGAGATCTTCGGTCTGTGGCGCAGCTACCTCTCTAGCCGTCCGAGCTGTGCGCAACGGAGTCCGCTTTGGTCACCCTCCGAACAGGCCCAATGGCCGGTTGCTGATCTCTTGTGCAGCTATGTGTACCAGTACCAAGGGTTCTCGACGTTCACGGTCGTACACCTCGCCCCAGCGGCCGGCTTAGACAGCACCTACCTGATCCGCACGCTGGTCGCTAGCGTCTCCGATTCCGGACAGGTGGTGCGGCCACTGGCGCTGTATCGACTGTACGCGACGCGCGAGGGAGGGCGGTGGGTGCTCGCAAATGCGCTCCCTCGTCTGACCCGTCGCTGGAACCACGAAACAATCGGACGCATCTCGTTCGTGTTTCCCTTGGGTCAACGCTTCGCGCGCGCCCGCGCCGAGGCGACGGCCGCCTTTGTCGATTCGCTCGCCCTCGCCTTCCAGGTACCGCCCCCGCCAGCGGTCGGCTACTACTTCACCGATGACCTCATCCAAACGTTGGGCGCGGCCGGTCTTGAATTCTTCCCGCTCGGGTCCGACACTGTCGGAGGCAGGAGCGATGCACTCGACCATCTCGTCTTCATCGGTTCTTCGAGCAACGGCGAGGGCTACCGACACGAGCTCGCCCACGTCATCCTCGGGCCCTTCCTGGCTCCGCTCAATGCCGCGGGCCTCGTCCAAGAAGGGCTGATGACCTGGACCGGCGGTTCCGCCGGTCTCGACTTCAACGCGCTACTGCCGGGGCTGAAACAGTATCTCGACGCCCACCCCGGTCTCACGCTCGAAAGCATACTCACCGATCCGCCACCGCGAAGCGGAACAGTGGATGTTGGTTACGATGGCCTCGCCGTCCTTTGCAAGATGGTTTACGACGTCGGCGGTGTTGCAGGCATTCGTATCCTGGCGAGTGCCGGGCATGAACCACGCGCTGTACTGAGCACGGCAGCCCGCCTTTTGCGTGTCCGAGAGGTTCTACTTGATCGAGTCTGGCGCGACCGGATCGCAGATTTGTCGCGCAAGGGCCCCAACACCTCTCCTCCCTGAGGACCCATGTCCACCCATCCAAATCAGCTCGGGATGCCGCCTGGTCCCCTCGCCGACACCGACGCCGTGGAGCTTGCACGCATCTGGTCCAGCGGGGGTCACCAGTACTTCGTCCTCGACGTGGCCAAGCTGGGCGACGATCCAGCGGTTTGGGGGATGTGCGCGCTCGACCTCATGAAGCACGCCGCTCGTGCCTACCAACACCTGGACGGACGATCGAAGGAAGACGCCTACAAGCAAATCCTGCTCGGCTTTACAGTCGAGATGCAACACCCTACCGAGCCCGTGTGAGGTCTGCGATCACATCGATGCACCCGCTCCAACTCGCCGCCATCGTCGCTCTCGTCGTCAGTGCCGCCATCTACGTGTGGCGCGGCGTCACACGGGACATGCGAACAATCGAGCAGTTCTTCCGGGGCCTTGTGCGGCGTCTCTCCCAGGTCCTCGAGCCAAAGGGATTTCGTCTCACGCGACATGTCTACATGCGGCAGTCGTTCGGCCACCGCGTCGCGACGTTCCAAGGAGCTAACTTCCAGGTGGATGCCGCATGGGAGGGTCGGGACCGGGAGATTCTCCTGTTGCAGCGAGCCCTCGACGAGGGGAACGTGTCTGCGGGTCGATACTCGCACGCGCGCATTTGCCCCAGGGCACATTGTCCGCTGCGTTCGTCGAAGCAAGCAACTTCATCGTGACCGCGGCCAACGCGATCGAGGGCGCAGCTTACAAGCGCTAGAAGCCGGCGGGCGGTGACCGCTCTAAGGGAATCGGAGTGTTGTGCCCTGACGGGCACGGACTATTGCGACTAGCGAGCGCGCCGGAATGTGACGATTTTGCCCATGAGCGATAACCCCGAAGCGCAATGACCAAGAAAACACGACGACCAGCGAAACGATCACCGAAGCGCCGGTCCGCCGCGGAATCCTCGCGGTCGTCTCCGCGGAGTCACGTGCCGACGCGGGGCCTCTACGGTTGGATCACGCACACCGAGCTTGCCAGCGCCGACCCGGCGGCGACGAAAGCCTGGTGCGCCAAGGTTCTGGGCTGGACGTTCAAGCCGAGCTTCCCCATGCCCGACGGCGGTGAGTACCACCTGTTTGCGTACTCCGACCAGGGCGGCGGCGGGATTCGCAAGACCAATCCGTCCGAGGCGCCGGGCAGCAGCTTCTCTGTCCACGTCGCGGACGCGCGCGCTGCCTTCGAAACGGCCCTTCGCGCAGGAGCCGAGGAGATGCTCCCGCCGACCCAGGTGATGCCCGGCGTGACCATCGCAGTCGTACGCGCACCGGGAGGGGTCCCCGTTGGCTTCGCTGGCCCGTAGTCCAGAAATCCGCATCGCTGGGGCGGCAGCGAACGATTCAGGCTCCACGTGCTTCCCAAGCCGGGCCGCTTGCGTCCAGCCGCTGCTCACACTCTCGGCAGCCCGCATTCAAGACGAGCTGGCGAGAGCCGCGGCGATTGCTGCCGATGCCGCAGCGTACCGCCAGAAGACAGTTCGCCTCATTCTTGTTTGCATCGCCGACTACGTGGCAGGTTTGGCCATAATTGGCTTCAGCCTTCACATGTCTGACGGCGACCTGGCTCCGGTGCTGTTCTACGCCGGCCTCCTGCGTGCTCTGTGCGGACCTATGTGGACCGTCCTCCTCACGCTGTGGCTCGAGGAGAATGGATGAGCAAGCGGGGTGTTGTGCTCTGACGGAGCGCGGCCTGTCGTCGAACGGCCTTGCGCAGGCGGGCGAGTAGCCCCCAGCTTAGCCGCGATCCGTTAGGCTGCCGCGACACACTCTGGCTATGACCGCAACCGACGAGCTCCAGGTCAGGACGGAGGAGAGAGCGCACCTCGTGCCCCCGCCTCGGTGGCCTCCGACCGCCTTGGGCGCGGGAGTATTCCCGCCACCACCGCCACGACGGCAGCCGCCACAGACGCCTCGGCGCGTCTACCTGATCACGTACCTAGTTCGTCGCCCCAGTTTGCTCAGAACCGTTGCCACTGGCCTCATGCTGGGCGCCTTCGCCGCGATCACTCGCCTGGGGCCGCATCCTTTCTCGCTGCGCGGTGTGGTGCCAGTGCTAACGGCAGGCGCTGTGTTCGGGGCGGTCGTCGCCACGGCGCGTCGTTCCCGCTCCACCGCGCCTTCCTATCGCTTGCTCGCGTTTGCGGGTGCCGTGGGTGGAATCGTGTGGTGGCTCATGGTGCATCCCGCGAGTGCGCTGCTGGCAACCGCTGTGCTGGGAGCGCTCCTGGCCCAAGGAGTCGTCGCCTTTGAGCTGTGGTTGCGACGAGCGGCGGCCTAACCAGCGCTTGACGCTAGCGGCTGCCTTTCCATCTCCCGATTGAAACGCATTCTCGTAATCGGCACAGGTGGATCTGGGAAGACCACCGTCGCTCGATGGCTGGCCGAGCGCACTGGACTCCCTCTCATCCACCTCGATGCCCTCTACTGGCGAGCTGGGTGGCAACCGACACCGGCGGAGGAGTGGCGCGGAAAGGTCCGACAGCTTGCCAGTCGCGCCGCGTGGATCATCGATGGCAACTATGGCGGCACGCTGGACCTGCGTCTCGAAGCCTGTGACACCGTTGTGTTTCTCGATCTCCCCCGCATCCTGTGTCTCTGGCGCGTGCTCAAGCGCCAAGTGCGCCACTTCCGCCAGGCCCGCCCCGAGCTTCCGCCCAGCTGTCGGGAGCGCTTGAGCTGGGCCTTTCTCATGTGGATTTGGACCTATCCCTCACGCCGCCGCGGCGACGTTCTGAGGCGGCTGGCGGCCGTCGCCCAGCGAAAGCGCGTGGTCATTCTCCACTCATCGGCGGCGATCGACACGTTTCTGGCTACCGTGCCTGACGCCGCCGCCCGACAAACGCTTGCAGCCGACGGACGGTGATCGCGCTCAGGGAAGCGGAGTGTTGTGCGCTGGCGCGCACGAACTATCGTTCAACGACACGGTGCTCAGCGGACGGGTCGCCTGCAGCTTCAGCAAATGATCCGCCAGGCAGCGACCAACCTATGATGACAAGGAGATTCACATGCCCGAGAGCGTCTACAAAATCATCGAGTTGGTCGGGACCAGCACACAGTCCTGGGAGCAAGCGGCTGCGGCGGCCGTCAAGCGAGCCGCGCAGACACTGCGCGACCTGCGCGTGGCCGAGATCTCGCAACTCGACATGCAGCTGAAGGACGGCAAGGTCGAGAGCTATCGTGCGAAGGTCAAGGTTTCCTTCAAGTACGAAGGCGAGTAATCATCCGTTAGGCCGAGCGTGAGCTATGAGAAAAGGCAAGAAGCCTGACACCAAGAAGCCCGACACGAAGCGGCACCCGGGCAAGGATAAGGATTCGGGAAGCGAAGCGGAGTTCGAGCGCCAGACGCAAGAGAAAGGTGAGCTCGTCCCTCCGGCGCGCCGGCCGCCTACCGCCGTCGGGGCAGGGACGCCGCCACGTCCGCCCCGCCCTTCGCGCCCGTCCCCATCCGCCCCGGAACCGCATCGTCGGCCGGCCCTGTTCCGCGCGCTCCAGGCGGTTCGGGCCGCCCTTGGAGCCCTGCTGGACGCGGCAGATGCTGCTGCCGATGCCGTGACCAAACGTGCACAACCTCCAGCATGAGTGCGCCGCCGGCCTAACAAGCGCTATGGAGCGAATCGGATGAACGAGTCGAGGAACCGCGCCGCACAATAGGACCGACTGGGCCCTAACAGGCGCTTGAAGCTGACGGGGGGTGATCAGTTCAAAGGAAGCGGTGTTGTGCGCTGGCGCGCACGCGTGCCCCGACCACTTAAGGAGTCCGAGCCATGGCCGAGTCTGCCGCCGCTCATGCTGCAGCGATTGCTCAGGCCATCAAGGCCTCGGGTGTAGTCGTGAGGCTTGAGGCTGGTGAGTTCTTGCGAAT
>WNFY01011636.1_pt1 | contig 11477 bp, 11 predicted proteins | sample 5400091 | NCBI WGS metagenome assembly WNFY01 (sample SAMN13153364, study PRJNA577476) | soil metagenome | isolation source: 60 cm soil or saprolite under grassland replicate 1 | place: USA:California | collected 2016-06-15
CATGCCCTGTCGCGAGCAGCACGATGCCGGTGGCGAAGAAGGCGAACACGAGCGAGCCGGCCGGCACCGCGACCAGCAGCCAGCGCGGCTGGCGGAGCCTGCGCTCAATCCGCACGCGGATCCTGCCCTCCCGCCATCAGCAGGCCGAGCTCCTCGACGCTCGCATCGGCGCGTGTCGTTTCGCCGACGATCGCGCCCTCGTACATGACCGCGATCCGGTCGGCGAGGGTCAGGATCTCGTCGAGGTCCTCGCTGATCAAGAGCACGGCGACGCCGTCCGCTGCCGCGTCACGAAGGTAGGCGTGCACTGTCTCGATCGCGCCGACGTCGAGCCCGCGCGTCGGGGACGCGGCGACGAGAAGCTGCGGCCGCCCGGAGAACTCGCGGGCGAGCACGACCTTCTGCAGGTTGCCGCCCGAGAGGAGCCGCACCGGCGCCTGCGGGCCGGGTGCCGCGATCCGGTAGCGACTAATCAGCTCGAGCGCGCGCTCGCGGATCCGCCCCAGACGCAGCAGCGGGCCGGTCGAGGCAGGTGACTTGCGGTACGACTTGAGCGCGAAATTCGACGCGATGCTGACGCTCGGCGCGAGGCCCGTTCCGAGCCGGTCCTCGGGCACGTACGCGACTCCCGCGGCGATCGCCGCCCGCGGGTCCCCAGGCCGCGGCGTCTTGCCCGCGATGCGCACCGAGCCCTTCGCCGCCGGCCGCATCCCGGCGATCGTCTCGGCCAGCTCACGCTGGCCGTTTCCCGCAACGCCGGCCACGGCGACGATCTCGCACGCCCGCACCGAGAGCGAGACGCCCTTCACCGCCGCGCCTCCCCGGTCGCCGTCGGCCCAGACGTCCTCGAGCGCCAGGACGACCTCGCCCGGCTCGCGCGCCTCTGCCCGGACGCCTTCGCCCAGGCCCCGGCCGACCATCAGCTCGGCCAGGGAGCGCGGAGTGGCCTCGGCCACGTCCACCGTCGCCACGTTGCGGCCGCCGCGTAGCACGGTCACCCGGTCCGAGACCGCCTTCACCTCGTGCAGCTTGTGCGAGATGAAGACGATCGTGCGCCCGTCCGCGGCCATCTCGCGCAGCGTCCCGAAGAGCACCTCCGCCTCCTGCGGGGTGAGGACGGCAGTCGGCTCGTCGAGGATCAGGATCCGCGCGTCGAGGTAGAGCGCCTTGAGGATCTCGACGCGCTGCTGCTCGCCGACAGAGAGCTGCCAGATATTCGCGCGCGGGTCGACCGCGAGGCCGTACCGCTCCCCCAGCTCCGCCACGCTCCGCTCGATCGCGCGCGAGCGGAGCCTGAACGTGCGTCCCTCGCGCCGGTGGTCTCCGAGGGCGACGTTCTCGGCGACGGTGAAGCGCTCCACGAGCCGGAAGTGCTGGTGCACCATCGAGATCCCCGCGTCGAGGGCGTCGCGAGGCGAGTGGAGCTCAACCTGCCTTCCGTGGAGGAAGATCTCGCCCTCGTCCGGCCGGTAGAGGCCCGTGAGGATGTTCGAGAGCGTGCTCTTGCCCGCGCCGTTCTCGCCGAGCAGGGCGTGCACCTCGCCGGCCGCCGCCTCGAAGTCGACGCCCTCGTTCGCGACCACGCCGGGGAACCGCTTCGTGATCCCCCGCATCGAGACGGCAGGAGCAGGAGGGGCGCCGTCAGCGCCCCTCCTGGAGACTGCTTCCGGGGTCGCGGGCACTACCCCTTGGGGCTGCCGATCACGCCCTTGACGAGCCAGTTCATGCCGTAGAGGCTGTTCGTCCCGCCCTTCAGCACCTGCATCCTCTGGCCCTTCTTCACGCGGAGCTTGCCGTGCTGGTCGTAGAGCGGCCCCGTGAACTCGTAGAACTTGCCCGACTGGATCGCGCGCATCTTCTTCGCGATCGCCCGCTTCGTCTTCGCCGAGACCTTCGGCCCGTACGGCGCGAGCTTCGTCAGGCCATCGTTGATCGAGCCGTAGTAGAAGCCCGACTTCCACTTGCCGTTCATGGCGGCCTTGACGCGCCGCAGGTAGTACGGACCCCAGTTGTAGACCGATGCAGTCAGCCACGAGGTCGGCGCGAACTTCTTCGCGTTCGAGTCGTAGCCGACCCAGGGGATGTGCTTCGACTGGGCGAACTGCCCGGTCGCCGGCGAGTCGACGTTCTGGCCGAGCACGTCCGCGCCCGCGCCGAAGAGGCTCTCCGCCGCCTTCTTCTCCTTGGACGGATCGAACCAGGAGTTCGTCCAGATGAGCCTGACCTTGGCGCCCGGGTGCATCAGCCGCGCGCCGAGCGCGAAGGCGTTGGCGTGCCGGATCACCTCTGGGATCGGGAAGGGCACGACGTAGCCGAGGTTGCCCTTCTTCGTTGCCGCGCCGGCTGCCATCCCCGAGAGGAAGATCGTGTCCTCGGCGGCGCCGAAGTACTCGGAGAGATTCTTCGCGCGGTCAGTCCCGGTGGCCTGCTCGAAGTAGACCTGCGGGTACTTCGCGGCGAGATTCTTGTCGAAGAAGCCGAACGACGTCCCGAAGATCATCTTGTAGCCGTCGTTGACGAGGCTTGCGACGGTCTGCTGCAGCTGGGCTCCGTTGGCGACGTTCTCCTTGTACGTCGTCTGAACCTTGCTGCCGAGCGCATGCTGGACGTAGAGACGCCCCTTGTCGTGCGCCTCCGACCAGCCGTGATCGTTGTGCGGGCCGACGTAGATCCACGCGACCTTGTACGCCGCGTTGCTCTTCGCCGAGCCCTTGTTGGCGGTGACGGCCAGAACCGATGCCGCGGCGCACACGAGAACCAGCGCCGCGAGGCCGAGCTTGCGTTTGCTCATCTTCCTCTCCTCCAGAGTGATGCGGTGCCCCAGAACGAGGCCACTATACGACCCCTGCGACCGACTGCCTAGCGATGCCTCTCGTTCCATGAAGCGACCCCGGGGAAGGAGCTAGTCCAACCCCGGGATCGCCTGTTGCTAGCTCATCGCGATGTGTCCGCTTGCCAGCGTCTCGACCGGCAGCGTCCCGATCTCGACGACGGTCAGCTGAAAGCTTTGCGTCGCGACATCGGCCCAGACCTGCACGTGGACGTCCATGTGCTGGCGGCCGTCGAGGGTCAGCCTGGCGGTGCCCGCGAAGGTGACAACCGAGCCGGCGACCGATCCCGTGCTCGGAGTGGCATGCACGATCATGTTGTGCACGAGGCCGAAGTCGCCGAGCACGAAGCCGGACCGTCCCGCCATCAAGCACTCGAAGCTGCCCGAGGCGGATCCCGAGGCGGCGACCGAGACGTTCATCGCGACCTGGGAGATCGAGGCGGTGCCGCCGCCCGAGAGATGATGGACGTTCGGTGTCGCGACGGCCTTGGCCGGGGCGAACGACAGCAACGCCGCGAGGAGTACTAGTCGAAGGAATGCGCCGCGCATTCTCGTGCTCCTTTCATGATCAGGGTTGCGAGGCGAGGGAGCTGCCCGCGCATCGGGCGACAGACTCCCCGAAGCGCGGGCGCGTCCTCGTCCTAGGGCAGCATCACGAGCAGGTTGTCGCCCGTGACGTGCCGGTTGAAGTTGACTCCGCGCGCGTTGGCCTTGACGCCTTCGCTCGTCCCGGGTGGGGCCTGCCCGCCCGGGTCGTGGATCTGGCAGTTCACCTCATAGGAAGCATCGCCCTCACCGCCACCCGTCGACGAGATGTAGTGGATCGCGAACAGCGCCCGACCGCCGCACCAGTCCGGCGGCAGCTCGATCGGCGTGCCGTCCTCGCCCGTCACTTCGCCGCAGCCGTAGAACTGGAACGTGATCAGCCTGGTGAGCGTGAAGGTCCCGTGGTCGAGCTCGGTGCTGCCCGCCCAGACCTCGTAGGTGCCGTCGCCGCTCGCCGTCTTTCCGACGACGTTGTAGGTGCCCTCGAGCTCCGACACGAGCGTCAGCCCGTTGGGTGCCGCCGAGGTCGTCTCCTCCACGAAGACCTGGAATGACGACCTCGAGTGGGCTGACCCTGCGCTGCTAACAAGAACCGCCGCAGCCGAGAGCGCGAGCGCGAGCGTCAGTGCAAAGCGCCGCATGATTCTCTCCCCTCTCGTTTGACCCCAGAAGCCTAACTCGTCTTGTGCCCAAATATCTATTCCCATAGTGTTGGCGCCACGGAGGGAGCGGAGATCTCGATGAAGCCGGCACGCCTGGCAGCACTCGTCCTTGCGACCGCCGTCCTCTGCCCGTCCGCGGCCCGGGCGCAGTCGCCGGACCGTCCCGTCGGCCAGTGGATCGGCGTCGCGCTCGACGAGATCGCGGCCCACCGGGTCGATCCTCCGCACGCCTCGCGTCTCCTCGCGACGCTCAGCGTCGCGATGCAGCGGGCCGTCACGCGCTCACAACCGGACGCCTCTGCCGACGCGGCTGCAGACGGGGCGGCCTCCACCGTTCTCGCCTACTTCTTCCAGGAAGACACCGGCCGCTTCCAGGGGCTCGCCGAGCGCGCCGAGCACGCCGCGGCGGGCTCAAGTGCCGGGCGTGGATTCGCTCTCGGGCGGCGTGCGGGCGAGGAGCTCGTGGCGCGCGCCGAGAACGACGGCGCGGACGCGCCGTTCACGGGAATCATCCCCGTCGGGCCCGAGTACTGGGTGCCGACGCCACCGGGGTACCTCCCACCGTTGCTGCCGCGCTGGGGCGAGGTGCTGCCCTGGAACATCCAGGATCCCGCGGCGCTTCGGCCGCGACCGCCGCCGCGGCCTGAGGACCCGGCCTTCGAGGCCCAGCTCCAGGAGGTCTACAACGTCTCACAGACGCTGACTCCCGAGCAGCGAGCGATCGCCCTGTTCTGGGCGGACGGCCCCGGGACGTTCACGCCGCCCGGCCATTGGAACGCGATCGCGCTCGAGCTCGTCCGCGCGCATGCTCTGGACACTGCGGCCGCGGCGCGGGTCTTCGCGGTGCTCAACACCGCCGAGGCCGACGCCTTTATCTGCATCTGGGATGCCAAGTACGCCTACTGGTCGTTGCGACCGGTGACCGCGATCCGGCGCGAGATCGACCCGGACTGGAGCCCGCTGATCACCACGCCGCCCTTCCCTTCCTACGTCTCCGGCCACTCCGGAGCGTCGGGTGCCGCCGCCGCGGTCTTGTCGGCGTTCTTCCCGGCCGAGTCCGCGCAGCTGCATGCCTGGGCGGCGGAGGCGGCGGCTTCGCGCCTCTATGCGGGTATCCACTTCCGCTCCGACAACGAGGTCGGGCTCGCGGTCGGGAGCTCGGTCGGCGACGCGGCGCTCGACGCCTGGGTCGACTAGATCGGCAAGGGCCTGCCTTTCGACAGGCCCTTGCCTCGTCCGTCTGACCCTACTTCCCTTCTTGGTGGGCGCAGAGGCCCGCAGGGACGGAGGTCTTGCAGTGGTTATTCGCGAAGGTCACGGAACCGCTGCTGTCCCAGAAGAGGTCAAGCGTGTTGAAAAACGAATGGTTTCGAACCACCTTCACACCGGTCGATCCGGAGGTCACGGCGATACCGCGACCCTCGTTCGGCGGTGCACCGGTGCCCGTGTTGAAGAACGTCCGGTTATTCGCGATTACCGTTCCGCTCGCTCCGGTCCGGTTGAGGATGCCGAAGCGCCTGTTGTGGTTCGACTTGTTCCTGAACACGACGTTGTTGCTCGCCGCGTCATTGAGACGAATACCGAACGAGTTCCGAACGGAGCGATTGTGGCGGACGATGTTGCCGGCCGAAGAAAAGCCGACCTGAATCCCACACGCGATCTCGCTCGGGTTGTCGTGCACGTAGTTGTGCTCGATCAGGTTATGCGATGAGCCGTATAGCGCGATGCCGTCGTGATGCGACATGCTGATGTCGTTCTTCCGGATCCTGCTTCCGTCGGCCCCATCCGTGGTCATGTTCGGGTTCCCGAGCAGGATTCCCGCCTCGTGAAACTCGCGGATCGTGAAGCCGCGGATCAGCACGCCGCTGACGTCCGTGAGATGGAACGCGGCCAGGAAGGCCGGGTTCTCCATCTCGCCGACCATGACGACCGTGCCCGGTGCACCCTTTGCCACGATCTTCAGTCCGTTCTTCGCCGAGGTCGAGACCTCGACCGCCTCGTGGTACGTGCCGGCGCAAACGAGGATCCTCGCCCCGGGCGCGGCGGCGTTCACCGCATCCTGGATGGTCGTGAAGCCCGCTTTCGAGCACTGCGCTTTGTCGTCGTCCACGACAAGCACGTGCTTTCCTTTCTGGGGCGGCGGAGGCTTCTTTCCGGCGGCTGCCGGCGCAAGGATCATGCCGATGATCAGCACGAGCAAGAGCGCCGAGCGCCGGAGCAGGTGTTCGGTCATGTGGACCACCTCCCTTTGCTCAACGCAGGCCGCAGTGGCCCGCCAGAGAAGTAGATACCGGCTATCGGCGGGACTTGCGGTCTGACTCGCTCAGCGGCCCCAGTCGCCGGGCGGGTCTCGTCTCCCGGGCTCGAGGTGCCAGTAGTCGCGCGCTTCGACGACGAGGCCTTCGTCGTCGAAGCGGAGCACCGAGCAGCCGGCCAGCGTCTGCTCCTCGCCGGTCGGCGTGACGAGCGTCGCCCACCACTCGACGGCGGCCCGGTCGCCCTCCTCGACGGGCTCGCCGAAATGGATGTCCTCGGCCCGCGCCTCGGGGAAGACGCGGCGTGTGTAGTCGAGCGGAGGCTCCGGCTCGCGGAACGGGGCCGAGCGGAAGACGCAGTCCGGCGCATAGAGCGCGGCGGCAGCGTCGGGGTCGTCCGCCTCCCAGGCCAGCTTGTACCGCTCTGCCCAGCGCCTGCCGAAGCTCACGCTGCGGGATGCTAAGCGACGGCGCTGCTCGGCTCGATCAGGTCGCCGAAGCTGCCCGAGAGCAAGTGCTGCACCTGGCCGGCCGGCATCGGCCGCGCGAAGAGGAAGCCCTGCGCGAGGTCGCAGCCGAGGCCGCGCAGCGACGCGAGCTGGCCGTCCGACTCGATGCCTTCGGCGATCGCGAGCACACCGAGCGCATGGGCGAGCGTGACGAGGTTCGCCGCGATCGCGGCGTCCTTCTTCTCCTCCTCCATGCCCTGGATGAAGGAGCGGTCGACCTTGATCATGTCCACCGGGAAGTGGCGCAGTTGGCCGAGCGAGGAGAAGCCTGTGCCGAAGTCGTCGATCGCGATCCGCACGCCGTCCTCGTGGAGCGCCTGCAGCTCCTTCTGGGAGCGTTCCCACCCCGCGCCCTCGTGGACGAGCGCGGTCTCGGTCACTTCGAGCCCCAGGTAGCGCGCGGGCAGATCGGCCTGCTCGAGCGCCGACCTGACGACGGAGCCGATCCCGGCTCCCGAGAGCTGGCGCCCTGAGAGGTTGACCCAGGTGACGAAGTTCTCGGGCAGGACGCCCTCGCTCCGCCAGCGGGCGGTCTGCGCGCAGGCCTCGCGCAGGACGTGCTCGCCGAGCGGGAGGATGAGGCCGGTCGCCTCGGCAACGGGGATGAAGCGGTCCGGCGGCACGAGCCCGCCGTGCTCGAGTCCCAGCAGCTCCCCGAGCTCGCGGGCCATGTCGTAGCGGAAGAGCTCGTACCGGCCGCGGCCTGCCTCCTTCGCCGCGTACATCGCGACGTCCGCGTGTCGAACCAGCTCCTCGCCCTCGCCGACTCCGCCCGCGTGGAGGGCGATGCCGATGCTCGCGCCGATCACGAGCTCGCGCCCGGCGATCCAGATCGGCTCTTCGAGCGCGAGGAGCAGCCGCTTCGCGACGCCGACGGCATGGGTTTCGTGCGCTCCGTCGAGCAGCAGCGCGAACTCGTCACCGCCCAGCCGGGCCAGCGTGTCGCTCGGGCGGCTCGTCTCCGTGAAGCGCTCGGCAACCGCCTGGAGCAGCTGGTCGCCCGCGTCGTGGCCGAGGCTGTCGTTGACCTGTTTGAACCCGTCGAGGTCGACGAGCAGCACCGCGAGGGTGTTGTTGGAGCGGCCCGAGCGGGCGAGCGACTGCTGCAGCCGGTCGCGGAAGAGCGCCCGGTTGGGCAGCGAGGTGAGCGCGTCGTAGAACGCCTGCCGCGTCAGCTGCTCCTCCAGCCGGACGCGCTCGGTGATGTCCCTCGCGTTGAGCACGACGCCGCCGATCCGGCGGTTGGCCCGGAGATCGGTGACGTGCGTCTCGAGGTGGCGCCACTCGCCGAAACGATTGCGGACGCGGAACACCGTCTCGGCCGGCTCGGCATGCGCCGAGGCGGTCCGGACGGTCGCGAGGTCGTCGGGATGGACGTGGTCGGTGAACGCGTCGCCGAGGAGCTCCCTGTCCTCCCGGCCGAGCATCGTCGCGACCGACTGGCTGACATAACGGCAGCCGCTCGCGCCGAAAACGAGGACGAGGTCCGTCGAAGAAGTGACGAGGCTGCGGAAGTGGGCCGTCTGCCTGCGAGTCGCGGCGATCAGGGCCCAGCCGAGGAGCAGCGAGGCGACGAAGCCGGCCACTCCGAGGATCATCTGCAGCGTGATCAGGTTGTTGATGTTGCGGTCGTTCGCGGTGGCGATCGTGCGGGCGGTGTTCAGCGAGACGTTCGAGGTCAGGGCCGAGAGGACGCGCAACCGCTCGACCGGGTCTGTCACCGTCAGGTGCTCGTGAGCCGTCAGGGAAACGGCGCTCTGCGGCCCGTGGCCGAGCATGGCCGCGCCGGTGGACGTGAGGTCCTGCACGAGCCTGCGCTCCTGCTTCAGCTGGGCGCGAATCTGCCCGCCGGTGGCCGCCGAGAGCTTCGTCTCGTCGTCGTCGCCGTTGACCGCCGGCGCCATGCCTCCGTTGAGCAGGGCCTCCGAGCTGTTCTCCATGAGCGCGGCGATATAGGCGGGATTCGCCTGGATGCCGACGCGCGCGAGCAGCACCTCTTTCACGTATCGCTCCGAGAGCGTCCGCTGCCGCGCCGCGACCTCGAGCACCGAGGCCTTGTACTTGGAGCGCGAGGTCGACCAGACCGAGAGCCCGACGCTGACCGCCGAGAAGAACGCGAAGGTCGCCAGGATGGCCGCGACCGTGCGGCGGCCGCTCGACGCGAACGGCCGGAATGCCTGCGGCCTGGGCACTCCTACGTCACCACCAGCGCGGCGCGCATGCCGCCCAGGTAATGGCCGGCCATGTTGCAGAAGAGCTCGTAGCGGCCCGGCTTCAGGTGGAGCAGGACCTCCTCCGCCGTGCCGGGCTGCTTGCCTTCGATCACGCCCACCGTGGCGCGATCGAGAGCTGCCTCGTTGACGGTCAGGCCGTCCGAGCGCAGCGGCAGGGCCGCGCTGGGCGAGCGCACGATGAGCAGCTCGTGGGTGTCAGGGCCCTGGTTGCGGAGGAGGAGGCGGACCGTTCCCGCGCGGACCCGCGCCGGCGCGATGGCGATCCTGAAATCCTGCTCCTTCACGCGCACGGTCGGGGCTGACGCCGCGTGCCGCGAAGAGCCGGAGGAGCACGAGGCGAGAAGAATGAGGGAGAGGGCCGAGAGGCTCAGGCCGATGCCGAGCCGAACAACGCGAGACCGCAGCCGCCGCATGTTGTGTTTGTCGGCTTCTACACAAACCCGGGATACCCCCAGGTGGGGTAGGCCGTCACTCGAAAGAGGGACTAGGCGAGGTCTTCGAGCACGAGGCCGTAGATGACGCCGTCGACCCACTCGTCGTTGCGCCAGTAGGCCTTGCGGCGGACGCCTTCGCGGACGAAGCCGGCGCGTTCCGCGTGGCGCTGCGCGCGGTCGTTGAAGCCGTAGATCTCGAGCTGCAGCCGGTGGTAGCCGAGGTCGTCGATCAGGTGCCGCTGGAAGAGGCGGGCGGCCTCGTCGGCCAGGTGGCGGCCGCGGAAGTCGGGGTGCACCGCGAGCGAGCCGAGGTTCGCGATGCGGCTGCGGCGGTTCGAGACCTCGAAGCCCATCAGGCCTGCTGGCCGGCCGTCGACCTCGATCACGAAGCGGCCGTACTCCTGCGGCTCGCCCTGCGAGCGCTCGATCTCTTCCGCGAGACCTTCGCGGTCGCGCGGACGCACGACGGCGAGGTTCTGCACGACGTCGTCGCTGTTCATCAGCTCGAGCAGGAAGTCGAGATCGTGTGGCTCCGCGCGGCGGAGAGTGACCTCGCTCACGGCGAGGGCGCGGCGACGGGCTCTCTGCGAGGGAACCGCACCGCGCCGGACCCGAACGCGACCCCGCCGAGGATCAGCACCATTCCAGCGAGCTCCTGCCAGGTGAGCGGCTCGCCGAGCAGGGTGACGCCGTAGAAGAGCGCCGTCACCGGGAGGAGGTACGTGACGAGGCTGACCCGTGCCGCGCCGTCGCTGCGGAGCACGCGGTAGAGGATGATCTGGGCGACCGCCGTCCCGATCACGGCGAGCGCGAGCACCGAGCCCGTCTCCTTCCAGCCCGGGACATGACTCGGGAGCTGGGTCAGCCCGATCGGCAGCAGGACGACGAGGCCGCCGAGCATCGTCGCCGCGGCGAGCGTCAGGCCGCTTGCCCGTCGCTCGACCAGCCGCTGGGCCCACAGGCCGCCGATCGCGTAGGAGACGGAGGCAACCACCACGGCCATTGTCCCGGCGACGCCCCACCAGCCGCTCTTCGGATGGACGCCGGCGAGGACCCCGACCCCGACCAGGCCGATCAGGAATCCCGCAAGCCGCAGGCCCCGCACGCGCTCGCTCGGCTTCCAGCGGATCGCGAGCAGGACGACGAAGATCGGCATCGAGGCGTTCGCGATCGCTGCCACTCCCGAGTCGATGTGCTTCTCGCCCCAAGCGATCAGCGTGAACGGGATTGCTGCGTTGACGACGCCGAGCGCAAAGCCTTCCCAACCCGGTCGGCGCATCTCCACGACCGTCTGCCGCCGCCCGCGCTGCACGACGAGCACCGCGAGCAGGAGCCCCGCGGCGATCACGAGGCGCAGCATGATCATCGTGGCCGGCTCGAAGGCCCGGTCGGCGACCTTGATGAACATGTAGGACGCGCCCCAGAACGCGGCGAGCAGCCCGATGTAAATCACGTAGGAGCGGGACACCGCTCCGAGGCTACCTCCAAGGCCCAGCCGTGGACGCTGGCCCATCGACCGACGTCCTTGCTCGCTAAAGGAAACGGACGGTGTGAGGATCAGTAGGTGCAGGTGGATGAAAAGGCCGATGCGCTCGAACAGCTCTATCGAGAGCGGTACACGATCTTTCGAGACGTGCTCGCCGGCATCGTCGGCAGCCACGACTTGGCGCGCGATGTCGTCCAAGAGGCCTTTGCTCGAGCTCTGCGCGAGCGTCGGCGGTTTCGAGGAGAGGGGTTCCTCGAGGCGTGGGTCTGGAAGATCGCCGTCAACGTCGCGCTCAAACAGCGCCGCAGTCTCGTCTCCGCGCAGGAGCTCGCAGCCGAGCCTGCCGCAGACGTCCGTCCCTCCGATCCGGCCGTGCGCCACGCCGTGCTGGCGCTTCCGCCGAGGAGGCGGCTCGTGATCTTCCTCCGCTACTTCGCCGATCTCTCGTATCGAGAAATCGCGGAGATCGTCCGCGTCTCGGAGGGCACCGTCGCAGCGACGCTGTCACAGGCGCACCGGGA
>WNFY01012397.1_pt1 | contig 11476 bp, 9 predicted proteins | sample 5400091 | NCBI WGS metagenome assembly WNFY01 (sample SAMN13153364, study PRJNA577476) | soil metagenome | isolation source: 60 cm soil or saprolite under grassland replicate 1 | place: USA:California | collected 2016-06-15
GAGGTGCTGGGGGAGAAGCCGTGATGGCGCTCGCGACCCTTCCTCGCGCGACGAGCACCACCGGCCCGGAGGTCCTCTTCTACGACGGTGGTTGCGGCCTCTGCCATCGCGCCGTCCGCTTCATCCTCTGGGCGGACCGGGAAGGCCGCGCCTTTCGCTTCGCGCCTCTCGGGGGCGCGACCTTCGAGGCCCAGGTGCCGGCCTCGGAGCGCGCGGGCCTGCCCGACAGCATGGTCCTGCGCACGGCCGACGGCGCGCTGCTGACGCGCTCGGCGGGCGTGCTCCACCTCCTGCGCCGCCTGGGCGGAGTCTGGCGCGGGCTGGCCTTGCTCTTCGGCCTCGTGCCCCGACCGCTCCGCGACGCCGCCTACGACTTCGTGGCCCGCATCCGCCTCCGGCTCTTCGCTCGGCCCGACGACGCCTGTCCGGTGGTCCCGCCCCCGCTCCGCGCCCGCTTCCTGCGCTGATCACCTCATGCGCGGAATCCTTGCTGACGCCCGTCTTGCCCTGCGCTCCTGGCTGAGATCGCCCGCCTTCACCCTGATTGCCGTCGCCTCGATCGGCCTGGGCATCGGCGCCAGCACGTCCGTCTTCACCCTCGTCGACCAGGTCATCCTGCGCCGGCTCCCCGTCAAGAGCCCCGGCGAGCTCGTCCAGGTGACCTTCGAGGGGTCCACGTACGGTTCGAGCTGGGGGGATGGGACCGAGCTCTCGTATCCGATGTACACCGAGATGCGCGACAACAACCAGGTCTTCTCCGGCATGTTCTGCCGGTTCGGTTACCCCTTTCACGTGGGCTACGCCGATCGCACCGAGCGCGTGGCCGGCGAGCTGGTGTCGGGGACGTACTTTCCGGTGCTCGGCGTGGGTGCCGCCCTGGGCCGCGTCCTGGGTCCGGAAGACGACCGTTCTCCCGGCGGGCATCCGGTGGCGGTGCTCGGTCACGCCTTCTGGGCCAGTCGCTTCGCCGCCGACCCCACGGTGGTCGGCCGCTCGCTGGTCATCAACGGCCAGGCCTACTCCGTGGTCGGGGTGGCCCAGCGGGGATTCGAGGGGATCGAGCTGGGAAGGCGGACCAGCGTGTTCGTACCCATCATGATGAAGGGGCAGCTGACGCCCGGATGGAACGCCCTCGACGAACGACTCAGTCGCTGGGTCCGCGTTTCCGCGCGGCTGCGGCCCGGGGTCACTCCCGAAGGGGCGGCCGCGGCCCTGAAGCCGTTCTACCGCGGGCGCCTGGAGGCGGACCTCGCCGATCCCGGCTTCCGCGGGGCCCCCGAGGCCCTGCGGCAGCGCTACCTCGAGAACCGCCTCATCGTGCGGGAAGACGCCCAGGGGCGCCCCGGGTTTCGCGCTCGGCTCAGCCGGCCGCTCGGGGTCCTGATGGGGACGGCGGCGGGCGTGCTCCTGATCGCCTGCGCCAACGTGGCCAACCTCCTGCTGGCGCGCGGCGCCGCCCGGCGGCGGGAGATGGCGGTTCGGATGGCCCTGGGCGCCAGCGGGCGCCGGCTCGTCCAGCAGCTCCTGGTGGAGAGCGTCCTCCTGTCCCTGGCCGGCGGCCTCGCCGGGCTCGCCCTATCCGCCTTCGGAGCGCCGCTCGTTCTCGCCTTGTTCGCGAATCCCGAGACCCCCGAGCCGTTTTCCACCTCGCCCGACGCGCGGATCCTCGTCTTCACCTTCGCGGTGTCCACCCTCACGGGCATCCTCTTCGGCCTCATGCCCGCGCGGGAGTCCAGCCGCCCCGCGGTGGCGCCGACCCTCAAGGATCAGGCGGGCAGCGTGCTCGGCGGGGGCTCGGCGCGGTTCCGCAAGGCACTCGTCGCGTCGCAGCTCGCGGTGTCGCTCCTCCTGGTGATCGTGGCGGGGCTCTTCCTTCGCACCCTCAAGAACCTGCTCGCGGTCGACGTGGGCTTCGAGACGCGCGCCCTTCTCAGCTTCACGGTGGATCCCTCGCTCAACGGCTACACCTCGGAGCGCACGAAGCAGTTCGCGCGGGAGCTCGTGCAGCGGCTGAACACCACCCCCGGGGTGGAGGCGGCGAGCCTGGCTTCGACGCGGCTGCTGGAGGGAAACCAGTGGACGAGCGACTTCACGGTCGAGGGCTACCGGCACGCAGCCGACGAGGACATGGAGCAGAACTGCAACACCGTCGGTCCCGGCTATTTCCGGGCCATGGGCATCCCCCTCCTGATGGGGCGCGAGTTCGGGGAGCGCGACGAGCGGCTCGAGGATCTGGGGAAGGAGAACTGGCGGTCCCAGTTCCGGGTGGCGGTCGCGAATCAGCGCTTCGTCAAGCGGTACTTCGGTGACGCCAACCCGATCGGGCGGCGCCTGGGCTTCGGCACCAACCCGGGCGAGCAAACCCCCATCGAGATCGTGGGCGTGGTCGCGGACTCGAAGTACACCGGCGTGCGCGACGAGACCCAGAGGCAGCTCTTCTTTCCCTTCCTGGAGAGCGCCCGTCCCCGGGGCTTCACCGCCTACGTCCGCACCCGCCGGACCCCGGAGGCGATGTTCAAGGTCGTGGGGCAGATCGTGCGCCAGCTCGATCCAAACCTGCCGGTGGCCTCCCCTCGCACCCTCGACCAGCAAGTGGCGCAGTCGCTCAGCCGGGAGCGCATGGTGGCGACGATGTCGGGCATCTTCGGGACCCTGGCCACCCTCCTGGCCGTGGTCGGGTTGTACGGCGTCATGGCCTACACGGTGGCGCGCCGGACCCGTGAGATCGGCGTCCGGATGGCCCTGGGGGCCCGGGTGGCCGACATCGCCTGGATGGTCGTTCGCGAGGTGGTGGCCATCGTCGCATTGGGGATGTCGATCGCGCTCCTCGCCGCTTTCGGGCTGGGCCGGCTCGTGGCCAGCGAGCTCTACGGCGTTGCCGCCACGGATCCCCCGACCCTGGCGGCGGCGGCTCTGCTGCTGGCGGTGGTCTCGCTCCTGGCGGGTCTCCTGCCTTCCTGGCGCGCCGCGCGGGTCGACCCGACGACCGCGCTCCGCTACGAGTGATGGTAGACTCCGCGCCCGGATGACCGCCCTGGCCGCCCTCGCTCGCGCCGTCCCTCTCCTGCTCGCCGCCCCCCTCGCCCTGGCCCAGGAGAAGCCCCAGGCCTTCCTGGGGGCGCGGATCATCCCGATCACGGGGCCCGAGATCCCGAAAGGCGTGCTGGTGGTGCGCCAGGGCAAGATCGTGGCGGTGGGGCCGGAAGGGACGAGCATCCCGGAGGGCGCGGTCCGCACCGACCTCTCGGGCAAGGTGCTCATGCCGGGGCTGGTGGACACCCACAGCCACGTGGGAAGCGTCGAGGGGGCGGACGCCAGCGCGCCCCTGCAGCCCGACGTGCGGGCCCTCGACGCGATCGACGTCCGCGACGCCCGCCTCCTGAAGGCGAGGGCGGGCGGCATCACCACCGTGAACGTCATGCCCGGCTCGGGCCACCTCCTCTCGGGCCAGACCGTCTACCTGAAGCTGCGGGAGGGGCAAACCGTCGAGGACCTGCTCCTGCCCAACCCCAAGACCGGCCTCCTGGGCGGGATGAAGATGGCCAACGGCACGAACTCGCGCCGCAAGCCCCCCTTCCCGGGCACCCGCGCCAAGTCCGCCGCCCTCGTGCGCGAGCAGTACGTGAAGGCCCAGGAGTACCGGCAGAAGATCAAGGACGCGGGGGACGATCCCAAGAAGCTCCCCGCCCGGGACCTCGGGATGGAGGGGCTGCTCGAGGTGATGGACGGCAAGCGCATGGTCCACCATCACACCCACCGGCACGACGACATCGTGACCGTGCTGCGGCTGCAGAAGGAGTTCGGCTTCCGGGTCACCCTCCACCACGTCAGCGAGGCCTGGAAGGTGGCGGACGAGATCGCGGCCGCGGGCGTCGCCTGCTCGATCATCAACGTGGACAGCCCGGGCGGGAAGCTCGAGACATTGGACCTCGCCTGGAAGACGGGGGCCGTCCTGGAGAAGGCGGGGGTGCTGGTCGGCTTCCACACCGACGACCCGATCACCGAATCGCGTCTCTTCCTGCGCTCGGCCGGCCTCGCCGTGCGTGCGGGCATGTCCCGGGAGAAGGCGCTCTACGGCCTCACCCAGGCGGGGGCGATCATCCTCGACCTCAAGGACCGCGTCGGCTCCCTCGCGCCGGGCAAGGACGCCGACTTCCTCGTGCTCTCGGGCGATCCCCTCGACTACCGCACCCACGTGCTCGAGACCTGGGTGGAGGGCGCCAAGGTCTTCGACCTCTCGCGCGAGAAGGACCGGCTCTACGCGGTGGGCGGGTACGGGGCCGGTCACGGCCAGCCCCCGGCCGCCCATCTGTGCGGCGACTTCGAGGACGAGGAGCAGGGACGATGAGGGGTCCCCGGACCCCCCGCGTGCATTGGGGCCCCTCGCGATCGCTCGCTCTCGTGACGGTCGCCCTCGTGCTCGCGGCCGCCCCCGCCTTCTCCGAGATCGCGGTGCGCGGCGAGACGGTCTACACCATGGCCGGTCCGGCCCTGAAGGACGGGGTCGTCCTGGTGAAGGACGGCAGGATCGAGAGAGTAGGCGCGGGGCTCGCGATCCCCGCGGGTCCCCCATCCAGCCCGAGCTGCGCGCGATCGACGCCTACAACCCCGAGGAGCGCCTGGTGGGCTGGCTGCGCGGGTTCGGGGTCACCACCATCCACACCGGCCACGGCCCGGGGGCCCTCGTTTCCGGCCAGACTATGATCGCCAAGACCCGGGGCAGGGACGTCGACGCGGCGGTGGTCGTCCCCGTCGCGATGGTCGCGGCCACCCTCGGCTCGGGGGCGCGCGTCACGGAAGAGGGCAAGTCTCCGGGGACGCGGGCCAAGGCGATCGCCCTCCTGCGGGCCGAGCTGATCAAGGCCCAGGAGTACGCGACCAAGAAGGAGACGGCCGAGAAGGGGAAGGAGCCCGAGCGGAGCCTGCGTCTCGAAGCCCTGGGCGCGGTGCTGCGCGGCGAGCTGCCGCTGCTCGTCACCGTCCACCGGGCGAACGACATCGTGACCGCGCTGCGGGTGGCCCAGGAGTTCAAGGTCCGGCTGGTGCTGGACGGGGCGGCCGAGGCCTACCTGGTCAAGGACCAGATCCGGAAGGCGGGGGTCTCCGTGATCGTCCATCCCACCATGGCCCGCGACTTCGGCGAGACCGAGAACATGAGCAAGGAGACCGCGGCCATCCTTCGGCGGGCGGGGATCCGGGTGGCCCTCCAGAGCGGCTTCGAAAGCTACGTGCCCAAGACCCGGGTCGTGCTCTTCGAGGCGGCGGAGGCGGCGGCCTACGGCTTGACCTTCGAGGAGGCCCTGGCCGCGATCACGATCGACGCCGCCCGCATCCTGGGGATCGAGAGGCGCGTGGGCTCGATCGAGCCCGGCAAGGACGGGGACCTGGCCCTCTACGACGGCGACCCCTTCGCCTGGACGTCCCACTGCGTGGGCACGGTCATCCAGGGCGACGTGGTCAGCGAGGTCGCGAACTAGAACGCGACCAGCAGGCCGGCCGTGACCGCCAACAGCACCAGGTTCAGCCCGGCCCATCGAGCTTGACCCCTCCCGCCGGAGCGGGCTACCCTCGCCCCCCATGCCGGTGGACAACGCGACCCTCGCGACCATGGCGCAGAAGCTGCGCCGCCATTCGCTCGAGTCCACGACCGAGGCCGGCTCCGGCCATCCCACGAGCTGCATGTCGTGTGCCGAGATCGTGTCGGTTCTTTTCTTCGACGAGATGCATCTCGACCCGAAAGACCCGAGCGGGAAGGACCAGGACGTCTTCGTGCTCTCCAAGGGCCACGCCGCTCCCATCCTCTGGGCCGCCCTGAAGGAGGTCGGGGCCATCCAGGACGACCTCCTCTCCCTGCGCCGCTACGACAGCCCGCTCGAGGGGCACCCCACGCCCCGCTCGCCCTGGGTGCGCGTGGCCACGGGCTCCCTCGGCCAGGGGCTGTGCGCGGCCGCCGGGATGGCCTGGGCCCGCAAGAAGGACGGCCGCCCGGGCCGCGTCTACGCCCTGCTCGGCGACGGCGAGGCGGCCGAGGGCTCGGTCTGGGAGGCCGCGCAGTTCTCGTCGTTCTACGGCCTCGACAACCTCTGCGCCATCGTGGACGTGAACCGGCTGGGCCAGAGCGGGCCCACCATGTACCAGCACGATACCGCGGCCTACGAGGCGCGCTTCCGGGCCTTCGGATGGGACGCGGTGGTGGTGGACGGCCACGACGTGGCCGCGCTGCGCGAGGCCTTCGCGCGCGGGCGCACGGCCGGAAGCCAGCCCTTCGGGATCGTCGCCCGCACCTTCAAGGGGAAGGGGGTCTCGTTCCTGGAGGACAAGGCCGGCTGGCACGGCAAGCCGGTGAAGAAGGGGGAGGAGCTCCAGAAGGCGCTGGCCGAGCTGGGCGACACCAGCGTCACGATTCGCGTGGACCCCCGGCGCTATCCGGCGGGGCCCGCGTCCGCGAGCGGCCCGCCCACGCTCACCCCCGCCTACGCGCTCGGCCAGGAAGTCGCCACCCGGGAGGCCTACGGCACGGCCCTGGCCAAGCTGGCCCGGGCTTCCGCGGCGGTGGTGGCCGTCGACGGCGACACCAAGAACTCCACGTTCAGCGAGCGCATCAAGGAGGTGGCCGCGGATCGGCATATCGAGGCCTACATCGCCGAGCAGAACATGGTCGGGGTGGCCCTCGGGCTCTCCACGGAGGGGAAGATCCCGTTCGCCTCCACCTTCGCCTGCTTCCTGACCCGGGCCTACGACTTCATCCGCATGGCCGCCTACTCGAAGCCCGCGCACCTGGTGCTGGTGGGAAGCCACGCGGGGGTCTCCATCGGGGAGGACGGGCCGTCGCAGATGGCCCTCGAGGACCTCGCCATGATGAGGGCCCTCACGGGCTCGACCGTGCTCTATCCCTCGGACGCGGTGAGCGCGGAGCGGCTGGTGGAGGCCGCGGCCAACACGCCCGGAATCGTCTACATCCGGACCACCCGGCCGAAGACCAGGGTCATCTACGGGAACGAGGAGCACTTCCCGGTGGGCCAGTCCAAGACCCTGCGCGCGAGCGCCCGGGACGCGGCCACCGTGGTGGCGGCGGGCGTCACGGTGCCGGAGGCGCTCCTCGCCCACGACGCCCTGGCCAAGGAGGGGATTGCGATCCGCGTCATCGATCTGTATTCCGTGAAGCCCGTCGACGAGGCCACGCTCCGCAAGGCGGCGGTCGAGACGAAGAGGATGGTGACCGTGGAGGACCACAGCGTCTGCGGCGGCATCGGCGAGGCGGTGGCGGCGGTGGCGGCCGGGGAAGCCCGGGTCATGGTGCTGGGGGTTCGGGACATCCCACGCTCGGGCAAGCCCGCCGAGCTGATGAGGGCGCACGGCCTGACCGCCGACGTGATCGTGACCGCGGTGAAGCGGTTGATCGGCTGACCCGGCTCGCAGGAGGACAGAGGCCCATGCCGGGCGAGAGCGTCCTCGTCGTCGACGACGAGGACTCCGTACGCGAGCTGATCGTGGAGATCCTGGAAGCCGCCGGCTTCCGGGTCTCGACCGCGAGCGACGGGGCGGAGGGCCTCGAGCGCATGGAGGCGGACACCCCCGAGCTCGTTCTTTCCGACATCAACATGCCGGGCATGGACGGCTACGCCTTCTACGAGGGCGTGCGGGCTCGGCCCCAGTGGGCCGGCGTGCCCTTCGTCTTCCTCACGGGCCGGGGGGAGCCGATGGAGGTGCTGACGGGGAAGGAGCTCGGGGCGGACGACTACGTGATCAAGCCCTTCACCCCCGAGGAGCTGCTGGTGGCCGTCCGGGCCCGCCTCGCCCGCCGGGCGCAGCTCGAGGCCTTCCAGGAGCGCCAGGTGGCGGAGGTGAAGCGGGCGATCCTCAGCACCCTCAACCACGAGTTCCGCACGCCCATCACGTGGCTCGTCGGCTACGCAGAGCTGTTGCGGGACTCGAAGGGGGACCTGAACCCCGAGCAGATGCGCCAGCTGCTGGACGGAATCCTGGCGGGCAGCGCGCGTCTGGTGAGGCTGGTCGAGGACCTGGTGCTCCTGGTGGACCTCCACTCCGGCGAAGCCCGGCGGACCTACCACCGCATGAAGCGGCCCCTTCCGGATCTCCCGGACCTTCTTCGGGAGCGGCTGGAGCGTGAGCAGGATCGCGCTACCGCCGCCGGCGTGCCCCTTCGCTTGGAGGTGCCGGAGCGCCTTCCCGCCGTGCTCGGGGAGCCCGAGCAGCTCGGCAACGCGATCAGCCGGCTGCTCGACAACGCGATCAAGTTCTCGAAGAAGGACGGAGGCCCGGTGGCCCTCCGCGCCGCCCGAGAGGGCCCGCGGGTGGTGATCGAGGTGCGCGACGAGGGGATCGGGGTGCGGCCCGAGGACCTCGCGCGCATCTGGGATCTTTTCTACCAGAGCGACCGCGACCGGATCGAGCAGCAGGGGCTGGGCTCCGGTCTCACCATCGCCCGGGCCATCGTGACCCTCCACGGGGGGACCCTCGCCCTCTCCAGCCAGCTCGGAGTCGGCACCACCGCCCGCCTCGAGCTGCCCTGTCTGATCGACAGGGTGGGGGGTCGATGATGCTCGAGCCCTCCGGAGGCACTCCGCTGGCGCGCGCCGCGACCGCGCTGATCGAGGTCGCGGCCGGCTTTCATCGGCGGGGCTGGATGCTGGGGACGAGCGGCAACCTGAGCGTGGTCCTGTCCCCCGACCCGCTCCGTCTCGCCATCACCGCCAGCGGGGTGGACAAGGGCGCCCTCGGGCCCCCGCACATCCTACCCATCGACGCGGACGGCCGGATCCTGGAAGGTCGGGAAGGCAAGGCCTCGGACGAGACCCGCCTCCACCTCACCTTGGTCCGCCGGGCGGGGGCGGGCTCGGTGCTCCACACCCACTCGGTCTGGGGCACCCTCCTCTCCGATGCCCACCTGGCAGGGGGCGGCTTCGCCATCGAGGGCTACGAGATGCTCAAGGGCCTGGCGGGGGTGAGGACGCACGAGCACCGCGAGTGGATCCCCGTCCTCCCGAACACGCAGGACTACGAGGCCCTCGCGGCCGCCATCGCGGCCGCCCTGGAGAAGCATCCGCAGACCCACGGGATCCTCCTCCACCGCCACGGCCTCTACACATGGGGCAAGGACCTGGCGGAGGCGAAGCGCCACGTGGAGATCCTCGAGTTCCTGTTCGAAGTCCGGGGCCGCGTGGAGAGCGCCATCGCCGGCAAGGGGGACTAGTATGAAACCCTTCGTGGTCCCGTCACGCGGCCTGCTGTTTGACCTCGATCGTGCAACCAAGGGACTTGAGCTTGCGGACGAGTCTTGTGATGGTGTGGGATTTGTCGCGTCGGTCGAAGTGCGTGCTTCCAAGTTCCCGATAGGGGACGCCGTCTCGGATCATGAAGTAGATGGCGGTGAGGATCGAGGCGGTCACAGCCATGATGGCCTTCTTGGGACCGCGTCTGCTCTTGATGCGGAGAAACTGGGCGCGAAGGTAGGTGTCCTTGCACCGGACGGCGGCCCAGGCAGACTGGACCAGGACCGTCTTGAGCCACGTTCCACCTTTACGGAGGCGTGTGGATCGGCGCTTGCCAGCGCTCTCGTCGTTGCGTGGGCACAGCCCCGCCCACGAGATGAGGTGGCCGGGAGTACGAAAGCGGGACATGTCCACGCCAATCTCGGAGACGACGGCCTCGGCCACGATGTCGCTGATTCCAGGGATGGTCGTCAAGAGCTTCGCGGTGGTGCGAAAGGGCTCGAGAGCAGCGCCCACCTCGGTTTCGATCGTTTCGATGGCGAGCTCGAGGGACTCCACCTGCGAGAGGTGGAGCTTGAGCATGAAGCGGTGGTGCGACGTGACGCGACCACGCAAAGACTCGATGAGGCTCTCGCGGGAAGCACGTACGCGCGCGCTGGCAAGAAGGACGAGCTTTTCGGGATCCGCCTCGCCGGAGATGAGCGCCTTCAGGATCGCGCGACCGCTCTGGCCGAGGATGTCGCTGATCACCGATGCGATCTTCAGGTTGGCGTCTTCAAGCGTCTTTTGGATCCTCTGCGTATGCTGGGTCCGCTCACGGACGAGCTGCTTGCGAGTGCGAGTCAGGGTCCGCAGTTCCTGGATCGAGGTGGGCGGCACGAAACTGGCGCGGATGAGCCCGTGCGCGAGCAGGTCGGCGATCCACATCGCGTCGTTCACGTCGGTCTTGCGCCCTGGGACGTTCTTGATGTGCGCGGCGTTCGCCAGCACCAATTCGAACGAACCCTCGAGTACGTGCCAGACGGGCTTCCAATAGACGCCCGTCGCCTCCATGGCCACGGTTGTGGCCTGCTGCTCGCCCAGCCAATCGGACAGGGCGAGCAGGCCCTTGGTCGTCGTCTCGAATGTCACTACGTCCTGTCGGACATCGCCGTCGCTGGCGATACGGACGCATGCCACGACCGTGTCTTTGTGCACGTCCAGGCCAGCACACCGCGGATGCATAACCTCCATGTCGACCTCCCTGTGCCGGCGAGGAGCCCACGTCGTGGAAGTCTAGTATTCGCGCTCCCGGGGCAACATCGCCCCTTGGCCGCAGTATGGGGTGCTCGTGGGGCTCCGGGTCCAACTGACATACGGGCTGAAAGCACCAAGGAAACCGCCGACCTCTGTGCCGGCACCGTCCCAGGATACGCCCCCGTTTCATCCCGATGTGGGTCTCCCGCAGGGAGATGGGGCAACTGACATGGCCACGGTTCGCATCCCGAGCGAAGGCAAGACCCTGACCGAGCCAGGGGCGGTGGTCGATCGCCTCTCCCAGGTGGGGATCACGTACGAGCGCTGGCAACCCTCGCATCCGGTGGGCGCGTCCGCTCCGCCCGAGGACGTGCTTCGGGCCTACGGCCGCGAGATCGACCGCCTCAAGCAGGAAGGCGGATACGTCACCGCGGACGTGATCGACGTGAAGCCCGACACCCCGGGCCTCGACGCCATGCTCGCGAAGTTCAGCCGCGAGCACTGGCACGACGAGGACGAGGTGCGCTTCATCCTCGAGGGCCGCGGGATCTTCCACATCCACCCCCGGGCGGGGGCGGTGCTCGCCATCGAGGTGGGGCCGGGGGACCTCCTGCGCGTCCCCCGCGGGACCTGGCACTGGTTCGACCTGTGCGCCGACCGGCGCATCCGGGCCATCCGCCTCTTCCAGGATGCGGCCGGCTGGACCCCGCGCTACACGGACAGCGGAGTGGACCGGGGCTTCGAGCCGGTCTGCCTCGGGCCGGCCCAGGTCGGGGGAAGGGGCGCCGCCTCGGGATGACCGGCCTCCTCCTCGACGTCGAGGGGACGACCACCCCGATCGAGTTCGTCACCGGCACCCTGTTCCCGTTCGCGCGGGAGCGCTTCCCGGCCTTCCTGCGGGGGAGCACCTCGGATCCGGGGGTCCGTGCCGAGATCGAGGCCTTGCGGGCCGAGCACGGGAGGGAGAGCGCGTCCGACCCGCCCCCGCCCTGGCGCGAGGACGACCA
>WNFY01005472.1_pt1 | contig 11475 bp, 14 predicted proteins | sample 5400091 | NCBI WGS metagenome assembly WNFY01 (sample SAMN13153364, study PRJNA577476) | soil metagenome | isolation source: 60 cm soil or saprolite under grassland replicate 1 | place: USA:California | collected 2016-06-15
CGTTGGTTCTTTTGTAATACTTCCCGTGACCGACGCTTTCTCTTCTCGTAAGTCACGGACAAAACTTCAGTTTGTCGTTGGTTCTTTCGCGATACTTCCCATGACCCAAGCATTCTCTTCTCGGCAAGTCCGACAAACTGAAGTTTGTCGGACTCCCTCATCGACTAGTTCATCAATGGCGCGGTGCCAAAGTTGACGCCGAACCGCGCGCACCAGATGGTTACGGCGCGATATTTTGCCAGGTCGACATTGGCTGGAACATCGTAATTCTGGTCGCCGAGGTTTCCCTTCAAAGAGCCCAGCTCGATAAAACCCGCACTCTTCACGGTATCGCTGTCCTGTGCATCCGCGGCGGCTACGAGATAGACGTGCACGTCCGGGCCGTTCGAGGTTGCGAAGTTGGTCAGGCGCAGCGTTCTCTTGCCATCGGCGAGCTTAAAGATCGCGGCATTGCCCTTTGTTTCGTGCGCCCCCGAGTGAAATTCACCCGCCGTGAGCTTCATCGGCGCCACGCTGGCGGCCGAGGCGGTCGGAAACTGTTCGTTGACTTTCTGGTTGACAAAAAGTCGCTCTGGCCGAAAGGCGTACCAAGTGCCGGCGACTGCTGCTAGAACTGCTACTGCTACGATAAGTCTGCGTGATGACATTCGTGTTCTCCTTGCGAAAAGAAATTGGGTTTGGTGATTCCGTTGAGCACTTCTGACTCGACCGTTAGATTCGTCAGCTTCGTAGTTCGCGCTCTCAAGCTGTTAGTCGTTGATGTGAGGCAAAACTTACAGCAGGCGGAACGGGCACGCTGCCGTCGACTCGGTCCGCATCACCGGCGGTATTGAGAGGACACTGGTGGGGCGCCAAACCAGTTGATTTGCAGGAATCTACGCAAGGACAGACGCGCCCGGTGAAGCATTACGCTCAGATTCAATGACCTGCGAAACTTCGCAATGGAACTCAGCGCCGAGACCACTTCGCTGCTTCTCGTACCAGAGTTGCACATCCAGCAACGTCAAGCTCGGCGGCGCGACGGACTTGGACATCGAAGCTCAACGAAGTAGCCGCTCAAGTCGCGCCTTTACCTCCGGCCAGGGGCTCTGGTCGTCAGGATTGCGTTCCATGTCAACGCATGCGATATAACCCCGAATGCGCGCAGAGATTGAGGAGCCGGTCGCCGTTCCTACTTGCCAAGCACTACGTCTATTCCCGAAAGAACCAGACTGAGCTGCGGTCGCGGCAATTTGCCAACGGGACCGGTAAGCAACATTTTATCCAAGCTTACAATCTGGGAAACGTTGGCGACCGAGTCCTTTGGAAGCGCGGTCAACCGCGCCGGAAGCATGACGTTGCCGGGAGCATTGGCCCACTTCAGGTTGCTCGTGAGCGGAACGCAAACCACCGTCGCTATTCGGCTGTGGTTTACCGAGTCTCCCTGCACAACCACTACCGGTCTGCGGAAGCCTGGCCCAGACCCGGCGGGATCCGGAAGATCAGCCCACCAGATCTCTCCCTGAGAAATCACCATTCGCTGCACTCCAGAGTGCGCCGGGACGCTGCAGAAACGAACGGGTCGGTTTCAGCAAGACCGATCTCAGCACAGACTTGATTCATTCCTTCCGTCACATGGTCTGGCGCATGACGGGCGACGTACTCAGCAAGCGCGTTGCTGAACAACTCGCTTCGCGACTTTTTCATTCGGCGCGCAAGTCTCTCAGCCTTCTGGAAGACATCGTCAGGAATTGATACCGCGGTTTTCATACCCGAAGTGTAACCGGGCTGGTAGGACCAATCAAGATCATCACAAATGCAAAGAATCCCCGCATCTGTAAACCAAGACGCAAGCTAACAGCTTGCGTTACGCTTCAAAGTTGCAGCGGAAGATGCAGCGTGTGTTGTTGTGGTGATGCAGCTTGGCGCACGCCACTGCTTTACCGCCCTTGACCCGCTTGTAAACCTCGGCCCCTAGAAGCATTCCCAGCGGCGGAGCAGTGAAATAAACCCAAAGCGAAGTCCAGAGATGCGCCCCAAACGCCGAGCCAAACGTTCGCGCCGGATTCATACTCATGCCGGAAATTGGCGCCTCTAGACAGATGTAACTTGCGATGAGCGCGCCCGCAAATAATCCGGTCCAGCGGCCCAACCGCTTCGTGTTTGAAACAGTCAGGATCACCGTCATCAAAATAAACGTGATAGTAAGTTCGGCGACGAATGCCAGCGTCGGGCCATTTGGACCGGGCACTGTTACCGCGTAATTAACTGCTGAGTGGGCTACCAGATCTCTGAAAAATACTGAGGCGATCAAAACCCCGAGAATGCCGCCAATGAACTGAAAGAGAATGTAGAATGACGCGTCCCAAGGGGCGATCTTTCCCAGCCGCAGGTAAGTCAACGTTACTGCTGGGTTAAAATGCGCTCCGGATCGTTTGCCGAACGGCGAAAAGATGAGTGCCACGGCCGTCAAACCCATCGCAACACCCATCAACATCCTTCGTACACCTTCATTTTGAATGCCCTGAGTGACCGGCGAAGCGGGGTGATAAAGCAGCACAGTAAAAGCGCAAGCCGAGATCATGAATAAACCCAGCCCGGCTGCTTCCGATACGTATTCAGGCCAGTGCCCCTTCAGGGTATCGATCATTTGCTCGCTCCACCGATTCGACGCTTCGAGCGGTTCTCTGAAAGCCCACGGTTCCGGCATCATCATTCGCCGGCGCAGGCTATCGAACACACTGATACTGTCAGAATTTGTTAGTTCCATTTTCCTACACTAACCTTCGTCGCATGGTCTTATTTCCACTGAAGTCATTCCCTGGTTCACGCTATTAGTCGCTGCGAGCGTCGGTTCCTTACAGCATCTTCAAGTAGGTTTGTCGTGAAAATCAGGAAAGCCTCAGGCGGACCGCAGAGTTTTCAGTCGTGGTGTTGGCTGAGGTTTAGTTTCATGCGCTCGCGCGCCTCAGGCGAGAGTGGAGGCAGAGATGAAGGATCAAGGTTGGGCTCTTGTGTAGCCTTGGAACGAATAGTGTCTCTCATCAGTTGCAAGTGCTCGAGATACCAAACGCACCAGAGGCAGATCCAGAGATGAAGCTTGACGTTGATCCGCTCGCGGAGTGAAAGTCGTCGCTCCATAGATTCCGAAATAGCCTTGACTGTCTGCTTGCAGGTCGGCAAACGGCGAAGCAACCACCACCGGATCGAGTGTTTGATTTTGTCGTATACCTTTAAGTTCATGTTTAGTGGGTCGCTTCTTTCATGAACCAGTTCCGCTCGAGGCAGTTGCGCAAGTGTAACCGCGCCCGATGTAGCATTACCCAGAGATTGTTGACCGAAATGCTCAGCACTTCGCAGATCTCTTCGCTGCTTAGACCGTCAACTTCGCGGAGCGTAAAAGCGCTTGCCGTACGTTTGGGCAGGGGAGAAAGACAATCGTTGAGAACTTTCCAAAAATCACTGCGCTCGATCAATTCCGCCGGCGTCGCGTGCCAATCACTTGGCGCGTAGTCGGCATTCCAATGGTTCGTCCATTCGTCAGTCCTGGTAAAGAATTCGTTGTGCTCGAACGTTTCATCCTCAGTCTCTCCGATTGGCGCCTCGCGGGTAATCCGCCGGAAATGGTCCGTAACTTTGTGTTTCAAAATCCCGACGAGCCAGGTTCGCTCGGATCCTCGACCTTCAAAGCCGCGGTAAGCCTTCAGAGCCGCCAAAAAGGTCTCTTGCACAGCGTCTTCAGCCGCCGAGCCGTCACGCAGACGAAACAACGCGTACTTGTAAAGGTAGTCTCCGTGCTGGTCCACCCAGGCGCTAAAGTCCGGGGATTGACTCTGAGCCGTGCGTTGTGGTTCGCTCATGCGGATCGAGGCTTACCAAATCAAACAAAAGAATGAACGACTCCGATTATTATTGCATAGGTCATGATCGAGATACCCGAAGACTAAGCCCGAGGGTTGAGCCATGAGTCTTATCCCCTGCCGTGATTGCGGCCATATGATTGATCCACGTTCTCGCGGCTGTCCCAAATGCGCGCTGAATCTCGATGCTGAGAGAGTGATTGACAGAATCGTTTTATGCGGACTGGTACTAGCTGTGATTGTGGCGGCAGCAATTGTCGTCCTATTCGCGTTGCGTCACTAGGCGTTCCGTTATTGCAGCTTTCTCCGCCTTCACACTTTTGCCCTGTCTTCAGACTGCTTGTCTGCTTCCGCAAGCAGCTTCTGAATTCTTTGCTCCGCCTCGTCATAAGCGCCTTCACCAACGTGCATCCATCGAATTCGTCCTTGCTTGTCTAACAGAAAGATCGTCGGCCAGGCTTCGACGTTGTAAGCTCGCCATGTTTGGTAGTCGTTATCCGTAACTACTGGGTAACGAATTCCCAGCGAAGCAACTTCGCGGCGGACGTTTTCGATTTTTCGTTCGTTATCAAGCTCGGGTGAGTGAACGCCGACAACGATCAGCCCTTTATCGCGGTAGCGATCGTCCCAGCGCTTAACGAACGGCAACGTGTTACGACAGTTATAGCAGCCGAAGGTCCAGAACTCGATTAGCACGACGCGACCGTGAAGATCTTTGAGCTTTAGCGGTTCTGAGTTTATCCAGTCACCGGAGGCAAGCTCCGGAGCAATACCAGATTCCGAACTTTCAAGTGCGGCGTGGGTCCGAAGCGGACTCAGCAATCGCTTTGTGAAACCCGTAACGCCGATCGCCGCCGCTACAACAATGCCCACAATAATTCCGATTACCATATTGCTTCGTCTGTCCATTGATGATATTTCCTCAGCTTTCGCGCCTCTGCAGCACTGCCATAATAGCAATCCATGTTCGCTGAACGCATCTGGGTCCGTAAGTTGGTAGTGGATTATTTGCGTGGTGTCGTTCTGGTCCACACACATTAGTCGCCTAACCTGGCGATTCATTACAAATCAGTTTTTGAGTCGATAAATCCGCCGTACTCCCTCAAGAACTATGAAGAGGCTGGAAAGGCTCAAGGTGGCGACATCCAGGTCGAAGTGCAACAGTGCTGGATTGGCCATCAACTGCCTTACAATAAGCGCGTGGAGCGCAACCTGGTGAACCTGAGATGGGCCGGCTACGTTGGAGCTGTGCTCGGTACTGCTACGGTAACGGCTTTACTTGCTCCCTTTCACGAGCAGATAAACTCGACGACGGTCGCATTGGCTTTCCTGCTGGTGGTTCTCTTCGTAGCATTGTTCTGGGGTAGCAGACCAGCTCTTTTAGCATCCGGGTTGGGAGTGTTCTCGCTTAACTTCTTCTTCCTGCCGCCGCTCTACACTCTCTCTATCGCGCACCCGCAGAACTGGGTTGCTTTGACGGCGTTCTTCACCACCGCTCTCGCTGTGGGTCAACTTTCAGCTCGCGCAAAACGACGAGCCGAGGAAGCGGAAGCGGGAAAGCGCGAGATCGAGCGACTATACCAGGAGCTACAAGCAGTGTTTGAGCGTGCAAGTCAGGCCGAAGCCTTGAGGCAGAGCGAGAAACTGAAGTCTGCCTTGCTTGATGCCGTCACTCATGATCTGCGCACGCCGCTTACCTCGATCAAGGCGTCGATCACCACTCTCATCGACGAGGCGCGGGGCCGAACAGAAGAAGATCAGCCCGTCGCACTGGATACAGAATCTCGTCTTGAGATGCTGGAAGTTATCGACGAAGAGAGTGATAGGTTAAATCGTTTCATCGGTGGGCTAATCGATCTGGCGCGTATTGAGGCCGGTGAATTGCACCTTCGTAGACGCTGGGGAGCCGTAGATGAAATCATCTCTACGGCGCTGACACGAGCTGAGCCCTTTACGCAAACTCACGAGGTTGAGGTAAAGATTGAACCGGAATTGCCTGTCGTACGCGTTGACGAGCGGGCGGTAAGCGAAGTGGTCTATACGCTTGTCGATAATGCAGCTAAGTACTCACCCGACGGCACAAAGATCCACATCAGTGCGCAACGCTCTGACGACGGGATGATCATGATGGCGGTAGAGGACAAAGGGAAAGGCATTGAACCTGATTTGCGAGAGCGGGTTTTCGATAAATTCTTCCGCGCCACTCGTGACGGAGACATCAGTACTCACCAGCCTTCCGGTACAGGAATGGGTTTGGCCATTGCCAAGGGAATTGTTGAAGCTCATGACGGAAAGATCTGGATCGAGTCAGGCACCGCCGGCAAGGGAACACGTGTCGTTTTCACGTTACCGATTGGAGATGAAGAGGTAGGAGAAGGTCTGAAGACGCCGCGCCCGTAGCTACCAAGGTTTTATGAACGATAAGGCACGCATTTTGGTGGTTGATGACGAGCCGCAACTGACACGAGTGCTCCGCACCGGGCTCAAGTCGCGCGGCTATGACGTGCGCGCTGCCGCTGACGGGTTGGCCGGATTCGAGACCTTCAGCGATTGGCATCCTGACCTTGTTATTACTGACCTCGCGATGCCGAATATGGATGGGCTGGAACTGTGCCGGCGGCTTCGAGCCATCTCGCAGGTGCCGATCATTATTCTCTCAGCGAAGGGCGAGGAGAAGATCAAAGTCGAAGCGCTGGACGTTGGTGCGGATGATTTTGTCACTAAGCCTTTCGGAATCGACGAACTGCTTGCGCGTGTTCGCGCTTCTCTGCGACGGGCAAACGCTCAACCCACAAACGAAACCACGCAAAGGGTTTTAGAATCGGGAGACTTTCATGTTGATCTCGAATCTCGTCACGTTATGGTGCGTGGTCGCGAGATCCGTTTAACGCCGAAAGAGTTTGATCTCCTCACTTATTTTATTAATCACTCCGAAAAGGTACTCACGCACCATACCCTGCTGGCAGCTATATGGGGTGGCGATTACGTCGAGCAGGATCAGTACCTGCGAGTCTTCGTCGGCAATCTGCGAAAAAAACTCGAAACCAATCCGGCCTCGCCGCGCTACATTCTTACCGAGCCGTGGGTAGGTTATCGGTTCAGTCCAAACGAGTAGGCCAGCACTACTCCGAGTGCGTCCTCCATCAGTTTCTTCCTGTGAGCGCACTCCGTAACATGTCCCAAGAGGAGGGTGAACATTGCCGGCACAAAATCTGAAACAATTACTGGAACGCATTCATACCCGGCTTGATGAAAGCTTTGTCGGCATCGGAGAAATGGTTTCTGATTTGGATGCGGCTGATCTGGCGGAGCTGATCAACCACCTGACGTTGGCCGAAGCCGCGACGGTCGTAACGATGCTCCCCGTGCAGCGTGCCATCGAAATATGCAACCAACCGACAATGCGGCGCCGCGCTGCAATCCTCGAACAGCTTGAGCCGCCGCGTGTCGCGGAGATCCTGGCCGGCCTCTCGGCGGATGAACGCACCGACATAGTCCAAAAGATGGGCCTGCACGAAAGGCACCGGGTCGTGCCGAAGCTCAGTGCCGAAATGCGCAAGGAACTCGAGGGTTTATTGCAATATCCCGCGCACACGGCCGGTGGGATCATGACGACCGAATTCGTTCGGCTCAATCCAAAGATGAGTGTCAGCGATGCCCTCAAACACATCCGCTCGGTCGCGCAAGAGAAAGAATCGATCTACGCCTGCTATGTCATGGAGCCCGGCACAGGCCGTTTGCTCGGCTCCGTTTCGCTGCGGGATCTGGTGATGGCGGAACTCGAAGCGCCGCTTACCAAAGTCATGCGCGTTAAGCCCGTGACTGTAAACGCTCTCGATGATCAGGAAGCAGTCGCGCAGAAGATCGGCAAATACAACCTGCTTGCCGTGCCGGTGTTGGAAAAGGACGGAAGCGTGGTTGGGTTCGTGACTGTCGACGACGTGATCGACGTGCTAATCGAAGAGGGAACAGAAGACATCCTGCGCATGGCCGCGGTCGAGCCGGGCGCGCTGGACAAGCCTTACATGCAGGTTGCGCTGCCGCTCATGATCAGGAAACGTGCCGGGTGGCTGATCATTCTCTTTTTGGGCGAGATGCTAACGGCAACGGCGATGGGTTTTTTTGAGAAGGAGATCGAAAGGGCCGTAGTGCTCGCGCTCTTTGTGCCCCTGATAATCTCGTCGGGAGGGAACTCGGGTTCGCAGGCTTCGACGCTGGTGATCCGGGCGCTGGCGCTTGGCGAAGTTTCCTTGCGCGACTGGTGGCGCGTCATGCGGCGCGAGGTTTTCTCCGGCCTGGGATTGGGTTTGATCCTCGGCTCGATTGGGTTTCTGAGGATCACGGTCTGGTCAGGCTTTTCCCAAATCTACGGACCGCACTGGCTGCTGGTAGCTCTGACCGTCGGCCTGGCGTTAATTGGCATTGTGTTGTGGGGCACGCTCGCCGGTTCGATGCTGCCATTCATACTGCGTCGGCTGGGCTTCGACCCGGCAACCTCTTCAGCGCCGTTCGTGGCGACCCTTGTGGATGTAACCGGACAGGTAATCTATTTCAGCGTCGCCGTTGTGCTCTTGCGCGGCACACTATTGTAGCGAAGGACCACTACTCCACAGCTCAAAGCCCGCTGCTTATTTGTTACTTCCGGCTAGAACGATTAACGGCTTGTTGGAGAGCCGGGTAGAAAAGAATGGCTCTTGAAGCCAGCACCCTGACCGAGTTTCCTGGACCGGTTCTTACCTAAATTCCTTAGCGACCTCTCCTGAACGTAAGGCGATAATTCCGACGCCTTCTCACGGTCGAAACTCTCTGAAAGTCAGTCACCGTCTTTACAAACTTTTTATGAACTCTTTACACCCTTTTTATATGCAGGGTCGTAATCTTCCTTTGTTGACAATTTGTCTGCCGAAGCTGCTTGCGGGTGACTTTGCGTCGCCGAGAAGGGCAGCACGGGGGAACCAAATGTCTTGCCAAGCGCGAGACACGGGGCGAATCGTGAGCATCACGTAGGACACTTCCCCTTAGTCCGAGCCCGACAGCTAACCTCGTAGGCTTAATGGGAAGAACACTCCGTTAGAGCGCGCAACTATATTTCTGAAGGGCGCGGGAGCGTAAAGCTTCCGTGCCTTTTCGTTTGCGCGAAAGGAGCGGCATACGCGATGAGCATGTTTGCCAAACATTCGAAGATCACTGGGACAAGCCAGACCGGCACGAGATTTCAGTATCGGGCAAAGAGCCGGCCATCTGGATGGCGAGAAATTGGTGCGATGGTCGGACTAGCTGGCGGCCTTCTTTCTAACCTGTTCGGACTGATCCTAACGGCAGTTGCTTGGTTCATGAGTACGGGAGCAATCGTTTCTACCGTGCACGACGTAGGAACGGTTCTGCTGATAATCAACATTCCGCTCCTCATGGGAGGCGCGCATTGTCTGGACCTGGTTGAGAAAAAGAAGCGAATCGAGGTTCTAACGAATTAGCTGGCTGTGCGTCGAGCGAGGGATTTTGGAGAAGGTAAGAAATTCAAATGACTTGGAAAGAGATAAAGAAAGCGGTGGTTGAAGTTGCAGGCGTGGAGGAGGTTGAAGAGATTTGTCTAATTCACTGGGAAAACGGCAATGGTGACAAAACCTTCCACAGGATCAAATTGAGAAAGCTATAAAGCTCGCAGAAAACGTTTCCGCAAGTGAGAGCCAGCAGATGCCGAGTGGTGCGCGGTCTAGCTAACCCAAATAGCAATCGGCTGAGCGGAAAGAAGAGTAGATGAATACTGATAGTTACTTACTAACGGGAATTTCAGGTGTGTTTTTGATTTTATGTGGTCCTATGACAATCGCTCATGGCCAGCAGACTGTTTTCAACGTTCCGACCACTGATGTGCTTGACAAAGGCAAGGTCTATTTTGAACTGGACATCAGCGCCAAGCCAAATGATTCAGATGCCTTGAACAAGTTCTCCTCATTTGTGCCGCGCTTGGTCGTGGGCGCTGGGAGACGAGTAGAAGTTGGTTTGAACATCCTCGGAAACGTTCAGCCTGGACCTGACTCGACGACGCTCGTGCCGACGGTGAAGTGGAAAGTTTACGACGGGAAAGACAACGGCTGGGCCATCGCGGTGGGAGACAATGTGTTTATCCCGGTCCGGAACAAATCGTATGACGTCGGAACTTATGCTTACACCATGGTCCAAAAGACATTTAAGACAAAGACGCGAGTGGGATTTGGCGGTTACTTGTTTAGCAAGAATGTAGTAGCTGCGAACGCGAATAGAGCCGGGGGCCAATTCACCTTCGAACAGCCCGTAACGGACAAATTTGGTCTGGCGTCTGATTGGTTTACAGGCAAGCACGCGAACGGCTATTGGACCTCGGGCGGGTATTACAAGCTAACGAAGAAACTTACAGGCTACGCCGCCTATTTCCGTAGGAAACGCCAACGCCTCGAAAGACAACCACTTTTTCTATTTCGAGCTGGGCTACAACTTCAATTGAAGAGAGCAGGATGTTGGGTCTTCAACGAAAACAGTCAGAAGTGAAGCCATCACCGAAGGATTCCAAGCTTCGTTGGAATGTTCTTTTCAAAGACCTCAGTTTTTTGGGTTCCCTCTCAGTCGCACACCTTATTGTCTGGCGTGTGCTTCGTCGCCGACGAAAGGAGCGGGACGGCTCGACTCAAGCGCCTTAAGTTGGCGCAGGACAGAAACCATGAACCGGATGAAGAGTAAATTGCTTATCCAACAGTAGGAGAGACCAATGCTAGACCTGATCTTTATCATTGCAACAGTTGTTTTCTTTCTCATCGCGATCGCCTATGTGCGCGCGTGCGAGAGACTGAGGTGAGGAGGAGTGATGAATCTCGAATCAATTTTGAGCCTGGCGATATCTGCGCTGCTGCTCGTTTATCTTGCTTATGCGTTGCTCCGCCCGGAGAAGTTTTAGATAAATATTGTTATGGGTGGGAGTTCTCTGAACACGTAGAGATGTTATGACGCTTAATGGCTGGTTACAGATACTATTTTTCTTCCTGATCATTCTGATCTTAACGAAGCCGCTCGGTATCTTCATGGCACACGTCTTCAATCGCGAGAAGACATTCCTCGATCCAGTGTTACGACCAATTGAACGTTTGATCTACACGTTCGCTGGCGTAAATGAAGAGCGAGAGATGCGTTGGACTGAATACGCTGTAGCTATGCTCCTGTTCAGCGTTGTTTCGATGCTGCTTCTATATCTGATTCAGCGTTTGCAGGGTCACTTACCGTTGAACCCTCAGCATCTGCCAGGCGTGGACTCGAGCGAAAGTAGCACTGGTGCTTTCGTAGGTTCGGCGTTCAATACGGCGGCATCGTTTACAACCAATACCAACTGGCAGAGCTATGTTCCCGAGGTAACGATGAGTTATCTGACGCAGATGGCTGGTCTCGCCTATCACAACTTCGCTTCGGCCGCGGTAGGAATCGCGCTCGCTATCGCGTTCATTCGGGGCATAGCGCGTCGTGAGATGCAAACCATCGGAAACTTTTGGGTGGACATGACGCGGGCAACGCTTTGGGTGCTGTTGCCGATTTGCATCGTAGGCGCGCTCGTGCTGGTTTCGCAGGGCGTAGTGCAAAACCTGCGGCCCTACGACACGGCGCAGTTGAT
>WNFY01007799.1_pt1 | contig 11474 bp, 6 predicted proteins | sample 5400091 | NCBI WGS metagenome assembly WNFY01 (sample SAMN13153364, study PRJNA577476) | soil metagenome | isolation source: 60 cm soil or saprolite under grassland replicate 1 | place: USA:California | collected 2016-06-15
CAAAAAAATACCAATTCTGCCACTTTTCATCGCACTGGCAGTCGTCGCGCTCGCGTGGCCTCCGGTCGCGCGCGCGGACGCCGTGACCGACTGGAACCTGATCGCCTCGACGACGATCATCCCGAACGCCCCGCCGCTGGTACCGGTGCTGGACTTCGCGATGGTGCAAGGGGCGGTGTATGACGCGGTCAACGCGATCGACCGTGGCCACCAGCCGTACCTCGTACAGCCGAACGCGAATCCAACGGACTCGAAGGAGGCGGCCGCGGCGACGGCCTCCTACCAGGTCCTGATCGGACTGTTCCCGGCGCAGCAGCCGATCCTGGAGCCGATCTACAACAACTACATCGCGGCGCTGCCCGACGACCCACCGGGATCGAAGGCTGCGGGGATCACTATCGGTGAGGCGACAGCCGCGGCAATGCTCGAAGCGCGAGCGAACGACGGCCGCTTCGGGCCGCCGCCGACGCTGTACCCGCCAGCGCCGGGCATCTGGCGGCCGACGCCGCCGAACTTCGCGTCCGACCCCTCGTCGTGGTTCGGGAACGTGCTGCCGTTTATCGTCCCGAGTGCAGAGATGCTCCGCACCGACGGACCGAACGCGCTCACCAGTGCCGCCTACGCGGAGGACTTCAACGAGGTCAAGGAACTCGGCTCACTCACGAGCATAACCCGCACGCCGGACCAAACCGATGCTGCGATCTTCTGGGCAGACAATGGCTTCGCGCTCTGGAACCGGATCTTTCGTGGGCTGGCCGCCAGCCAGAACTTGGACATCGTAGAGAACGCTCGCCTGTTCGCGATGGAGAACCTGGCTGCCGCTGACGCCACGATCGGCTGCTGGAACGACAAGTATTACTGGCAGTTCTGGCGCCCGATCACGGCGATCCGCGAAGCCGATACCGACGGCAACCCGGCCACTCAGGCCGACCCGGCGTGGTGGCCGCTGTTCCACCCAACGACACCGGTGCCACCGCCGCCGCTCGTAACGCCATCCTTCCCCGACCACCCTTCGGGACACACCTGCGGTACTGGTGCAATCGTGCACACGCTCCAGAACTTCTTCGGCACCGACAAGATCGCCTTCAGCGCCTTCAGCAATGCTCGGCAAGAAGGTCGCCCATCACCTCCAGAAGCACTACTTCCAGCCCGTCCAATGATCCTGAGCGATGCGGGGCCGCATGTGGCGGCTCCGCATCGACGCTAAATATCATCGAGTGGTAGCGGCGGCGTTGCGGCTCGCGTGGATGCCTTGGCGAAGGGGGACATCGCGAGAAAAGCTGATCGCCAGAACCCAAAATAAAATTTGGACGCGTCCACACCACGCAGTGGGGTTCGCCCTACAATATCTCGCGTCTGTGAACCGTAATCGCCGAACCGTCGGCAACAAATGCCGAGCGCGGCGGCTGATTTAATGTTTCGACGAATTCTTCGCCGTAAAGTGTGGCGACGTCCGCGCAAAATTCGAAACTATTTGCGTTCCACATTTTCCAGCGCGGATGCTCGACCCGGTATTCGCTACAGCCAGCCTGCACACGGGTGTAACCCCAATGGTGGTCGGTGATGAATTCGGCATGCGAACCGGCTGGAATGGATTGGGCTTCGCCGGTTCCACTCATGTTGAGCGATTCCCATTTCTGCCCGCGTCGCCGCCAGCTGTATTCAGCGGAAACCCGCGCTCCATCATCGACGATCGCGTGTCGCATCGGCAAGGCGACATACGGTTCACCGTAAAATGCGCGGGCGACGAGCGCGATCGCGCGGCGCGGAATGAGCTCACGTACAAAAACAACGCCGCGCCGCCACGTGTCAGCCGATTTCTTCCGAACATAGAAGCGCAAATTCACTTCTTCGAAATTCCGATGCAGCGGAATGGGAAGGCCGAGCAAGCGCGTGTCGAGAAAGAGTAAACCAACAATACTCAGAAACGTTTGGCCGTTTTCGTAATCGATCTCGGTGCCGGCCGGGACGAGTGGACTAATCAGACGAGGATCGACGACGTAATTGAGCATCGCCAGATAACGCCAGTTGGCAGTGAGAAATGGTTTCACCGAATGCAGGGTCACGGAAACGCTGAGAAATTCCGAACCATTTGAGTTTGCCGTCGCCGCGCATATTTGTCATGTCGAGCGGAAGTCTTGCCCTGAGCGAAGTCGAACGGGTCGAGACATCTCTTATTGTTCATCCGAACGACTTGATAATTTCACAGTGAGAGATTTCTCGACTTCGCTCGAAATGACAAGAAACGAGACTCCGCTCGACTCTCGCTCAGGGCAGGCTTTCGCTTGGAATGACAAGGCAGGTGGAACTGAGCGGCGCGAGAATCCGAGCAATTTCGGCCATCCGATCACTGCAACAATTTCTCCAGTGATGGATCGGGCTGAGTGCCGAGCGCAGTGGCCCTGGCGTAGTGGCGTCTGGCTAATTCTTTCGAAGCAGGTTGAGTCGTGACGAGAATGACCGCCAGATTAAAATGGGCATCTGCGTAATCAGGATTGTTTGCGATAGCCTGAAGGATTTCCTTTTCGGCTTCCTGCGGCCGTCCGTTTTGCCCCGCGGTAATGCCGAGATAATTGTGAGCAGTGGCGCTCTTTGGGTTGATCTCGACCGCCTGGCTCAATTCGGCGTGCGCTTTATCGAACTTGGATTGCCGATAATAAACAATTCCCAGCGTGGTGCGCAAAAACTCATCGTTGGGCGAAATCGTCAGAGCCTTTTCCAGAGTTGATTCCGCCGAGCGTAACTTGCCGCTGCGAAGATAAACCACGCCGAGGTTGGAAAGCGCGTAAAGGTTCTTCGGGCTATTGGCCAGGATCTCCTGATATTGTTCTTCGGCCGTTTCATATTTAGCCTGCGCCACGTTCTCTTTGGCGGCGCGCGCAACATTCTGCAGATCATCTGGCACGTCCGGTTTGAAGTCGCTGGCCGGCGTGGCGTCGTTGGAGTTATCGGTCGTCGCTCCACCGCTGTCGGGAGGCGATTTTTCTTTCGCATCTGGCTCAGCGATCTTGACCGGGTCTGCCGACGACTTTTTTGCAAAAATAAAGCTCGCCTTCAATATGTGCGGGTTTTGGTTTGAAATGGAGACCACTGGCTGCCGCAGTAAAGCGAGCTCTTCACTGCTCAATTTTGTAACCGGCTGCGCTAGAAATTCGATCTGCTTGTCCAAAGCATCCGATTTAATTTTCAATTTCGCCAACTCTGCCAGCACCAGGTCCTTTGTCTGATAACGGTGCGCTTCTTCCTGGCGTTCGCGCACAATGATGTTTCGCAGGAGCTCGTTTTCTTTGGCGAGCCGCGCCGTTTCCTGGCTGTCTGCGCCGACGAGCTTCGCACTCTGCACTTGGACACTGGCCTCATCCAGTTGAACGCGAAGCTCGGCAACTCTGGCCTCGAAATATTGATTTTGTTTCTGAGTTTCGGCCAGTTGCCGTTGAAGCTGAGCCACCTGCTGTTTTACTTTGGCAAATTCCTCCGCGTTTTTCGGTGCGTCCTCGCGAAGTTCCAGCACGTTTTTCTCTGCATCTGCCAGTCTTTGTTTTAAATCGTCATTTTGAATAACCAGCGTCTGGACCCGCTGTTCGGCTTCCTTCGCGCCCTTCAATTGAGCGAGCGCGTCGTCGTGTTCCCGGCCAAGAGTTGTGATTTGCTTGTTTGCCTCGGCAGATTTTACGTTGGCCTCGTCCCTTTGCTTTTCCGCGGTAACGCGCCCCCCTTCAGCAGCGGCAACGGCATCTTTCAGACGAGCGACTTCTGTGCGTAATTGGAGCTGCTCCCGGTCACTACTGTCTCGCGACGATTGGAGCGTTTTTAACGACCCCTGAACTTGTGCGAGTTGATCGCGAACTTGGCCCTCGGATTTCTTGGATTTCTCGATTTCGTTTTGTGTTTTCTCGAGTTTGGAAGCTGTTTCCTTCAGGCGAACGTTTACCAGTTCCTTTTCCTTTCGTGTGGTCTCGAGATCGCTGCGGGATTTTTCAAGAGCCGCTTCCAGTTGATCGACCTTGCTGCGCAATTTTTTGGTTGCTTCATTAATCGCGGCGTCGCTCGAGACTTGGGCAACCGTTTCGGCTCCCTGCGGCGCCACGACTTCGGGCCCTGGCTCGGACCAGGCGTCACTTTCGGGAAGCGAGGGGACAATTTCCGGTAAACGGCTTGGACCCGCTGTCAGATCATTTTGCCTCGCCATCCTCGCTTGAATTCGCAGGATGCCCTCGCCAATCTTACGGCCGCGATATTCCACGATGGCCGGCTGCCAGTCAGCGTGCGATTTGCGCAATTCCTCGATCAAGCTTCCGGCAAATCGATATTTGGCCAGGGCCGTCTTAAACCGGTTTTCGTGCTCCAGTTTTTCGCCTTGCTGGGCCGACAGGTAGGCTTTAAGAAAAATTTCGCTCGGGTCGTCTTCCTGTGCGTCCAACTGGTTGAACGCTGACAGCGAGAAAAAGCCGACGAGCAAAATCGGACCGATTCGCTTCAGGCGAGAACAAGGCGGAATCATAATCCAGCTGCGCACAGTTACAATTCAGGTTCCGTGGCTCAGAATGAAGAGAGCGGCCGAAAAAAGCGAGCCCTTTTCTTTGCAAAACGAGATTCGAATCATAAAATCTTCTTTCCGCACCAAATGATGGTGGCCGTAGCTCAATGGTAGAGCCCCAGATTGTGGTTCTGGTTGTTGCGGGTTCGAGTCCCGTCGGCCACCCAGCTTCGCAAGTCCCAAATCCCAAACTCCAAGCTCTAAAGACTGGCCTTGGGATTTGGAACTTGGGTTTTGGGATTTACAAAATTGTGCCTGTAGCTCAACTGGATAGAGCATCTGACTTCGGATCAGAAGGTTGGGGGTTCGAATCCCTCCAGGCACGCAGTTTCCTGTGAGCTACGGCGCCAGGGAGGCAACGATTTTTTCAAAGCGCGGATCGCCGCGCAGCGGGTCCCACCACGGCATCAGTTTCAAGTCGCCATAACTGACGCCGCTTGGAAGGCGAGCGGCGCGGGCAACCTGTTCGCAGGCGAGATCGTTATCGCCAACCCAGGCAGCGATTCTAGCTAGACACACGATCATCGCCGGGCCGCTGCGTGCATCTTTCTCCACGGGAAGAAGCGCAACAGCGCGCCAACCCTCGCGCAGCGCTTCCTCTTTTCGCCCAAGACCGGCGTCGATTAAACCAAGTATGCATAGAGCACCGGCATCATCAGGATTGGTGCGAAGCAGCTTATCCTGCTCCGCGCGCGCGGCAGTAAAGGCGGCACGTGCTTTGGCATCGTCTTTTACCATCCGACCGATAAGACCTTCCATGAGACGGGGGCCGTATTTTACTTTTTCAGTGCCTACACTGTTATCACCGAGCGCGGCCAAAGCATTGGCAGCGGCGGCAGGGTCGCGCTCCGCCAGTGCGCACAAAAGCCAGTAATCGGCAACACTTTGAATTGCACCGGGGTCTTTCGCGTGGATTTCATCGATCAGTTGATGCACGGGCCCGGTATTAGCTTTCCAGTCGATTTCCACGTTCGCGCGATCGACTTTCACTTCGAGGTCGTTGGGCCTGAGAGCTAACGCACGGTCCAGGACGGCTTGTTGGTCGGCATAGCGCCGAAGATCATCATAAAGGATCGCAATTTGTCGTAGCAGGAGAAAGTTGCGCGGATCGAGATCAAGTGCGCGCTCCAGGTTTTGTGTCGATTCTTCCCAGCGCCCCTGCCGCCTGTGGATGAAACCTATCAGTTGGAATACCCAAGGGTCATTGGGCAGAGTAAGACGAGCGCTTTCCACTTCAGCCAACGCAGCATCATAATCGCGGTATCCCCAATAAAGATTCCACGCACGCGCCAGATGCGCTTCAGCTGCATCGGGACGAAGCCGAAAAGCCGCCTGGATGGCCGCCTCAGCCAACGCCAGGCGCGCAGGCGTGCGATCGAAGCCATCGAAGTAAACGCAGTCGTGAATCCAGGCCAGTCGGCAATACGCCTGAAAAAAGGTTGGGTCATGGGCGACAGCCTGGTTCAACAGATCGGCCGCCCTGAGCAAATTCGCCTTCCTGGTACCGGTAGAGCCCACGACAATATCCAGCAGAAAATTTTTGGCGCGGTTATAAAAATCGAACGCAGTGAGATCGGCTGTTGGTGGTCGCTCAATGGCCAGTTTCTCCGCAGCTGAGATTTTGGCGTGAAGGCGCTCGGCCACTTTCTGCGCGATTTCGCTTTGGATTGCGAACACCTCTTTCAAATCGCGATCGTATTGTTCCGCCCAGACGTGCGTATCAGTGCGCGTGTCGATCAACTGGGCGTTTATATGGAGCCAGGCTCCGGTCTTGCGTACGCTGCCCTCCAGCACGTGCGACACGCGGAGCGCATCACCGATCTGGTGTGTGTCTCGCTTGCCGCGATATTGCATCACGCTGGTCCGGCTGATGACTTTGAGATCGGCAATCTTCGCCAGCTTGGTCAAAAGATCGTCCTGGACACCATCGGCAAAGGAGGCGTCCTCTCTATCGTTGCTCAAGTTGTCAAATGGCAGCACGGCAATGCGTTTCTCCAGCAGTGCCGGATTCGAAGCCGAATCTTCGGCTGTAGCGACGGGCCTGTGGCCCGCCTGTCGCGAATGCAAAATAAAAAATACAGAGACGGCGAGAACCAGGATGACGGCGGCTGCGAGAGCAACGTGGGTGCGTTGCACGCCACTTCCCTGTGCGGAACAACGTTGCAGCCGCGCTGCTAAATCCTGTATGCCCGGCCGCGCCGCCGGCTCGAGCGCGAGGATCGATTTAAGCAGCGACCTCAGGCGAGACGGAACGCGTGCTGCCTTCAGTTGTTCGATAGGAAGGGCGTCCGATTGTTGAGCACGGCGAATCTCTTCAATCGTACGGCCGGCAAATGGCGTTTTTCCTGTGAGCGCGAACCAGAGCGTGGCGCCTAACGAGTAGATGTCCGAACGCACATCGACCGGGCCGCTTCCAAATTGCTCAGGGCTCGCGAAATTCGGTGTGCCGACAAATCCTTCGCGCATCTGATCCATTTCTCCTCCGGCATGGGCGATCGCCTTGGCGAGTCCGAAGTCGATGACTTTCACTTCCAGTTCCGTCGTGCCACTCAGCATGATATTGGCGGGTTTCAGGTCGCGATGGATCAAACCCTCGGCTGCCGCAGCCTTCAATGCCCGCGTGATTTGGATCGCAATTTCCAGAACCAGCTTTGCGTTGAGCGGACCATCCTTGCACACTCGGGCCTCCAGGGTTTCGCCCTCGACCAACTCCATTGCGTAGTAGCAGTGACTGCTCCCCGGTGAAGCGCCGAACTGGAAGACGGCAGCCACATTTGGATGCCGCAAGGCAGCCGCAGCGCGGGCTTCACGCAAAAAGCGTTCGCGCACAGCGTGTGAGCCACGCGCCGCTGCCGGCACGTCGATCACTTTTAGCGCCACCTTGCGATGCAACACACTGTCCATGGCGAGATAGGTAATTCCCATGGCGCCGTGACCCAGTTCCCAGAGTGCACCGTCTTCGCGTTGCGCAATTTCGAAATCGCCGAAGACGAACGACGCATTCGACTTCGCTTCGATCCCTGATTCCTCGAGCCCTGCCCGGAGCAAACAAGTGAGGCAGTTGCCCTTTGCGTTCAACGGCCCGCCGCATGTCGAGCAGATCGATACGGCGGATGCCAGCGATATCGCCATTGGGTGCCCTCCTTCAACCTTCCGTCAGCACACGGAGCAACTCATGCAGCTCTTCCTCCACTTCCCCTTCGGTGTTCACCGTTCGGCGCACCTCACCGCGCAACACTTCCCGGTAGCGCGCTCGGAGGCGAGTGACATGACTGCGAAGCGTTGACTCCGTCATGCCGAGCCGAACCGCCAGCTCAGCATAAGGCGGTGGCGTGCCGGCGCACCCAGCAAGAAAAATCCTCAATTCGTTGAAGAGCTTTTCCTTGGCCTCACTTTTGTAATCTGCCGAGAGCCGTTCCAGTCCAGCGGTGACCAAGGCTTCCGCCCAGCTACGATCGAAGATCTGATCTTCAGTGCTGGCGCCTCGGTGATTCTGGAAAAGCGATTCCGCCTCTTTGATCTGCTCTTCATGCAGAGGCAGAAAATCTTGTCCACCGCCACGCTTGAACGTCCGTTCGCGATCGGAAAAGTCTGCGAGGAAATTTTTCAATGAGGCGAGCAGAAAAGAACGGAACCTGCCTTTCTGCCGATCGACGCGGGCGTAGATTTTGTGTTCGATCAGGTAGGCAAAAAAGCTCTGCGTGAGATCTTGCGCATCGTGCACGGTGTATCCGCGGCTGCGCACGAAACTGTAGAGCGGCCCCCAGTAGGTTTGGCAAAGTTCCGCGAGCGCGGCCTGTGCAATCTCCGGTTCGGCCTGACTTCTTCCCGCCGCGACAACCACGCTCCAGTGGGTCGAAGGAAACAAATCGCTCTGGGGATGCCCGTTCCCTGCCAGGGTCTTCACGTCAGCAGTTTGTATCAAGACCGCAGAAAAAAAGCAAGCCCTCGAAATTTCTTACGATTCCGTGCAGCACGCGCTCCAGGATCCCTTTGTAAAGGGAAAGCACTCATCAACCAAAAGAGAGAAAAACAATGAATCCGCTACCTCAGTTCAAAAACACAATCCTACCCCTTCTTATCGCAGTGGCGTTCGTTTTGATGCGCAACGCGTCGGCTACGCTGCCGCCGGGGAACACCGTTCAGCAGTGGAACAAGATCGCCGAGGACACAGTTGTGGGTTCGGGCACGTTCCAGCCGGAGGGCTTCGTCTACATGGCTTACGTCTCGGCTGCGGTCTATGACGCCGTGGTCGCGATCGAGGGCGGTTTCGAGCCATACGGTCCTCCGATCACGGCACCGCCGGGAGCGTCGGTCGATGCGGCAGTCGTCGAGGCCGCCTACCGAACGCTATGGGCCTACTTCCCGCCCGAATCATGCAACCCGGCTTCGCCGCCGGGTGTGTACGCGTTCTGCCTGGCAGTACGTCCGAGCTTGGACGCTTTACGCAATGAGGCGCTCGCGTTGATCCCGGACGGATCTGCGAAGGAAGCCGGTAAGGCGGTCGGGCTCCAGGCTGCGAACGATATCATCGCCCTCCGCACCGGCGACGGACGGATGACGCCGATCAACGTGAGCTCGTCCTTCCCGACGCTGCCGCCGGGTCCGGGCGTGTGGCGCCTGACGCCGCCGTTCGCGCTGCCGCAGACGCCGTGGGTCGGGGAAATGCGCCCATTTGTCCTGCAGAGCCTGGATCAGCACCTGCCGGACCCGCCGCCTTCGCTTCAAAGCCCCGAGTGGGTCGAGGCCTTCAACGAGACTAAGGCCTACGGCGAGGCGAACAGCAGCGCGCGGACCAATGAGCAGACCTTTATCGCAAAGTTTTGGTCGGCGCATGTGGTCCGCCAATACAACCGCGTCGCACGCGACATTGCCGACGCGCGCGGCCTCGAGCTGGTCGAGACAGCACGGGTAGCAGCGATGATCAACCTCGTCGGCGCCGATTCCCTCATGGCCACCTTTGATGCCAAGTACCACTACTTGTTCTGGCGGCCGGTCACGGTGATCGACCCGACCGCGGTCATCTCAGACGGCTTCGGGCCTGTACCTGGCTATGACGACGGTAACTTGGCGACGGTTGAACAAATGGGCTGGCGGCCGCTCATGACCACGCCTAACCACCCCGAATACCCCAGCGCGCACGGCTCGATTACGTCGGCGGTGGCGGAGGTGTTCACAACCGTCCTCGGCACGAACCATATCAACCTCGATATCCACGGCTTCGACCCTGCCGGGCCACCTGGGAACCTGAACGCGGTACGGCACTTCGACAAGCCGAACGACCTCCGCCGAGAGATTATCGACGCTCGAGTCTGGGCGGGATTTCACTACCGCTTCTCAGACGTCGCCGGCGTCGTCCTCGGCCGACAGGTCGCGAAGTTCGACCTCAGGCACGCCTTCCGACCCGTCGACTAGCACTCGCCAAAGACTCGGCTCGGGGCACGCGCACACTGGCGCGCTCCCCCCCGAGTTAGTCAGTTAATCGTCCCAGCGTATATTCATGCTAAACCGCTGGGACGACCTTTCCAAAATTCGCGAACCAAAGCGTGGCGCCTAATGAGTTGATGTCCGACCGCACATCGACTGCTCGATCCACCTTTATTTATTCCCGTCTTTCGGCGTGGGCGAGGCGAAAACTTTTCGCAGCTCGGAATTTTTCGACGCGAATACTTTGTGAAGAAGTGCTTCGAAACGCGGATCGGATTTTTCGACGCGAATACTTTGTGAAGAAGTGCTTCGAAACGCGGATCGGCGCGCAAATTATCGAACTCTGATTGTACTTTCAGGAACACTAGAAATCTATCGTGCTCTTGATAAGATTTTTCCAGCCAGCCAAGTGCCTGCTCTTTGTCGCCGAGAATGGCATAGATTTCGGCCACCGCTTTTGCCGTTACGGCGTGTTCATTATACAGCTTCCTGGTCAATTCGAGCCGAGTCTGCCAATAGTTTGTCCCGCCCGACTTTTGATAAGTGTCTTTCAGCAAGCCGGCCATGGCTAGCCAACCTTGCGAAGGTTCGCCGCCCACCAAAGCGATCGCTTTATCGTGTTCGGCCAGAGCTTCATCGTACCTGCCTTTCCGATCATAGGCCTCAGCCAGAGCGTAATGCGCGAAAGCGAAGCTCGGATCCATTTCGATCGCTTTCTGAAAGTGGGCAATCGCTTGATCGTACTGGCGCGCATAAAGATAAGGAAGACCTAACTGGGTGTTGATGATTAAGGAGAAAGGATCGAGCTCCTGCGCTTCTTTCATCTCCGCGATCGCCTCTTGATGCCGACCCATGGCCGATAAATAGATCGAGTACCAGTGATGTCCGGTCGCGTAGCTCGGGCTCAGCTCGATTCCCCGTTTGAACTCCTCGTCAGCGCCTTGTCCCCAATCGTGCCACAACCTCAGATTCGCTAACGAAATGTGTGCTTCGGCGACATTATCATCGAGCTCGAGCGCTTTTAATACGGCGGCTTTCGCCTGCGGATAACTTTCATTCCAGGGGGTTTGACTATAATTAGGCAAGATTGCGTAAGCATCAGCCAATCCGGCGTAGGCCAGTGCGTAAGCCGGGTCCTTCTCAATCGCCCGAGTGAAGTAGTCGATTGATTTCATCATTCCGTCGCCGGTGCGCTTGTTCCAAAAATAGCGGCCGCGCAGGTAGAACTGATACGCCTCTGCATTCGTGCTGTCGCGCTTGACCAGCCGCCGCTGGTCCTCGCTCGACAACTTCAACTTCAACTTCGCTGTGACCTCTTGCGCAATTGCCTGTTTGACTGCAACCAAGTCTGCGATGTTGCGATCGTATCCTGCGCCCCAAATCTGCGCGCCAGTCACGGCGTCCACCAAATCCACCTGAACGTTCAAAGCGTCCTGCATCTGCCGCACTTTTCCTGTCAGCACCGCCGCCACCCCCAACTCGCGCCCCACCTGGCGCGGGTCGACATCTT
>WNFY01005849.1_pt1 | contig 11469 bp, 10 predicted proteins | sample 5400091 | NCBI WGS metagenome assembly WNFY01 (sample SAMN13153364, study PRJNA577476) | soil metagenome | isolation source: 60 cm soil or saprolite under grassland replicate 1 | place: USA:California | collected 2016-06-15
GCCTGCGTCGGATCGATTTGGCGCCAGTAAATGTCGAGCAACTGATCAAATGAAATCTTCGTCGGATCATATGTGATTTCGATCGATTCGCGGTAGCCAGTTTTTTCCGAAGAGACGAGTTCGTAAGTGGGATTCGGTTCCGTCCCGCCAGAATAACCAACGACGGTTTTGATCACGCCTTTTGCCTTATCGAACGCCGGTTGGATGCACCAAAAGCAGCCGCCGGCAAAGATCGCGGTCTTGGTTGCTGGAGGGGGCGAACTTTGGGCGCGACTAGGATCGACAAGAAGCGCCGTAGCGGCGCTAAAGAGCAGGGCAAAGACTAGGATTCGTTTCATAATTGCCGATGTTAGACAATGCTGCTCGCCGTTCGTTCCGCTCTTTTTTTGGGCTTGTTGAGACGGCCACTGCTTAGTTTTCTCCTCAGCGTGCCGGCGCGCGACGTTCAATCAGCTCACCGCCCCGAAAGCTTTCGGGGCTCTCCGCTAATCGAAGTCGATTCGTTGATCGATCGGCTCGATCTGGAGAAAACTTTTGGGCGCCAAGCGCCCTTGCATGTCGATCTCGGCTGCGGCGACGGCTCGTTCCTTTGCGCACTCGCACAGCGCATGCCGGAGAAGAATTTTCTCGGAATCGAACGTTTGCTCGGTCGAATCCGCAGCGCCACGCGCAAAGCTGCTAAGATCGCCAATGTGCGCCTGCTACGCATGGAAAGCTCCTACGCTGGAAAAGACGAAGGAAATGGCGCGGGCAAATTCCAACTTTGCGATCATCGATCCTATCGTTGCCGATCTTCCGCTGACAAAATTTGAGAAAACATTTCGAGCGCAAGGCGCGTCGATTCACTGGCTCGAGTTGCGAAAAGTCTCGCCCGTGAGATAGCTTCGCGCTTCCCAACCATGGCGGCCAAACCGCAATATTACTGCGCCAGTCTCGTCCTGGCGAAAGAGTTTGATGCCGTGCGCTCGTACTCGCTCTACCCAGTCATCGCTGATTCGTTCGTATTCGGGAAAATCGCGCGAGGTGGCAATAATCAACTGGGGCCGAACAGCATCGAGAAACGCGTCGGAGCCAGAACGCCCAGAATGGTGCTGGCCTTTAACGATAATGTCACTGTGCAAATTCAAGCCGTAAGCCAACAACGCGCGCTCGGTTTCAAGGCCGCTGTCGGACATGAACAAAATCGAAGTGGATGGCGCAACGGCCAGTTGGATAACATAGGTTTGATCGTCTGCGATGGCAGCGGGAAATACGCGTGGCGGATAAAGAACCTTCGCGGTGACCTCGGGTGACAGCCGAAAACTTTCTCCCGCGGTCAAATGATCCCACTCAATTCCACGTTCTTGGAAGAGGTGCTGCAGGCGCTGATGAATAGTTGAGCGATCCGGAGTCGGATTATCTATCAAGCGGAGGTGAGGAAAATCGTGCAACAATTCCGCCGCGCCGCCGATATGGAGTGAATCGCCGTGGGTAAGCACCAAGTCATCGAGTCGGTTCACCCCGGCCGCGTGCAAGTATTCGCGAAGTACTCGCTCATATTCCCGCTCGCTCCCGCAATCAAAGAGCCAATTCGCGCCTCGCGCCCTTAAATGAACCGCTGCGCCCGCGCCCACATCCAGCACCGTAATCTGCGCGATGGCCTCTTTGGGCCAATGCGGGTGTTCGACGTAAAAATGTCCCCCAAGAACTTGCGCGAACAGTTGCACGATCAGGAGAACAAGCTGCGCCAGAAACCAGTTGGCGTTATTGAAAATGATCGCGAGCCACGGCAGTAACGGCGTCGAGAGAAGCGAGAGCAGCGCGATCGCCAGAATGAAGAAGGCAATCGGGACGACAACTAAGTTCGCAAACAAAGAAATCGGCGTAACGATGTAAAAGTACCAGAGAACAAATGGCAATGAGCCAATCCAGGCCGCGAGCGAAACGGAGGCGCCGCGGCATAGCCACCGCAACAAAATGTGCGCCAGACGACGCGGACCACGTAGCAAACTTCGCGGCAGAAATGGATCCGGAGCGGTCCAGCGCTGCAGAACCCCAAAGAGGGGGTCGGCAAACAAAATAATTGCACCCACGACCGCGAAGGAGAGTTGAAAACCGGTCGAAAAGAGTTCGTTCGTATTCCACCAGAGAAGAAAGAAGGCTGCCGCGGCGAGGCTGTTGAGCACGAAAACTTTTCGTTCGAAAAAAAAGCCGCCGAACAGAATCGAACTCATCACTGCAGCTCGCACACTCGAAACGTGAAGGCCCGTCACCGCCGCATAGAAAAAAAGCGAGGGGATAATAATCGCGGCTGCCCACTTGCGCGACAGTCGCGCGACCATTGCCAGCATCCATAAAAGCCCGGCAACGATTCCCACGTGTAGACCGGCGACTGCGAAGAGGTGAAGCGTGCCAGTTTGTTGGAACGGTTCTTCGATGTCTTCAGGTGTTTGGTGCCTAAGACCAAGCGCGATTCCGCTGATAAAATTTCGCACGTCGGGCGCGTCCTCCAGTCCGCGGCAAAGCGCGTTTTGCATCCAGGCGCGCGAATTCTGCGCCGCACGCAAAATCGGGTTCCCGCCGCCACGTTGAGCCAGCGCACCATCCTCCGGATAGCGAACAAACAGGATTCGGAGAACATCGCGACGCGCGAGATACGATCGCATGTCGAATTCACCGGGATTCCGCGGCGGCGCGATCGGTTCCGCGATTCCGAAAAGCCTCAGTTCGTCTCCGAATCCCGGATTGCCGCGCCAGCGGACCTGCCAGGTCGCGCGTGTGAGTTGCTTCCTGCCTTCGAATTCAATCGAGTCCAGCTTCAGCAAAAAGGTCGCGAATCCGCTCGGTGCAATCTTCGGCTCGCTGATGACGAACCCGGTCGCTGCGAGGACCCGGGGGCGGTTTCCAAGCTGGACAGCGAGCTGCTGCCCTTCGGTGTTGCTGTTTCGAAAGCCATGCTCCAGAAAAAACCCACATCCAACAATTGCGTACGTTGCAATCAAGTTCGGCCAACGAAGGACAACGAAGGCACAGATCGCGACACTTATCGCAATTACGAGGAGGACCAGTGAGGAGGGCCGAAGGAATTCCGAGAAAATAATTCCAACCCCAGCCATCACCGCCAGGCCGACAAATGGCTGGCGCGGCGCACCCAATAAGTTCATCGTCCCGCTTTTCGTTCATTTCGCCGGGACAACGCAAGCTCTTCTAGTCCGGTCGCGCGCTGCGCTAAGCTAAGATCGAGCAGCCGGTACAAGTAACACCGGACGCACAGTGTGTTTGAGCACGCCTTTGGTCACGCTTCCCACCAACAAGGTGTACATGGCGCCGTGCCCGTGCGTCCCCATCACAATTAAATCAGCATTAAGAACGTCCGCCTGGTTCAAGATTTCTTCGGCCACCGCTCCCGTCGGCTCGTGCAATGTGACCTTGATGCCGGACTGAGTGATTTCTCTTTGCCATTGAGCCAGCTTTGATTTCTGGCCTTCGTCCACTGGCAGTGGCTGTGGCATTGGATCAAACACAGGCACGCCTGACATTGGAGCGAGCTCAGGCATGCCCGCCAGTCCGTAGCCAAGCGCACCCGGCGCTGTAGCTGCGCTCAATTCTTTCACATGAATAAGATGAATCTCCGCATCGAGCGCTTTGGCGAGCTGTCGCGCTAGATCGATAACACCCGGGGTTGCACCCGAGAAATCGATCGGAACAAGAATGAGTTTCATGTTCGCAAACAGAGCTTACTCGGTCTTCCGATATCGTGGCCAGACTAAATCCCGCCGTGCCGCAGCCGGAAATGAGATGCAGACCTTGCGCCCGCGCCGTATTTTCCCCGGTGCACGATCTCTTCGAGGAAAAGGAAGCTGTCGATCTAGAGAGCGCAAGCAGTGCTGCGCCGCTCGCCACGCGCATGCGCCCGCGCTCGCTCGATGAATTTGTCGGCCAGGAACATATTCTTGGGCCGGGAAAACTTTTGCGCCGGGCAATCGAAGCTGATCGTTTGCCCTCCGTGATTTTCTTCGGGCCGCCCGGCAGCGGAAAAACGACGTTGGCCCGGATCATTGCCGAAATAACCCATGCAAAGTTTATTCGAATTAGTGGCGTGGAGAGTAACGTTGCTGAAATGCGCCGCGTCATCGCTGCCGCAGCCAATCGCCTCCGCACTTCCGGCCAAAAGACGATCTTGTTCATCGACGAGATTCATCACTTCAACAAAGCGCAACAGGACATTCTCCTGCCCGACGTCGAAACGGGAAATCTCCGCCTCATCGGTGCGACGACTTACAACCCGTTCTTTTACGTAAACAGCGCGCTCGTCTCGCGTTCGCAGGTCTTTCAACTCGAACCGCTCCGTGTCGAGCAACTCGAACAATTGATCGATCGCGCTTTGGGCGACAAGGAACGTGGTCTTGGAAATTACACGGTTAAGATCGACAAGAACGCGTGTCGGCATCTTGCGAAGTTAAGCGATGGCGACGCGCGCAAATGTTTGAATGCTCTCGAGATTGGCGTCTTGACGACGCCGCCAAAAGTAGCGCAACCGTCCTCGGTTGCGTCCGGAAAAAAGGCAGGCGAGGACGCTCGCCCTACTATTCATTTCACGCTCTCCGTTGCCGAAGAAAGCATTCAGCAGAAAGCGGTCGTTTACGATCGCGCTGGCGACGCGCACTACGATACGATCAGCGCGTTTATCAAAAGCATGCGCGCTTCTGATGAAGAAGGCGCCATGTACTGGCTGGCGAAAATGCTGCACGCCGGCGAAGATTTCCGCTTCATCGCGCGACGCATCGTCATCTTCGCGAGCGAAGATGTTGGTCTTGCTGATCCTGAAGCACTCCCACTCGCTATCGCGACGCAACAAGCGGTGGAGTTTGTCGGATTGCCGGAAGCGCGCATTCCCCTCGCGCATGCCACGGCCTATATGTGCCACGCGAAAAAGAGTCGTGAGGCTTACGAGGCGCTGAATGCCGCGACGGAAAAGATCGAGATGGAACAGACCCAGCGTGTCCCGGAACATCTCAAAAACAAACATTTCCCGATGAATCCGGAACGGTAGGGTGCGAGCGTTTCCGCCGCCGGACGGATTCGTTGCGGTGAAGCGGGCGCGCCGATGAAAAGTTCCACTACGTCGCCTCACCAATTATTCACGCGTTTGCATCCGCGTTTGGCGGACTGGTTTCGTCAAACCTTTGCCACATTCACCCATGCGCAGTTGCTCTGTGTCCCGGCCGTCTTGGATCGACAATCGATCCTGCTTACTTCGCCGACCGGGAGCGGTAAAACGCTGGCCGGGTTCCTTGGCGTTTTCGATTTCCTCCTTCGCAAGCTGGAGAAGGAATGCAGGAACGATGCGCTGCGTCGCTCACGGACATCGCGGCGCGATGTTCCTACCAGTGTGCAATGTATTTACGTCTCGCCGCTGCGGGCGCTTGCTTACGATATCGAGAAAAACTTGCGCTCGCCGATCGTCGGCATGGGCCTCGAAAAGAAGCTGTCGATCCATTTGCGGACGGGCGACACGACACAAGCGAACCGCGCGAAGTTTCGCAAAGAAGGCGCGCATTTTCTTGTCACAACACCGGAGAGCTTTGCGGTGATGCTCGCGCAGAAAGATTACGCATCGCATTTTCGCAATTGTCAGTTCGTCATGGTCGACGAACTGCATTCGTTCGCTGGCAACAAGCGTGGCGCTGATTTGACGATTTCGCTCGAACGTCTCGAATATCTCCGAGGGATAGACAATCAAAATAGGGACGACGCGCGGCGTCGTCCGCGGACCTCGCAGCGCGATGTCCCTACCATCTGCCGCGTCGGACTTTCCGCCACCGCTGCGCCGCTCGATCTGCTCGCCCATTTCCTTGTTGGGCAAGATCGACCATGTCTCGTGGCGGAAGCGCGGGTCGAAAAGAAATCGATTGTCGAAGTTTTTTCGCCGATCCGCCGCGATCCGTATCCGCCTGCCGGGTACACGGGCGTGCGACTTTACGCTGAGCTGGCCGATTTGATTCGGAGGCAGCAATCGGTCCTCGTCTTCACAAATGTCCGCTCAGCCGCGGAGCAAATCGGATTGCGATTGAAAGAACTGTTGCCCGAATTGTCAGATCAGATTGAAACACATCATGCATCACTTGATCGCAGCGTGCGGCTCGAAGTGGAAGACCGATTGAAGAACGGCGAGCTGCGCGCTGTGGTTTGCTCAACCAGTCTCGAGCTCGGCATCGACATTGGCGCTGTTGACCTTGTCGTGATGATCGCGACGCCGAAAGGTGTTTCGCGTGCCATTCAGCGGATCGGACGCTCTGGTCATTCGCTCAATCGCAGCAGTCATGGCGTGCTGGTGGCGACAAATGTGAACGATCTGGTTGAGGCGACTGTGACCGCAAAGCTCGTCCGACAGCGCGCTCTCGATCCGATTCGCATTCAGGAGAAGCCATTTGATGTCCTTGCCCAGCACATTGTCGGGATTGCTGCGTTTGCGCCGATTGCCACAGAGCAAATTTTCGCGCTCGTTAGGCGCGCTTATCCGTTTCGCGATCTGACCCGCGAAGAGTTCGATCAGATCTTGCGTTACCTTGAAGGAGGTGGTGAATCGCTGACCAGGCGTTACTCCGATCTCTTCGGCAAAATCAAGATCGACAGTGGAATTGTATCGCTCGCGCATCCACGGGTAGCGCGCGATTTGCTCGTGAATATCGGCACGATCGTTTCGGAGGGCTTCGTCGATGTTCTGCTCAAACGACGCCGTTTGGGATCAGTGGAGGACAATTTTATCAAGCAACTCAATATCGGCGACCTGTTCGTCATTGCCGGGCGCGTTGTTCGATTGATCGATACCGGAGTAAATGAAGCCTTTGTGGAACGCGCTGATGGCCAGCTCCCAACGGTGCCGCGCTGGAATGCGGCGAAAATGCCGCTGACTTCCGGTGTGGCGCGAGCCGTGCGGAAATTGCGCACCAAATTGGCCACACGCCTCGAAGGACAAGATCGACAGGCAGAGTCGCTTGACTGGCTGGTGGAGAATTACGGCATCTCGATCGCAAACGCACAAGCGATCATCGAGCAATTCCGGGCGCAAATGAGCATCTCGGAAATCCCGGTCGGCAGAAAGATGCTGATCGAGCTTTATCGCAACCGCGATTATTCACATTATTTTTTTCATTCGCTGATTGGTCGCAGCGCAAACGATGCGGTCTCGCGTGTCGTCGCCTGGCGCGTGAAGGAGCGGATCGGCGGCAATGCGCTGGTAACGATAGATGATTATGGATTTCTCCTGACACTCCGGCCATTTCAAGAAATGCCGCTGAAAGATTGGCGGATTTGTTTTGGACGGAATGGCGCGGAGGAAACCTTGGGACGCGCTCTGCGAGGATCCGAGTTGGTGAAATGGCAATTTCGCGGAGTCGCGCAAACCGGTTTGATGGTCCCACGCAATTTGCCGGGGCGGCAGCGCAAGTTGAAGCAGTTAAGCTGGAGCGCCGAAGTGCTGTTTCGGGTTTTGGAACAGCATGAGCCACGACATCCGCTTCTCGTCGAGACTTATCGGCAGGCCGCGCACACTTTTCTTGATGCGCCAGCGGCTTACGAATTTCTTGAAGCAGTCTCGAATTTTGATTGGAAACTGCGCGAACTGGCCGCGGTCTCGCCGTTTGCATTTCCGATCTACGCGAGTGTGATCAAGGAATCAATGATGCTTGAGGATCCCGCAACTGCCATCGATCGGATTTATCGTGAGATGTATGACCGAGTCAAAAACGTCATCCCCGCGGCGGATGATGGCGGAAGTAAACACGGACACAGACGCCTCGTTCGAGTATGAAGTTCAAAGATCATTTCTCCGGACATGCCGCCAACTACGCCAAGTTTCGACCAAATTATCCGAGACAATTATTTGAATATCTTGTCTCCATTGCACCTGGCCGCGGACGTGCATGGGACTGCGCGACCGGTAACGGCCAGGCGGCTGTCGGCCTATCAGCTTTTTTTGAATGCGTGATCGGGCGGATTGTGCGCTGGCCGCTCAGCACAAGAGTGGGACGCGTTGTGCCCGCTGTTTGAAGGGCGCAATCACCACATCCGTTGGGCCAATTTTACGTCTCCTTGTTTCCACTACCGAGATCAACGAAGCTGCCGCGACTATGGCACTTGCCTCTGACCTTGTTCAGATCACGCCGTCGCTTTTCACCTGGCAAGCTTACGATCGTGCGGTTAAGGCCGATCTTTTTTCCAGCGCGATTGTTACTGCGCGTGGCATCTTGCTTGTCGATCCCATTCCGCTGGAGAAGGAAGCGCTCGATGATCTCGCCGGTTCCGGCGGTGTTGCGGGAATCGTTGTGACAAACGGTAATCACCTTCGCGCAACGACAGATTATTCGGCAAAATTCTCGAGGCCCATCTTTGCAACGACCGTCGCGTTTTGTGACGCTTCTCTCGTTTTTCGCCACGTCGCTGATGGTGATAAGATCAGTGACGAACTCCGAGTGATCGAGATCGAGGGTGCAGGGATTGGCGAAATTGCCCTGTATCACGAGGCGGCTGATGGGACGCTGATCGTCGGCGATGCACTTATTAATTTTGAGCCCTACGGTTTCACTTTTCTTCCTGCAAAGTACTGCTCGAACGAGAAGGAAATGCGGCGGTCGTTACGAAAACTGCTGGCTTATAAAGCTGAGAGGATGCTTTTCGCGCACGGTCTGCCGATTTTGTCCAGAGCGAGCGAGCGGTTGCAGGGTTTGCTGGAGAGCGATCTCTGAATAGTCGCGCTTGTGGACTCGAAAGATCGACAAGCTGAGAGAACCGAACTTGGCGGGCCGATGTATCGCTTTCTTCGGCTGATTCGTTTTCCCCACACAATTTTTGCGCTTCCATTTGCTCTCGGCGCGCTGGTAGTGGCCGCGAACGGCCGCCCCTCGTTACGAACACTGCTGCTGGTCGTCGTCTGCATGGTGTTTGCACGCACGGCAGCGATGCTTTTCAATCGACTGGTTGATTGGTCGCTCGATCAACGCAATCCGCGTACCGCCGCGCGTCACTTGCTCGTTCCGAAATCTGCGGCCCTCTTTTCGCTCGTGTTGAGTTCCGTGGGGTTTATTTTAGCTGCGGGCGCAATCAATCGACTGACGTTCATGCTCGCGCCGGTCGCTCTGGCGGTGATTTTTTTTTATTCGCTCACGAAACGGTTCACGAGTGCGACGCACTTCTTTCTCGGGCTTGCGTTAGCAGTCGCCCCGGTCGGCGCTTGGATTGCGCAGACGGGACATGTCGATCTTGCGCCGTTCGTCCTCGGAGCTGGCGTGATTTGCTGGGTCGCAGGCTTTGATCTGATTTATGCGACGCAGGATTATGATTTTGATCGACGCGAAGGCATTCGGTCGCTTGTCGTGAAACTTGGGGTCGCGCGCAGTCTTCGTCTGGCGCAAATACTGCACCTTGCAATGTTGGCTGCGCTCATCGCGTTTGGTGTCACTGCGCAACTCGGGCTGTTCTATTATTGTGGAATGCCCCTCGTCGCCGCGGCGCTTTTTTACGAACACAAAACCGAGAGACTCGATCTGGCTGGAATCAATCGCGCGTTTTTTCGAAGCAATGCATTTGTGAGCGCCGTTTTTCTGGTTGCAGTTTGTGTCGATCGATTGATTTGATACCGATTACATCGCATTCAACTGCGCGACGCGTCTCTCGTGCCGGCCGCCCTCGAAAGGCGTTTCGAGCCAGATCCGCACAATCTTCAGTGCCAGATCTTCGGGGATCATGCGCTCACCGATGGAGAGAACGTTGGCGTCATTATGTTGGCGCGAAAGGCGGGTCGACTCTTCGTTCCAGCACAGCGCGCAACGCACACCGTGCACTTTGTTAGCTACCATCGCTTCCCCATTACCCGATCCGCCGAACACGATCCCGCGGTCGCATTCGCCGCGCGCCACTGCCTCCGCCGCCGGGCGGATGAAAAGGGGATAATCGACCGGTTCCTCGTTGAAAGTGCCGCAGTCTTTCACCTCGTGCCCGAGTGTGCCGAGCAATTCTTTTACCTTTTCCTTGTAGCGAAAACCGGCGTGGTCCGTTCCGAGCGAAATTTTCATGTGATTTAAGCCCCGTGCAGTTTTGCCAATTCGCCCCAAATCTCTCGTTCACGTTCGGTTAATTTTTTCGGCACATTGATCTGAACATCTACATAGAGATTCCCACGCGTTCCCGAGCTGCTGGGAAGGCCGCGTTCTCGCAATCGAAATCGCTGCCCACCCTGAGTGCCTGGCGGAAGTTTGAGCCGCACATTTCCTTCGAGAGTTGGCACCAGTAATTCGCCACCCAGAACCGCACGCCACGGTTCGATTTTCACTTCGTGAACCAAATCACTTCCCTCAACGGAAAAATCCGGATGGCGTGCCAGGCGGACCCGCAAAAAGAGATCGCCACTTTTTCCGCCCCGCGCTCCCGCTTCGCCCTGGCCGGCCAGCCGGATGCGTTGTCCTTCGTGCACACCACGCGGAATCTTGACTTGATAATTTTCAACTTTGTTCGAACCGGCACGCCGCAGCGAAACGGTTCTGGTCGAGCCGTGGAGAGCTTCTTCCAGCGTGACCATGATATCGGCTTCCACATCGCTGCCGCGCTCCGCAGTCGCTTGACGTCCACCGAATCCGCCGAAAGCGGAACGCCCGCGACCGCCACCAAAAAACGCCTCAAAGAAGTCGCTGAATCCCGTTCCGCCAAATTCAAATTCGACACCGCCGTCCCCGCCTCCGTAGCGATAAAATCCCCCATCAGGCTGTTGCGCTCCCCATCCCGGAGGCGGCTGGAACCCGCCTGGCTGGTTCCAATCCGCACCGAGTTGATCGTATTTTTTCCGCTTCTCCGGATCGCCTAGAACTTCGTATGCCTCGTTGATCTGCTTGAACTTTTCCTCGGCCGTCGCTTTGTCCTTCGCGACATCAGGATGATGTTTCCGCGCCAGCTTGCGAAAGGCGGTGCGAATCTCATTGTCGCTTGCCGTTTTCGGGACGCCAAGTGTCTCGTAATAATCTCGAAATTGCACTGCCATCGGCTCTCAACCTTGTGCCTCCGCTCGATTCGCGCAACCTTCACTCGATGCGTGAGCTGGGAAAATTCGTGGTCATCATCGGCGTCATCATGACGCTGGTAGGTCTCGTTCTTTGGAGCGGATTTGCGCCGAAATGGCTGGGACGATTGCCCGGCGACATTCGCATCGAACGCGATCATTCGGCATTTTATTTTCCCATCGTCACCTGCATCATCCTCAGCATCGTGCTGAGTTTGTTATTGTCGATCTTCCGGCGCTGACCATTTTCAAATGGTCGTTCAATCATGCATTCAAACTCGACTCGACGACCATGTCGCTCATCTCTTGCAATGCAGGCGTTGTCCGTGCATGCAATCAACCCCGGTTTCGGGCGGGGCGGTCCTGAGCAATGTCATGTTGATCGGCCAGGCTCCCGGTCCGCGTGAGCCGGTGTTGCAACGCCCTTTCGCCCACACCGC
>WNFY01010847.1_pt1 | contig 11468 bp, 14 predicted proteins | sample 5400091 | NCBI WGS metagenome assembly WNFY01 (sample SAMN13153364, study PRJNA577476) | soil metagenome | isolation source: 60 cm soil or saprolite under grassland replicate 1 | place: USA:California | collected 2016-06-15
AAGGCGATTCGACCGTACTTGGAGTTGAGCTCGCGCGAAAATTGCAGATTAACGTCGGCGACAAACTGACGATCTATTCGCCGGGAAATCTCGGGCAGATTCTAGATTCCATTAAGAAACTGGAGAACGCGAAAGGGGAGGAAGAAAAAAAAGCAGTCGACGAATTGCGCGATATAATCTTGCCGAAGGAACTGACCGTTACCGGCATCTTTGAAACAGGTCACTACCTGCACGACTCCGAATTTCTTCTCGTCCCGATTTATGTCGGCCAGGAGTTATACGGCCTGGGGGACGCGTTGCACGGCATCACAGTTAAGACTGACGATCCGTACAGTGCCGAGCGGGTAAAACAGGCGATCCAACAATTCCTCGAGCCGCCCGAATACGCGCAGACCTGGATCGACATGAATCATCAGTTTTTTGAAGCGGTGCGGCTCGAGCGCACAGTAATGTTTTTCCTCCTGTTCTTCATCGTGGTCGTCGCGGCATTCGGAATCATGAGCACACTCATCACCGTGACGGTGCAAAAGCGGCGCGAGATCGGGATTATGAAAGCGCTCGGGGCGAACATTGCCCAAATCATCTGGGTTTTTCTAGGCCAGGGAACAGTCGTCGGCCTTTTCGGGACACTCACTGGCCTCGGGCTCGGGATGACGTTGATCCGCTACCGCAACGAATTCAGCCATTGGCTCGCATCGACATTGCACATCGAGATTTTTCCGCGCGAAGTCTATCAATTTTCGTCGATCCCGGCGGAAATCATTCCAAAAGACGTTGCCATCATCTGCATCAGCGCATTTTTTATCTGCTCATTTGCGGCTTTGATTCCCGCTTACTTTGCGGCACGCCTCGATCCGGTTAAAGCGCTGCGCTACGAGTGAAGTTGTAGAGGTGCTTGCGCCAAGCGCTGCCTTAGTTCGGCGTTTGACACAAACGCCCCTACAAGTTTGTCAGGAAGGTCTCGAGCGCGCGGAACGCATAATCATATCCCTCCGGCCATTCGCTTTGGCGCGGGCCTGCTACATTGAGGATGTCGATCTTGTGCTTGCGGACAAAATCGGCAATCGACCTCGCAGCTTCTTCGGTGGAAATCTTTGACGCGTCGATCAATTGATGCGGCTGTCCCAGCTCACGACAGAAGCAGACTGTTTGCTCCGTCCCACCACTCAGCTTGCCGGCATAAATGACAACGGTTCCATCAGAGTCCTTTACGTTCTGCAAAGTGCGCTCGGTGAAGCCGCCGCCGCCTTCCAACTCGTTGACGGGATATCGATCCGGAATCCTTCCGAATTCATCCAGGCGTCCAATCGGACACCAACCGCCAGAATCGATCCCGTGTTTCAGCGCAATGTCGAGCGCAGCGCGATCGACGCCAGTCTGTCCGCCGGAAATTATTTTCACCCGCAACCCAGGCGTCTTTAGTCTCCGGTCGGAACAATGTCCGCGCGCTCGACCATCAAGATCACCGTTCGTTCGGGCGCGCGTGTGCGATGTCGCACACCTTTCGGCACGACGAAGCCCTGCTTCGGTGCAAGATCGACGACGCGACCTTCAAGATCGATCAGGAAATGTCCGTCCAGAACGAAAAAGAATTCATCGATGTCCTTGTGTTCGTGCCAGTGATATTCGCCCTGAATCACCGCCAGCCTGATGACCGAATCGTTCACCTTGCAAAGCGTCTGGTTGTACCACTTATCCGTGCAGGCATCGGCCATTTTCTGCACATCGATCAGTTCAAGCGGTCCGTGCAGAATGTTGAGAAAGGTCTTGTACGGAAAATCTTTCGGCGATTTGTTGGAATCCATGATTTGACCTTAAACGCAAGAGCACGCGCTGATCGCAAGATAACCTATTCTTCGCCGTCGAAGTAGTCGGTCTCTTTTCCCTTCACGACGACGCGATCCGCCGATGACGACTTGTTCACTTTCCACTTGCCGCTATCCGGGTAGTAAGCCGATTCCCCGATTGGATTATCCGCGATCACATAGAAGATGAAATCTTCGGTCCCCGAATTACTGAGCTGGTGCGGTTCGTCGGGCCCGAAAATAAACGCGTCGCCGGGCACGACCTCGGTTGTGCCGTCTTTATGGCGAACGCTTCCCTTGCCGGAAATGATCAAATAAAGCTCCCATTGTGCTGAGTGCGCGTGGTACGGGAAATTGCATTTCCAGGGAGGCACGCGGTTCCATTCCAAATCGAATGGATGTCGTTTGGCCAAATCGAGCGAAGCCGGTTCGCGCCCCAGTGCTTCCGAAATTCCTTTGAACGACACGGCATATTTGCCGCCAGGCGATTGCCACGGCTCCTCTTTAATCTCGTTTAGATTTACTTTGCGCATTTCATCTTTTGTCACTTACTCCTCGCCGTCGAAATAATCAGTCTCTGTTCCTTTTACCATCACTTCCTCGGTTCCCTCCTTTCCGACTGCCCATTTACCGCTGTCGGGATAGTAACAAGAGTCGCCGGTCGCCCCGCCGCTACGCGGATTATCAGCGATCACGTAATACACAAAATCTTCACTGCCGGCGTTAGCAATCTGGTGCTCTTCACCCGGCTGAAAGAAAAACGCGTCGCCCGGTCCGACTTCAGTTATGCCATCCTTGTCGCGAATGCTGCCGCGGCCGGAGACGACGAGATAAAGCTCCGATTCAGCCGAGTGCGAGTGATACGGGCAGAGCAACTTGCCTTTCGGAATCCGCACCAGCGCGAGATCGAACGGATGCCGCTTCGACAGATCGAGCGACTCCGGCTCGCGTCCGAGCGCTACCGAGATATTCTTCGATGCCCGGCCAAACTTTCCCTTTGGCGACTTTCGCTCCTGCTCCGGGATCTCTTTGAGGTTCACTTTGCGCATGTCACGGTATTTCGAAAATCTCGAACTGATTGGCGATACCGCGGAGGGAACGCGTCTGGGGCGTCGCAGCGATGCCATTTTCCTGCAGTAGTTTGCAAGCCTCATTGTCTACAACCACCTGCCTGGTCGCGAAGATGGAGCGTGATGTCGCAAGACCTTGAACGCGCGACGCGATATTAACCGTCTGTCCAAAGTAGTCCTGCCGATCGTTGAGCGAAACGGCCAGACAAGGTCCCATGTGGATGCCGATCTTGAGAAGCAAATCGCCATTTAGATCTTTCACCGCTTCCCGCATCTTGAACGCCGCGGCCATCGCCCGGTCCGGTGTGGGAAAGGTCGCCATCACTGCATCGCCAATCGTCTTGACCACGGCTCCTCCTTCCGCTGCCACGATTTTATTTAAGACTCGAAAATGAGCACGCACCAGATCGAAGGCGGCCAGGTCGCCGACTCGTTCATAAAGTTCGGTCGAGCCTTTAAGATCCGTAAACAGGAACGTCAGGCTCGTAATTTTGAGCCGTTGATCTACGGCAAGCGTATCGGTGCGATAGATGTCGCGGAAGGTTTGATTAGTCAAAAGACGCTTTGCGGTCAGAAACGGGCGCCGCTTGCCGAGAAGATCGTGAAGTTTATCGCCGGCAATCCAAACGCCCGGCAAGGTCCGCGACACTGAGCGGTTCTCCAGAAAAATGCACAAAGGACCGGGGCGCATTTCGACCGTACCAGGCGGCGCATGGTCCTTGGTCATGACAAAAGCGAGCGACTGCTGTTCGCGCGTCGGCTCGCCCTTCACATCGATGAATTGCGACATGTGGACGACTGGATCGAACATGATGAGGAACGCTTCGGGCACTTGCAGCGAGAGCTCCATCTTTTCGCCCGGCGGAAGCTCCACAGTATGCAGCGTGATTTCCTTGATCAGTTCTTCCAATGTGCCGTTGTCGGGCAAATCAACGCCTGAACTCCAAAACAACTGTCTGAAGTATTCGATCCACGGCAGCGTCTGCGGATCGTGGGCCGCAATTTTCCGCACCCGCGGGCTGATGGTAAAAGTGACCTCAACCATTTCGTCGAGCGTTGGCTCGTAGGCGACAGAGAATGTTCCACGACAGGTCGAAGACACCGAGCTGCGCAGCGTGCAGAAAACCGGCAATCACCTCCTCCTCATCCAGCTTATGCTCGGCGGCAAAGGCGAGAGCATTGATGCGGCAAAGCGCACGGTCCGGTGCATTCTCGATGAGCTTTTCGATAGCGCCAACCGGTTTTGATTTGGCCGATTCCCGTAAAGCGCCAAAGAGGGCTTCGGTTTCACGGGCAAGTTTCATGGCATGATCTTATTAATCGCCGGAGCAGTTACGGTGCGGTCAAAGGAGGGTAAAAACAAGTCACCCACATAACCAGTTTCCCGACTTCACGCCGTCGCGAGATCGAACAGATGCCGCTTTGATAAATCGAGCGACTCTGGTTCGCGACCAACTCGACCGACACATTCTTCGCAAACTTATGGAACTTGCCCTTCGGCGATTTCCGTTCCGTCTCCGAAATATCTTTGAGATTTGCTTTGCGCATACAAGAATTCCGACCCGGGCCGGTAAGATTGTCTTTCGTCGATCTAAGGTGATTTGCGAAAGGATCGCATTTCGCAAACTCTAAAGCTGGAAAATTGAGTAATAATAACGGTCTCGTTCTGTTCCCTTAGAAAAACATGAAATCTCCGATTTTTCCCAAATAGCGCAGCTTTTCGGAGGAATCCCTAAAACTTGGTTCAACTAGGTTTGACGCCTCGATGTACCAATACCCTTGTTTTGATACAATTGCCTCTCGTCGTATGCGAGCCCACTCCGCTGATGCAAGAAACCCGACAAGGATCGACAGCGATATCGAAATGTAACGATAGCGACGCGTCGTGATGGCAGGAAGGCGAAGTCGGAGCGCACTCCGAACCGACTCTGGCAACAAGTATAGTGCTGAAAAAACGAGCAAACTGGCGAGAACGAACAGGTTCAACCAAGTTAAAGGTTCATGTCGCCATAGGAAGCGACCGAAGCTCAGGAAATAACAAGCGGAGAGCAAGGTGACGATGGGTAAGAGGCCGACCCACTGCCACGAAAAATTGAATTCGAAAAAGCGTTGCGGCCTAAATATGTGCCAACACAAAAATGTTAAAACAGCCGAACTAAAGAGAATGCTTACGACCAAAAAGAGGACGGGAATACCGTAAATCGCGAGGTCGCTCAACTTTATGAACTCAAAAACATTAATGCCTAAGGGGAACCAAAAGACGATGAGATGAACTAATGATAAAGCTACAGCAAGAGCCGTAATCAAGGGCAACGCTCTTGTAACTGCGTCAACTATTGCCGTCCGGGGAGTACGCTGAACTGGTGTAGTCATGGGGTTTCACCTTTGGCTATCACAGTTCCATTTCTTCGGCAGCTTTTGTTTGAGTTTTTCGATCGGTTCGAAAAGGTCGCCTATTTTCTCGACCCGGGTGATTACTTTGTCGGAGCGGAATTTCAAGAGGTCGGCTTTTTTTCTTTTCAGGCAGTTTGCGACTTCGTCCCAGGTGACTGGAGTGGAAACGGTTGGTTCTTCCCTGGCGCGAAGGGAATAAACGCAAATGGTTGTTTTGTGTTCGTCGTTCTGGCTCCAATCGACGAACACCTTTCCTTTCCGCACTGCCTTCGACATGTTGGAGGTGATAAGATGGGCATGTTCGCCTTCGAGATGCTGAGCCAGCGCGCGCGACAAATCTTTCGTCTGATCGTAGGTGACTGCCGTATTCAGCGGCACGTAGACTTGCAGACCCTTTGAGCCACTAGTCTTCCCAAATGACTTCAGTTTCATGCTGCCCAACAGATCGCGCAGCCAAAGGCCGACCTGGCAGCATTGGACAATGTCGGCCGGCGCGCCGGGATCGAGATCGAACACCATCATAGTCGGGCGCTTGACGTTGCTTTTCCGCGAGAGGGAAGTGTGCAATTCGAGATCGGCGAGATTCGCCGCCCAGACTAGCGTAGGCAGATCCTGCGCGAGGCAATAATCCATCATCCGATTGTTGCCTTCGCTCCAGACTTTGGCCGTCTTCACCCATTTCGGCCGATGCGACGGGCAATTCTTCTCGTAAAAGAATTGGCCTTCCACGCCGTCGGGGTAACGCTTCATGGTAAGCGGCCGATCTTTGAGATGCGGCAAGAGGACCGGCGCGACGCGGATGTAGTAATCGATTACCTGGCCTTTGGTGAATCCGACCTTCGGATAAAGCACCTTGTCCAGGTTCGAAACCTGAATCTTGCGGTCTTCGACGATTAGTTCGGCTTTATTAGGCATGGTCGGAGTATTTTAGCCACAGATTCACACAGATTTTTACAGATAAAATCCGATCTTTTTCCAATCTGTGTTCCATCTCTGCTTATCGGTGGCCGAATAATGATTGGCAACAGTGGGCAATTTCTCCGGACTTGGCATAAAGCTACGGCTTGCAGGCGACTTCGCTCCGAATGACACATCAAGCGAAGAAACGCTCGGGTGAGAGCATGGGCTGCGGTTTGCAAATTCGGCCGACGCAATGTTCCCAGCTCTCACGACCGCTCAGGATTTCGATTTCGACGCGCAAAAAACAAACGGGCACCTTCACTTCCGCCTCGGGCAAATGCGGCATTCGGACGGCGTCTTTCTCCGTCGTAACGATCATCGCCAGATCGCGGCGAATGCAGCGGTTGATGAATGTAGTTAGCTCCGGTTCGGTATAGTAGTGATGGTCAATGTAGCGTTTTGCGAGATCGATGTGTGCGCCAAGTCTTCTTAATGCGCCTTCGAAACTTTCGGGCGCGGCGATGCCGCAAATCGAGCCGATGAACGCGTCGCGCAAGCTCTCGAGCGGCAGCTGTTCCCCGGTAAAAACATTCTGAAGGTAGAGCGGTTTGTGCGCACACTCGATAATGTCGGCGGTGCGATTGTAACGCCGGATCCGTTGGATGAGCGCCTCATTAGACTGCCCCGTATTCTTGGTGATGAAGATATAGCTCGCACGCCGAAGATTTCGCGGCGCTTCGCGCAGCGTGCCTCGCGGTAGCAGAAATTCATTGCCAAATGGCGCCTGCCGATCCACCAGCACGATATCCAGGCGATGTTTGAGATGCAGATATTGCAAGCCGTCGTCGAGCAGGAGCGTGTCGACTTTCCATTTGTCGATGGCAAGGCGCCCGCTTTTCACTCGATCTTTATCCACCAGCACGACGACATCCTTCAAATTGTGGGCCAACATGTAAGGCTCGTCGCCGGCGGTACGTGAATCGAGCAGCAGAGATTTGCCGTCGGACACAATTCTTGGCGGGTCGACCATGCTTCTGCGCAGTCGATCCCACCAGCTTCGTTTGCGCGGCATGCTTTTGTAACCGCGGCTCAGAATGGCAACCCGCCGCCCGCCCGCCTGCAGGGCACGCGCAAACTTCTCGACGATCGGCGTCTTGCCCGTCCCGCCAACGGTGAGGTTGCCGACGCTGATAACGAGACAACCGAGCGCCCGCTCCCGGAGAATTCGTTTCCTGTAAAAGTACAGGCGAAGCTGCACGAGGCGATCGTAAATGAACGACAGCGCATAGAGGATCCCGCGCAAGATCGAAGCGCGAATGCCGTGACGACGCTCGAGAACGACGTCGATGCCGAATTGTTCCAGATTTTCAAGCCGGCGGCCCATGGGAAGTGGTGATCAGTGATCAGCGATCGGTGATCGGACAAGACGGGCGCCGCGATTATCCGCGCGTGTGATGAGTGTGCGCGCCGATGTCGATTCAGCAGCACGCAGCATTGCAGCCGCTATTTTCTTCGGCGAATGAAGCGTCAAGGCCGTAATTGTCGATCCGCTGCCGCTCAGGAAGGCGCCAAGGGCGCTAGCTTTTTCGGCTGCGGCGATCACGCGCGGGAGGAACGGAATCAGTTTTTGCCGGTACGGCTGATGCAAATGGTCTGCGAAAGCGCCGCGCAAATTACGATAATTGCCCGACGCAAATGCGGCTGTAATCACACAAGCATTTGCACAATTATCAACCGCCGCAGCGCGCGAAATTTTGCAAGGCAAAATCTCTCTTGCCCGCGATGTTTTGATTTCCAATTCGGGAATCAAGAGGACGAAATGTAGCCGCTGCGACACTTCGAAGCGCTGAAAGGCGCTACCCTGCACAACTGTGAACCCGCCAAAGACTGCCGGCGCGGCGTTGTCGGGATGTCCTTCCAACTCTGCGCACAGTTGAAAGATCGACAAGCGATCAACGCAATTGCCAGTTAAAGCATTCAAAGCGTGCAAGACGCCAAGACGCACGGTGACGCTGCTCCCTAAACCGCGTGAAGGAGGAACATTGCCCGTAATTGATACGGAAAATGAGAATGGCGCGCGCCGAGTATGATGAAAAAACAAATCTGCTGCCTCCTCTGTAACACCCTGCGACCGGGATTTTGCGCCTCTGGTTACGGTGACATCGTTGTGAATGCACAGGGCGACACCGAGACAATCAAAGCCCGGGCCAAGATTGGAAGTGCTCGCCGGAACGCGAACGGTAACTTGTTGCATAGGTCAGCCTGCCGTAGCGGGTCCACGGCAACGCTCTACGATGCAGGAGTGTAACGAGGCCCGGTCTGGGCGGCAACCAATCCGTTGCGCAACGCCGATTTGCAAGTACGCCGTTAATGGTCAGCGCGACCGATGAAAACCGAATCGAAGTGGATCGATGCAGCCTTACTTCGGGATTTCGAGGCAGAGGGAACTGACGCGCACCGGCTCTGCACGATCGAGGACGGTTGGGTGGAGCGCTTCGGAGCTGATGTCCTCATCTCGTTCAAAAGGGTCCTGGCACGCGAACGCCTAATCGAGGAGCTGCAATCCTGGGCGAGGACCGTCCGGTTCGACGTTGGACGTATTTTCGCCCGGTTCGTCCCCCGCAAAAACGAAGAGCGCGAATCTCCGCGTCTGATCCTTGGCGATCCAGCCGAGAATTTGCAGACAATCGCCACCGAGCGGCATCTCAAATTTGGGATCGACTTCGGGGTGGGCTATTCCGTGGGATTCTTTATTGATCAAAGAGAAAACCGGCGCCGTGCGCGTCACATTGCTCCAAGGCGACTTCTGAATTGTTTTGCCTATACGTGCTCCTTTTCCGTTTGCGCCGCTTACGTCGGAGCGACCACTCTCAATATCGATCTCTCCAAAAAATCTCTGACACGGGGGCGGGAGAATTTTGCGCTGAACAGCCTGCCAACCGTCGACCATCGGTTCGTCGCGGACGATGTGACGGCGGTGTTGCCGCGATTTGCTCGCCAGGGAGAGAAATTTGATGCGATCATTCTCGATCCCCCGACCTTTTCGCGATCGCCTGGAGGAAAAGCGTTTCAGGTTGAAAATGATTTTGAGAAATTACTCATTGATGCCCTCGATCTGGCGGAGCGCGACAGCCATATCTTGCTGTCGACGAATTGCTCCACGCTGCGAGAGCATGCGCTGGAAGTAATGGCCCGCTATTGTCTCAAGGTAGCGCGGCGCGCGGCCACGTTTCATCGGCAACCTCCCCTGCCCGATTTTTCACCGGGCACTGGCGCAAGCTCGATTTGGCTGGCTTTGCGTTGACGAGATCGATGCGCGCAAAGAACGATCAGAATTCGAATTATTAAGCGACATGGATCATTCATCTGCTGAAGTATTGGCCGAGTTCCCCGAACGCGGGTTGCATTGGGCGAAAGAACAGTTTGAGACGGTTCTTGGCGAGACTGAACATTACGTGCGCGAAAAGCCAGCAGAGTCTCTGCTGTGCGCGCTGGTAGTGGGCTACATTCTGAATCGATTGCCAGTGGGCCGAATTCTGGGCGGCCTCTTCCGCCTCCTTATCGTCGCGTTGAGACCCGCGATCTTAATTTACGGCGCCACCAAGCTCTATCAGGCAGTGCGGGAAGAAGAATCGTTAAATCGCTAAATCGCTTCGACGTTTTAACGATTTCACGTCTAACGCTTCTTACTCGGCTTCGAGGGTAAAGCCAATCTTCAGTGTCACCTGCCAATGGCCCACCTTCCCGTCCTCGATGTATCCGCGGGTCTCCGCCACCTCGAACCAGCGCATGTTGCGTACCGTTTTCTCGGCACGTGCCAGCGCGTTTTTTACCGCATCCTCGAATCCGTTCGGCGAGGAACCGACCAGCTCAATTTTCTTGTAAATATGCTCAGACATTTGGCCATTATTCCCCAAGGAGGCGCTCGAAAACAAGAAAAAGCCGACCAAGGAGCGGCAGTCTCCGGTCCACTGTCTGAAAAGTAGCGCGAGCGTCCCAGCTTGCGAAACTTCCCGGAAGGCGCAAGCGGGACGCTTACGCTACATCGCGCGTCCAGGAAATTTGCTTTACAAAAGCATCCCTGTTTCGGCAGCCTCGCGTTGTGAGGAGATCGGTTGGCGCTTGTTTGTTGCTCTTAATCGTTTTTTCCGGCGTGGACGCTCAGGACCAGGAAAGCAAACTGGTCGATCGGCTGCTCAGGCCGGACACGACGCTGCGGAATAACGCGCAGAACAAACGATTTATCGCCGATGGCGCCTCCATAAATAAAAAAGCAACCGTTGGCACATTTTACGTCCAGAAAAAGTCCAATTCGAAGAGGTTTTTCGGGATAAACGACTTCTTGACGCGCCAATTCAATTCTCGGCCTTTCCATGGCAAACGCAGCGCATTCGAGGGTTCGTCGCAGCAAGCGGTGGGGAATTCGCGACCTGCCTATGCAACTCAAACTGCACGTGGCCCTCGCGATGCCCCTCAGTCTGACAAAAAAGTTCCGAGCCGCGCGTACGCGGAGAACCGGCCCTTCGTTGAGCAAGGTAAAAGTCAAAAGTCGCTTAACAGGCAGAATGCGCCGCTCACGATCGAGCAAGTGCGCGAGTTGCTGAACAAAAACAAGTAGCGCGCCGGCCTGGTGCGCTATTCTGTGGTTGACGATGCAACCGGATGAAGCTCTCGCGGTTTTAAGACAAGGCGCCGCGCAGATCATCAGCGAGGATGAACTGCACGAGAAACTCGCGCTCGAACGTCCGCTCCGCGTGAAACTGGGAGTCGATCCGACCACCTCCGACATTCATCTTGGTCACAGTATCGTTCTGCGAAAGCTGAGGCAGTTTCAAGACTTGGGTCATCAGGCGGTTCTCATCATCGGTGATTTCACGGGAATGATCGGTGATCCGAGCGGTCGCTCTGCTACGCGCCCGCAATTAACACACAAGGAAGTAATGGCAAATGCCGCAACCTATCGGGAGCAGGCGTTCAAGATTCTTGATCCGGCGCCCACGGAGATTGTTTGCAATGGCGACTGGTTTCGAGCGATATCGTTCGAAGACGTCATTCGCCTGAACACTCGGGTTACGCTGCAACAAATGCTGCAGCGTGAGGATTTCCGGGAGCGGATTGAGAACCAACAAGCCATCCGCGCCCACGAAATTCAGTATCCGATCATGCAAGGCTGGGACTCGGTGATGGTGAAAGCCGATGTCGAGCTCGGCGGAACGGACCAGCTTTTTAATATTTTGATAGGGCGCGACTTCCAAAAAGAGGAAGGTCTGCCGCAGCAGGTCGTTTTTCTCCTTCCAAT
>WNFY01005479.1_pt1 | contig 11467 bp, 13 predicted proteins | sample 5400091 | NCBI WGS metagenome assembly WNFY01 (sample SAMN13153364, study PRJNA577476) | soil metagenome | isolation source: 60 cm soil or saprolite under grassland replicate 1 | place: USA:California | collected 2016-06-15
AGCTCCCTCTCCGTTACCATCCCGGCCGCGACGCAGGCCTCTAACTGATTCGTATCGACCACCGGCCTGATGCAGCCAGCAAGCCGAGGAAATGCCAGAGCAAGTCTGTCCGGGTCGTATTCTTTGCGGAAGCGCGCTTCAACGTGAACGCCTACGCCCCGACGCTCGTCCACGAAATGGCCTTCCTCTGTGACGATGTCCCGAAGCTGATCCCTTACGTGGCTCAAACGCTTCTCCAGAGGGTTGACTCTTTCCTTGAGTTCCAAATACTCCTCGAGAAGCGCGCCTCGGACGTCGGAGCTGGTCATTCAGATATCTTCCCCGGCACCTGACCTTGGCTACAGTTGTCCTCGAGCCAGTCCCGAAGCATGAGGGCCAGGCGGTGCTTGCACGGGTGTCCCTTGCCGTGCCTCACGTAGTCTGAGCATTCGCAGTCGCCATTGCGTATCAAATATGACCTCAGCCCGTCCTCAGAGCCGACGCGCCAGGCGCCACCGTCAAGCCTTTCGATTGTGCGAAGAATTAACAGGAAGGCGCCCTTCTCCAGCCGACTCGTCAAGTGGGGCCGGCTCCGCGAGGCCCGCTGGACCAACAGTCTCAACTCTTGGATCCTATCCATAACCGTCGGCCCCGTTGCACGGGTAGGAAGGGCCCGAGATGGCGATCAAAATGAGGACCCGGTTTAGACGACTCTCCGGCTGCTCAAAGACCAGCGCGCCGTCCTGCCTGACCCAGCGTCCTTTCACGAGACCCACCGCACTGCTCGCCGATTCCTCTGCTGTTGGCGGCAAAGCTCCGGCAGATGCGGGGACGAGGATCTCGTCAGCGCGGACCACCGGAGCCGACTGTCCATCCCGCCGAAGTTTCATTTCCCGCTCGTAAGCAGTCTCAGACGTCTGTCTGAACCGAGCGTGCGCGATAAGCCCGGATTCGAGAAGCCAATTCAGGCAGTTCTGGCCTACGAAGTAGCAGCGTTCCGTTTGAGCGTCTTTGAGGCCGAACAACAGGCGCGGCAAAGTCGATCCGCAGGCGTCACAACGGTCGTCTGATCGCGCGCGAACATACTTCGCCAATCGTGCGAGCCTTTTCCCGCGGGCGAACTGCCCCAATGCTGCCTCGTAGCCGCCCGTCTCGCTCGTCATGGCAAGCGCCTTGCCAGCGCGACCGCCGGATCGCCATCTCGCTCGCACCCGCACTCTTCGACCGGAATTGGCCGGCCATCGCGCGTGCAGAACGGCTCGACCCATGGACACTGCCACCAGCGGCCCCGCCGTTCGTCCACATCGCCAGCAGGGACGAGGGTCTCAACGCTCGGCGGGTGCACGGATTGTATATCGGACGGAAGTCACTGATGGAATAACGGGGATTCTCTGCCTTTCTGTCTTGCGCGTAGGCCAACCATTTGTGCGGCTCCGGCGATTCGGTGGCAGCGACGACGTACCAACTCGGTTCTTCCAGGAAGATTGCGTCAACGTTGACGCTATTCGTGGAGGGTCCATGCAAGGCTTCTGGCATTTCATCGCGGTTGAAGAATGTTCGCCAGACGAGCGCATACTTTTCCGCCTGCCTAACGCCGATTTCGAACTGCCGCGCGATAGCGACCACCCTGCCCTCGCCATAAACACTCCGACGCTGGGCTTCGTAAAGAATGGCGGCCTGCACCAGCCACGCCTTCTTCCCCACGGTGCGACTAATTCGGAATGCCTCGACGAGCTGCTCGTCGTCCAAGAACGCAATAGAGCCGATGCCCTCGCCAAGCAACGACTCCATTTCGTTGAAACCAGAAAGGAAGGCGCTGGCATCAAACCCTTGTCGATACAGCCGTCTCATCACTTCCGTTCCCGAGCGGGCATCGGTGACCCGCAGCTCGGTCTCTGACAGACTGATCGACCAGCCGCCTTCGTGGAGATTCCGGTGGCAGCGGCGGCACAGCGTGAGCAGATTGGATTGCGCATGAACGCTCGCGTCTCGGCTTCCGCCCATTCGCTTCGGTACTACGTGATGACGATCAAGCTGGCTTCGGCCTGAGCAAATCGAACAACCCATGAATTAATTCTAATCGTCTATCTATTCGATGTCAAGGCGATATAAAGGCTTTATCTATTGGTGCGCTGTAGACCCATGAGCGAGGAGCCGCCTAGAATTCTTCGGGGCACGTAAACGGGGGCTGAATGCCATCACTGCGTGAATTACGAGAGCGAAAGTTTCTCAGCCAACGAGATCTGGCAAAAGCCGCTGGCGTCTCCACATTTACAATTTGGGAACTTGAGGGGGCCAAGGCGCGACCGCGTCGAGGGAGGACGATTAGGAAGCTAGCCAAGGCGCTGGGTGTCGAACCATCCGAGATAGAAATTCCTACGGAGGACCAAGTGCGAAAACTTGACTAGCCTCGAAGCCACTGCTCGGATCCGCCAACACCCGCATGTGGAAATCGCGGTGGACCAGTTTTCCCCTGGATCGAGTCTCCAGTGCCGGAGTTAGGGCCGGCGGAGCCTGTCGAACCGGGGCATTGCTAAGAGGCACTGAAATTACGGATTGGTCGTAATGTGCGAATATCTCGCGCGTCCTTTGTCGTCATAATTGCCTCGCCCGCGCGGCGCTCTACCTTATTCCCGCCCACTGTTATAATCCCGAAGAGTGAGCCCTCGCGCCGGTAAGAAACCCAAGCAACAGCGCCCCGCTCCCCAGTCGAAAGATGGTGCGGCAGGCCCAGGCCACGCCCTGGTCATCGTGGCGCACCCCGACGACGCTGAATTCCTCTGTGGCGGCACAGTTGCCCGCTGGTGCAGTGAGGGCTGGACCGTGGACTACGTGCTCACCACCAGCGGCGACATGGGCAGCAAGGAAGAGGGCATGACGCGCAAGAAGCTGCTCGGCATACGGGAGAAGGAGCAGCGCGCCGCCGCTAAGGCACTCGGTGTACGCGAGTGCACGTTCCTGCGCTACCCCGATGGCTACGTTGAAGACACAGTCGAGCTCCGGGGGAGGCTGGTGCGAGAAATCCGCCGTCTCAAGCCCGACCTCGTCGTCACCTGGGACCCATTCCGTCGGGGCTTCAACCACCGGGATCACCGTCTCACCGGCCAGGCGGCCCTCGACGCAGTCTACCCGCTCGCGCGCAACCCATTGGGCTATCCGGAGCACCTTCAAGAGGGCTTGGAGGTGCATCGCGTGAACGAGGTGCTCCTCGCAGGCACAGACCAGCCGGACTACTTCGTGGACGTGAGCAAGTTCCTCGGCAAGAAGATCGACGCGTTGAGGGAGCACAAGAGCCAGATCGGCCAGGCGCCGCCCAAGGAGCTTCAGAAGCGGCTGCGGGCGCGCATGGCAGAAGTCGGCAAGGAGCCCGGCTACAAGCTGGCCGAGGCATTTCGCCGCATAAGCTGGGGCTGATGGAAGAGATTTCGCGGGCCGCCTTCTGGCTCGCGATCATCGGCACGGGAGCAGCATCGCTATGCTTTTGGGCGCATCTTCTTGGTGTGCGGCTGGTCATGCGACGGCTAAGCACGGAGGCCGGTGGCGGCCCGGTTGTCGCCACGCTCGAACGAAACGGGGGTGCTTCCGGCTTCCCCGCCTCGCTCGCCGTCTACGCTCGATTCGCCGTCTGGACCGCGCTGGGAGCGCTCGCTGTCTCGCTCATCGCCCGCTGGCAGGCAGTCGACCACGCCCCGTGGTCGAACATGTACGAATTTACGATCGCTTTTGCTGCCGGCATGACGGCCTTCTACGCGGGGTTCGACCGATTTTACCAGGATGACGACCACGCCCATTCCGCCAGGGTCCTCGGCGCTCTTACCCTGCCTGTCGTCTTCACGATGCTGCTGCTCACGGCCGCATTCTTCCCTTCAGAAGTCCGGCCGCTCGTCCCCGCGCTTCAGAACGCGGACCTCCTGGCGATCCACGTAGCCGCCATGATCGTCGCCTACGGCGCGCTTAGCGTTTCCTTTGCGGCCGCCGTCCTGTACCTGGCGCAAGGGAAGAGCAATCGATTTGCGCGCCTACCCGACTCACAAACGCTGGACGACATCGCCTATCGCTCGGTCATGCTGGGCTTCCCGCTGCTCGCGATTGGTATCGCTCTCGGAGCCTACTGGGCGAACTCCGCCTGGGGCCGCTACTGGGGCTGGGACCCGAAAGAAACGTCCGCCCTCGTCACCTGGCTCATCTACGGCATCTATCTGCACATTCGCGGCCTGCGCAACTGGTCCGGTACTCGCTCTGCCGTCGTCCTGATCGCCGGCTTCGGCGCGGTGATGTTCACGTACTTCGCCGTCAACCTCTGGGTTTCGGGCCTGCACTCGTACGCCGGAGTCTAATCGCGAGCGCGATGCTCGCGGGTGAGCGATGCTTCAGCCGTAATCGGCTTCTACTTCTTCGAGCTGGTGTCTTTTGGGACGCTGTTTGTCTCGGCGCTATTCTGCAGGTGGGCACTCCGTGGTGGTGCACTCCGCTCGCGACGGTGTTCGGCGTAATTGGAGCGGCTCTTACGATCACGGGCGCGTTCTACGCTCATGTCTGCGTATCGCCGCTCGGACAGGTGAGATTCCGTGACTTCGAGTGGACGCAGCTGCGCGGCGTCAAACACGAATTTGACCTATCGGACGTGAAGTCTGCCACCCGGCGGTACGTCTGGCGACGTGGTGACTTCCTCGTCCTGGATTACCGCAAAGGCGGTGAGCGCAAGCTCAATAGATCCACCTGGCCGAAGAAAGATCTCCTATGGCTAGTCGATCAGGTAAGACTGCATGTACCAGACGCGGGTATTGCCCCAAGGGCTGAGCAGTATTGGACATGGCGGCCCAAGCACTAGCGTACGGCGGCTGCCGGCTCTTCGCGGTTGACACCACCCCATACCACTGCTATTCTTACCATTTGGCGCACGGCATCGCCGGTCGTGTGCTAATTTCAGCGGTCGGAAGACCCGGTTCTCGCTAGCGAGGACGAGGACTTTCGGCTTTTTGTTTGCAAGCGCCTAGACGAAGCGCCCAGAAGGAACGAAACAGGAACGAAAATTGCCAACCACAAATCAGCTCGTACGAAAGGGACGCAAGCCCTTCGCCCGCAAGACGAAGGCTCCTGCTCTGCGTTTCCGTTTCAACGCGCTCAAGAACCGCATGGCCCGCGGCGAGGGCAACCCCCAGAAGCGCGGCGTCTGCACCAACGTGCGCACACAGACACCCAAGAAGCCCAACTCCGCGCTTCGTAAGGTCGCTCGTGTGCGTCTGACGAACGGCATCGAGGTCACGGCTTACATTCCCGGCGAGGGGCACACCCTTCAGGAGCACTCCGTCGTTCTTATCCGCGGCGGTCGCGTACGGGACCTGCCGGGCGTTCGGTATCACATCATTCGCGGAGCCCTTGACGCCGTTGGCGTCCAGGGGCGCAATCAGCAGCGCAGCAAGTACGGGACTCGCAAGGCCGAAGGGCCTCGCTAGCCTGCCGGGAGTTTGCGATGCCGCGACGCGGTAAGGTTATTCGTCATCGAACGCCGCCCGACGCCAAGTACAACAGCATCTGGGTGCAGACGATGATCAACAAGATTATGAAGAACGGCAAGAAAGGCGTCGCCGAACGTATCGTGTACCGGGCGCTCGACGACATCGGGGAACGGACGAAGGAAGACCCTCGGGCCGTCTTCGAGAAGGCTATGCGCAACGTCATGCCGGTGCTCGAGGTCCGCCCCCGGCGAGTGGGTGGCGCGACCTACCAAATACCGCTGGAGGTCCGCCCGGCGCGCCAGGTCTCGCTCGCGATGCGCTGGCTCCTCGGCGCCGCACGGTCACGCGCCGGCCGGCCGATGTCAGACCGCCTCGCGGCAGAGCTGGTCGATGCCTACAGGGATCAGGGCTCAGCGATCAAGAAGCGGGACGACACGCACAAGATGGCGGAGGCGAACAAGGCCTTCGTTCACTACCGTTGGTAGTCTCGAGCCCGCAACGGCCATGGGTAATTAGTTCCCGCCCCGGGAAGTGGGAGATGGTTCAGACAGCAAGCACAACGAAGACAAGCGTGCCCAATGAACGGGTACGCAACATAGGCATCATCGCGCATATCGATGCCGGTAAGACGACCGTCACCGAGCGGATCCTCTACTACACGGGGATCACCTACAAGATCGGGGAGGTCGACTCCGGCACTGCCGTCATGGACTGGATGGCGCAGGAGCGAGAGCGTGGCATTACTATCACCGCGGCAGCCACGACGACGAACTGGAAAGACTTCACGATCAACATCGTTGATACCCCCGGCCACGTAGACTTCACAGTTGAAGTCGAACGCAGCCTCCGTGTACTGGACGGAGGCGTCGTTGTCTTCGACGCGGTGGCCGGCGTGCAGAGCCAGTCGGAGACGGTCTGGCGCCAGGCTGACCGCTATCACATTCCGCGCATCGGCTTCATCAACAAGATGGACCGCGTCGGCGCCGACTTCTGGAACGCCGTCGAAATGATCCGCGAACGTCTCGTCGCCCGTCCGGTGCCCGTTCAGATACCGATGGGACAGGAGGACGCGTTCCAGGGCGTGATCGACCTCGTCGAGGAGACGGCCTTGTTCTTCGGCGAAGGCGACGAAGCCCCTAAGCCGCAACCGATCCCCGAGCAGTACCAGGAAGAGGCGAAGAGACGCCGCGATGAATTGCTTGAGGCGATCGCGGAAGTCGACGACCAGATGCTCATCAGCTACGTTGAGCACCACACGGTGTCGCCCAAAGAGATGAAGATGGCAATCCGCCGCGCGACCGTCGCCGGGCTCGTCAACCCGATTCTGTGCGGCGCAGCTCTGCGGAATAAGGGCATCCACCCGCTTCTCGATGCGATCGTCGAGTATCTTCCATCACCTTTCGAGGTCCCTGCGGTGACGGGAACGAATCCCAAAAATGGGGAAACGATGACCCGCGAGCCGCGGGAGGACGAGCCGTTTTCGGCGCTGGCGTTTAAGGTTGTCGCGGACCCTTATGTCGGGCGGTTGGTGTACTTTCGGGTGTATTCGGGGGTGGCGAAGCAGGGGGCGATGCTGTACAACGCTACACGTGGCCAACGAGAGCGGCTCGGGCGGATTTTGAGGATGCATGCGAACCGGCGAGAGGATATCGATAGCATCGCGGCGGGGCAGATCGCGGCGACGGTCGGGCTGAAGCACACGTTCACAGGGGACACGCTTTCGGACGATTCGTTTCCAATCGTTTTGGAGGCGATAAAGTTCCCGGAGCCGGTCATTTCGGTGTCGATCGAGCCAAAGACGAAGGACGACCAGGAGCGCATGGGAAACAGCCTGACCAGCCTGGTGGAGGAAGACCCGACGTTCAAGGCGCGCTACGACCAGGAGACCGGCCAGACGATCATCTCCGGCATGGGCGAGCTGCACCTTGAGATCATCGTCGACCGCATGCTGCGCGAGTTCAACGTCGATGCGCACGTCGGCCGGCCGGAGGTCGCGTTCAAGGAGACGATCACGTCGTCCGCTCGTGCCGAAGGCAGGTTCGTCCGCCAGACCGGCGGCCGCGGCCAGTTCGGCGTCGTGCACCTGGAAGTCGAGCCGCTGCCGCACTCGGAGGGATTCCAGTTCGAGAACAAGATCATCGGCGGCGCGATCCCGCGGGAGTACATCCCCGCCGTCGAGCAGGGCGTGCGCGAGGCGCTCGAGACCGGTATTCTCGCCGGCTACCCCGTGATCGACATCAAAGTCGCGCTGGTGGACGGGCAGTACCACCCCGTGGACTCCTCGGAGATCGCCTTCAAGATGGCGGGCTCTCTGGGCATCCAGAGGGCGATGAAGCGCGCGAAGCCGGTGCTGCTGGAGCCGGTGATGAAGGTGGAGGTGGCGACGCCCGACCAATTCTTCGGCGACGTCCTGGGCGACATCAGCTCGCGGCGCGGGCAGGTGACGGACGTGGACCACCGGGGCCACCTGCGGGTGATAGCGGCGCACATCCCGCTGGCCGAGACGTTTGGCTACGCGACGACGCTGCGCTCGATTACGCAGGGGCGCGCCAGCTACACGATGGAGTTCGACCACTACCAGGAAGTACCGGCCTCTATAAAGGAACAGATCGCCGGGCGGATGCAGCAGCGGCAGCCGGTGCGTAGATGACGCGAGTGTTGAGTGCTGAGTGCCGGGTGCCGAGTGCCGAGTGCCGGGTGCCGAGTTCCCTGTCCACTAACCACTGTTCACTACTCACCATCTAATGGCGCGCCAGAAGATACGCATTCGGCTGAAGGCGTTCGATCACAGGATCCTGGACCAGTCGGCGGTGCAGATTGTGGAGGCGGCGGAGCGGACGGGAGCGGCGGTGGCGGGCCCGATCCCGCTGCCGACGGCGATCGAGAAGTTCTGCGTGATCCGCTCCCCGCACATCGACAAGGACTCGCGGGAGCAGTTCGAGATCCGCACGCACAAACGCCTGATCGACATCCTCGACCCGACCTCGAAGACGGTGGACGCGCTCATGCGGCTCCAGCTCCCCTCGGGTGTGGATATCGAGATTAAGCTCTAAGAAGGGCGGCCGCTGGACGAGGCGACTGCTGGAACCTGAAGGGATTGGGGTATGGCGGTTGAGCAGCTGTCGAAGAACTGGCCGAACCTGGGTAGCTCAATAGATGCCCACTCTTCTCCGCTCGGGCCCCTATCGGCTGTTCTTCTACTCCGGTGACCGGGGCGAGCCACCTCACGTCCACGTTGAACGAGAGAACAGTGTAGCGAAGATCTGGCTAGACCCCGTTCGGCTGGAGCGTAACATCGGGTTTCGCGCTCTGAACTAAGAAGGATCGAGCGAATTGTCTAGGATAATCAAAGCAGACTGCTGAGGCATGGCATGACTACTTCGAGAGTTGAGATGGATATCCCAAACGCGGCGAGTCTATCCGTCAGCGAGGACACGCTGAGCGTGGATCTGAGCGATGGCCGATCGGTCTCGGTGCCTCTTGCCTGGTTTCCGAGGCTTCTGCACGGCACGGCGGCGGAGCGCGATGATTGGCGCTTGATCGGCAGGGGAGAGGGGATTCACTGGGAAGCGCTGGACGAAGACACTAGCATCGAGAGCCTGCTCGCCGGCAGGCGGTCTGGAGAAAGCCAGGAGTCGCTGAAGCAATGGCTCACGTCGCGTGGGACCGGCACGTGAGCGACCGGGCCTTCGAACACCTCATTCTGGACCAGTCGGCGGTGCAGATCGTGGAGGCGGCGGAGCGGACGGGGGCGGCGGTGGCGGGCCCGATACCGCTGCCGACGGCGATCGAGAAATTCTGCGTGATCCGTTCCCCGCACATCGACAAGGACTCGCGAGAGCAGTTCGAGATCCGCACACACAAGCGCCTGATCGACATCCTCGACCCGACCTCGAAGACCGTGGACGCGCTCATGCGCCTCCAGCTCCCCTCCGGCGTCGACATCGAGATCAAGCTCTAGGGCGGGACAGGGTTGGGCGAAAAGCCCTAATGAGAAGCGGCCGACCTTAATGTTGCACGGTTGCGCTCCCTGTTAGGCCGCAGCCAGAGGAGCAGTGGCGGCAGCCCACACCTCTCGCAGACTGCCCGATTCCAAGGTTCGCGGAGGGCCCGTCCCGTACGGGTGACGGGCCTTTCCGTTCTATCCTAGCGGCCCTTCAGCAAATCGAGAAGTTCTGCGTGATCTGCTCCCCGCACATCGACAAGGACTCGCGCGAGCAGTTCGAGATCTGCAGGCACAAGCGCCTGGTCGACATCCTAGACCCGACCTACACGCGTTGATGCGGCTGCAGGTCGCCTCCGGCGTAGAGATCGAGATTAAGCTCTAGCGCCGCGTCCCAGCGCGCATGAATCGTATCGCGGGTTAAGTCGCCCTTCCGATTGGGTTCGACCCACGACTCCAGGATTAAAAGTCCGTTCGGACGTGTCTTATGTAATGTATGAGCGCTCGTAGTGACCGGTCTTGTATCTGGAATCCGCCGCGGAAGGTGGTAGCCAAACAGTCCCGATCGGTGCCACTGTCCCCACTTCGGGCGACAAAATGGCGACAGAGCTGTCAACCAACGCATGACGTAAACCGCGTGTCAAAAGGGGGTTGAGACGACGAATGCGGTCGTTGTCGCGATTGGGCGTAGCTCAGCTGGATGAGCAGCGGTTGGTCGGACCGTACGTCGGCGGGCAAATTGGCTATCGAAGCAACACGTCCGAGCGGCGCCTTATGGAGATGGCGGCAATGAACCTGGCCCACCACTGGTACCTGGGCTACGACCTGGACGAGCCGCTGCCCGACCACAGCAGCCTCTCCAAGATCCGCAGGCGCTACGGCGTTGAGGCCTTCCAACGCTTCTTCGAGCGCATCGTCGAACTGTGTATGGAGGCGGGGCTCGTCGAGGGTGAGAAGCTCTATTTCGATGCCACGAGGGTCGAGGCCGACGCCTCGATGGACTCGTTGCGGCCGCGGCTATCCTTGGCGGCGACCCGGGAGCATGTGCGGAAGGTGTTCAAGGAGAATCCATCGCCGGGAGAGGAATCCGAACCGCCAGCGACGCTATTCGTTTCGGACGATCCCGGCGCAGGTACTGTCACTGGCGATGCTGCAGCCCCGACGTCTTCGGCCTTTCGAAGCCTGATCGAGACCTACCGTCATGCGCGGCGGAGCCTCCTGCGACGCAAGAACTACGTACGTGTCTCCGATCTGACTGTGAGCAGGACGGACCCCGACGCGAAGCCGATGCGATCCACGGGCGGTGGCCCGAGACTCGGTTACCACAGCCAGTACGTGGTCGACGGCGGCCGCGCCCGTGTCATTCTGGCCACCTTGGTGACCTCGGCTGCGGTGGTGGAGAACAGCCCGATGCTAAACCTAGTCCGCTGGCTACGCTTCCGCTGGCACCTGCGACCAAAGCAAGCCACGGGTGACACCACCTACGCTACCCTCGAGAACATCAAAGGCTTGGAGGATGATGGTATCCGAGCCTACCTACCGCTGCCATGAGACTAGAAGGCGTAGCCAAAGCTGGTTACTACCCGACCCCAGCGTTGGTCGTCAAGCGCGTAGCTGCGCTGATCCGGCCGGCGTCGCACTCGCCACGGCAAGCGATGCGGCTCCTCGATCCGTGCTGCGGGCCGGGCGTAGCGCTGCGGCAGCGCTTTCGCCGTACGTCTGGCCCACGGCGCGTTTTCCTGCCTCTGGCTCAACCCGCCGTATGACCACGACCCCGATGCGTCGGGGAAGCGTCTAGAGCACGCGTTCTTGACGGCCATGACTCGCTCGCTGTGTCCCGGAGGATTACTGGTTTACATGTTGGAGCCCCGGAGCGTCTCGCCCTTGATGGTCTGCTCCCATCCCCGGCCGAGCAGGTAAACCGAGGGCGGGAGGTAGCCCTGGAGAGCGCCGAGGGCCCGGTTGTAGAGATAGAGCTGACCTTTGTAGGCCGGTAATGACCCCCGTTCCCAAGAGAGTGCCCGACCTTGAGGTGGAGGGTGGTGAACTTGATGTCGACGATGCGGTAGTGCCACGGCCCTCGAAG
>WNFY01009493.1_pt1 | contig 11466 bp, 10 predicted proteins | sample 5400091 | NCBI WGS metagenome assembly WNFY01 (sample SAMN13153364, study PRJNA577476) | soil metagenome | isolation source: 60 cm soil or saprolite under grassland replicate 1 | place: USA:California | collected 2016-06-15
CACATCGCGCGATTCCGGGACATGGTAAAGGGCGGCCTTTCTTGCGGCGTCGGCCCGCGCCTGCGGCAACGTGAGTGATCCGCTCGCCCGTTCAGCCGTGTACGTGCCGAGCATGATGCGAGCGCTTGTGCCGTCTGACTTCGTGTAGCGCCAATACCAGCGATGCCCGCCTCCGGGGCGCGTCCGTAATTGCAACCGCCCGTCCCCGCGTGTGCTCGAATCGTCGCTCAACCAGACATCACGCCCGGTGATCCTTGCTTTCTTGATCGATGCCGAGATGCCCGTAGCGGTTAGTTTTGCTGTTGCCATGCACCCCACCTGCTGTAACCAAGAGGCCGGCCCGCGCAATCTGGTGCCAGTTAGGTGCCAGTTAACGCCCCGGATTTACGTGGATGTTAACATACGTTGCCGGACAAGGGATAACTTCACACCATTGTTTTATTGACTAAAACTATCGATTTTCTGAGTCCAGCGACGTCCGCCAAAATCCACCAAATGGGGACTCATAATCCTTTGGTCGCTGGTTCGAATCCAGCCGGGCCCACCCGTCATTTCTCCTGTCCGCCGTGCAACGGGCCCGCTAGAATACTGCAGCGCAACCGCGGATGGGACACCGCCATCCGAGCCACCGCGAGGAAATCCCATGTTCACGCCCGTGACAATCCCGTTCGGAGCCAAACTGCTGTTCAACACCCTCAAGCTGAAGGCCGGCGTGAGCATGGAAGACGTCGAGCTCGCGCTGGGCGAAATGTGCAACGTCGTCAAGGACACCTACGGCGGCGACAAGGGCGGCTTCATCGCCGGACAGGTGTTCCGCTTTTCCGGATTCGTGTCCGACGAGGGCTCGCTGTCGGATTCGCGCGCGGCCGACGATCATCTCGCGATCGTCACCTACTGGCGCTCGTACGAGGAACACGAGAAGTCCCATGCCGACGCGACGTTCAAGGACAAGTTTGCGGCGCTGGCGCAGTACTGCACCGACAGCAAGGAACTGGGCTACGACATGCTCTGGCAGGGCGAACCCGAGGCTACGTAGCGCGCTGAGCCCGGACGTATGGCGGCGTCGCGTCCAGAGTCATTTGCCAGGGATTCACCTGGCTGAGCCGAACATCATGAACCCTCGCGCAGACCGGTCATCGACGCATCTACTCGGCTGACATGCAGAGCAAGTGCCGCGCCATTGTCGTGCTCGGCGCCCACCGAGGTGGGACAACCGTGCTTTCCGGAGCGCTCGAGTTCATCGGCGTCAATCTCGGGCGCCGGTTACTTCACGAGGATGCGCGAACCGAGGAGGGTCGGCCCAAGCCGACGGAGGTCGTGCGCATCGACGACCAACTGCTGCGTCTTTCGGGCAAGGTCTGGGACTGCATTGAGGTACCTCCGTACGCGGAGGTCGCCACCCGCGCCGCTCCGCTCGCGGCGGCCGCCCGCAAGTTCGTCGAAGAAAAATTCGCGAAGGCTGCATTGTCAGGCCTCGAGGATCCGCGAATTTGCCGACTGTTGCCGTTCTGGCAGCAGGTATTCAGTGATTTGGGTGTTGGCGATGGCTACGTGCTTGTCCTTAGCAATCCGCTGAACGTCGCGCGCTCTCTCAAACATCATGACGGTTTCTCAACGGAAAAGAGTTGCCTTCTCTGGCTATCGCATATGCGGGCCGCAGTGGCCGGAATACACGGGAGGCGCGCGGTTGTCGTCGATTACGACAACTTCCTCGAAGATCCAAGGATTCAGGTCGAGCGGATTGCCGCCCGCCTCGGACTGACGATACGCCTCGACGTCATAGACGAACTTCCCGAGCATTGCGCGAGGCTGGTCGAACCCGCGCCGCGTCGCGCTACTATCGATGAGGCGACCATGTACGCAGAAGGGAGCGTGCCTGACACCGCCAAGGACCTCTTTCGGGCGCTGAAGCTGTGCGCACGGGATTTGGCGGCCCTGCCGTCACTGGCAGACAGGACTGCGCGCACCGCAATCTCCGGTGCAGAGTATCCGTGGCTTGCGCGTGTAGTGCCGTTCCTCGAGGACGAGCTCGTAAGAGTGCGCGATCGCCTTGCCGCGATGGCGGAGCAGATTGCCGACGCGCGCCTGCTGCACGCGCAACGCAACGAGGCCGAAGCGGTGCTGCGCGAGCAAGCGGCACGCATGCAACGCGATCTCGCCGACGAACGAATGACGATCGCCTCGCCGACGCAGGAAGTAGATGCCGCGCGCGCCGCGCTTCACGATCACGAAAATGAGGTCGTGGCAGCGAGAACCAACATCGAAGCCCTGGTGGTCGAGCTCGAGGCCGCACGAGCGGCCGCGGACTTTCAGCAGCAGCAGGTTGAAGCAGCTCGCGTCCAGATCGAACTCATGGGTGAAGATATTGCCGGCGCATGTGCCAGCGCCGGTGCTCGCCAGCAGGAGGTCGAGACCGCTCAACGCCGGATCGAAGATCTCGTCGTCGAGATCGAAACGGCTGCGCGCGACGCCACCGAGCATGCGGAGCGCGTGGCCGCGTTGCGCAACGACGTCATTTGTCTCAACGAGCAGGTCGACACGACGCGCAACGAGTTGCGGCAGTCGCGGGAGGTCGCTGCAACCGTTGCCGCGGACCGCGACCAGCTTGTGCAACTCGAACGCAGTGCCCGCGAGCGCAACGCACTGCTCGATGGGCAAATAGCAACGCTTAAGTCCGAGATGGCGGCGGTGCGCGCCCGCGGCGCGGCTGATGCCAAAGAGCTCGCGGTCTTGGCGCGCTCGTGGTACGGTCGCCTCGCTCTGCGACTCGTCCGACGAACGCAGCGGCAAAGATGACATCCGGGCCGGTGCCCTGCCTTGTTGGCAGCAGGAGCATTCCATAAGGGCGGCAAATCAGGGAGGTCGATGATGGACGTCACACTGCTCCATACGCTCGGACGTGTTTGGTGGCTCGTGTTGCTGCGGGGGATCGCGGCAATCGTCTTCGGCGTGCTCGCATGAGCGTGGCCGAGCGCCACGCTGATCACGCTGGTGCTGTTCTGGGATGCCTACGCCTTGGTCGACGGCGTCGCTGCGCTATGGGCCGCCTGGCAGGCGAAGGCAGGCCCTCAAGCTGAAGAAGCGCGCGGCGCCGCCGGCAACGGCTGCGGCGTGAGCGCCCCCGGGGTATCGAACTTGCGCCGGTTGACCGCGTAATAGAGAACGGGGATCACGACGAGCGTCAGCAGCGTGGAAACCAGGATCCCGAAGATCAGCGCGATCGCGAGGCCGTTGAAGATCGGATCGTCGAGGATGAAGAACGCGCCGGCCATCGCGGGTCGACGATCGCCTGAGCGAAGGGCACGCTCCTGCCTAGCTGCAGGTTGACGAAGTCGACGAGCAGGATCGAGTTGCGCACGATGATCCCGGCGAGCGCGATCATCCCGATCATCGACGTCGCGGTGAACGGCTGGTGCAGGAGCGCATGGCCCGGCATCACGCCGATAATCGTGAGCGGGATCGGCGCCATGATCACGAGCGGGGTCACGTACGAGCCGAACTGCGCGACGACCAGCAGATAGATCAGCACGAGCCCGACCGCGTAGGCGATGCCCATGTCGCGGAACGTCTCGTAGGTGACCTGCCACTCGCCGTCCCACTTGACCGCGTAACTTCGGTAATGCTCCCCCGGCTGCGAGATGAAGTGCTCGGCGAGCGTGCCGCCGTTGGGCACGACGACATCAGCCACCCGGCTGCGCGCGCCGAACATCCCGTAGAGCGGACTGTCGGCGCCGCCCGCCATGTCACCGATCACGTAGGTCACGGGCAGCAGGTCCTTGTGGTAGATCGTCTTCTCGCGGAACGCCGGCCGCACGTCGGTGAGCTCGGAGAGCGGCACGTTCGCGCCGTCGGCGGCGCGCACCGTCATCGTGAGCAGCACATCGAGACGGCCCTGGCGGGATGGCGGCAACGTGATACGCACGGGGACGCCGTATTTTGCCTGTCCGTCGTGGAGCGCCGTCACGTCGTCGCCCGCGAGCGCCATCTTCAGCGCAGCGACGACGTCGGCGGGAGTCACGCCCGACAACGCAGCCTTGCGCTGGTCGATGCGCACCAACGCGCGCGGTGCGCTGTCCTCGATCGAATCGTCGATGCCGACGATGCCTGCCGTCGCCTCGAACGCGCCGCGCACGCCCTTCGCCAGCGCATGCCGCCCGGCCTCGTCCGGACCGTAGATTTCGGCGACGATCGGCGAGAGCACCGGCGGCCCCGGCGGCACTTCGACGACCTTCACCCTCGCCTTGTGGCGCGCGGCAATCTCTTCCAGCTTCGGGCGGATCGCGAGCGCGATCTCGTGGCTCTTGCGCGACCGGTGCTTGCGGTCTGCGAGATTGACCTGCAGATCGCCCTCCTCCGGCATCTGCCGCAGGTCGTACTGGCGCACGAGGCCGTTGAAGTTGATCGGTGACGCGGTCCCCGCGTACGCCTGGTAATCGACGACCTCGTCGACCGTCGCAATCAACGCGCCGAGATCGGCGAGCGCGGCCGCGGTCGCCTCGACGGGCGTTCCCGCGGGCATGTCGACGATCACCTGGAATTCGCTCTTGTTGTCGAACGGCAACATCTTCAGCACGACGAGCTGCACGAAGGCAAGCGATCCCGAGGCCAGGATCGCGACGACGATGCCGGCGCCGAGCAGCCGACGGCGTCGCCCGCCGCGCACGGCGTCGACGAACGGCGTCAGCAGCCGCGTGAACGTGGATGCGAGCCAGCGGTCGAGACGGCTCTCGGCGTTCGAGGCATGGCCGTGCTCCGGCGTCAGCTTCAGGGCGAGCCACGGCGTGATCATGAACGCGACGCCGAGCGAGATCAGCATCCCCATGCTCGCGTTGATCGGGATCGGGCTCATGTACGGACCCATGAGACCGGTGACGAACGCCATCGGCAGCAGCGCCGCGATCACGGTAAACGTCGCGAGGATCGTTGGCCCGCCGACTTCGTCGACCGCGCCGGGGATGAGCGATGCGAGCGGCGTGCCGGGCTCGAGCATCCGGTGGCGGTGAATGTTCTCGACGACGACGATCGCGTCGTCGACCAGGATGCCGATCGAGAAGATCAGCGCGAACAGGCTCACGCGGTTCAACGTGAAGCCGTAAGCCCACGAGGCGAACAGCGTTGCGGCCAGCGTCAGCATGACGGCGACGCCGACGATCGCCGCCTCGCGCCGGCCGAGCGCGACGAACACCAGCGCGACGACCGACAGTGTCGCGAACAACAGCTTCGAAATCAGGAGTTTCGCCTTGTCGTTCGCCGTCTGGCCGTAGTCGCGTGTGACCGTCGTCTCGATCCCGGCCGGGATCACGGTGTTCGCGAGCTGCGCCAGCCGCTGCTCGACGCGCGCGGCGACGTCGACGGCGTTTTCGCCGACCTTTTTCGTCACCGCGATCGTCACGGCGGGAGACGTGCGGCCCGCGTCGGTCTCGGACGTAGTACCGATTCCCGCCTTGCCGACGCCGTGCCATGCATAGCGCGCGGGCGGCGGCGGACCGTCGACCACCCGCGCGACGTCGGCGAGATAAACAGGCGCGCCGTCGTGGACGCCGACGGTGAGCTCGCGGACCTGCTTCGCGGATTCGAGGAACGCGCCGGTCTCGACCAGGATCGTCTCGTTGCCGCGGACGAGATCGCCGGCGGGCAGCGCGGTGTTCGCCGCTGCGAGCATTCGGCGCAGGTCAGCCGCCGCGAGTCCGTGCGCGTTCAGCTTTTCGACATCGAGCTCGACCTGCACAACGCGACCCGGACCCCCGATCGTCGTGACCTCGCGTGTGCCGGGCACGCGCTTCAGCTCGACTTCGACGGCGTGTGCGACGCGCTCGAGGTCGAAGGCGCCGCGCTGCGGATCCTTCGTCCACAGCGTCACGGCGACGATCGGGACATCGTCGATGCCTTTGGGCTTTACCAGCGGCTCGCCGACGCCGAGCGCGGGCGGCAGCCAGTCCTTGTGCGACAGGATCGTCTCGTGCAGCCGGACCACGGCGTCGTTGCGCTTGACGCCGACCTTGTACTGGACGGTGATCAGCGCCTCGCCGGGACGCGACACCGACCACACGTGCTCGAGCCCCTGGATCTGCGAGAGCACCTGCTCGGCCGGAACCGCGACCAATCGTTCGACGTCGGCGGCCGACGCGCCCGGAAACGGGACGAACACGGCCGCCATCGTGACGTCGATCTGCGGCTCTTCCTCGCGCGGCGTCACGATGAGCGCGAACGCACCGGCCAACGCCAGCACGAGCCCGATCAGCGGCGTGAGCTGGGACGAGAGAAAGAAGCGGGCGATCCGGCCCGAGATGCCGAGGGAAGTTTGCGGTCGGTCGCCCATTGGATTACCTGCGCGCTGGGCGCTCCGGTGTTCGCGCTCGGGGCGGCCCTTCGCGCATTGGATTACCTGCGCGCTGGGCGCTCCGGTGTTCGCGCTCGGGGCGGCCCTTCGCGCTCACGCCGCTCCCGTCACTTCGATTTGAGCTTGACGATGCCGAGCATGTTCATCACGTACTTTTCGTAGAACGGCTCGGAGGTTCCCCTCTTCATTTTGCGGATGAAGTATTTTTCGAAGGCGACCTTGGCGAGATGCACCCATTTGCCTTCGGCGAACCAGTTGACGTTGCGCGGCGGAATCTGCGGCAGCGCGACGAAGACGATGCCGGTGTCGCCCATGTCGGCCAGGCAAACGGCGTTCCACGTTGCCTTCTCGGCGGGCACCTTGCCGTCGAGCTCGGCGCGGATGTTGTGCGCTGTCGCGGTGACCATCGATTCGATCATGAAGCCCGTCTTCGGCGCGCCGGTCGGCACCGGTGTCGCCTCGACCGGCGGGATCGCGATGCAGACGCCGACGGCGTAGACGTTCTTGAACTTCGGGTTGCGCTGGTTCGCATCGACGAGGATGAAGCCGCGCGGATTGGTGAGGCCCTCGATTCCGAACACGGCATCGATTCCCTTGAACGCGGGGAGCATCATCGAGTACTTGAAGGGCAGCTCGTGCTGCTTTTTCGGCTGGCCGGCGTCGTCGTGCTCGGTGACGTGCATCTTGCCGGCCTCGACCTTCGTGACCTTCGCATTGCAGATCCACTTGATGTGCCGCTCGCGCATCGCCGATTCGAGCATCGTCTTCGAGTCGCCGACACCGCCCAGGCCGAGATGGCCGATGTAGGGTTCCGAGGTGACGAACGTCATCGGCACGCGATCGCGGATCTTGCGCGTGCGCAGATCCTTGTCCATGATGAACGCGAATTCGTACGCAGGGCCGAAGCACGAGGCGCCCTGCACCGCGCCGACGACGATCGCGCCCGGCTCCTTGACGAAGTCGTCCCACACGCCTGCCGCGCGCTCGGCGTGGTCGACGTGGCAGATCGAATTGGTGTGCCCGTTGGGCCCCAGGCCCTCGACCTCGTCGAAGGCGAGCTTCGGGCCGGTGGCGATGACGATGTAGTCGTAGCCGAGCATCGTGCCGTCGGAGAGCTCGAGCTGGCTCTTGTCGGGATGCAGCCGCTTGGCCCCGCGCGGGTCGTAGGCGATCCCCTTCTTCTCGAGGTAGGGCGCCGCCGGAAATTCGATGTCGCTCCTCTTGCGCCAGTTGACGGCAACCCACGGGTTCGACGGGACGAAATGGAAATTCGGCCCGTTGCCTACGACCGTGACCTTGTCGCCGGAGCGCAGCTGCTCCTTCATTTCGTAGGCCATCGGCATGCCGCCGAGTCCCGCACCAAGAACGACGATGTGTGCCATGAGTCTTTCCTCCTCGTGGATGCGGCCCTCGAGCGGGGCTGCTCTGGTCTATCTCGGCGCCGCCGCGGGGCTCAATGCCACGGTCGCCATGCCGGCCTGCACCGGGTTTTGCGCGATGCGCTCGCCATCGTTCAAGCCCGACAGAACTTCGATCTGCCCGTCGCCGACCGACTCGCCGATGCGGATCTGGCGCAGCTGCGCGCGACCCTCGCGGTCGATCACGTAGACGGCGGTCACTTCGCCGCGCTTCAGCACGGCGGCCGCGGGAATGGCGAGCGCCGGCATCGTGCCGGTGACGAAGCGCGCGCGCGCGAATTGGCCGGGCAGCACGCCGTCCGCGGCAGGCAGGTCGAGGCGGATGGGCGTGGTGTGCGTGCGGGCGTCGGCCATCGGGATCACCGTCACCTTGGTCGCGGTGACGCTCCTGCCGAGCGAGGCGATCTCGACTTGCACCGGCAGCGAGAGCTTCAGCGTCGAGAGCGCCGCCTGCGGCAGCGTCGCCGTGACGCGCAGCTCACGCGGATCGAAGACCGTGATGAGCGGCCGTCCCGGCTGCGCCATGTCGCCCACGAGCGCGTGCGTGGCGCCGACCACGCCCGCATACGGCGCCATGATCGTATTGAACGATTGCGTCGCGACCGCCTGCCCGGCGTTGGCCTTGACGGCCGCAAGCTGCGCCTGCGCGGCCTTGTATTCGGCTTCCGACTGGTCGACCGCCGCCTGGCTCACGAACTTTTGTGCGAGGAGATCACGGTTGCGTTCGTGCTTGCGTTTGGCGTTGGCGAGATTCGCTTCGGCTTCGGCGACCTGCGAGAAGCTCGCCGCGACGGCTTGGTCGGCCGCGCGCGCGTCGATCCGCGCCAATACCTGGCCCGCGCGGACGGTGTCGCCTGCCTTGACGTTGAGCTCGACGATGCGGCCGGCGACCTGCGCACCGAGCGTCGCCTGCTTCACCGCCTCGACGACACCTTCGGCGGTGATTGTCTGCGGCAGGTCGCGGACGGCGACGGTCAGGAATGCAACCTGGCCCGGGGCAGCCACGGATTGTGCGGCCGCGATTTCCGGACCGACCAAAAACGCAACGGCAGCCAGGGCGACGACCCCCGCGCGCAGCACGGCGCGAATCCGAATCCTTGTCGAGCGGAGAAGCATCCTAGCTCGCGCGACGGGTGCGAATGCCGAACGGCAGATACGCCGGGCACCAGCCGACTAAGCCGGTGCCCAGAGGAACGAGGCCGAGAAGTCCCCACCAGCGGGCATCACCCTGACCGAGCGCCACCCAGGCGAGCAGCGCAACGCCGATGACGATGCGCACACCACGATCGATACCGCCAACGTTGCGCTGCATGACGACCTCGCGATCCAAGGGGAAAAAAGGACGAACGGTGAAGATAGGCCGCCGGTCCGGAGAAATCTGTGATCTGCATCACATTTCCGGCATGCGAGCCGCCCGCCCGCGATCGGGTCGCGGGGACGGGTAAGAGGTCGCAGCGGTCCGTATCGCGGCGACCGTCGTGCAAGAGCCTAAGCGCGCGGGCGCAGATACCCGAAGCGCCGCTCCAGCTTACTCATGCCCCAGCCCGCGAAGACGAGGAAAGCGACGAACGCGAGCACGAACCAACCCATCGACAGACCCGTGACCGAGGGGAGTGTCATCTCGCCTTGCGTGTTCGCCTTTATCCAGTCGTCGATGCCGGGCGTGAGCTCGGCATAGGCGAGGACACCGGCGAGCATCCCCAGCGCGAACGCGATCCCGTCCTTGCGTCCGGTCGCAACCGCGGCGATCGACGTGCCGGGACAGTAGCCGCCGACGATGAAGCCGGCGCCGAAGACGAGTCCGCCCAGCGCCTGCGCGACGAGGCTCGTCGGCTCGACGTAGAGCTCCCCGAGATCGAGGACGCCGACCGCCGACAGCGCGAACAACCCGGCCATCGCGGTGACGATCGCCGTGAACATCACCTTCACGACGGCCATGTCGTAGAGATAGAAGACCGCGGTCAGCTTGCGCGCGCTGCCGAATCCGGCGCGCTCGAGCGCGAACCCGAAGCCCAGCCCCAGCACCAGCGCGACCGCCAGGTCGACGCCCACGGAGAATTCGATCGAGGCAGATAGCGGAAGCATCACAGCCACTCCTTGCGCACGAAATACGCCAGTGCATAGGCGCTGGCGAATACGGCGAGCATGAACACGAGACTGCCGACGTTGAGGATCGAGCCGCCGGTCAGCGCCTGACCGCTGGTGCAGCCCTTGGCGATCTTGGCCCCGTACGCCGCGATGAATCCGCCGGCGAACGCGAGCATGAGGCGGCGGTTCGCCGTCACGTGAGGGCCGCGCTCGACGGTGATTTGCAGCCGATGGCCGAGCGCGCCGGAAATGAGCGCGCCGACGAACGCGCCGGCGACGAGGAACAGCGTCCACGACATCAGCGGCGAGCCGTCGTTGAAGTATTTGGCCAGCGCCGCGCTGGCGCTCACATGGCCCGGCGCGACGAGACTCGCGGCCCAGGCGTCCACGGCGCCGAAAGCGGCCGTCGCACCCAGTCCGCGGCCGGTCACTGCGTACGTCGCGAGCAGCACGAGGCCGAGCAGCGCGCCGACCGCGTAGGGATTCCAGTACGGCCGTGCGGCAACGCGCGCGGCCACTTTGGGCTCGAGATACAGCCCGTGATCGGTGAGGGTCCGGCTCATATGCGATGATTCCTTTTCGATGCGCTCCAAAGTCCTCGGGAGACCGGCGCGCGGATCTGCGACAATCTCCGGTGCCTAGACTCATCCATCGTGCATGCGCTTACTGTGACCTGGGTTACACAGGACGACGCGCACGAGAGCGTCCCGCGGTTCGTTTGATCCAGGCCAAGGAAATGCATCCGTCGCAGGCATCGCGCCTGCGGCGATGCGTCGCATCCATTGCACGCGCGCTCATGCTCGCTGCCGCAGCGCTCGTGTCCGCGCTAGCGGCCGGCGCCGCGAATGTCGGCGGCAATCTCGCCCCGCTTCTCGACGGCATGGGTCCCGATCGTGGCCCCCGCGCCAGCCCCGTGGCGGCGGCGCAACGCTATTTCCATCAGGGGATGACGCTGACCTGGGGCTTCAATTCCGCCGAAGCGGCGCGTTCGTTCGATGCCGCGATCGCCGTCGATCCGCGTTGCGCGCTCTGTTACTGGGGGCTCGCCTGGTCGCTGGGACCCAACGTCAATACCGATATGGACGCCGCCGCGGCCGACCGCGTGCGAAATGCGCTGGCGCGCGCACAGGCGCTGATGCCGCATGCCTCGCGCCGCACTCGCGCGCTCGTCGGCGCGCTCACCGTTCGGCATCCGGCTACGGATCCCTCTGGTGTCCCCGACGAGGACGCGTACGCCAACCGCATGCAGGTGCTCGCACGCGCTTATCCGCGCGACGCCGACGTTGCCACGCTCGCGGCCGAAGCGATGTTGAACCTGTACCCGTACGACTGGTGGGACGCCGACAGCGCACCCCGACCGTGGACGCCCGAAATCCGTTCGCAGCTCGAGCGCGCACTCGCGATTGCGCCGGATCATCCAGGGGCCAATCACTACTTGATCCACCTGATGGAGAACTCCGGTCAGCCGGAGACCGCGCTGGCGAGCGCGAATCGGCTGCGCGCGCTCTTCCCCGGCGCCGGCCATCTGCTGCACATGCCCTCGCATATCGATATGCGCGTCGGGCACTACGCCGACGCCGTGGCGGCGAACGACGCGGCGATCGCGGCCGACGCACGCTA
>WNFY01005481.1_pt1 | contig 11464 bp, 8 predicted proteins | sample 5400091 | NCBI WGS metagenome assembly WNFY01 (sample SAMN13153364, study PRJNA577476) | soil metagenome | isolation source: 60 cm soil or saprolite under grassland replicate 1 | place: USA:California | collected 2016-06-15
GTTCCAGGTCGCGGCGTCGCTCGAGCTCGACGCGCCGGCGAAGCGGGCCCTCCAGGCGCTCCGGAGCACCAGCGCCCGGTTGCGCCAGCTCGCGACCGTGTTGGGCCCCGTCGCGGCCGACGCCGAGCGCCGGGCGGCGGTGCGTCGAGGGGCGCGGGGGAACGGGCGTGGCGGCCGGCACCCCGAGATCGAGCGCGCCACGTGACCGGCGGCGGAGCGGCAGTGGACCGGGGGGGATCCCTGGCCGCGGCGCTCGCCGAGATCGTCGGCGCGCGACACGTGCGCACCGCGCTCCCCGAGCGGATCACCTACGCGCGCGACGGGCTCCCTACCCATCGGCGCGTACCCGGCGTGGTCGTGCTCCCTGGGAGCCGGGACGAGGTGGTCGCGGTCGTGCGGCTGCTCGCCGCACTCGGCGTGCCGTTCGTGCCGCGGGGCGCCGGTACCGGCCTGTCGGGCGGCGCGCTCGCGGCCGACGACGCGGTGCTGATGGTGCTCACGCGGCTGAACCGCATCCTGGCGATCGACCCCAAGAATCGACTCGCGGTGGTCGAGCCCGGCGTCGTGAACGTGCGCCTCTCCGCCGCAGCGGCGCCCCACGGCCTGTACTACAGCCCCGACCCGTCGAGTCAGACCGCCTGCACCATCGGTGGCAACGTGGCCGAAAACGCCGGTGGGCCGCACTGCCTCAAGTACGGCGTGACGGCGACCCACGTGCTCGGACTGGAGGTCGTGCTCGCCGACGGGCAGGTCGTCGAGCTCGGCAGCCCCGGCGGTGAAGCGTGGGGGCCGGATCTCGTGGGCCTGTTCGTGGGCTCGGAGGGCAACTTCGGGATCGCGACGCGAATCCGGGTGCGCCTGCTGCCCGTGCCGCGCGCCATCCGAACCCTGCTCGCGGATTTCAGCGCGCTGCGGACGGCGGGCGAGGCCGTGTCCGCCGTGATCGCCAGCGGCATCGTGCCCGCCGCCCTGGAAATGATGGACCAGTCATGCATCAATGCCGTGGAAGACTCGGTGTACGCGGCGGGCTATCCGCGCGATGCCGCGGCCGTGCTGCTGGTCGAGCTCGACGGCGGTCGCGAGGAAGCCGTGGCCGCGGACGCGGACACGATCGCCGGCATCCTGCGGGCGCACGGCGCGCGCAGTGTGCTCAGCGCCGCGGACGCGAAGCAGCGGGAGCGGCTGTGGCAGGGCCGCAAGAAAGCGTTCGGCGCCATGGGCCGCCTGTCGCGTGACCTCGTCGTACAGGACGCGGTGGTCCCTCGCTCCTCACTTCCGGACGTGTTGGAAGCCATCGGCCGGATCGCCGCCGCCTACGGGCTCACCGTCAGCAACGTGTTCCACGCGGGGGACGGCAACCTGCACCCCAATATCTCGTTCGACGGACGCGTGCCGGGCCTCAAGGCGCGCGTGGATCAGGCGAGCGGGGAGATCATGGCGGTGTGCATCGCCGCCGGTGGCACCATCACCGGCGAGCACGGCATTGGGCTCGACAAGCTGCGCTACATGCCGCTGATCTTCGACGGCGATGCGCTGGCCGCGATGCGGGCCGTGCGGCGGGTATTCGATCCGCTCGAGCGGGTCAACCCCGGAAAAGTAGTTCCGGTCCACGCCTGTCGTGAATGGTCCGGAGTGCGGAGTGCGGAGTGGGGAGTGCGGAGTGCCGCGGATCGAGACCGGTCCAGCAATTCCGCACTCCGCATTCCGCACTCCGCACCTGACACGAAGGCTGGCGTTCGATGAGCTTAGTCGACCGCGTGCGCGCCCTGCTCGGCGACGACGCCGTGGACGTCGCGGCGACGCCGGACGGCGTGCCGCGCGTCGCTCCCGGATCGCCCGACGCGGTGGCGCTGCTGTTTGGCACCGCGCGCGAGGAGGGATGGCGCGTCCGGGTCGAAGGTGCGGGCACCTGGCTGCCGGCCGACGCCCCCGCCGACCTGGCGCTCACCACGCGTCGGCTCGACAAAGTCCCGGCGATCGAGCCGCAGGACCTCTCCGCGACCGCCGAGGCCGGGATCGGCTGCGACCTGCTGCGCCAGCAGCTCGCCGACCGCGGCACGTGGCTCGCGCTCGACCCGCCGGGGCTGGCCGGCCGCACCCTCGGCTCAGTGGTGGCGACGGCGACGGCGGGACCGTTGCGGCAGGGGTTCGGGGCCGTGCGCGATCACCTGCTCGGCGTCACCTTCGTCACCGGCGACGGCCGCCTGGTGCAGAGCGGCGGGCGCGTGATGAAAAACGTCGCGGGTTACGATCTCACGAAGCTCGCGGCGGGCGGATTTGGGGCGTTCGGCGTGGTCGTGCTGGTGCACCTGCGGCTCCGCGCCCTCCCGCGCGCCGATCAGACGCTCGTGCTCGAAGGGTCGCGCGAGGACTTGACCCAGGTGGCCGATGACATCGCCGCGGCGGCCGTGCAGCCCGCCGCACACGAGCTCATGTCGCCGGCGCTCGCGCGGCGCGAGCGCTGGATGCTGGCGGTCCGCTTCGCCGGCTCGGCGGCGCTCGTGTCCGCCGAAGAGACGGCGCTGCGCGCCGCCACCGGGGGACGCTTCAGCGCGCTGCGCGCGGACGAGGCCCACGCCCTGTGGATGCGCGCCGCAGAGAGCTTCGCCACGCGACCGGTGACGTTCCGCGTCGGCGGACTGCCCGACTCGGGCGACGAGCTCCTGGACCTGCTGCAGCATCAGGTGGGAGACGAGTGGATCTCGGCCAGCCCCGGCGTCGGCGCGATCCGGTGGGGCGGCGAGACCACCGTGGACCGCCTGCGGCGGCTGCGCCGCACGCTGGCCGGGCTCGAAGTACCGCTCACCCTCGAGCGGGCCCCGTGGCCCGTGCGGGTCGCCGTCGGTCACTTCGGCGCTTACCGCGAAGGCGTGGGCCCGCTCGTCGCCGGGCTGCGGCGCACGTTCGACCCGGGTGAGGCGTTCGTGGTGGCCGTCGAAGGCACGGAATGACGGATCGGGGCGGCTTCGAAGGGTTGGACTCCTGCGTTCATTGCGGCTTCTGTCTCCAGGCGTGCCCCACCTTCCTCGCCACCGGTGACGAATCCGACAGCCCGCGCGGCCGCATCGAGCTGATGCGAGCGCTCGAGGCGGGCGAGCTCGCTCCCGCCGATCCGGGTGTCGCCTTGCACCTCGACCGCTGTCTCGGCTGCCGTGGGTGCGAGCCCGTCTGTCCGTCGGGCGTGAGCTACGGCCGCGCCCTCGAGGCGGCACGCGCGCTGCTGACCGAGCGCCGCGGCGTGCCGCCCCTGGTGCGCGCCGCCCTCGGAGCACTCACCGGCGCGGCAGGGGGAGGAACGCGCGCCGTGTACGCGCTGGCGCGATTCGCGCGCGCGACGGGAATACCCAGGAGCCTGGCGGGCTGGGGCAGGTTGCGGTTCGCCATGGGGATGCTGGCGGCGACAGCGCCGAAGGTTGGTGGAGGCCGGTGGAGGTCGGTGAAGGTGGGTGGAGGTACCTCCCCCAACCTCCACCAACGTCCACCAACCTCCACAACCTCCTCCGTCAGTTTGTTTCGAGGATGCGTCATGGACGGCCTCTTCTCCCACGTGCACGACGCCACCATCCGCACGCTCGAGGTAAACGGCTACGCGGTGCGGGAAGCGCCGGCGCAGGTGTGCTGTGGCGCCCTGCATGCGCACGCCGGTCTGCGCGACGAGGCGCGGCGGCTCGCCCGCACGAACGTCGCCGCGTTCGGCGACGACGATACGCCCATCGTCGTCAACAGCGCGGGGTGCGGGGCGATGCTGAAAGAGTACGGCCACCTGGTCGAGGTCCCAGCGGATGGGGAGCGCTTCGCCGCGCGCGTGCGGGACGTGAGTGAGCTGCTGGTCGAGCGCGGCCCCCGGCCCGGCGCGCCCCTCGATGTGACCGTCGCCTACGATCCTCCGTGCCACCTGCTGCACGCCCAGCGGATCGCCGGGCCGCCGGAGCGGATGCTCGGCGCGATCCCGGTGCTGCGCGTGATCTCCATGCCCGACGCCGCACAATGCTGCGGCAGCGCGGGACTGTTCACGCTGGTCGAGCCCGCGATGTCGCGCGCGGTGCTCGCGCCGAAGCTCGCGTCCCTCGCCGAAGCCCGGCCCCAAGTCGTGGCGACCGGCAATCCAGGGTGTCTCATGCAGCTCGGAGCCGGGCTCGCCGCCGCGGGCGTCCCCGCCACGGTGCGTCATCCAGTCGAGCTGCTCGACGAGTCGTACCAGGCCGCGGGCTATTATGCTTGAGGGATGACGGAAGGGCTGCCGCAGGTCGCGCGGGTCGAGCCTGGTGAGGTCACCTCGACGCTCGTCACCGCGCTGTACACCGGCGCGGTGATGTCGCGCGTCGAGGCGGGGGTGGTGGCGCTGACGGGCCCCGGTGCGGTCACGTCCTTCCAGGGCCTGCTGACCAACGACGTCGAGCTTCCCGGCGACGGTGCATTCGTCTACGGCGCGCTCCTCACGCCCAAGGGGATGATCGTGGTGGACGGCTGGGCGGCTCGGCTGGGCGCCACGGTGAGCTATACGGTGCCCGCGGACGGCGGGGGACGCGAGCGCGCGCTCGCGATCTTCACGCGCTCGGTGCCCCCGCGCCTCGCCCGCGTGAGCGACCGCAGCGCCGATGTAGCGGTCTACCGCCTGGCGGGTCCGGGCGCGCTCGCGGTGGCCGGGGCGGCGGGCCTCGAGGTGCCGCCCGTCGCCGGCCGGGTGCTGGTGCGGCCCGACGGCACGGAGACCGCGCGGGCCACCGAAGCAGCCCCGTTCGTCCTCCAGGTGACAGCCCCCGAGGCGGCGGGCGCCCTGCTCGGCGCGCGCCTGGAGGCCGCCGGCGCGGTGGCGGCCGGCGCGGCCACACTCGAGCTCTCCCGGATCCTCGCTGGTTGGCCGCGTCTCGGCGCCGAGCTGGACGATAGGACCATCCCCCAGGAAGCGCGCCTCGACGAGATCGGCGGCGTGTCGTACACGAAGGGCTGCTATACCGGCCAGGAGACGGTCGCGCGGCTGCACTTCCGCGGCCACGTGAACCGTCTGGTGCGCGGCTTGGTGTTCGATCCGGAGCCGCCGGCCGCCCCCGCCGACGGCTGGAGCGTGGTGACCTACGTCGATCGCGACGTCGGCCGGGTGACGAGCCTCGCGTTCGTGCCCGAGACCGGCGTGGCCGGCGCGGGGCGCTGGATCGGCCTCGCTCTGATCCGGCGGGAGGTGGAGCCGGGCTCGGTGGTGCGCGCCGCCGGCCGCGACGCGCGGGTGGTCGACCTCCCCTTCGCCTTCCCGGTCGCCGCGCCGGCATGACCGTGCTCGTCACGGGCGCGAGCGGCCTCGTCGGCAGTCACGTGGTCGAGGCCCTCGCCGCCCGCGGCGAGTCGGTGCGCGCGCTGGTGCGGCCCGCGAGTCGCGCCGCCGTCCTGCAGCTCGGGGCGGAGGCGGTCGCGGGCGACGTGACCGACCCGGCCGCGTGGCAGGCCGCGGCGCGCGGCGTCCGCGCCATCGTGCACGCCGCCGCCATCGTGCAGCGCCGGGCCTCCTGGGAGCAGTACGTCGCGGTCAACGTCGACGGCACGCGACACGCCGTCGCCGCCGCCCGGGCGGCGGGCGCGCGGCTGATCCACATCTCATCGGTGGCGGTGTACGCCGGCTCAGCGGCCTATCCCGCGACACCCGAGCGGCGGGACGAAGATTTCCCGTTCCAGCCGATCGCGGCGCTCGATTTCTATGCGCGTAGCAAGCGAATGGCTGAGGACGTGGTGTGTGAAGCCGCGACGCATCGCGAGCTCGATATCGCGGCGCTGCGCCCGAACGTCGTCTACGGGGAGCGGGACCGTTTGTTCACGCCACGCGTGATTCGCGCGGCGCGGCTCCGGTTCGTGCCCCAGATCGGTCCCGGCACGAACCGCCTGTCGTGCGTGTACGCGGGCAACGTGGCGGCCGCCGCCGTCGCCGCGCTGGACGCGCCGCTTCAGGGGTTCCGCGCATACAACGTGACGAGCGACGCGCCGCCCGCGCTGTCGCAGCGCGAGTTCTTCGCCGCGTTTGGAGCCGCGCTCGGCCGGCGCCCCTGGTCGATTCCGATTCCCACACCGCTCGCCGGCCTCGCGCTCGGCCTGTTCACCGCCCGCCGACTGGCGCGCGCCGCGGTGTCCTTCGTGTCGGGTGAGAATCCGTACAGCGACGAGCGCATCCGCGCCGAGCTCGGCTGGCGGCCGCCGACCCAGGCCCGAGAGGCGATCGGGCGCACCGTCGCCTGGTTTCTCGCAAACGAAAAGCCCGGGCGCTAGTCCCGGGCATCGTCTCTGTCCTGTCTGGCTCCTGGCTACGCCCGGCGCTTTTTCTTGGCGGTGGGCTTGGCGGCCGGTTTGGCGGCCGGGGCCATCTTCTTCGCCGTATCGGCCATCATCTTGTGGGACGTGTCGGCCATCATCATGTGGGACGTGTCGGCCATCATCATCTTGGACGTGTCGGCCGCCGGAGTCTGGGTCGTCTGCTGCTCGGCTTTCTGACACGCGCCCATCGCCACCAGGGCGAGGACCATTGCGAGACGCTTCATGCGGGCTCCTCTAGAGAAAAGAGTAGCGGTGCGGGGTTCGGCCGGGGAAAACCTAGCGGCGGGCCTCCCGGAGTCAAGGCCGCGGCGCGGTGCCTGGTGTATCAGCCCGATATGACCGACCGCCGCAGCTTCGTCGCGTGGCTCGGCACCCTGCCGCTCGGCGGCCGGCACCGCCCGTTGGGCTCCCCCCCGATTGTCATCGAGGCGACCCCGACGGCGCTCTACCAGCAGCCCGATGGCCGCAACAACCTCGTGCGGGTCGCCGTGACGGGCCTGGACGCCCCCGCGGCGCGCGCTCGCGTGACCGACCGCCGCGGTACGCTCGTCGGGACCGCGGGGCTGTTGCCGACCGGCGCGGCCCTCGCGGGCGAGCTCTGGGTACCCCTGTCGCGGGCGGTCGGAGCCGACTTCCAGATCGACGTCGAGGTGGGCAAGCAGCGCGTCGGGCGTCGGCGCGTGCGCCTCGCCCCGCCCAAGCGCTGGACGTTGTATTGGATCGCGTCGAGCCATACCGAGGTCGGCCTCACCGAGCGGCAGGAAGAATGTCTCGAGGTGCACCGCCGCAACCTCGATGCGGCCCTTGCCCGCCTGCCCGCGCATCCCGACTTCCGCTGGACCGCGGAGTGCGCGCTCCAGCTGGTCTCATATGTCGAGACCCGCGCCCCCGCCGCCGGTGAGGCGCTGGCGCGCGCGATCCGCGACGGCAAGGTCGGCGTCTCCGCCGTGTTCGCACAGCCGCTGACGGGGATCCTCGACCACGAGACCTTCGCGCGCGTCCTCTGGCCCGCGGGCCTGTTCGCACGCGAGCATGGACTGGGCTACCAAGCGGCGCAGCTGACCGACGTGCCGGGGCAAGTGCTCACCCTCCCTACCCTGCTCGCCGCAAGCGGTGTGCGCTATCTCGCGAGCGGCGTCAACCCGGAGCGGGCCGCTCCGCTGCTCTCTCCCGCCGATGCCGCGCGCGCCCAGCTCGGGGGGAGCGAGTGGACCACGTACCCGCAACTGTACTGGTGGGAGGGACCGGATGGGAGCCGCGTGCTGCACTGGCGGGCCGACCAGTACGCCGATGGCCCGCGCTTCGGGTTCGACGTGGGCCCGGCCGAGATGGGTCGACGCCTGTCCGACTGGCTGCTGACCCACCCGGTGTTCTTGTCTCCCGGCTATCCCTACGACGTCGCGCTGCTGTCTGGCGCCACGGGCGACAACGGCCTCCTGGACGAGCGGGTCGTCGCGAACGTCGAGGAGTTTTCCCGCCGATTCGCCTACCCTCGACTCGTGGCGGCGCGACCGGAGGACTTCTTCCGGGAGGTGGAGCGGCGCTGGGGCACGAAGCTGCCCATCCGGCGCGGCGACACCGGGTGTTATCGCGAGGACGGCGCCGCGTCCACCGCGGCGGAGCTGGGGCGCTACCGCGCGGCCCAACTGGCCGCCCGGGCCGCGGAGCTGCTCGCGCTGTGGGACGAGAAGACCGAGCCGCCGGGCGGTGGGGCGACCGACCGGATCGAGCAACGAGCCGCGGCGCGCCGGCGGATGTGGCGCGACCTCCTGCTGTTCGGCGAGCACACCTGGGGCGCGTCGTCCGGCGGATCGGACCCCGGCGGAACGGAGACCGTTGCGCAGTGGCAGTACAAGCGGCGGTTCCTGGACCGCGCCGCCGCCGCGGCCGACGCCCAGGTCGCGGCCGCGCTGCTCCGGATCGGCCTCTCGACCGGCGGGAGCGAGGGGGGGGGCGCCGGCCGCGTGGTGTTCAACGCCGCGAGTTGGGCGCGGAGCGACGTGGTGCGCGTGCCCAACGGCGCGGGGCGGCGGCTCGCGCACGACGGGCAGGAGTGGCCGGCCGTGGATCTCCCCGACGGCGCGGCGCTGGTCGTGGCGCGAGACGTCCCCGCGCTGGGCTACCTGGCACTCGCGGAAAGTGAGCGCGCGACCAACCCGCCGCGGGACGACGGCGCGGCGCTCGAGGTGCAGGCCGGGGGGCTCCACGTCGTGCTCGATCCCGCCAGCGGCGCGATCCGCTCGTTGACGACCGGCGACGGCGCGGAGCGCGTCCGGCCCGCGGCGTGGTCGGGGCTGAACCAGCTGGTGTACGTGCAGGGGGGCGCACACAGCGCCCTCTGGACGGGTCGCGCGCGCGACGAGCTGCGCGCCGCTCCCGACCTGACGGTGCGCCAGGCGGCGCTCACGTCGGCGCGCCGCGAGCGGCTCCCGGGAATCGGCGCCCGGCTCGTGGTCGAGCGCATGCTCCAGGGGTGCAGCAGCGTCACGACCGTCGTGACGCTGTACGACGAGCTGCCGTGGTTGGACATCGTGAACCGGATCACGAAGCCTGCCACGCTCGACAAGGAAGCGCTGTACGTCGCGTTCCCGTTCGCGCTCACGAAGCCCACGGTCGAAGTCGAGATCCCCCTCGGGCGGATGACGGTGGAGCGCGATCAGCAACCCGGCAGCTGCCGGGACTGGTACTGCCACGCCCACTGGGTATGGCTACACGATGCGGCGGGCGGAATTCTCTGGAGCGGACCGGACACGCCGCTCTTCACGCTGAACGACATCTTCCGCGGCCAGTGGCGCCGGCGGATCGAGCCCGACGGCACGCTGTTCGCGTACGTCCTGCACAACTACTGGCCCAGCAACTTCGCCGCGAGCCAGGGGGGGAAGCTCTCGTTCCGCTACCGCATTTCGGCGCTGCCGCGGGGAGGCGACCACGCCGAGCCGGCCCGACGCGGCTGGGCCGCCTGCGACCCGCTGTGCGTGAGCGCCCCGTACGCGAGCGCCGGGTCGAGCTCGCTCCCCCGCAAGGACTCAGGGTTGTTCATCGCGGATCCGGGCGTCGCGGTCGTGGGCGTGAAGCCGGCGGACGACGGCGCGGGCGCGGTGGTGAAGCTCATCGACGTGGCCGGTGTGGCGCGCGCCGTGGCCGTCTGGCCGGGCGCGTACCGCTTCGGCGGCGCCCGGCGCACGAACTTCGTCGAGATGAACGGAGACCGCGTCCCTGTCGCACCGGACGGTCATGCCACGATCGAGCTTCCCGCGTGGGGCGCCGCGGCGCTACGACTCTTTACATCGCGGCAGGGGGACGATTAACTATCGCCCTATGACCAAGTCGACCACGCTGGGCGAGCTGAAACAGACCGAGTGGGCGAGTCCCGCCCGGATCCGCCGCACCGTCAAGGACGAGCTGCGCGAGAATCTGATCTGCCTGCTCGAGAACGGCTCGCCCCTGTTCCCGGGCATCGTGGGCTACGAGGACTCGGTCATCCCGCAGCTCGTGAACGCCGTCCTCTCGCGCCACAACTTCATCCTCCTGGGCCTGCGCGGGCAGGCGAAGAGCCGCATCCTGCGCCAGCTGGTCACGCTGCTCGACGAGGAGATTCCGATTCTCGCGGGGAGCGAGGTGAACGACAACCCGTTCGCGCCGATCTCGAAGTTCGGGCGCGAGCTCGTGGCCGAGCAGGGCGCCGGGACGCCGATCGCCTGGCTGCCGCGCGAGTCGCGCTTCGTGGAGAAGCTCGCGACCCCCGACGTCACGATCGCCGACATCATCGGCGACGTGGACCCCATCAAGGCGGCGCGCGGCGGTCACCTGCTGTCCGACGAGCTGACGATGCACTTCGGGCTCTTGCCCCGGGCAAACCGTGGCATCTTCGCGATCAACGAGCTGCCCGACCTAGCCGGGAAGATCCAGGTGGGCCTGTTCAACATCATGCAGGAGGGAGACGTCCAGGTCAAAGGCTACCCGGTGCGCTTGAACCTGGACGTGGCGCTCGTGTTCACCGCCAACCCCGAAGACTACACGGCCCGCGGCAAGATCATCACGCCGCTCAAGGACCGCATCGGATCGGAGATCGTCACCCATTACCCCTACACGGTCGAGCTGGGCGCCGCGATCACGGGCCAGGAAGCCTGGCTCGAGCGCGACGGGCGGCCGCTCAAGCTGCCCGACTTCGTGGCGGAGCTGATCGAGCGCGTCGCCTTCGAGGCGCGTGAGGACAAGCGGGTGGACCGCCGCTCGGGCGTTTCGCAGCGGCTCCCGATCAGTGTACTGGAGAACGTGGTCTCCAACGCCGAGCGACGCAGCGTCACCACCAAGGAAAAGACGGTGGTCCCCCGTATCTCGGACATCTACGCCGCGCTGCCTGCGATCACGGGCAAGCTCGAGCTCGAGTACGAGGGCGAGCTGCAAGGCCCTGAATCGATCGCCAAGGACCTGATCCGACGCGCGGCCGGCAAGACATTCGAGTCGCGAGTGGGCGGCGCGAACGTGGACGACATCGTCCACTGGTTCGACGAAGGCGGGGCGCTCAAGCTCTCCATGGACGAGCGCTCGGAGACCTGCCTCAAGGGCTTCAGCGTCGTACCCGGCCTGCTCGACCTGGTGGATCAGGTCGGCCTCGCCGCCAAAAAGGACCCGGGCACCATGGTCGCGGCGTGCGAGCTGGTGCTCGAGGGGCTGGTGGCCGAGAAGCGGATCTCGCGCAACGAGGAGCTCGGCTACGTGCGCGCGCGCGCCGAGCCGAAGGGGCCGGGGTTCGGAAAGACGGGAGGCGGAGGGCCGAACCTGTTCCAGTAAATAGGAGTATCTTCCTCCGGTCCCTCCTCCGGAGCGTCCATGGGCAAGCTCGTTGCCGCCGCCGTCCTGCTCGTCATCGCATTCTCCGTCCTGCTCGCCGCGGCTACCGTCCGCTCCCAGCGCCCGGGCCCGATAGCCAACCTGCTCCGCCTCGCCGGCCTCGGCGCCGCGGCGGTGGCCCTGCTGCTCGCGATCGGCTCCGGCATGGTGGTGATAGACCCGGGCGAGGTCGGTGTGCGGCACGCCTTCGGGTACGTGGATCCCGCGCCGCTGCTCGCGGGGATCCGCCTCGTGGTGCCGTGGTCAGTCATCGAGCGGTACTCGACGCGCGAAGAGCAGTGGCCGACACACGGAGAGCAGATCGAAGCCATCG
>WNFY01028942.1_pt1 | contig 11464 bp, 8 predicted proteins | sample 5400091 | NCBI WGS metagenome assembly WNFY01 (sample SAMN13153364, study PRJNA577476) | soil metagenome | isolation source: 60 cm soil or saprolite under grassland replicate 1 | place: USA:California | collected 2016-06-15
CTATGATTGTCCCGGCAATATTGGGCAACTACGTACCGATGTACAACTTACCTGTGCACGTGCCTACCTGGAATACCGCACCATCAATCTCACTGAGATAATTGTGCATACCGATGTGCTCCCAGAGCATATACGGCGTGGGTTACTGCGTACAATTGATCTTCATCGTACACTTGAGCCTGTACTCCATTACCTGGAGTCAACACATATCTTCACTCCTACAGGACTGAGCCTGGATGGAGTACCGGGATCGGCACAGGATCTTTACGATACGATTAGCAGCGAATTGCATACGCTGCGCAACAGCGGAGTCCCTGAACAGGAGATCAACAAGCTGCTGAATCTGGATATCCAGCAGTATTTCCAGCGTTTTGCCGACACGCTGACACACAATCGTCCAGATGTAGCGTCCCATCTTGTAGATGAGCATATCTCAGCGCTCAGCCGCTCCATCGTTCAGTTCGCCGAAGAGAAGTTGATGCGCACATTCCCGGAGAAATTAGCGCTGGTGCTGGCACTTCACCTGGAGAGCGCATTAGAGCACATCGCCCAGGGACGTAAGCTGATAAGCATACAGTCTATGCGTCAGACCTATCCGACCGAATATGAGGTTGCACAACTGGCGCTGCGCCATGTCCGTGTAGCTCTCGGCATAACGCTTCCAGACAGTGAGGCTGATGTGTTGACGGTACTGCTGGCAAATGCCGATACGCTCTTAAGCAGTACACAATCAGCAGCAGGCATCGTTGTGGCGGCTCATGGGCGTGGCATTGCAACAGGAATCGCGGAGCTTGCAAACACGCTGGTGGGAGTAACCTCTATCTCAGCCGTTGAACTGTCACTGGAGCAATCGCCCGAAGAGCTACTTGTACAGGTAGAGCATAGCGTGTATAACGCAAATCAGGGCAGCGGTGTACTGCTGCTGGTCGATTTCGCCTCACTGCTCCCCCTGGGCGACCTGGTCACGCAAAGAACTGGCGTGCAGACACGTGCTGTTGCCGGAGTGAGCGCGCCGCTGGCGGTAGAAGCATTACGTAAAGCACAACGCGCCGGACATATTACATTGGATCAACTGGCGACCAGTCTTGCGTATGAAAACGTAGTAGACGAAGCGGAAAAGGTGCGAGAAGATGCACGCATCCAACTGTCAGCAGCCAGAAATGGACAGCATGCTATTTCACCGGCAGACCCCATCGCACAGACTGCACGTGTGATCCTGTCGGTCTGTCTCACAGGTTTTGGCAGTGCCATCAAGCTTGCGGAGTTAATAGAAGAACATCTACCCGAATTACGGAGACACAATATAGAGATCGTGTGTATGGATATTAGCCTCTCAGGCAAGACCGAGGACGATGTACAACGGCAGGTTGGCCATCGCCAGGTAGTAGCAGTCGTCGGCACTATTAATCCGCACCTGGAGAGCTATCCCTTTATCTCGCTCACAGAACTGCTCTTTGGTGATGGCATCGCTCGCCTGCGCACTTTGCTGGGCGAGACCCTCATCGACCCGGCCCTTTTGCAGCCATCGTCACCGCAATCCTTACTTCCGGCTACAGCCACACCTACCTTTACACAACGTGCTGATCTCATACGTGAGATCTCGTACACGCTCAGCCAGCGTCTCTTCTTCCTCAATCCTGTGCGCGCGCTCCCTTTGATTGAGCGCACAATTGAACTTATCGAAGTCGAGGTCGGCGAAACCTTTGAGATCGAAGTGCTGGCCGGTTTAATCCTCCACCTGGCATGTGTACTGGAACGTGGAATTGAGGAACAGGGTCAGTTTGTCAGCGACACAGTACGTACGCGTGTAGAGCAGCAGTATGCCCGCGAACTGGCGATCTGCCGACGTGCCTGGCAGATTCTTAGTACACAGATCGCACGCCCACTCCCCGATGAAGAAGCCTATAATATTGTAGGCATCCTCAGGCATGTCGATATTTTCGCGTCAGCGTGAGCACGAAGAAAGAGGATTTCTTCTTCGATCCGCTTCTTACTTAGCGTTAAACCCTCGTTGATACTCAGTTGAACCTTATCTAATCATTCGAGAGCAATACTTGATACCCTTTTCGTACAGGATTAACAATGCAGAGTATAACAAAATATTGTATAGTGCTTTTTAGATAAATGAGGCTATGGTATGTGATTGCGGACATCTCACGAGGAGGCAGTATGAACTCTAGATCTGTGGCAATAAAAACGCTTGTTGTTCTAGTATTGTTATATCTCTTTTCTCTTGCGGGAGCTCTCACCTTTCCAGCGCTTGCTGCTATCACAAGTGGCACTGAAGCAGAGATAAGTAGCGTTCTGCTCTTTCTTGTAGCGATGATTTTACTCTCGCTGATCGGTACTCTCATCGCACGAGGAATAAGGAGTATCATCAAGGAAAGCATGAAAGCGCTTCTCTCAACATTTGTAGGCTCCTTCTTCATGGGAGCAACCCTTGCCTTCTTTGCATTGTTGAATATTCCCAATACCGTCCGTGTGAATCTCAACTGGTTAGGAACGAGTTGGTATAGTCCTCTGCTCACCTTGCTGTTCATTGGTATTCCCCTTATGCTTGTATTTCTCTTTGGTGACTATGTTACTTATGAAGCCTTTTCTCACCACATAACATCCACTCGAATGCCACTTTCTAGATATCCATTTATCCGAGCAGTATCTTCCAGAATCATTCTGCCTCGTCAAACTTCATCGTCTAGCCTGGAACCCATTACTCTTGTGGTGGCTGATAACTCAGCACCTATTATCCACTTAAGAGTTATAGAAGAACCTTTAACTGCATTTAACTTTACTAACATCTTATCTGCTTTTACTGAGCTTCATACAAAATCATGGATGATAAGCAATAAAAGATTTGGAGACTTAATAGAGTATACCCAAACTCGCAATCCAGAGTTTGTGAAAGAAACAGGCCTTATTATTGAGAAGATAAAGCATAACTCACCACCTGATATTAAATTTAATCTGGAACTTAGTCCGAAAAATGTTATGGAAGCTCTAAAAGTGGGCATTGATGCTATTGTGCAGACACCACTTAGGATAGAAGAGACAAAATTAGAAAATCAAGCAAAAACGTTAGAAATGAAAATAAAAGAAATAGCGGCTCAGTCAAACCATACTAGCACAGAACAAACACTTCAGATAGAAGCGCAAAAAGCTGAATTGGGAAAACAGAGAGTGTTGCTAGAAATAGAGAAGGAACAAATCGAAGTAGAGAAACAACGTTTAGAGTTACAAGAAAAGCGTTTGGAGATAGAAAGAAAGCGAATAGATTATGCCCTAGAAGCTGCAAGTAAAATGGTAATAGTGCTGCGCCCAGATGCGGATGCAGAGACAAGAGATATGCTTATAAGAAGCCTGCTTCCCAATCTTTTGCAACTAGGTAATGCTACAGGGGTAGAAGTATCCTTACCAGCTCCTCAATCAAAGCAGGATGAGAATAAAGATAAATAAGATCTTACTGTTCTAAAATAGTATGCATTGCCTTAGTATCTCTGGAAAGCCGATCTTGAGAGGATAGGTACAATCATGCGGCAAGGCATGTTTTTGCTGGCCCCTCGGCTGGAAACGGGCATTGCAGTGTGGCAGGAATCTCCTCACCAGGAGTATCTGCTTCTGTATTCCTCAATGACTGATCCGTTTATGTAAGTGAAGGACTGAAAATGATCGTGTCGAATAGTCAAGCGTTGCTCTCTGGAGGATACGTCTATGCGCTGGCTCACAAGGGATATGTGGAAAGTTGGTATGGCTCTTGTCGGTGTGTTGTTTTTGCTTGTACTCCTGGCCTGGATACCAGAATCAGCAGTTGGAGCCCATGAAACGGGGCAACCTGGGCAGGTCGGAGTAGTAGCGGCGGTAACCGCTACAGTGCAGGCTACGCCAACAGAGGATGCGACGATAACCGCATTGAATAAAGAAAAGCTAACTCAGGATGTGGACCAGCAACAGCATACGCCAGGAAACTGGTTCTGGAATAATGGCGCTGCCCTTATCTCATCACTGATATTGGCGATCGCTGGTGCCTTTACTCTGTTTCGGTATCTGAGAGATCAACGAAGTGAGCGAGAAAAGCAGAGAGAAGATCGTCAAGCCGAACGAGAACGAAGGGATGAGGAACAAAAGCGTTGGTTGGAAGATCGTCAAGCCGAACGAGAGAAGCGAGACGAAGAGCAACAACGTTGGCTGAAAGACCAGGAAGCCGAACGGGAGAAGCGCGCAGAGGAGCGCTTTCAAACGGTTGTTGGAGGATTAAGCAGTGAGCGAGAAGAAGCGAAGGTTGGAGCAGCCATCACGCTTCGTACCTTTCTCCATCTAGAGCGTCCAGGGTATAGTCAATTCTATCGACAAGTCTTTGACCTTGCTGTTGCTCATTTACGTCTTCCAAGGACATCTACACTATCAGAAGATCAAAATACTTCCTTTCCACTCACAACACTGAGCCAAGCACTCATTGCCATCTTCAAAGAATCATTTCCAAGGGCACGTGATACTATGAGCAGCGATCCTCAAGGAGCTATGCAGTCTCTGGACGCATCGGGGATTCAGATAGATAACGCCTTTCTTGTCAAAGCTGATCTCAAGCGAGTGTGGATGCAGCAAGCGCTCTTGCGAAATGCCCTCCTCACTGGAGCTGATCTCAGTGGAGCCTTTCTCATGGGAACCAACTTCATCAGAGCTAACCTCATCGGGGCTAACCTCAGCGGAACTAATCTCTGTTGGGCTGATCTCAGCGGGGTCAACCTCAATGAGGGTAACCTTAGTGGGGCTGATCTCAGTGGAGCCAAGTTTATTGGGACCAACCTCACTAAGGCTGATCTCAGTAGAGCTACCCTCATCACAACCGACCTTAGTGGAGCCTCTCTCAGTGGAGCCTCTCTCAGTGGAGCTACCCTTATGGGAGCCAACTTCACTAGGGCTGATCTTAGTGGGGTCGATTTCAGTGGAGCTATCCTCATCGGTGCCCTCCTCTTCTCTGTTCGAGGGCTGACCAAAGACCAGCTTGAAGACTGTAAAGCAAAGAGAGCTATCGTCAGTGATGAAGATGGCCCTGGCAGTTCATCTCAACCCGCTGATTCAATTTCCCTTCAATCTCAGAGTAACGGCGCACAATCCCCACCTGCTACACCCTCTCAAGAAGGCCCTCCATCCCCCATTGACAACGAGAAAAACTGACACCAGAAATGACACCAACGACACCGAATACAGGTGACACAGACAGACAGAGATAAACAACTCTCCGCGCTCAACTCCACTATTGAAACCATTGTAAGAGGGCCAAAAAAGCCATAGTGTGCTAGTGTGTAGCACACAAATTGGCATAGTTATTGCTGTATACATAAATAGACCCGGCCATTCCCGGATATGTTTGTAGTGTGTCAGTACAATATCCATACAGCACAGACAAACTATCTGGAATGATGGGAGAGCTACCAGCTTACTGGTGGACAGCATGCTTGCAGCCGCAGCAGAGCGCAAGTATGAAGTAACCATCGAGGCGTTAAGCGCAGGCGAATACGCAGCGAAGGTCGATGAGTGCGATGTCGTCCTGATCGCGCCGCAGATCCGTCATCTGCGCAAAAGCATTGAAAAGCTGGCAACAGCAGAGGGCAAACCGGTGGCATTAATAGAACCATTCCACTATGCCACCATGAACGGGCAGGCAGTTCTGGACCAGGTGTTACACTTGCTTCCTGGTTCGACGGAAGGGAAAACGGCGACGTGAGTAACCTGATTGAACGCAGCAGTGATTGGTTCGAGCGTTATCTCGTGCCTCCACTGGGCACACTGGCAAGCAGCATTTATCTGCAAGCAGTGCGCGATGCTTTCATTATTTTCACGTTGCCATTAATCATCGCGGGAAGTGTCTTTCTTGTTATAGCAAACCCACCACCGATCTTTGGATTGGATCATCTGCTGGCCCAGTATCAAAATGCGATCATGGTACCATACGACCTTTCGTTTGGACTGATGGCGCTGTTCCTGACCTTCGGAGTAGCTTACAGCCTGTCCCAGTATATGCGTACTGAACCAGTACAACCTGGTATCGTGGCAATGGTCGTGTTCCTGGTCGCCAGCGTGCCAGTACGAGACCTGGGCACATTGACGTTTGGTGAAGTTCTTCCCTACTTTGGAGGACAGGGACTGCTCGTAGCCATCTTTGTTGGCATTCTCACGGCGCAGGTCATGCGCTGGTTCCGTGGTTCGCGCTTTACGATCAAGCTACCCAGAACGGTACCGTCAAACGTCAAACGGGCATTTGAGGCGCTGGTGCCGACTTTGCTTCTGCTGACGACGGTGTGGTTAATCGAATGGTTTGTAAGTTCACACACATTCATTAATACAGACCATAAGCTGCAGCAATATACGCTGCCCATCCTGCTCATGGACCTGTTCAAGCCGCTTGTCGTGGTGCAGGACAGCTATCCAGCCGCATTATTGGAGATTATTCTGATGATGCTGCTCTGGTCGGTGGGTATTCATGGTATGAACGTCGTGACGGCGATTGCTGCTCCGTTCTGGTTCACAACGCTGGCAGCCAATGCAGGTAATCCTGCCAGCGCGCATGGGATCGTTACCGAGCCCTTCTTCCACATCTTTGCGCACCTGGGCGGGTCTGGCGCAACATGGCCTCTGGTCATCTATATGCTGCGCTCGCGTTCAGCCCAGTTAAAGACTGTGGGTAGGGTTGCATTAGGTCCGGCAATATTCAACATCAACGAGCCCGTAACTTTCGGGGTTCCTATGATGCTGAACCCGGTTATGATCGTCCCGTTCGTGATGGTGCCGGTCATCATTGTCAGTATTAATTTCATTGCGTTCTCTATCGGGTTGGTACACGTACCGATGGTAATCCAGCCGTTTACCGTACCTATCGGACTCAGCGGCTTCATTGCCAGCGGCGGAGACCTGCGTGGAAGCCTCCTGCAGTTCTTTGATCTTGCTGTATCGGCGGTACTGTATTATCCATTTTTCAAGGCCTGGGAACGCATTCTTGTAGCGAAAGAAGAGGCAGCGTTACAAGAAGAAAAAAGCCGCACCGAGGCGAAGCAGGTTCAGCGCTCAACTCGCCCGGATACGGCTAATGCGATCGGTGTGAGAAAGGAGGGGCTTCAAAAGTTCCCGTAGGGGTCGGCCTTGCACCCGCCCATAGGCGTTAAGTTAAGGAGACAGAGACATGCGATGAAATGGCTCAACGGAACAAACTCATCCATTCTTATCTTGACGCCTATGGGGTCGGCCTTGCACCCGCCCGCCGACCCACACTAGTCCCCAAGGTGCTCTAGAGGCTCGCGGGTGGGCGCAAGGCCGACCCCTACGAATGACCACCAGGCGACTTTGAAAAGCCCTACAGGCTTGTTGAACAATGTATACTTCAACAATGCGCACAACGTATTGTATTCAGAGACTGTGATTATAAGTTTCCAACTTGAAAAGCCGTACAGGCGGCGACGCCAATACTGGCGGAGGCACTACCAGCGGCACCACCCCGGGTTCTGGTTCTGCGGCTGGAGCCAATGGAAAAGGCTGTACAAAGATTGGCGTACTCCTCCCAGAGACCGCGACCTCCGCTCGTTGGGATGGAGTAGACAGGCCAGACCTCATTAAGGACATCAAGGCAACCGTCCCGGGCGCAACAGTAGACTATTACAACGCCCAGGGTGTCGCTCCTACCCAGCAGAACCAGGCAGACCAGGCGTTGACCAAGGGCGACTGTATCCTGGTGGTAGCCCCTTATGATAGCGCCGCATCAGCAGCGATCGTAACCAAGGCGAAGGCCTCACAGGTTCCCGTTATCGCTTATGACCGCATTATCCAGTCCAAAGAACTCAACTATTATGTCTCCTTCGATGGTGAGCAGGTCGGCAAGCTGCAGGGTCAATACATCGTTGACCACTACAAGAACTACGCCAAGACGAGCAAAAATCTTGTAATGATCAACGGGTCCAAGACAGACCAGAATGCGATCAACTTCAATAAGGGCGCTGAAGAAACGCTCAAGCCACTCGTTGACAACGGGACGCTGAAAAAGGTCTACGACCAGTTTACACCTAACTGGGACAACCCCACCGCTCAGACCGAAATGGAGCAGGCCCTTACCGCCAATAACAATAGCGTCGCGGTCGCCTACGTTGCTAACGATGGTATGGCAGCAACCGTCATTGCAGCTCTCAGAACACAGCACCTGAATGGGAAGGTTCTCGTCACCGGTCAGGATGCAACCGTCGCTGGTTTCCAAAACATCCTGAAAGGCGACCAGGCCATGACCGTCTATAAGCCTATTAACCTGGAGGCACAGGCTACAGCAGATATCATCAAGGCGTTGAACGGCGGGACAACTCCCACGAACGCCACTGCCCAGTCTGCAACGACTGATGGTGGCAACATTCCTAGCATTTTGGAGACACCAATCGCCGTTGATAAGACGAACATCAATGACACCGTTATTAAAGACGGCTATGTCACCAAGGCCGATATCTGCGCGGGTATCCCGGCAGGTACCGACGGCGTCTGTTAGCCCTTCCACACATCTGTAAAGAGTGTAAATTTTAACAGGGTGCAGGTCGTAACAACACTGTTACGATTTGCACCAGTACAATCTGACGAGATTGGAGGATTCCATGGCGGATAGTCGTATCCCAACAGGGGATGGCGTCTCACCATCAGTGCCGCCGGTGAATGGAGGACCAAAAGGAACACCACTGCTACAACTACGTGGTGTCAGCAAATCCTTTGGTGCAGTCCAGGCTTTAAGCAACGTTGATCTTGAGGTCCATGCAGGTGAAGTTGTGGGACTGGTCGGTGATAACGGGGCCGGTAAGTCGACGTTGATTAAAACAATTGCAGGAGTCGGGCCAGCAGACACGGGTGAATTCTTTGTGGAGGGGCAGCCGGTCAAGATTACCAGCCCACAGATCTCCTCGCGCCTGGGTATAGAGACGGTCTACCAGGATCTTGCCCTGTGTGATAACCTTGATGTGGTTGCCAACCTCTTTTTAGGACGAGAAGAACGAGAGTACCTGCGTACGCTCAATGAAACTGATATGGAGAAGCGTACGCTCCAGGTTTTACGCACGCTTGATGTAAAACTTCCTTCTGTGCGCACAGTTGTCGCTTCCCTCTCTGGCGGGCAGCGCCAGAGTATCGCGGTAGCAAAAACGATTCTGCGCAACGCCAAAGTTGTCCTTCTCGACGAGCCAACTGCCGCGTTGGGCGTAGCCCAGACACGACAGGTGCTAAACCTGATTCGCCGCTTGCGTGAGCAGGGATTGGGAGTGATTGTTATTTCACACAATCTAGCGGACGTCTTCGAAGTTGTTGATCGCGTCACTGTTCTACGCCTGGGCAAAAAGGTTGGCACATTCGACATTAAATCTACAACGGCTGAACAGATTGTGGCTGCGATCACAGGAGCTGAATTTGGTGCAATACTGCAAGAGACCAATGGGCCATCAGAAGGGATTTGAAGATGGGCGATACATTTAACAAAGACGAGCCTCGTGGCTCAGCAGCACTCGCGAATACAGCGGCTTCAGCTCCTTCTGTGGAAGTTCCGGCTGCCGCTGCTGTTCCCAGACCAACTATAGGTCAGATGCTACGCGGCGATCTCGGGTTCATTCCGGTCCTGCTCACTCTAATAGTAATCGCGCTCTTTTTTGAGATCACGACCAGTGGACTCTTTCTCTCACCGCGCAATATCTCTAACCTTGTAGAACAGATGAGTGTAGTTGGAATATTGAGCGTGGGCGTTACAATGGTGCTGCTGCTAGGAGAGATTGATCTTTCGCTGGCATCAGTATCAGTACTCGCTGGCGTCGTTATGGGTGTTCTTTCGGAACGTGCTCATATGCCTGCGGCGGTAGCTATTATAGCGGCCATACTTTCCGGTTCACTGATTGGTTTCGTCAATGGCTTCATCATTTCGATCATACGCGTGCCTTCGTTTATCGTAACGCTGGCAGCATCTATCGCTTATGAGGGCCTTCTCCTCTACCTGCTAGCCGGACAAAGTACACTCGTCTTAAATAATCCGTTTATTATCGCTATCGCAGGTAGTGCGACGAGCTATTTGCCAGATATCTACGGGGTTGGCTTACCGACGCTGATCTTACTCCTTTACGTTGGCAACCTGATCTGGACGCATATAAGACGGCAGCAGGCTGGCCTTAGAACGGTCACTATTGTACAACTCGTCGCGCAGATCGTTATTACTGTAGTACTTGTCGAAGGTGCGGTTATCCTCTTTGAGTCCTACCTGGGCGTACCATATCAGACAGCCCTCCTTATCGGGCTCATCCTGGTTGTCTGGGTTGTCCTGACAAAAACTGCCTTCGGACGCCATATCTACGCGGTTGGTGGTAACGCTGAAGCCGCGCGCCGTGCGGGTATCCGCGTTGTGGGCATCCGCATCCTGGTCTTTACACTTTGTTCAACATTAGCAGCCGTTGGTGGTATCGTTGCAGCTTCGCACGCGAACTCGGTAGCAAGCCAGATTAGCGCGACGCTGCTCCTACAGGCTATTGCGGCAGCGGTAATCGGCGGCGTAAGCCTCTTTGGAGGACGCGGTTCAGTCTGGACGATCCTGCTGGGCGCTCTCATTATCCAGAGCCTTGAGAACGGACTCGATCTGAAGAGCCAGGGTACCGAAATCAAGGATATGACTGAGGGTGCCGTCCTGGTCATTGCGGTCGTTGTCGATGCGCTTGTACGTCGTGCTCAGGCACGTAGCGGGCGCTAATATCCTCTTACCAGCCTGTGATCCTGACGGATCGGGTCTGCTGGAGTTGAGCAATCACAAGTGGTGGCCTGACTCCAGCAGATCTTTTTTTCGATTAATAGTTTCAAGACACCAGATTGGAATGCAATCAGCGCTACTGATTGAGCGTTAGTATGATGCATATTCCTTCCTCGTGGCGTATACTAGACAGAAGATTTGTTCCTCTCCAGGAACCTGGACTTATACAGAGAAAGCGAACACATATGCCACGAACCATCCTTGACACAGCATTAGAAGAGCTAAATAAACAGATTATTCACCTTGGATCTCTCGTCGAAACAGCCCTGGAACAAGCTCTGCAAGCCATCAAGACCAAAGACCTGGCAACGTGTGGCCTGATAATTGCCACAGAAGCTTTCATGGATGAGACACGCGTCAAGGTCGAACAACAGGCGTTCCGACTCCTCACCTTGCAGCAACCACTCGGGGGACGCGATCTACGCTTCGCCACCTCGGCAGTCGTGATTGCTGGAGACCTGGAACGGATTGGGGATGGCGCGGAGGGCATTGCTCAACTGCTCATACGTATGGCATATCCTCAGCAGGAAAACCAGGGGGCAGTTGTTACTGTACCAGAACACGTATCCTCCTCCATTAAGCACTCTCCTTCATCTACATTAACAGAGGCTTCTATAGTACAGGGAGTGCTTGAGCTGGGACAGGAAGCATACCGCGTACTACAAGGAACCA
>WNFY01005487.1_pt1 | contig 11460 bp, 9 predicted proteins | sample 5400091 | NCBI WGS metagenome assembly WNFY01 (sample SAMN13153364, study PRJNA577476) | soil metagenome | isolation source: 60 cm soil or saprolite under grassland replicate 1 | place: USA:California | collected 2016-06-15
ACCGCACCGAGCCGGTAGTGACGGTCGGCCAATTCCGCCGCTTTGCGAAATTCAGCCACCGACTCCGGGCGCCACTTCGCCATCTCAGTTAACTTCGTCTGATACATCAACGCCTTCTCGACGACTTGCCGCTCGATGGTCCGCTGCGTAACATACATCGAAGTTTCCGCCTGCTTTTGCCGGGCCGTGGCGGTCTCGATATTTCCCTCATTGCGGTTCCAGAGGGGTAGTGGCACCGAAATGCCGATACCCATTTGTCGCTCGCGATCCCCCGCTCGCTCCTGGGAAAAATAGGGCCCCACGGTGAACGACGGATAAGCGTCTTTCTTCGCTAGATCTACCTTAAAGCCTTGTTGTTCCAATTCGACTTGGCGCATCCGGATCTCGAAATTGCTTGCTCTCGCCGCCACCAAAAGAGCTTCTTGCTCCGGCGCAGCGGTGAATGCCAGATCTACCGGTGCAATCTTCATCGTCTGCTGCCACGGTTGACCGCGCAGTTGGTTCAATTCGAGCAATGCTGCTTGCTCTGCCACCGACGCCTCACTGGCCTTGCGGAGCATCGTGATCTCCGTCGCCTCGATGATGCGCAGTTCTAGCTCCGGCGTGATTCCGGCCGGGTCCCGTTGCACCAGCACTTGCCGCAAGACATGAAAACGGTCGGCGACTTCCCGCGCCGCCGCTGTCTTTTGCTGGGCCGCGAACAAGCCGTACGCGACTGAGCGTGTTCGTGCGGCCAGCGCAGCTTTGAACCGGGCGAAGCCCAGCTCGGCCAATTGTATCTGTTGGTTGGCGATCGCCTTCCTGAGTGGAATGCGCCCCGGCCATTCGAAGGGCTGTCGCACTGACACCGACCAGGCGACACCTTCAGAAGTCGGTCCAGCGCCTGTCACCCGTTTGTCGCCGACTGTGGTAGAAAGCTCTGGATTGACCCATGCCGCCGCGGTTCGCTCTCCGCCTTTGGCCGCGGCAATCTCGGCGCTGTAGAAATTGAGTTCGGGATTGTGTTCCAGGACATCCGCAACCACTGTTTCGAGTGTCATCTGGGTGGTTGGTGTGGTTACCTTGATGGAGTCGGAAGGAGGTTTCTCTGCTCCGTCTGAGTTGAACGTCGTGGAACTGGCGACCAGCACCGCAACGGAGATCGCGCGGCACAGCTTGAGCGGTAAATTGAAGTTCATAAAAATCACGCCAAATCTCGGGGCCATTGCTTCCCCGAATTAGAAACGAGAGCGTTTATCGGCGAGCATCGAAGGCCTGCCGCAAGGAATCATTTTCCCGGTACCAGAGGACTATGTTAACTGTGGGGGAGAACGAGGAGAGTTTAGATTTAGGTAGAATACTTTTGTCGGAGGTGGATGTTCGCGTTTGGGAGCCCATCTGCAATGCAGACTCTCGGGCGAACTTAACGGCTCGACAAAGAGGAGAAAAGCGATATCGCTTTGATGAGCAGCGGGGAACGACCAAAGGTCGCGAGAGGCGAGAGTCACGAGGCTGATCTGGTCAGGTAGGCTAGCTGGACTCTCGTCCCAGACTGTGTAGTCGGTTAATTTTCCACCGTGGCTACGCGCGAAGGCTGCAAAAAAATCAGCATGGATTACTGTGCCGTGGTGCATTCCATGATCTGTGTGTTCGTGGCCGTAATCGGGGTGGAGGTGCAGCACAGGCAAGAGAACAGCCAGCACGATGGCGGAAAGAACTATCGGTCGAGTGACTCCCTTCTTCAGACCAAACATAATGCGACTATTCATAGCGCAGCCGGGACGATTAGTCTATCGCGAAAGAAGAGCTCCTTCATGACCTGCAATTGACAGCACGCTCATCACAACGGCATAGGTCAGCGTACCACCCACCAGCAACCAAATGACTATTTTAACCACGTCGGCAAATCGTCCATTTGAATATCGACGGGCAATCGGTGTTTACTAACCTACTCTTATGACGCCGGTGCTTTCCCTATTTTTCGGTATCCGGCTCAGGTCCAGAATGGTTCTGAGCGGACACAGTTCCCGTCGAGAGGCCGACGGGTGGATTCTTCGTCGCAGCACTAACCAGAACCTTCTCGATTCGCTTCCCATCCATATCTATCACTTCAAATCGTAGGTTGTTCCATTCGAAGTTGTCGGTTACAGAGGGCACGCGCCCCATCTGTCTAAAGATAAACCCACCCAACGTTTGGTAAGCGTCTTTCTTTTCTCCGGGCAAACTCTCCAGATGAAATATTTCCTTGAACTCCTCCACTGCCAGCATCCCGTCCAAGAGCCAAGAGCCATCGTGTCTCTGAACGGCCTTAGATTCGACAGGACTTTTACCGAAAGGCATGTCACCGGCTATGGCTTCCAGGACATCATGGTGCGTAAGCAATCCTTCGATACCGCCATACTCGTCCATAACCAAGACGAGGTGGCTGCCGGAGCGTTTGATGTGATCGAGCACCTGTAAAGCGGACATGCTTCTAGGCACGAATGCCGGCTGCTGCAGAGATTGATTGAGATCGATTCTGTTGTCAGCGAGAACGCCAGCCAAGAGGTCCTTTGCCTGTGTGACACCAGCGACATTATCCAGGCTTCCAGCGCATACTGGAAAACGAGAATGACCGCTCTCCGATAGTTTCTTACGGATCTCGTCAGCCGAATCGCTCACGTCAAACCATACGATCTGCGTTCTCGGGGTCATCAGGGCGCGCGCGCTTTTGTCGCCCAAGGCAATCACAGCTTCAATCATGTCTTGTTCTGATGCCTCAAACACACCAGCCGCAGTTCCTTGTTGAATCAATGTTTTGACTTCTTCTTCCGTCACCGGAGCCTCCTTCACTGGCCGGCTGCCTAACAACCTGAACAGCGCATCGGTCGAGACGCTCAACAGCCGAACCACCGGAGAAGAAATCGCCGATAACATCTGCATCGGCCCAGCCATGAATGTAGCTATCTTTTCGGGGTGACCTAAAGCGATCCGCTTGGGTACCAATTCACCAATGACAACGGAAAGATACGTAATGCAGATAACGACCACCCCCAAAGCGATAGCGTCGCTGTAGGCTTGTATGACTGGAACTGTACTCAAATAGCGCGCGATCTCATCGGCAAGACTCCGACCGCCGAATGCGCCTGCGAGAATACCCACGAGGGTAATACCGATCTGAACCGTTGAAAGAAACTGGTTGGGTTGGTTGGCAAGCTCCAGGGCTCTCTTTGCTTTGGCGTCGCCTTTTCCCGCCCAATCCTGGAGCCTCGACTTACGAGCCGCAACGATCGCTATTTCCGACATAGCAAAGACACCGTTACCTATAATGAGTAGCATGATCAGAGCCATTTCTAATCCAATATCTGTCATTTTTTACCTCTTGTAGTCGCGGCGCTTTCCAAGAAGTGACCAATGATCCTAAGAATTAATTCGCAGAAAGTCGGCGCATGATCGAGGCTCGTTCATCGACTGAAAGCACGGCCCTTTGTCATTACGGTTTTTACTTGTGCAACATTCCGATACGAAACCAAAGCATACCGGCTGGAGAGCTGTTTAACGAACGGTTTCCAATAAACAGTACGTGCTGCCGGCAAACAACACCTCTAGAGGGAGCAGAGCTTTGAGGCGGGAACAATCATTTGCTTTAACCAGTAGTGTAGGTCGATCTCCTATAGGAGCTCTTTTAACTTCATCGACCGAGACCAGCCGCGCACTTCGGCCAAAGAAAAAAAGCGCCCGCGCCTTTTCATGGAGGGCAAGCTCTGGAGCCGCATTATCTTGGACCATCTTTATTATGGAAACCGGCGCCCTCGCGGGCAGACGCTCATTGAGAATTTGTCCCATTGTTTGATATTGCGTCAGCTCTGAAGGAACTCCTGACGCAAAGCATGCAATACCGACAGCCGCGAGTAAAGTAGCCAACGCCACAATACCGGCAAAACAATTAAACAGTTTCTCCGGTGTGATATGGACGAGCGCCACCGCGGCCATGATCGAGATCGCTGGCAGCGCGATAAAAATATATCGTAAGTATTGCGCATTCTTCAGCGCGCTGGTCACAAACACGATGGCAATCCACCCCAGAAGAAAGCCTGCAGATGCTCGCGCAGAGCGCTCGCGTTGTGGATTGCGTAGGTCTTGTATCGAGAGCCACAGACCTGTCACAGCGAACGGAAGCCAAGGCCAATACGTTTTCACAAAACCCACTACACAAATGGTCCAGAACTCCGCAATCCTCGAGAGATGATTCCCCTTGGTTCTCGCGAGATCAGCAAGGAGCATGTTCAGAGGAACTTCTCCGTCTGTCTTTACAAGATGGATCCACCAAAGAACGGGAAGGATAAGCAGCGGCGACCATAGTAGCCAACGAACGACACCTTTGTACCATAATCTCAGAGGGATACTCAGAAATGCGTGCATAGGCGCCGTTAAGAGCGGCAAAAATCCTGGGATTCCTTTTGTGAGGACCGCAATGCACGTGCCGAGATAGAACAACGGCGGTCCCCATCTTCTCTCACCGTTCAAATATCCATACAGCGAAAGCAGAATTCCGAATGTCAGACCCGACTCCAAGCGAAAAGTAGCGGAACTGCGAAAGAACAGATGGGTTGTGGCAAGGATTAAGCCGGCAGCCCAGCCGACCTTTGCGTCATAAAGGCGCGAACCGAGCAAGGCAGTTAGAAAAACACAGGCAAGGCCGAATATCCGGGAAAAAAGAGTCACGGCGAATACGGTCGACCCAAAAATCTTGATAGCGAACGCTGACAGCCAGAAGAGGAGCGGCGGTTTGTTATAGTAGGGTTCATCGCCGAGCTTTAGCGCGCCGTAGTTGCCTGAGTCCGCCATCGTTTTCGCAATGGCAGCATATACGACCGGGTCGGTCGTCAGCTTGGTCCGTGAGGACTGCGCGAACAGCAGCAGAACGGCCGCAAAGCCCAGTACCGCCCAACGGATTCTCGGGGTGTTGAGAGCTACAAAAAAGTTCACAGAGGTTTATGCCCCGGCGACAAACTCATCGTTCACCTTTAGGCGTGACAATCTGCCTCGCAAGCAATTTTGCGAAAGAGGATAAAGAAGGGCTGGCAGAAGATCATAGGCCACGCAGCTGAGTAGCGCGGCACTTTGGCCTGGAGTTGCGGTGCGTGTGCTGCGCTCGCGCATAAGCTCGTTAGTTCCGGTTTTTTTTCTCTGCATCTTCCTTGTGCCATTTTCGGAAAAGCCATATGCATGGAACAACAACCGCGACCAGTACGATAAGTGCTGGGAGATAGGTAAGAAAGTTCATTTGCCGCCCTCATTAGGTCATAAAACTTGACCGCAAACCCTACGACGGAAGAATGCAGACGTCGGTTACTTTGCGGAGTGTTGAAGAGCTGCGTTTCTCAATCCCTATTTATCGAAACCACGAATATTAATAGCAGCACTGCCAGCACGACAATGATCAACAGGATCCAATCAAGGTAGGTCCACGCAGGGTTTTTAAATATTGTCGGATTAAACGAATTCGTTGCTATCCCGTTGTGAAACCTTGTCGATGCGGCAGCGGCCACACAGCTAAGCCTATAGTCAGCTAGATGTTGTTTTAAAATACGTAGATTTACGTAATTTAGAGGAAGATGCTGAACACGCGCGGTTAAGATTGGGGCGGGATAACCTTTTTTACGGCATAGCGGATCAACTCGCCTTGATTACGAAGGCCCAGCTTGCGCATCACATTTTGACGATGGATCTCCACGGTGCGGGGACTGATAAATAACCGGCGGCCGATTTCGATACTGGTGTTACATTCGGCCGTCATCTCGAAAACCTCTCGTTCTCGGGTAGTGAGCGTCTCATACGGGTCCAATGGGCCTGTTTTGGCTCTTTCAAGATAGCCATCGATAGCATGCTGAGATAACGAAACACTTAGAAAGCGTCGCCCGGCAGCCACTTCTCTGATTGCTTTTGTAACCTCTTTGACCGAGGACTCTTTAAGAACGTAGCCGGAGGCTCCGTTCCTTAATGCTTCCAGCACATAGCCTTCGTTATCGTGCATAGAGAGTATAATGACACGGATGTTCGGGAACCGCTGTTTCACCTGACGCGTAACCTCCAAACCGCTCAGGCCAGGCATTGCCAAGTCAACCAGCACCACGTTTGGCCGCAGACTTTCAGTCAGGCGTATCGCCTCAAGGCCGTTGTCAGCCTCGGCAATTACGGCGAGGTCTGGCTCAGCCTCGATCAAGGCCCGTAAACCCTCATGAACAATTGGGTGGTCATCTGCCAACAGTATGTTTACCTTGTTCATCTGTAATTACCGCCTCGAAAGTTTCCTGCAAGGGCAGTTCAGCTATGATGCAAGTACCCGTGCCTGAAGCCGATTCTATGTTTAGCTCACCGCCAAGCAACTTTGCGCGTTCACGCATCCCGGTCAGGCCGTCAGTTTTTCCATTACGCGGTGCAGCCTGCGGGTCGAATCCGGCTCCATCATCTTGAACCTTGAGAATGAGGGTATCCGGCATGCACCATATATAAACAGTAGCGCGATCGACTCTAGCATGACGGGCAATATTGGTGAGCGCTTCCTGCACGATGCGGTAGGCAGAGGTTTCGACCTGGGATATAAACCGTTTGTTCTCCAGGCCGTCGTGGCAAAAATCTACTTTCACTTCCGTGATCGAAGTATATCGCTCTATGTGCCATAGCAATGTCGGCAACAGGCCCAGGTCGTCGAGCATAGAAGGCTGGAGATCAAGGGATATTCCTCGTACGCGTCTGATCAGGTCGTTGACGAGCGATTGCGCTTTAGCCAGCTTGATACCGGCTTCTTCGTGAGGCGAACGACCCGCCATTTCAAGGGTCATTTGAAGCCCTGTGAGAACCTGGCCGACTTCGTCGTGAAGTTCTCTGGCTATGTGGCGGCGGTCGGTCTCTTGCACGTCCAGCAGCCGATGGGAAAGCTCCTTTAGCTGTGCATGGCCCTTGCGCACTTCTTCGAATAAACGAGCGTTCTTGAGGGCGATGACTGCTTGGCCGGCTAGCGTATTGAAGAACGCAATCTCTTCGTTGGTAAAGTCGTGCTTCTGATTTGTGAAGATGGAAAGGACACCCAGCATATCGCCTGTTGCGACGAGCGGAAGCCCTAAATAGGAAACCCAATCATGCTGCGGGTCGGTCTTGGTGTTTTGAAGAACAAGGTTGGCGTTAGTTTCAAGGACCTCTCTAGTCCCGCGCCAACCTACCAACTCCTTCGTGCATCCCCTTTCACCCTGAATACGGGATACGAAAGATTCTAAAGCTCCAGTGTGCTCGTTAACCAACGCCAACGTGGTGGACCATTCGGGAAAGAAAAGCTCGATGGTGTCCAAGAGACTTTTTCCAACGTCTGCCAAATCTAAACTCGACGTAACGGCGAGATTCAAATGGCCAATCTGAGATAGCATCTCGCTTTTGAGCCGGGATATCTCCTTCTCGCGCAGCAGCGCGACTTTTACCCTCGATAGCAGAAGGACGATGACAATAAAGACCCCGTCCTGCATTATAGCGTTCCAATAGGGGACAGCGGGGTAAGAAAGATTTCGTTCCACCAAAAGAAAATCGCCGGTCAACCAGATCACGGCGGCGACCGACGAGATCATCATTCCCTCTTTCCAACCAGCGAACCAGGTGACGAAAGAAATAGGCAAAAGATAAAAGATGGCGAGACTAATCTCGATAGGCGTTAGATAATCGGTGATCCCGATAATGAAAACCGCTAGAAGGCTAATAGATACGACGCATGGTTTGGAGCGTGTGATTTTTCTACGGAAAGGCATACGCTTAAGCTCGCAGCGTTTTACTTTATTCTACGTGGATTCAAGATTAAAGGGCCGTCACGCAAAGGTCAAAGAACTCAATGAGCATGCCAGATGGAAAGTATAGCGCATTGCCGTGGCTTACAGCCGATGGTACATCTGTTTAAATTCATCCATGATGCGCTGTAAACTTACCGTTGTGTTCTTTCTGTTGTTGGTCTTTCTTTCATCGGGGTATGTCGCCGGGGCAGAAAACGGAACGGTACCATTACTGCGGAAAACCATTTTTGGCCTCTTTATTCACGATACAGGGCCAACAAGTGACAAGCACGAAGGCGGCGTCGACCCTAATTGGGAAATCCAGCTCAATGGACCTGATTGGAAGCTCTGGCGGTGGATTGGATCGCCTTTTCCGATGGTCGGCTTAACCCCTAACTTTAATGGTGACACCAATGTCTTCTACGGCGGATTGACCTATGAACTCAGCTTGTCAAACCGCCTCACCGACGAATTCACTCGTAACCTGACAAGAAACCTTTTCGTTGCAGGGGGTGTAAGTCTAGCTCTCCACACCGGATCCTTGCACAAGAACAAATTGGACTGCGAACACCATAGTGACTGCGGATTCGGCTATCGTGTATTGCCTCGGCTCTCCAGGGAGTTCGGGACTAAATTCTGGGGGAACCACGGCGTATCCCTTTTTTACGACCACATGTCCCACAAAGGAATATTGCCGGGAGAGAACGAAGGCATAGACCACCTTGGAGTCCGCTATCACTATACCTTCAACAATCCTCGCCCCCAAAATTAACGAGACAGATTCTTCTCTAAAAATTTTTGCTACTGAAAAGTTGAAAAACAGCAGTGGCGAACAAGCCCACGAATGACCACTTGATAGCCCAAATGCCTCTCTCAGTGCTGAGAAGGGCAGGGTCTGCACCATGAATATGGGCATGATGATCATGTTCTGAATGCCTATCAGAGTGAGAATGACCAACAGCGACCATATAAACATTGTAGTTCTTTTTGAGTGTTTGGGTAGAAGGTGCAGCCCCGAGACCCTCCCGCTTCCAGCCAGCAGAGAGAGATGTTACAAACTTTCTTTGCTTGACCAGCTGGCGACTGCTTTGTGTTTAACCCGCTCGTACAGCACCGGTACGGGCGTCAGCAACGCCGCTTGCTTTAGCGGGGCGGCTCCAGCATTTTCTTAGACTCTGGCCCGAAGACTTATGTAAAAGCCGCCTTTATTCCTGGAAGCGAAAAGAGGCGATTCCTCAGCACACCGAGAATTGAACCGGCAATCATGATTTTAACTGGGCCAGTGCGCGACATTAGCAATGCGATAACGGTCACGATTAAAATGGCGACGGCCGTAAAATCAGGAAGGGCATGAGGCGCCATCTGTCCAAGGTTAACTGCAAGAATTCCCATTACAGCTGGTCCGATGCCTTTCATCGCTGCTGTGGTCCACACGAGCTTTATCACGCGCTCATAGATTGGAAGAATTGGCAACGTGATGACGAACGACGGCAAGAAGATCGCCGCGGCCGCGATCGCCGCTCCGCCCAACCCCGAAACCTTATAGCCGACGTACGCTGCAACAATTATCATCGGGCCCGGAGTGAATTGGCCGAGAGCAAGCCCGTCAATGAACTCTTGATGTGTGAGCCAGTGATACTGATCAACTGCCTGTTCTTGGATAAGCGCTATGATGGTCAAGCCGCCCCCAAATGTCAGCGCACCAATCTTGGAAAAGAACGCACCGATCTCAGCGAGGCTTGGGTGTAATGACGCAGTTGCTTGCACGGTAGGCGTGACGGGTGACAAATGAACCCACGGACCAAAACTCGCACCGATCAGAAAGACGGTCATTACAGCGAGGATGAGCGCGCCTGCGCGCAGCGAATGGAAGATTAAAATTCCCGCCCCAGCCGCGAGCGCCAGAGTTGGCACAACGCCAATAGGGCTGAACGCCACCGCAAACGCCGCCGCAAGGGCAATCATCATCTGCGGAAATGTCGAGACCTCAGACCTGCTGAGACGATAGACAGCAACGATGAAAATCCCCACCACTACAGGTCCCAGGCCGTAAAGCCCACCGCGCATGATCGGCGTCGCGCCGAGGTGCGCATAGATGAGCGTGAGTGCCAGCATAATGGCAAAGGCAGGAAGCACGAAACAAAGTCCCGCAAGCAACCCGCCCCATAAACCACCGCGCATGTACCCGAGGAACATGCAGAACTGTGTCATAGTGGCTCCGGGGATAAGGTTGGCCAGGGAAATCCCTTCGACGAAGCGTTCCTTGGATACCCACTGACGCTTTTCTTGCAACTCGGACTGAATAATTCCGTAAATAGCAGGGCCACCATACGCTGTGGCGCCCAACTTTAGGAAAGCGAAGACAATGTCATGCCAGTTCTTTTCAAAATCCGCTCGTTCCATGATTCGCCTCTTTTTAAGATGGGCTGGACCCGAGGCCAGCAAAATAGAGCTTCGTGCACTATCGGGTGAGGTGGCGTCGTTGTCTAGCTGCTTGTACCCGAACCGTTGTCGCGTCAACAATGTAAGGCACTGCAGATTCAGGATACGGTGCAACACTGCTAACGTTGATTTCGCAAAGCACATAGGTGTCTTCGCCGTTTTTTTCCTTCGGACCCAGCAGGAAATCGCAATCCCAGAGAATCGGAAGGCTCTCGGTATCAATTTCAAGTAGTCGCTGCGCTGCTGGTACCCACTCACGCTCTAACTTGTGCTTAAGAGCCTGGAATTCCGGCTTGGTGGGCGGATGGTACAGTCGGTGTCCCGGCTGGTGAGATTGTGTTGGCGATGCGTCGGGAGGCGCAGGAAACAGCGCATTGATCGCTTGATGTCCAAATCCCGCCACTCGGTCATGCACAAGATAACAGCGAATCATGCCTTCGGGGAGCCGCTCTTGATACTCCTGATCAACCATCCGGCCATTGGAGACAAAATACTGCTCGCACCGTCCAAAGAATTCGCCCAGCGTGATCTCCTCTTGGCTGCAGCCTCGTTGTGCGTGGCGAACGCGAACAATAGTGTCAGACTGCGGGAGCGCGACGATACGGCCGTCCTCACTCTTCGAGGTGCTCATCGGCAGTTGGACTTTCCAGACGCCAACTCCGCCGTTACCTCGGTATTGCTTGAGAACGCGGGCCTTACCGTCTGCCAGTCGCACCGGCAGCTCCTGGGCCATTTGTTCCATACAGTCATAGAGCTGCGTATCGCATCCCCACCCTACATTACGCGTTCGGTACAGAACTTCTTTCGTCCCCAGCTTCAGTATGATGTCGGGATGCGCGCTGACAAAAACCCCTGTGGCGGCTACCTCGCGAAGCATTGAATCGAGAATAGACCTGTTCCGTCCGCCTTGAATCGGATTAAACCACACAAGGACACCCTCAACCTGCGTGAGTTGATCACGCACTTCGTCGGAAAAATCGTCGTGATAAACCGCAGGCTCGGCAGGTATCCCCTTGGCGGCAAAGGCTCTGAACAAATCTGCAAATCGGTTGTTTTCAGCGGTTGCATTTCTCCTTGTCTCGTAATCACCCGGGTAGAGAATCGCGATCCGTCCGCAGCCGACTTGTGCCATGGAATTTATTCTTCCACTAAATCGATCGTCTACTAGATCACGCATGCTCACGGTGAATGCTCGAGGCATTTTCCCAATTAATATTGTTCATAAAGGCGTCTACGTAAGCCGCCG